>Ga0315273_10000853_pt1 | contig 33225 bp, 36 predicted proteins | sample YL17G02_0_MG_FD_205753 | JGI IMG/M metagenome (GOLD analysis project Ga0315273, IMG submission 205753) | Sediment microbial communities from Yellowstone Lake, YNP, Wyoming, USA - YL17G02_0 | ecosystem: Environmental > Aquatic > Freshwater > Lake > Sediment | place: USA: Wyoming | collected...
ATCGCCAGCAGGGCCAGGGGGAAGAGCACCAGCACGGCATACAGGACCTGGTTGGCCTGCCGGGTCGGGGCGGCCAGCCCCGCCAGGATCTGCTGGAAGAACACGACGATCAGGGCGACCAGCACCAGGAAGATCAGGCTCAGCACCAGCAGTCCCGTGGCGGTGGTGCCGTGGCGGAAGCTTCTCACCGGGGCAGGCCCTCCCGCAGCCAGGGGGTGGCGAAGGAGGTCTTGAGGAAAAAGAGGGTGATCAGCTTCAGCGGGAAGACGAACTTCACCGGCGTGAGGCGGACCCGGGACTGGACGTAGTATTCGGAAGGCTCTCCCGCGGAAAGCTCGCCCAACTCGAGGGAGTCCAGGCGGCAGAAGGCTTCCAGGAAGCTGCGGGCCTCCGCGAAGCGGGCCTCCGCGGCGCCCGGCATCTGGATGAGGTATTGTTCCTCGAAACGGTCGTAGCGGGCGGTGCGCACCAGGCGCCGCTCGACCGCCAGGCGGTCGCCCAGGAAGGCGAAGGGCCCCCGCTGCCGCCGGTACAGGCGTAGCTGGAACTGGATCTCCGCCGCCAGGCCCTCCCCCAGCGCCGCCAGCACCTCCTCGCTACGGGGATCGCTGAAGCGCACGGCGGCCTGCACCCGGCCCCCCTCCAGAGCGACCCGCAGGTCCTGCTCCGCCCCCGAGCGGAGGGCCGGCAGGACCGCCAGCAGCGCCGCCAGCACGGCGAGCGGGGCCTTACTCCTCCTCGAACTTGTTTTCGAACAACCGGGCGAGCGCATCGACCGCCTCCTTTTCGTCGGCCCCCTCGGCGATGATGCGGATCGGGGTGTTGTAGGTAGCTGCCAGGGTGATGATCCCCATGATCGACTTGCCGTTGACCCGCTCGCCGTCCTTTTCCAGGAAGATCTTGGCGGCGAACCTGCCGGCGGTCTGGACCAGCAGGGCGGCGGGCCGCGCGTGGATGCCCGCGCGGTTGCGGATCGTAACCAGCTTTTCGGTCATGCCGCGCTCAGGTCTCGTTGAGGAAGATGGCCCGCGCGCTCTCGGTCTCCAGCCCCTTCAGCACGTTGCGGGAGAACTCCTTGGCCGAGTAGTAACCCATCTTCTTCAGCCGCTCGTTCATCGCCGCGGTCTCGATCAGGATAGGGATGTTGCGCCCGGGCTTGACCGGGAGCAGCAGGTGGGGCACCTGCACCCCCAGGATATCGATGAATTTCTCCTCGGCGCCGATCCGGTCGTAGCTCTTGGAGGCGTCCCACTCCTCCAGCTTCACGGCCACCTGGATCTGCTTCTTGTCGCGGATGGCGCCCACCCCGAACAGGTGAGTGATGTTGATGATCCCCAGGCCCCGGATCTCCATGTGGTGGCGGGAAACCCCGGTGCCGGTGCCCATCAGGATGTTGCCGCCGATGCGCCGGATCTCCACCAGGTCGTCGGCCACTAGGCGGTGCTTGCGCTCGATCAGCGCCAGCGCCGCCTCGCTCTTGCCCACCCCGCTGTCGCCCATGATCAGCACCCCGATGCCGAACACCTCCACCAGCACTCCGTGCGCGCTCTGCTTGGGGGCGAAGATGTTGCTCAATACCCGGATGACGCGGGTGGTGAACTCCGAGGAGGCGAGGTCGGTCTGCAGCACGGGGCAGCCGCTGGTCTCCGCCAGGGCCGCCAGGTCCCCGGTGGGCTGCTGCTGGTGGGTGAACACGCAGCAGGGGACCTCACTCGCGAAGAACATCTCCAGGGTGTCCTTCTTGCCTTCCCGCTCCAGCTTGTACAGATAGGCGGTCTCGCCGCGGCCGAAGATCTGGATGCGCTGGAAGGCGAAGTTGTCATAGAAGCCGCTCAGCTCCAGCCCCGGGCGGTTGATCTCCGGCACCTTCAGCTCGCGCACCAGCCCCGCGCGGCCGGCGATGCATTTCAGGTTGAGGGCCTCGTTCTCTTTTAAATCGAGCTGGAGCAGGTCCAGCACGGTGATCTTCTTCATAGCTCCCGGTCGTGTCCGGGGCCCTTGTGGTCCTGGACCTTCTTCTTCTCCTTGCTGATCTTCAGCTCCATCTTGTCGAACAGCTTGTCGATGCCCTCGAATATGTCGAAGCCCTCCTCACCCACGTGGATCGCCTGCCCCCAGCGGAAATTGATGTTGGCCTCCAACTTGTACAGGCTCTTCTCCTGCGAGAAGTGGAAAAGCAGGTCGATCAGGTGGTCCTTGGCGAACTCCAAGCGCTGCATCTTCTTGGCCACGTAGTCCCGGATATTGTCGGTGATCTCCACGTGAACGCCCTTGATTTCCGTGTTCATGGGTCCTCCTAGCGGCGGTGTGAGCTCATGATGTCCAGCTCCTTGCGGTACTTGGCGATTGTCCGGCGCGCGATCTTTACCCCCTTCTCCGCCAGGATTTCACCGATTTTTTCGTCGGTGAGGGCGCTCTTGCCTCCCTCGCCCTGAACGATCTCCTTGAGCATTTCCTTGACCCCCTCCTTGGAGAAGCGCCCGCCCCCGGGCGCCGAACCGGCCACGGGGTTGGAGAAGAAGTGCTTCAGCTCGTAGATCCCCCACTCGGTTTGAATATACTTCCCGTTGGTAACGCGGGAAACCGTGGCCTCGTGCACCCCGATTTCCTTGGCGATGTCCTTGAGGGCCAGGGGGGTCAGGTGCTTGGGGCCCTTGCGGAAGAACTCGCGCTGGAACCCGACGATCGCCTTGCAGGTCTTGACTAGGGTCTCGTTGCGCCGCCGCACGCTGCGGATGAACCAGCGCGCTTCCTGCAGGCTGGAGTTCACGAAGCTCTTCAGCTTCTTCTGCTTCAGCTTCTGCTGTTCCCGGTCTTTGGCGATCGACTCGTAGAAGGAACTCACCCCCAGCACGGGGATGTCCTCGTCGTTCAACACGATGACGAACTCCCCCTCCTGGACCTTGACCCGGAGGTCGGGCACCACGTAGCGCGGCTGCTCGCCGGAAAAATTGCGCCCCGGCATGGGGTCCAGCTCGTGCAGGAATCCCTTGATGCGCTCCACCTCGGCCACCCCGACGCGCATTTTACGGGCGATTTCCTTGTACTTTTCCCGCTCCAGGGCCTCCAGGTGGTGCTCAACCACCTCGCAGGCCCCCGGGCAGGCTTCGGGATGATTGGCGATCTGCACGAGCAGGGACTCGCGGTAATCCTTCGTGCAGGTGCCCACCGGATCGAAGGCCTGGATCAAAGCCATGACTTGCCTGGCCTCCGGCAGGCGCTCGGGGGGAAACAGCGCCTCCAGGGGCTCGATGTGGAAGCCGTTCTCGTTGAGGTTGCGGATGAGCAGCTCTCCGCTCTGGAACTCCTGGGGGCTGAGGCGCTGCAGGCGCAGTTGCCACAGCAGGTGATCGTGCAGGGTTTCCGGGCGGCTGACCACCCCTTCGATGAAGCGGCGCTTGGAATCCTCCCGGTCCTCGCCGCTGTGCTCGCGGATATAGCCGGTGTCGGAGGTGTCGTCGAAGTACTCCGCTTCCTCCCCTTGCCGCCGGTCGGACTCGTTGAGGGACAGCACCGAGCGATCCTCCACCACCTCCAGGGCGGGGTTACGTTCCAGCTCCTGCTCGATGGTCGTGCGCAGCTCCACCAGCGGCAGGGCCATGATGCGGATGGCCTGGTAAAGCTGGGGGGTCATGCGCAGCTGCTGTTCCTGGCGCATGACCAGTTTTTGGGACTGAAGCATCCTACATTGATTCTGGATTATTCGGCGCGGACTTGTCAACCGCGACCGGTTGCTCTCACATTCTGAACTCTTCGCCCAGATACACCCGGCGTGCGAGCGGGCTGGCCAGCAGCTCCTCCTTGGCCCCGGACACGATGATCTCCCCCAGGTTGATGATGTAGGAGCGGTGGGTGATCTCCAGGGTGTCCCGGACGTTATGGTCGGTGAGCAGTACGCCGATGCCCCGCCGGGACAACTCGGCGGCGATGCGCTTGATCTCGAAGACGGCGATCGGGTCGATGCCGGCGAACGGCTCGTCCAGCAGCAGAAAGCGCGGCTCGATGGCCAGGGAACGGGCGATCTCGGTCCGGCGCCGCTCCCCGCCCGACAGCGTGTAGGCCTTCTGCCGGCGAACCTCCTTTATTCCCAGCTCCTCCAGCAGGCCGTCCAGCCTGAGCTGCTTTTCCTTGTGCGACAGGTCGCGCCGCGTCTCCAGGATGGCCCAGACGTTCTGCTCCACGGTGAGCTTGCGGAACACCGAAGGCTCTTGCGGCAGGTAGGAGATGCCCAGGCGGGCCCGGCGGTACATCGGCAATCCCGAGATGCCCTGTCCGTCCAGGTAGATCTTGCCCGCATCAGGGCGGATGAAGCCGACGATCATGTAGAAGACCGTTGTCTTGCCGGCCCCGTTGGGTCCCAGCAGGCCCACCACCTCCCCGGTCTCCATGGAGAAGCTCACGCCCCGCACCGCCTCCTTGCGGCCGTAGCTCTTGGCCAGACCTTCGACGCCCAGGGTCAAGGTGTCCTCCCCGGGGGGGGCGCCCCACCCTCACCTTGCGCCCCGGCCTCCGGCGCGCCATCCTGTTGGCTTCCTCCCGGGCCGCCGTCTTCGGCCCCCTCCTCGCTTCCGCCCTCCGAGGTGACCCGGCCGCGAATGTCCCCCTCCATGCGGATGGTGTCCTTATCCAGGTCCACGAAGATCTTCAGCGCCCGGTACTCGTCCCCCTTGCGGTTGACCACGGGCATGCCGGCCAGCTCCAGGCGGCTTTCCGGGCGCAGGTACCGGGCGTACTCGGCGCGGCAGACCAGGTCCTTCTTCAATATTCGCACGGCAATCTGGATCACGGTCTGCTCGCTTTGCTCCCAGTGCTCCAGGAACCCGCCTTTGACCACCAGCTCGTTCTTCCGGTCCACCATGACCACCGACCCGTTGATGCGCAGCACCTTCGCCTGGCGGTCGTAGTACAGCTCCTGGGAGTCCAGCTCGAGGCCCTTCTGCTCGTTCACGACCCGCACCGCCCCGCGGCAGCGGATGAACTGGAAATCGGCCCCCGTGAGCTCCATGTAGTCGGCTCGGATCTCGTTGTCCTCGGTGCGGACCCAGGCGTTGCCGCTGAGCAGGGTGCGCTCCCGGCCCTTAGCCAGGACCGTCTCCATGCTGTCCGCCCGGAAGGTGAAGCTGCCGGCGGCCAGCGGCAGGGCCAGGAGCATGCCCAGCGCCGCTGCCGCCGCCAGGCGCCTAGCGGGCCGCACTCTCGTCCTCCACGTAGCTCCCGCCCGCGCCTTCCGCGAACTCCAGGCGCCGGCGGCGGAAGTCCGCTCTGAACCCCCGCCCCTCGACAAAGGAGCCGTTCTCCCTGGCGATGCGCACGCTCTGCCCCGCCCCGCCGGACAGGCGCCTGCCCTCCTTGACCCAACTCAGGCTCGCGGCGGCCAGCGAAGCCTTCTCCTGCGGCACCCGGATCAGGATGTTGCCCTCTACCTCCGCGTTCTCGCTGTCGGTGTGGTATACCGCCCGGTCGGCCCTGGCCTCGGTGGCCAGGCGGCCCTGGCTGTCGTACTCCTCGAAGCGCACCCCGGTAAGCACGATCCGTTTGGCTTTGTCGTAGCCCTCGGCCCGCTCGGCGGACAGCTTCACCCAGACCCTGCCGTCGGCGACCACGGTGTGGGTGAAGCGGGTCATCACGGTGTCGGGGATTTCCGCGGCAATATCCTCCGCCACCCGGGCCTCCTCGTAGCTCAGGCTGCAGCCCCCGCCCACAGCGAGCAGCGCGGCGAGCAGGGCGGGGAGGCGCAGTTGTTCAGGCATTGCCCAGGCAGGCGGCCACGAAGCTGGCGAACAGGGGGTGCGGCGCAACGGGCTTGGACTTGAACTCGGGGTGGAACTGCACGCCCAGGCCCCAGGGGTGATCCGGCCACTCCGCGGCCTCCACCAGCGCGTCGTCCAGGGTGAAGGCGCTGAACAGCAGCCCGGCCTCGGCGAGGCGGGCGTGATGCAGGTTGGACACCTCGTAGCGATGGCGGTGCCTCTCCGAAATAACCTCCTCGCCGTAGATCGCTCGCATCCTGCTGCCGGGGAGCGTCCGGGACTTACTGGCCCCCAGGCGCATGGTCCCGCCGTAGCTCTTCACATCGATCTGTTCCTCCAGCAGGCTGATCACGGGGTGTTCGCAGTTGGGCACGAACTCCGTGCTGTTGGCCTCCGCCCAGCCCAATACGCTGCGGGCGTACTCGATGACCATCACCTGCATGCCCAGGCAGATCCCGAAACAGGGCAGGCGATTGCGGCGGGCCCAACCCGCCGCCTCCACCATGCCTTCAATGCCCCGCTGCCCGAAGCCTCCGGGGATCAGGATACCGTCGAGGCCGGAAAGCAGCGCCGCCAGGTCCTCCCCGCGGGGGAGGTGGTCGGAGTCCACCTTGACCAGCTCGATGCGGCAGCCGTTGGCGATCCCTCCGTGGTAAAGGGCCTCGTAGATCGACTTGTAGGAGTCCAGCAGTTCCGTGTACTTGCCGGCCAGGCCGATGCGCACTGTTCGCGCGGCGTTGCGGTAGGTGTCCACCACCCGCCGCCAGTCGGAGAGGTCGCAGGGGGTGTGGGGCAGCCCCAGCTTTTTCAGGATGATCTGGTCGAGCTTCTGCTCGGCGAAGATCAAGGGGATCTCGTACACGGTGTGCTGGACATTGTAGGCGGAGATGACCGCCTCGTCCTCCACGTTGGTAAACAGGGAGATCTTGCGGCTCAGGACCTCGGGCAGGGGCTGGGCGGAGCGGCACAGCAGGATGTCCGGCTGGATGCCGATCTCCCGCAGCGCGGCCACGGAGTGCTGGGTGGGCTTGGTCTTGGGCTCCCCATCGGACACCGCGGGCACCAGGGTCAGGTGCACGAACAGCACCCTCTCGCGCCCCAGGTCATGGATGAACTGGCGGGCCGTCTCCAGGAAGGGGATCGACTCGATGTCCCCGACCGTGCCCCCGATCTCCACGATAGCGATGTCCACCCCGGCCTCTTCCCCGACCTTGAAGATGCGGCTCTTGATCTCGTCGGTAATATGGGGGATTACCTGGACGGTGCGGCCCAGGAAGTGGCCCTCCCGCTCCTTGCGGATCACCTCCTGGTAGACCTGCCCGGTGGTCATGGAGTTGGGCCGGCCCAGCGGCGAGGAGGTGAAGCGCGCGTAGTTGCCCAGGTCCAGGTCGGTCTCGGCCCCGTCATCGGTCACGTACACCTCGCCGTGCTGGTAGGGGCTCATGGTGCCCGGGTCCACATTGATGTACGGGTCGATCTTTAGCATGCGCACCGTGAGGCCGTGGTGCTCCAGCAGGCTGCCGATGGAGGAGGCCGCCACCCCCTTGCCCAGGCCGGAGCACACCCCGCCCGTGACAAAAATGTACTTCGTCATTCTGCAGGAAAGTATTCACGCCCCGCGGGGGCATGTCAATTGAAGGTGACCCGTTCGCCCGTCGGGCCTTCGGCCGGGGTCTTTAGGAACAGCAGGCCGCGGGAACAATCCGCCAGGCTGTGCAGAAGCGCGGGAAATTGCGAGGCCGAAAGCAGCTCCTCCGCCCCTAGGATGGGCGCGCCCAGGCGCACGGCCAGAGCCAGCCCGTCACTCGGGCGCGTCTCCAGGGTGCAGCGCCGCAGTCCGTGACGGTACACGATGCGGGCCGCGTAGCCGCGGCCGCCCGGGCGGCCGTAGATCTCCAGGCGCTTCATGCGCAGGCCGTGCCGCAGGAACAGGACCGCCAGCAGGTCGTGGGTGAGCGGCTCCGGGGGGCGGATTCTCTCCAGCTCGACGATGATGGCGCTGGCTTCCGAAGGGCCGATCCAGATGGGCAGCACGCGTTGCCCCGTTTTCTCGGCGAGCATCACGATCGGCATGTTGTCACGATCCAGAAGGAATCCCCGGATCTGGAGCGAAACCATGCTCGACAATATAGCCCGCCTCCCCCGGGAATTCCCGCGCACCTGAGACTATTCCCTGCCCTCCTCCTCATCGCCGGGGGCCCCCCCGCCCTCGCAGGCCCGGCGCACGATCTGGATGCCCGTGGCCTTGCCGTCGGGACTGATTTCCACCAGCACCCCCTGCAGCTCCAGGCCGCGCCAGGACACCTTCGAGAACTCGTGGATCTGGGTGGTGAACTTGCGGATCTCGATCTCCGCCTCCAGGCCGCCCACCGAGTCCCGGCTGCCCGTGCGGCCCGTGCCGGCGATCACGGCCGTGCCGCCGGGAAGCACCCGAGCGTCGGCGGTCAGCACCTTGGTGTGGCTGCCCAGCACGGCCGACACCTGCCCCTCCAGGTGGTAGAACATCGTGTACTTTTCGGCGGTGGTAGCCGCGTGGAAGTCCACGAGGATCAGGCGGGTTTCCTGGGCGATGCGCGCCACCAGGTCCGTGGCCAGGTGAAAGGGGTTGGCCAGGTGCACGCGGGCGAACCCGGACTGCCCGAGCAGGTTGAGCACGGCGATCTTCTGCCCGCAGGCCTCCGCGACCAGCCAGCCGCGTCCCGGATTGCCGTAGGGGTAGTTGGCCGCCCTCAGGATGTAGCCGGCCCGCGGCAGATGAGGGACCATGTCCTTCTTGTAGTAGATGCATTCCCCCGAGGTGAGCACGTCGATGCCCAGCTTGTGCAGGTACACGGAGTGGTTCTTGCCGATGCCGAAACCGCCCGTGGCCCCATCGCCGCAGGCGACCACGAAATCCACGGACAGCTCCCGCCGCAGGGAGGCGAGCTGGGACTTGACGCAGAACACCCCGGCGGAGCCGACGATCTCGCCGATGTACAGGACGCGCACAGGGCCAGGGTACCAGCGCCCGCCGTGCCCTGTCCAGCCGACCTCCCTGCCGGCGGCGTAGCCCGACACGGAGGTCGGCGCGTAGCCCGACACGGAGGTCGGTGCGTAGCCCGACAAGGACGTCGGTTGACAAAACGCGGCCGGCTGCGGTATCGTGGCCGCAGGCCCAGATGGTGAAATTGGTAGACACGCTAGATTCAGGGTCTAGTCCGCAATACGCGGGTGGAGGTTCGAGTCCTCTTCTGGGCAACAGGTCCTTATAGCATAAGGGCTTAGAAGCCACCGGAAAACCGGCGCTTCCCAACACAATTCGGTGTAGCACGACTGTAGCACGGGCTATGCCGCAGGGAGGTTGTATGGGAACGCCGGAGCGTGCATTCTCTCTCTACAAGCGCCCTCGAAAGTCAGGAAAACCCACCTACTTCTGCCGCCTCCTCCGCCGATTGCCCCGCTCTCGCGGAGTTGGCCGCGCGCACCGTCAACGGCATCATGACCGTCTTGAGGGCTATGCTCCGGGAGGCCCACCGGAGTCTCGACAAGCTCCAGGATACGATCCACTTTGTCCAGAAGAGCTTTATCATGTAGAGAAACCAGGTAGTAGGCAAGGAACAAGCCAACCCCAGCAAAGTGACAAGAAACGTTCATCGATGCATCGCCAGCAGGATCTCCCATGTTCGATTACCTCCTCAACACGAGATTCAGTCAGTCTAACGGGTTTCGGGTTGGACGCAATTGCAATTTCAAGCCCACGGACGCACTGGCGAAAAGGCCCGTGGCAGCTCGCGGAAAGGGGGACGAGGCGTTGACGGCTACCCTCCGAGCGGGTATGTTTTGATGAGGAGGAAATCGTGGACGCCAAGGATAGAAAACTCGGCGAGTTGATCCTGTACATTGCCGAGCGGTCTGAATGCGACCTTGCTTTCGGCGCCATCAAGCTGAACAAGATCCTCTTCTACTCCGACTTCACCATGTACTGGAGGCGGCGGGAGTCTATTACTGGCCAGGAGTACATGAAACTTGAAAACGGTCCGGCCCCTCGGAGATTGCTGGCTGTTCAGCAGCGACTCATTGAGAAAGGTAGGGCGGCACTGAAGACGACGAGCTATTTCGGGCATTCGCAGAAGCGCATGGTCGCCCTGGCGGAGCCGGATTTAAGCGTATTCGTGGCTGAGGAGATTGCCCAGGTGGATCGGATTCTCGATGCGCTTTCCGATCTGAACGGAAGACAGGCAAGCGAACTCTCACACCGGTTTGTCGGATGGAAAGCCGCAGCCGAAAAGGAGACCATTCCCTATTCCACGGTCTTCATTTCGGATCGAGAGCTCACCGCCAGCGAAGAAGAATACGGGCTGAAAGTTGCCGAACGACTCGCATCCGCACTTTAGGACAATCATCGAGAGCGAGGAGTTTCGTCGAGAGCGCGATTCTCTAGGCATTGAACCGCGGCTGATGGATGAAGCGTTGGAAGGGCTCACCTGGGTTATCGCCAGGCTTCCTGAATGGGGCAGGCGGATCGGCAACACCCCTGTACATGCTATCTCGCTTGAGATACCCGAAGACGAGATTCAAGGAGTGGTCTACTACACCTTCAACGAGCAGGAAGTGACTCTCCAGGATATTAGCCTAACCAAGTAAACTCTCCGCAGGGCCGGACCCGGGACACGCGGTTGACCCTTTGTGCTGTAGCACAACTGTAGCAAACGGAGCGCTTTACAGCGCCACAAGCCGCTACAGCCCGCATCACGAGGATTGACGTAAGATACTCACAGGGCTATAGTTAGCTACAGTTGGCTACGTGATGATAGACAACGGGAAGAGCCGGAAGTCAGATTCAGGGTCTAGTCCGCAATACGCGGGTGGAGGTTCGAGTCCTCTTCTGGGCAGCCCGTAGGTCCTTGCACCGCAAGGACTTTTATATGAAGCGCGTCCCCTTCCTGCCTCTCGCCTTACTGCTCGCCGGGTGCGTTTCCGCGCCGACCGTCGAGAGACAGCCCGCCGCCCCCCAGGTCGCCGAGCCGGAGTCTATCCCCCAGGAGCTGCCCGAGACCAACCTGCCGCCCCCCGAGGGGCAAGCCCCGGTGGCCTTGCGGCCGGCCTCCGAACCCGTGCCCCCCGAGATCAGCGCCTTTGAGGCCCTGCGCCAAGCGGCACGCCTGGCCCCTCCCGAAGTGCGCCTCCTGACCGTGGGGGGGCGGGTGCCCCTGCTGCTGTACGACCTGAACCGCGACGGCCACCCCGAGTGCTTCGCCGTGGCGGTGCGGGACCGCACGCTGAGGCCCGCGCAAATCGAGTCGCTTTCCCAGTCCTCGCGCCTGTTCGACCCCGAAGCCTCGCCGGTGGGCTTCGCGCTGCTGGCCTACGGCAACTCCCAGGGCAGCCTGCGCCGGCCCGCGCTCATCGACCTGGGCCAGCGGCGGGTCTTCGAGGCCCTGACGCGCACCCCGCTCACCGCCAATCGCGCGGTCCCGCTCGCCGTCACGGTGTCCTTCCTGAACCCGGACGGGCGCGACCAGGAGCTGCTGGTATTCGACAACGCGGGGGGCAGTCCCCGCTACCGCCGCAGCCTGGTAGAGAGCCTGGGCGTACGCTCCTGGCTGGAGGACATCGACGCGGACGGCACCCTGGACATCCTGACCCGGGAGAGGGTGCTGGAGGAGGGCGTGGGCTACGAGACCTTCCTCACCTGGTCGCGCTGGAACGGCCGCGCCTTCACGGAAGTGCAGACGCGCAACGTCCTGCGCAACCTTGCTGTCTTTCTCGCCTCCGTGCGGGAGCAGCTGCTCTGCGGGGACCTGCACCGGCTGGCCGAGCTGGCCGCCGAGGGGCGCGACTTGAGCCGCCTCCGCGCCCGGGGCCTGGGCGAAGCCGAGGTGCTCGCGGCCCTGCTGGGCTTGAAGGCCGCCGGCTGGAAGGAGCTGCCCCGGGTCACCGAGGTGTTATTCCCCGAGATCCTGGAAGACCCCTTCATCGCCCGCGACGCCGCTGGCATGTACTTCCAGCTCACCTATCGGATGGTGGACGAGAACGGCCTGTCCTACCTGCCCGTCGCCCGCCTGTACATGCTGCGCAACCCCTTCGGCGAGCGGCAGTTCGCCTTCAAGCCGGGCACGGATTGACAGGCTCCCGGGGAGCCTTTAGAGTTTCAAGTGCGCGTATGTTCAAGTACCTGATCGAGGGCGGCCACCCGCTGCGCGGGCGCATCCAGCCCAGCGGCAACAAAAACGCGGCGCTGCCCTGCCTGGCCGCCACCCTGCTCACCGGCGAGCCGGTCGTGCTGCGCAACATCCCGGACATCGAGGACGTGCAGGTCATGATCGAGATCCTGCGGCAGCTGGGCACGCGGGTGGAGAAGATCGGCGACCACGCCTGGCGCCTCGAGTCCGGGGACCCCGCCCCCTGCGCGGTGCCCGTCGAGTTGGCCCGGCAGGTGCGGGCCTCCATCCTGCTGGCCGGCCCGCTGCTGGCCCGCTGCGGGCGGGTAACCCTGCCACCGCCCGGCGGCGACGTGATCGGGCGCAGGCGCCTGGACACCCACTTCCTGGCCTTGAAGGAGCTGGGCGCCCGGGTGGAGATCGACGGGCAGATCATCCTGCAGGCCAACAAGCTCGTCGGGGCGGACCTGTTCCTCGACGAGGCCTCGGTCACGGCCACCGAGAACGCCATCATGGCCGCCGTCCTGGCGGAAGGCGACACCGTGATCCAGAACGCCGCCTCCGAGCCGCACGTGCAGGACCTGTGCGCCATGTTGAACGCCATGGGGGCCCGCATCGCCGGCATCGGCTCCAACATCCTGACCATCCGGGGGGTGGCCGGCCTCTCGGGCACCGACTTCACGATCAGCACGGATTTCATGGAAGTGGGATCCCTGATCGGCCTGGCCGCGGTGACCGGCAGCGAGCTGGAAATCGTGGACGCCGCCCCCCGCTTCCTGCGCATGACCCGCATCGCCTTCGGCCGCCTGGGCATCCACTGGGAAACCGACGGCGAGACCCTCCGCGTGCCCGCCGGGCAGGACCTGAAGGTGGTGCCGGACATCGGCGGCTCGATCCCCAAGATCGACGACGCCCCCTGGCCCGGCTTCCCCCCGGACCTGATCAGCATCGCGCTGGTGATCGCCACCCAGGCGGAGGGCACGGTGCTGATCTACGAGAAGATGTTCGAGTCGCGCATGTTCTTCGTGGACAAGCTCATAGGCATGGGCGCCCGCATCATCCTGTGCGACCCGCACCGCGCCGTGGTGAGCGGCAGGAGTCGGCTGAAGGGGGCGGAGCTGGTGTCCCCGGACGTGCGCGCCGGCATGGCCATGGTCCTGGCGGCCCTGTGCGCCGAGGGGCGCAGCACGATCAACAACGTCTACCAGGTGGAGAGGGGCTACGAAAACCTGGCCGCCCGCCTGCAGGCCCTCGGCGCCCACATCGAGCGGGTCCCCGAGTGAGCAGCAGCGCAGCTACAGCCCGCGTTTGCGGCGGACCTCTTCGTAGGCTTCCTGCAGGAGCTTGAACCTCTCTTCCGCCGCCCGCACGAAATCCCCGCCGAGGCTCGAAAAGCGGTCCGGGTGGCTCTCGGTGGCCAGGCGGCGGTAGGCGCTGCGCATCTCCTCCTCGCCGGCCTCCGCTGCCAACCCCAAAACCCGATACTCCCAGCCTTCCGGCGCCAGGAACTCGGCGGCCAGTCCGTCGTATTCCGTTTCAGCCAGGCCCAGCGTCCCGGCGATCCGCCGGATCAGCGGTTCGCCGGGAGGCGACACCGCGGGGCCGTCGGCGGCGGCGATCTTCAGAAGCAGGCGTATCAGCAGCCGCCGGCCCGCGGGCGTGGAGGCGCCGGCGAAGTGCCGGGCCAGCTCCTCCACCGCCAGTCGCTCGCGGGCCAGGAAGGTCTGGTCGATCAGGCGGGAAAGCAGCCGCTGGTCCTCCTGCGCATAGGGGAAGCTCTCCCGGAAAAACTCCTTCAATGCTTCCAGCTTGCGGAGCCCGACCAGGCCGTCGGCGTTGGCCACCGCGACCGACAACCCGATCAGCGAGGCGAGAAAAGAAAGCTGGGAGGCGGAGATGGGTGCACAGCTCAGGCTCTGCGGCGCAGCGCCTTCCCGCGACCAGAACCCCGCCGGCCCCTCCGCGTCCCGCTCCTCGGCAGCCCGATCGTACAGGTGCCCGAACAGCTTGCCCTTGTAGGCCACGGCGGGGGCTCCTATTCGGCGCCCCGCCCCGCCAGCACGATCAGCATGACAGCCAGGATGGCCCCCTCCAGCACGGCCAGGCCGATGAGCGCCGGGTTGAACCCCCAGGCGAGCAGGGCGAAGGCCGCGAGGGTGCGGTGGACCTTCAAGTACACCCCGGTAAGCAGCGCCGCGGCCAGGGGGAACAACGGGATGACCAGGTAAGCCGCGGCCGGCGGCCGGCGGCTGGAAGCCAGGCGGTAGGACCAGCCCAGCGCCATGGCCAGCAGGCCCAGGTTGAGGAAGGCGAAGGGCAGCAGGAGCCGCATCAGGATCTCCAGCGACAGGGCGGACTCCATCTGCCCGAAGGCGCCGATTCCCCCACGCGCCAGCCACAGGGTATCCAGGCCCACGCTGCCCAGGCGCGTGCGCCCCGACGGCCCGGGGGCACGCAGCGCGGCCAGCTCCCCCGGGCGCGGGGCCAGGGTCAACAGGTAGCGCGGCTCCTCACGCCGGTCGGAGCCGGCCAGCACCCGCGGCACGCTCTCCCGCTCGCGGCGCAGGCGGTCGATGCCATGCAGGAGGATGCCCGCGCGCGCGCCGGGGGCCTGCCCCTGCGCGGCCGCCGGGGTCTCGCTCACGTCCAGCTTGCCGTAGGGCGCCTGGGAGTGCAGCAGGACCCGGCCGGCGTCGAAGCGCAGGACCTCGAGGTCCTTGAAGAACGTCTCCCCCGCGGTGGCCACCATCTTGCCGATGGACACGATCTCCCGCTTCCCGTCCGCCCGGGCGTTCACGAAGAGCAACCCCTGCGGACCGGGCAGCGGGTCCATGCGTTCGGCCTCGTCCAGGAAGTAGGTTACCCGCAAGACCTGCTTCCGGCTGAGGTCCAGGTAGCGCTTTGCGTCCCCGTCGCCGGGGTAGCCCCGGGCGAGCTGCAGGAAGTGATAGTAGGCCGCCAGGTAATCTTCGCGCTGGTACAGCTCGTAGCCGCGCTTCTTGTCCTGGAACAGCCGCCGCTCTGCCAGCTCCATCTTATTCGGATCCCGGCTGCTGATCTCGCCCCAGGCCCGGGCCGCCAGACGCGCCGCCTCGCGGCTGACCGCGTCCCGGCGGTCCCCGGATACCTGCTCGGCCAGGGTGGCGAAGTAGTTGGCGGAGAACCAGTCCTCCTTGAGGAAGTAGGCTTTGGCGATGGCCAGAAGCTCGTGCGGCTGCTGGCCCTCGGCCGGCTCCGGGGCGGGTGGTTCCTCCTTCCCGGCGACCGCCGGCGGCGCGGCGTGCATCGCCTGCAGCAGTTCGTCCCGCTCGCCGCTCACCGTCGCGTCCCGCCGGTTGATGCCGAGGTAGCGTTCGTAGGCGTCCAGCGCCGCCTGCTGCCTGCCCTGGCGGCTGTCCTGGCGCGCCGCCTCCAACAGGGAACGCCCGTGGCGGGTCAGGTCCTCCAGCTCCGTTAGCAGGGTCCGGGAGCGGGGGTAGAAGCCGAGCAGGAACACCGTGTATAGAATCGCGAGCACGACCAGCAGCGTGAGCTGGGAGCCGACCAGGCGGTGGAAGGGCCGGCGGTCCCCACTGCCTGCGCGCAGGAATAGGGAGTAGGCCACCGCCAGCCCCGCCGCGGTGACGGGGATGGCGTAGTCCACGAAATGGACGAAGGCGGCGGTCCAGAGGTACGGCCAGCGGAACACGGGGAACAGGTCCGGAAGCGCCAGGATCGACCAGAGCAGGAAGGCGGCGAAGGCCAGCAGGTAGAACACGAACAGGGTGGACAGCGCCCCCCGCGCGCCTGGGCTACGCACCTGCGAGCTCCTCGCCCCTGCGGTCGAAGGGCAGGAACAGCAGGTCGACCAGCAGCAGGATCGCGCCCAGCGCGAGCAGCGCCGCCTCCGGTAGATAGCCCACCAGGCGCGGGGCGCCGGCCAGTTTGGCCAGCTCCCCGGCGACGCCCTCCCGCAACCAGCGGAACAGGAACAGGTAGCCGCGCATGACCAGGAACGCGAGCAGCACGTTGGCCAACGGCCAGCGGCTGATACGGAAAAACACCCCCGCGGTGAAGAAGGAGAATACCAGGGCCAGGCAGCTGAAGTAATAGGAGGGCAGCGAAGCCCGATAGCGGACGCCCAGCTCCCGTGCGACAAGCGCCAGGTCCGCCGCGAACCCGGCCAGCAGGCTCCGGACCGGGTCTTCGGCCTCGGCGAACAGGACCGCGTAGGCCGGGCGGGCGGGGGCGGTCAGGCTCCGGCCGCCGCCCCTGAGGGTGACCTTCTCCCCGGCGAGGCGCACTTCGCCCACCCCCAGGTACGCGAGCCGGGGGCCGGCGGCGGGCGCCGACAGCACAACCACCCCGTCCAGGCGCGAGCGCTCCACCGCCTCCAGGTACAGCACCGTACCGCCGAACTCCTGGAAGCGCTGCGGCAGGAAGTAGCCCGCGGCACTGAGCTCCGGGGCCCGGGGCGCCGCCAGCACTCCGCGCAGCGCCTGCCCGCCGAAGGCCAGCACCACAAAGGCCGCGCCCATCGGCAACAGGTAGGAAAAGAAGCGGTTGCCCGGACGCCGGTACAGCGGGAACAGGGTCAGAACCAGGGCGAAGAGGACCGCGGCCGGAAAGCGCTCGAGGAGGAGCGCAGGGAGCCGGGAGGCGGCCAGCGCCCTGGCCGTCTGCGGGGGCTCGCCGAAATGGCTGACCCGCAGCTCCAGCAGGGAAAGGCCGGTCAGGAGCACGCCCAACAGGATGAAAAACAGCAGGAACAGCGCCGGTAACCGGAGAGCGTTTTTCACGCCCAGCATTCTACCACCCGCCGGTGTGGCTTGCAAGAACAGGGTTTGCTGGCGGGAAAGCCGCCTGCCGCGGGTTGACCAGAGGGGGTGTTCTCTTTATAGTTGCCCCGATATCCGCTTCTTCCAGGAGGAAATACCCCCCATGAAATCCCGCAAGGTGTTCTTGGCGGCCCTGCTGCTGCTGGTGCTCCCCGCGGCCGCGCTGCTGGCGCAAAGCGAGCAGCCCCGGATCGGCCAGATGTGGGTCACCTGGATCGGCTCGGTGGTCGCCCTGCTGTTCGCCCTGTTCCTGGCCCTCGGCGTGCTCAAGAAGGACGCGGGCACGGCCAAGATGAAGGAGATCAGCCGGGCGGTGCAGGTGGGCGCTCTGGCCTACCTCCGGCAGCAATACAAGGTGGTTGGGATCATCTTCGTGCTGCTGTTCGCCCTGTTCATGGCGCTTTCCTTCGCCCTGAACCTGATGAGCCGCTTCGTGCCCTTCGCCTTTCTGACCGGCGGCATCTTCTCAGGGCTGGCCGGTTTCATCGGCATGAGCGTGGCCACCCGCGCCAACGCCCGCACCGCCTGGGCGGCCAAGCAGAGCCTGAACGGCGGGCTGCGCGTGGCCTTCTCGGCCGGCACGGTCATGGGCATGGTGGTTGTCGGGCTGGGCCTGCTGGACCTGTCCATCTGGTGGCTGGTGCTGTACCTGTTCAAGCTGCCGCCCTCCCAGATCCCGCCGATCATGATCACCTTCGGCATGGGCGCCTCCTCCATGGCGCTGTTCGCCCGTGTGGGCGGCGGAATCTTCACCAAGGCGGCGGACGTCGGGGCCGACCTGGTGGGCAAGGTGGAAAGCGGGATCCCCGAGGACGACCCTCGCAACCCGGCGGTGATCGCGGACAATGTCGGCGACAACGTCGGGGACGTGGCCGGCATGGGCGCGGACCTGTACGAGTCCTACGTCGGCTCGATCGTGGCCACCATGGCCCTGGGGGCCATCGCCGCCCTGGGCCTGCCGGGGCTCACCGCCCTGCAAGCCATCCAGGTGCCGGTCACCATCGCCACCATCGGCGTGATCAGCTCCATCCTGGGTACCTTCCTGGTGCGGGCCAAGGAGGACGCCTCCCAGGTGAAGCTCCTGGGGGCGCTGCGCCGCGGCGTGTACACTTCCACCGCCCTCATCGCGGTGCTGTCCTTCCTCTACATCTACTTCTCGATCGGCACCGCCTTCCTGGGGGTCTGGGGCGCCCTGATCGTGGGTCTCATCGCCGGGAACGTGATCGGCTTCTTCACCGAGTACTACACCTCGGACAGCTACCGGCCGACCAAATCCCTGGCCGACCAGACCCTGACCGGTCCGGCCACGCTGATCATCGGCGGCCTGTCCCTGGGCATGCTCTCCACCCTGATCCCGGTGGTGGTGGTCGTGATCGCCATCCTGGCCGCCTTCGGCCTGTCGGGCGGCTTCGCCCACGTGGATCTGGGGCTGTACGGCATCGGCCTCTCGGCCGTGGGCATGCTCTCCACCCTGGGCATCACCCTGGCCACGGACGCCTACGGGCCGGTGGCCGACAACGCCGGCGGCATCGCCGAGATGGCCAAGCTGGACCCGGAGGTGCGCCACCGCACCGACGCCCTGGACTCCCTGGGCAACACCACGGCGGCCACCGGCAAGGGCTTCGCCATCGCCTCCGCGGCGCTGACCGCCCTGTCCCTGATCGCCGAGTACGGCAACAAAATAAAGGAAGGCGTGGCCCAGCTGTTTTCCAACGCCGCGCAGTCCCAGGTTTTCGAGCGCTTCTACGCGGGGCTGATCACCGTCAGCCGCGACGCTGAGCAGGCCGTCACCGGCGTGCGGATGAGCATCGACATGCTGGACCCGCGCATCCTGATCGGGATATTCCTCGGGGCGGTGCTGCCCTTCGTGTTCTGCGCCCTGACCATGCAGGCCGTGGGCCGGGCGGCGGGGGAGATGGTGCAGGAGGTGCGGCGGCAGTTCAAGGCCAAGCCGGGCATCCTCACGGGCAAAGACCAGCCGGACTACGCCACCTGCGTGGCCATCTCCACCCGTGGCGCACAGAAGGCCATGATCGTGCCTTCGCTGCTCTCAATCGTCGCCCCCGTGCTGGTGGGCGTGCTGTTCGGCCCCTTCACCGTCATCGCCCTGCTGGCCAGCTCCATGGCCACCGGCTTCGTGCTGGCCGTCATGATGGCCAACTCCGGCGGCGCCTGGGACAACGCCAAGAAGTTCATCGAGCGCGGCGCCCACGGCGGCAAGGGCTCGCCCGCCCACAAGGCGGCGGTGGTCGGGGACACGGTGGGCGACCCCTTCAAGGACACCTCCGGTCCCTCCCTCAACATTCTCTTGAAGCTCATGTCCATGGTCTCCATCGTGTTCGTCACGGTGTGTCTGTCGCTGAACAACTCGCTGGTGCAGGCCCTCGGCTTCTAGACCGGCGCCGAGCCGAAAACAACCGGGCCGCCTTCCCGACGGGAGGGCGGCCCGTTTCATTGTCAGCCGAGGAGGTAGCCCACGCCGCGCAGCGCCCTCAGGCACACACCCCCGGGGGGCGCTAAGCGGCGGAGCTTGCGGCGCAGGCCGGCCACGTGCGCGTCCAGCGCCCGGCTGCCCGCGGCCAGCGGGCGGCCCCAGGCCGCGTAGGCCAGCACCTCCCGGCTCACTACCTCCCCGGGGCGAGAGAGCAGAGCGGCCAGGATCCGCGACTCCGGGTACGACAAGCTCGCCTCCCCGTAGGGCGAGCGCGCCCGAGCGCCGCGGAGGCTGAGTTCGCCCCAGGGGAAGCCGGCGCTCACCGCTCCCGGCCGCTGGCGGAAAACGGCCAAATGCTCCAGACGGCACTCCAGCTCCTCCGGGCTCCAGGGGTCCTTCAGGAAATCGTCGCAGCCGGCCAGGAAGGCCGCGCGCAGCAGTGCGGGGGGTCCGCAGGCCAGCACCACCGCCCCGCCTGCCTGCAGCGCCTCCAGCTCCCCCTCCCCGGGCAGCGCCTCGGCGGGGAACAGGTAGGCGTCGCAGTCGGACAGCGGGCGGGTGGAAGCCCGGAGGCGCAGGCGGGGGGCGCGGCGGCCGAAGGACCGCAGGCGCGCCGCCAGGAGCGGATCGGCGGTGAGCAGGTTTACGGACAGGACCCCATCAGGGGCCCTGGGTCTTGTCTTCAAGCCGGGCGAGCCTGGCTTTCAGGTCCTCCAGCAGCTTGTCCCCGGAGGCGTCGGAGGCCTCCAGCTCGCGGAACTGCCGCTCGAGGGAATCGGCGCCGGTGCTCGACTCGATCTCCTTCAGGGCTTCGGCCTCGGCCTCGATGCGGTCGACCTTCTCGGCCATGCGGTCGAACACCTCGAACGCGGAGTTGTCCGAGAGGCCGGACATGGTCTGTTGAATGCGCTTCTGGGCCTCCGCCCGCTTCACCCGGGCCACCAGCAGGTTGCGCTTGCGCGCGGCTTCCTCGATCTTCTGCTGCAGCTGGCGCAGGGACCCCTTCAGGCCCTCCACCGTGCTGTGCTGGGCCTCCCATTGGGTCTGGTATTGCTGCGCCGCGTTGTCGTATTCCTGCTTCCTGAGCAGGGCCTCCTTGGCCAGAGCGTCGTTGCCGCTCTTCACGGCCAGCACGGCCTTGCGCTCCCAGTCGGCCGCTTCGCCCCGGTTCTGGACGATCACCCGCTCCAAGCGCTTCTCGTCGGCGATGGACGCCGCCACCGTCTTCTTGGACTCGATGAGCTGCTCGTTCATTTCCAGGAGCAGCTGGTCCAGCATCTTCTCCGGGTTTTCCGCCTTGCTGATCAGGTCGTTGAGGTTGGACTTCACCGTCCGCTTGAATCTGCTGAACAGTCCCACGGTTGCCTCCTACGCTTCCCGATCGCTCAGCTGCGACGCGACCCTCTGCCTGCTGCCCTGGGGTGGGCGGTTGCTGCTCTGCGGTTGGGGGCGACGGGGCGCCGGTTCAGCCCAGGAGCACCTGACCGGCGTTGTCGATGGCCAGGATGGTCTTGCATTCGGAGCAGCGGAACCGTCCCGCTTTCGAGGCTTTCAGCTTTTTGCTGCAGATGGGACACTTGAAGATCTTGGGGAACGGCCCGGCCTGGGGACCCTCCCCCTTCTGGGCGAAGAAGGACACCGCTTCCTCCAGGTTCTCCTTGATGTTGAAAAACTGGGAGAAGCCGAGCAGCTGGAAGACCTCATAGACCTTGGGCTGGATCTCCAGCAGCACCAGGTCGCCGCCCCGCGGTTTCACTGCCTTCAGGAACGCGGTGAAGGAACCGATGCCCGTGCTGGAAACGTAGTTCAACCCGGCGCAATGGAACACGAGTCGGATGAACCCCGCCTCGATGGTCTTGGCGACCCGCTTCTGGAAATAGTTCGAGTTGTACGTATCGATATACCCGGTGAGGTAAAGAACCAGACAGCCGGAGACCTCGTCGATCTTCTGGAGCCGGATTTTTAGACTATCGTCCTTCTCGTCGTCGAATCCCGGTACGATATCGTTGTTCATCATATCCCTTTTTCGCCCGCGAACGAGACTAATAGTATACAGGGAAAACCGAACTTGTCAAACTGTTCCCCGATTTTCTTCAGTGGTCCAGCTCCCCCTTCGAGCTCATGGCCCCGCCTTGACAAAAGCCTGGCTCCCTTGTGCTCACCGCCGCAGAGAGGGGTTTCACACTGAAAGTATCGGACGGAACCGCCGGATTGACAACAATTATTGTTCAAGCCCAGAATTCGGGGGTGCAGGGATCTCTGGACGAAATCCGGGTGGTGCTGGTCCGGCCCCGGGAGGCGCGAAATGTCGGCCAGGTCTGCCGGGCCATGAAGACCATGGGCCTGGGCGCCCTATACCTGGTGGGGGCCGGCGGCATCGACCGCGCCGAGGCGGCGGTCACCGCTGTACATGCCCGGGACGTACTGGAAGGTGCCGTGGCCTGTCCCGGACTGCCCGAGGCCCTGCGGGGGACGGTGCTCTCCGCGGGCTTGAGCCGCCGGCGTGGGCGCTGGCGCAAGTACTTCGCGCTGGAGCCCGAGCAGCTGGTGGAGCGGATCGCCGGGGTCCGGGGCCCCTGCGCCCTGGTGTTCGGGGCGGAGGCGGACGGGCTCACGGACGAGGAGCTTGCCTGCTGCCACCTGGCCGTGTGCATTCCCACCTCGCCGGCCTTTCCCTCGCTGAACCTGTCGCACGCGGTGCAGATCCTGGCATACCTGTTATACCACCGGCTGGGGTCCGCCGCCCCGGCGGCTGGTCGCGAAGCGGTAGCGGAGGTCGAGCTGGACGGGGTCGTGCAGCTGATCGTCGGCACGCTGGCCGGACTGGGGTTTTTCAAGAAGTCCAGCCCGGCGGAAATGGGCGTGTTCTGGCGTGACTTGCTGGCGCGCGCGGGATTGGAGCGGCGCGAGGCCGAACGCCTGCAGCGCATCTTCCGCGAGATCGGCGGCCTGGGCTCGAGGCACGGAGTGCGGCTTGACCCACCTTGAGCATTGGCTTTACACTGAAAGCAGAGGATGAAGGACTTGCAAGGAAGAATCCTGGCCATTGCGCTGCTGCTGGCCTCCCCGCTGTACCTAAGCGCCTACGACCGGCAGGATTTCGACCGCATCGCGGACTTCTCGGTGACCATCAAGACGCTCTCCAGCCTGTCCGAAAACCAGGCTCGCGGCCTTGCCGGCCGCCTGCTGGTCCTGGACGGCACCATCGCCTCCATGCAGTTCCTCAACGCCGAGGAGCCCTCCTTCGCCGTGGAGCTGGAGCTGGTGGGAGGGGAGTGGGTCGGGACGGAGGACGTAAAGATCTTCCGCTGCCGCGTGCGCTTCAGCGGCACGGAGTATTTCCGCCGCTTCCCGCGCCGCTCACCTCGGAGCCCGAGCCCGGAGCAGATCGTGCTCAACGACCGGCTGCTGGTCGTAGCACGCCTCGCCGGCCGGGCCGCCGCCGAGGACGGCTCCCCGCTCTGGGTGCTCGACGGCCTGCACGCCCGTCCTCTGCGCTGACCAGCCGGCCTGTTCCTACAACGCAACGTCCCGGGCGCGGATGACCCGGTCCTCGGCGACCACCGCGGCGCGCTCCAGCACGTTGCGCAGCTCGCGGACGTTGCCGGGCCAGGAGTGGGCGCACAACCGATCCAGGGCTTCAGGGCGAAGGGCCAGCCCGGGCCGGGCCGCCAGGAAATGCGCCGCCAGCAAGGGGATGTCCTCGGGCCGCTCCCGCAGCGGCGGCACGCGCAGGGGCAGGACGTTGATCCGGTAGTACAGGTCCTCGCGGAAGCGCTCTTTGCGGATCTCCCGGTACAGGTCCTTGTTGGTGGCCGCCACCACGCGGACGTTCAGCCGCACCGCCACGGTGCCCCCGACCCGCGTGAGTTCCTGGCTTTCTAGTACACGCAGCAGCTTCACCTGGGCCGCGGGCGAGAGCTCCCCGATCTCGTCCAGGAAGATCGTTCCCCGGTTGGCACGCTCGAAGCACCCCGGCCGGCTCACCGCATCGGTGAAGGCGCCGCGCTCCGCGCCGAACAGCTCGGACTCCAGCAGGCTCTCCGGGATGGCCCCGCAGTTCACGGCCACCAGGGGCCCCTCCCGGCGCGGCGACAGGCGGTGGAGGGCCGCGGCGGCCAACTCCTTGCCGCTCCCGCTCTCCCCATGGATAAGGACCGGCGCGTCGCTCCCCGCGTAGCGGGCCAGCAGGGACTTCAGCTCCCGGATCGGGGGGCTTTCCCCGATCAGCCCGGCGAAACCCTCGGGGGCCGGGGCCGACAGGAACAGGCGGCGGGCGTCGGCGTTCTGCACCGCGCGCCTCAAGGCCCCGTCCAGGGCCTTGAGGGTGAAATCCTTCAGGATGAAATCGTAAGCCCCGGCCTGTATGGCCCGCTTCACGAAGTCCACCTCGCCGTAGGCGGTCAGCATGATCACCGGCGGCGGAGACGGGCAGGACATGATGTCCTCCAGCAGGCTCAACCCGTCGCGGTCGGGCAGGTCGATGTCCAGGAGCACCACGTCCGGGTCCTGATCGTGCAGCGCGCGCAGCCCTTCGGCGGCGCTCGCAGCGGAAAGCACGGTGTAACGCTCGGCCAGGATCATGCCCAGCGTGGCCTGTGCCTGAGGGTCGTCGTCGATGAACAGGACCCGTACCATGGTCTGAAGCCGCCTAAAAGGCATGGTAGCGCCGCGGGCCTTGCGGCGCAAGGAAACGACGGCGCTTGCCCCCCCCACCCCACCGTGTTACTATCTCCCCCATGCAACCGGCCAAGGCCCTGCTGCGCCTGCTGGACCGTACCTTCATCACCAAGCTGCTGATCCTGGCCCTGCTGTACTCCCTGGTCCCGCTAGCGGAGATCTTCCTGCTGATCTACCTGGGCAACCTCATCGGCTACTACTTCACCCTGGCCTTGGCCGCCTTCGCCGGGCTGGTGGGGATGCTTGCCGCCCTCAAGGAGTTCCGCAAGAACCTCGAGGCGCTGCGGGAAAAAACTCGCCAGGGGATGCTGCCCACCCAGGAGTTCATCAACCTCACCGGGGTCCTGGCCGCCAGCATCCTGCTGCTCACCCCCGGCTTTATCACCGACGGGCTGGGCTTCCTGCTGTTCGTGCCCGCGGTGCGCAACGCCCTGGGCCGCTGGGTGCTGGCCAAAACCCGCACCGACCTCAAGGAGTTGTACGAGTACCTGAAGCTGGAAGAAGACTGAGGCTGGCTATCGCCGGCGTGTAACCCGGCTATCTCCTGCCGATCTTGGCGAAAAGCACCAGCACCCAGAAGGCCAGGCCGGTAGCCAGGCCAAGCAGGTTGCCGCCTCCCGGGCGGTTGGTTTTCTTCCTGCCGGAGAACAGCTCGAAGCAGTCATCCACCCACAGGTAGATCCCGGAGGTGAGCTCCTTCTTGTGGCGCAGCACCCACAGGTCCCGGCCGGGCAGGCCGCCGGCCACGAGTAAAAAGGTTGGGGCGGCCTTCTTGATGGCCATCAGCACGTTCTTCTCCTGCGACCTGGGGTAGAACCCCGCGTGGCGCCCCACCAGGCGCAGCCCGCGGAAAGAGTCCCGCAGGTTGCGCTCGGCCTTCTCCACCTCCTCCTTGCGCCCTCCCAGCAGGTACACCGTGCGGTTGAAGCGCTCGGCCAGGGAGAGCAGGCGGATCACGAAAGTGAAGGGAGAATAGCAGGTCAGCGTGCCTTTTCTCAAGAAACGCGCTCCGCGCACGATCCCCGGGGAAACCGGCAGGATCAGGGAGGCCTCGCGCAGGCAGCGCCGGTACTCGTTGTGAGCGCGGGCCGAGAGCAGGCGCTCCCGGTTCAGGAAAACGATCTGATGCCGTCCCCCGTCCAGCAGAAGGCTCTCCACCCGCTTGAGGGCCTGGTCCTGGTCCAGGGCGTCCACCGGAACGTTCAGGAGCTGCACGCGCATCGCTAGGCTGGTTTCCAAGTTTCTCTCTCCTCCAACAGGCATTGCACTACCGCGGCGGCGAACAGGGCGGCCGTTTCCGTGCGCCAGACCCGCCTGCCGATGGTGATCGGCAGGAAGCCGCGCGCCCGGGCGAGGGCTACTTCCTCCTCCGCGAGGCCCCCCTCCGGGCCCACCAGCAGAGTAACGCGCCGCGGGCCGCAGGCCAGGGCGGCGTGCAGCGACCCGGCGGCCAGGCGCTCCTGGTGGAACACCAGGCGCAGCTCCCCCTCCTCCGTTTCCCGTTCCAGCGCCTGTTCCAGCGCCGCGGGCCCGGCGATGCGCGGCACGCGGCTGCCCCCGCTCTGCTGCGTCGCCTCCCGGGCGATCCTCCGCCAGCGCTCCAGTCGACGCTCCCGGTCCCCCGGGTCCTCCAACCGGCTCAGGCTGAAGCGGCTGAACACCGGCACGATCTCCGCGACGCCCGCTTCCGTGATCTGGCGCACGATCTGGTCCATCTTCCGGCCTTTGGGCAGCGCCTGGATCAGCACGACCTCCACCCCGCTGCCCTCTTCGGGCTGCGGCGGGTCCAGCTCCAGGCGGACGAAGTCCGCTCCCACCGCCGCGACCCGGCAGGGTCGGAGCGTGCCCCGGGCATCGCGCGCCGCGAAGCGCTCCCCTGCGGCTAGGCGCAGCACGCGGACCAGGTAGTGGAAGTCCCGGCCGCGCAACTCCACCGCCCGCCCGGCCGGGGCAACGCCCGCTTTCTGCGGCGCATCGCCCGCCTTCTGCGGCGCATCGCCCGGAAGAACGAAAACCCTCAAGTGGACGACCCTTACGGTGAGCTACTGCGAGAGCAGCTCTACCGCCTTCTGCAGAACCGTGTCGAACTCCAGGTCGTACAGCGGTGGGTTGTCGTTGGTCCGGTTGACCTCGTTGCGGATCAACCGGCGCACGTAGCGCTCCGCCAGCTCGATCTTGCGAGCCTCCAGTTGCCGGAGGAAAGCCTGGATCTGCGGCTCGGCGGGCTGGGCGTTGGCGGCCACGAAATCGCGCAGCAGGTTCTGCTCCAGCAGGGCCGAGACGGCCTTCTCCTCCTGCTCGCTCAACTCCGGCTCCTTGACCTCCACGTCGGGGACGATGCCCACCTTGTCGATGTTCCTGCCCTGCGGCGTGTAGTAGCGGGAGATGGTGAGACGGTAACCCTGCTCGCCGAGGTCGCGGATCCACTGCACCGAGCCCTTGCCGTAGGACTTCTCGCCCACGACCCGGGCGCGGCCGGTGTCCTGCAACGCGCCGGCCAGGATTTCCGAGGCGGAAGCCGAGCCCCGGTTGACCAGCACGAGCACCGGCAGGCGCTCCGGCACGATGGTCCGGCGGGTGGAGGCGTAGAAAACCTGGTTCTCGGCAGCCATGCGCGAACGGGTGCTCACGATCGGACCCCGGGAAATGAAGAAGTCGGCCACATCCACGGCCGACTGCAGCAGGCCGCCGGGGTTGCTGCGCAGGTCGATGACCAGGCTGCGGTAGCCGGCCGCCTCGAAGCTGCGCAGGGCTTCGGCCGTCCTCTCGTTGGTCAGCGGGGTGAACTGGATGAGGCGCACGTAGCCGATGCCGCCGGGCATCATAGCGTACTTGACTGTCGGGACCTCGATCACCGCCCGCACCACCGTGACGTCGAAGCGCAGGGCCTTGCCGCGCAGGATCGTCATGGTCACCGAGGTGCCCGGCGCCCCGCGCAGGATGGACAGCACCTGGTCAATGCTGAGCTCCAGCACGGAGGAACCGTCCACGGCCACGATCAGGTCCCCGGCATGGACCCCGGCGCGGAAAGCCGGGGTGTCCTCGATCGGCGAGACGACCTCCACCCCGCCCTCGACCTTAGCGATGATCAGGCCCACGCCGCCGAACTTCCCGGTGGTGGTGTCCCCCAGGTCGCGCATCGCCTGGGCGTCCAGGTACAGGGAATACGGATCCTTCAGGGATTCGAACATGCCCTTCAGCGCCCCGTCGATCAGCGCCTTGGGGTCGACCTCGTCGACGTAGTTCTTTTGCACGTCCGCGAAAACTTCGGCGAACATCTCCAGCAGGCGCTGGTTGTCCGTCTCGCGGTTGCCCGCCAGTACGCGCGGGGAGAAGGCCAGGAGCGCTAGCACGGCCACCAGGAAGGAGGTGACCGCGATCCAGACCGCTCGCTCGCCGAACCGCCGCTTGGGTTTGTCCATTCGCTAAATTCTACATTCCGGGCGGCCTTTGTCAACCAGAATGCAACCTGGACTCGTCTTGACCCGTGACCCGGCGGAGGCTACACTTGCGCATACCGGAAGGCGCATGACGGGCAAACGTTCGGAACTCCTGGCCGCGGTCCAATTTCTGTGGGAGTTCGTGCGCTTTCTCGGCCTGTTCGCCCTGGCGCTGCTGCGCTTCCGCGGCACGCTTGTGGAGGACCGGACCGCCGTGCTGTGGCTGATAGCGCTGGCTTCCGGGCAGCTGCTGGCCCCCGCCGGCCTTGCCTTGTTCATCTACAGCCCCGGCAGGAGGGGGACTCTGCTGCCATTCCTGCGCCTGGCCAAGATCCTGCAGATGTTCCCCGCGCTGCTGCTGGTCCTGGCGCTGGCCCCGACGCGGGGTCTCTCGCTTCTGGGGCTCCCCTTCGTTCCCCCCCGTTTCGCACTGGCCTCCCTGCCTGGCTTCGCCCTGGCAGCCGTGCTTCTGGCCGCTTCGGTGGTGGACCTGATCTTCCTGCTTGTCCTGTTCACCACCCGTGCGGAGGCGGAGCCCGGGCGGCAGACCGGGCGGGAGCCCGACACGGAGGTCGGCACGGAGGTCGGCCAGGAGGCCGGCGCGGCGCAGCCCGGGCGGCAGCCCGACACGGAGGTCGGCCAGGACGCCGGCGAGCCTCCCCCGGGCGGACCGTGAACATCCTGCTGCTGCTCGTCGCGCTGCTGGCCGACGGCCCCTTGCTGCGGGTGACGCCCCCCGAGTGGGACTTCGGGAGCATTTCGGCGCAGGCCGGCATCAGGACCCTGGAAGCCCGGATCGAGAACCGCACCGACCGGCCTGTTGCCGTGAGCCTGACCAGCACCTGCGACTGCCTCAGCGTGGAGCCGGCCTCCCTTGCGATTCCCCCGGGGGGCGGGGCCTCTTTCCGCCTGCGCTACGACCCGGCCACGGAGTACGGGGAAGTGGAGAAGTACCTCATCGTGGCCAGCGACCTGCCGGAGCTGCCCAAGGCGCTGTACCTGGTCCGCGGCACCGTGGATGGCGCGGCGAAGCCCGCTATTCGCGGCGCGCAGCCCGGGCGGCAGCCCGACACGGAGGTCGGCACGGAGGTCGGCAGGGAGGTCGGCGGGGAGGTGCCCCTGGACTTCTACTACGCCGCCGGCTGCCGCAGCTGCCTGCGCTTTCTGCGGCGCACGGTCCCGCAGCTGGAGCGCGAGCTGGGCCTCCGCCTCCCGGTACGCGAGCACGACATCCTGGACCCCGGGGTGTACGAGGCCTACCAGGCGCTGCTGCGGTCCCGCGGGGAGCGGGAAAAGGCCTTCCCGGCGCTGCTCGCGGGCGAACAGCTGCTGCAGGGGGAGCCGGCGATCCGGGACGGGATCAGGCCGGCCCTGCAGAACGTGCGCGCGGGAGGCGCGGGGGAGCAAAGCAGCGCGCCGGCAGCCCTGCCGGGCATCCTGCCCGGAAAGCTGGCGCTGCTCCCCATCCTGGCCGCGGGGCTGCTGGACGGGATCAACCCGTGCGCCTTCACCACCCTGGTGTTCCTGCTCTCCGCCCTGGCGCTGGCCGGGCGTAGCCGCCGGCAGATCCTGCTGATCGGGGCCTGCTTCACAGCGGCCGTCTTTCTCACCTACCTGGCCATCGGGGCCGGGCTGCTGCAGGGGATGCGGCTGGCGGGGGCCTTCCCGGTCGTGAGCGCGGCGCTGCGCTGGCTGCTCATCGCCGGCCTGACCGTGCTGGCCGCCTTAAGCCTCTACGACTATTTCCTCATCCGCTGCGGGCGCAGCAAGGACATCCTGCTGCAGCTTCCCGACAGGTTCAAACAGCGCATCCACCGGGACATCCGCAAACGTACCCGGGCCGCCGGCCTGGCGGCCAGCTCGCTCGTGCTGGGTTTTCTGATCGCCGTATTCGAGCTGGCCTGCACGGGCCAGGTCTATTTCCCGACCCTCGTGTACCTGGTCCGGGTCCGTCCGGACGCGGGCAGCTTCTTCTACCTGCTGCTGTACAACCTGGGCTTCATCCTGCCCCTGGGCGTGATCTTCCTGCTGGCGTATTTCGGGGTCGCCTCCCAGCGCCTCGCCGGCTTCGCGCGCCGGAGTCTGGCAGGAGTGAAGCTCGCACTGGCGGCGCTGTTCCTGGGGCTGGCGGTGCTGACGTATTTCACGTAATATTGTGGGCGTGATCGGCTACATCCCCTTTCCCGCCTGGCTGAAGCCGGAAATCATCCCCGGGCTGCCCATCCGCTGGTACGGGCTCATGTACCTGGTGGCGTTCACCGTGGCTTACCTGCTGGTGCGCGTCCAGGTCAAGGAAAAGACGCTCAGCGTGCCCAAGGACGACGTGATGAACCTGTTCTTCTGGGCCATCGTCGGCCTGCTGGTCGGGGCGCGCCTGGTCGCAGTGACCGTTTACGATCCCGGCGGCCATTACCTGAGCCACCCGTGGGAGGTCATCCTCCCGGTGCAGGTCAGCGGGGGCCGGCTGCGGCTCTCGGGGCTCGCGGGGATGTCCTACCACGGAGGCCTGGCGGGCACCATCATCGCCTGCGTCATCTATCTGAAGCGCAAGAAGCTGGGCGTGCGCGACTGGGGCGACATGATGGTGACCGGTGCGGCCCTGGGCTACACCTTCGGGCGCCTCGGCAACTTCATCAACGGAGAGCTGTTCGGCCGCCTCACGACCGTCCCCTGGGGGATGGTCTTTCCCCTAGCCGAGGAGTTCCCCACCCGCGAGGGCTGGGTGCGCGAGTTCGCAGGGAAAGCGGGCATCGATATCGCCGGGCTGCAGCAGGTCAACCTGCCCCGCCACCCCTCCCAGCTCTACGAGGCGTTCTTCGAGGGGCTGGTGCTCTGGGCGATCCTCTGGTTCGGATTCCGGAAGCGCCGCTCCTTCCGCGGTCAGCTTATGGCCGTCTACATCATGGGCTACGGCTTCTTCCGATTCCTGATCGAATACGTGCGGCAACCGGACGCGGAGCTGGGCTTCCCGATTTACCTGGTAAGACTGGACAACCCGCAGATCCAGTTTAGCCCGTTCAACCTGACCACCGGGCAGATCCTCAATCTCATCATGATCCTGGCCGGGGTAGCCTGCTACCTGCTGTTCCGCCGCCGCGAACGGCTGGAAAAACTGCGGGAGGAGCAGCAACCCCCGAGGATGTCCTCCCGAAAGTTGCGCCGTCGCCTGCGCTGAGCACCGGCAAGGTCTCCATTCTTGTGAAAATATCGTATGCTATTTCATACTTTTTATGCCAATCGCCCCTGGACTCGATGAGCGCGCACGGTAATTCTTTAGTGATAAAGGAAATAAGAGTCCGGCATTCTTCCGATCAATGGTCTGATTCTTGCAAATAATACCGGTGAGACGAGCAGACAATGGCGAATCCGGCATCTCCAGTCAGGCACCTGGCACTCTTTAAACCACGAACCACGGTAGACACGCTCCGGGGGGAGCTCATCCGCAAGGCGCTGCACCTGCTGATCGCCCTGGTGCCGCTGCTGGCTTCCTTCAACCTGCCGGCCACGGTGGCCCTGCTGGCAGGCGGCACCCTTTTCTATGTGTTCGCCGAGAAGCTGCGGATCGCCGGCCGCCCCGTCTACATCGTCTCCGACCTTACCGTCATCGCCTCCCGGGAGAACGACCGCGGCCATTTCGTGATCGGGCCGGTCACCCTCGGGGTGGGGGCCATGCTGGCGCTTTTGCTATACCCCTCCACCGCAGCGGCCATCGCCATCTACGCTCTAGCCTTCGGCGACGGCCTGGCCAGCCTGGCCGGGAAGCTGTTCAGCACGCCGCGGATCCCGGGGACGCACGGCAAAACGATCGCCGGGAGCCTGGCCTGCTTCGTGGCAGTGCTGCTGAGCTGCCTGCGCCTCACTGGCAGCCCCCTGACGGCCCTGCTGCTCGCGCTGGCGGCCACGGCCCTAGAAATGATCCCCGTGCGCGACTTCGACAACCTGATTCTGCCGGTGGGCACCGGCTTCCTGGCCTCCCAGCTCCTGGGCCGCTGAGCCTCCCCGCGCTTCAAACCCACAGGTAATACACGGTGAACTGCCGCACGAACAGGACCGTCCCGGCCGCCAGAAAGACGGCCCCCACGGCGCGCGATTCCGCTACAGAATTTCGCGCAGTGTACGATATTTGAATAGGAGCCACCATGCACAAGAAGGGATTCCTGGCGTTCGTTCTGGCAATCACCGCGTTGTCGGTATTCGGCGGTGACGCCGCCGTGTTCCAGAACCTGGGTTTCTCGCCAAACGGCAGGTACTTCATGTTCGCGCAGTACGGCGTGAGCGAGAACAGCTCCCTACCCTACGCGCAGATCTTCACCGTGGAGGTGCCCCGCAACCGCTTCGTACCCGGCGGGATCCGTAAGACGACGGCCCGCACGACGGTGGAGCCGGGGAGCGACGGGCGCGGGGCGCTGTTCAACCTGCTGGCCGACGCGCTCCCCCTGAAGAAGAAGTACGCCATCGACCACGCCCTCACCGGGCGCCTGCTGTATATCCTGCTGGACGGCGCCGAGCCCAAGCCCGAGCTGGAGTTCAGGGACTTCCAGGTGGACAAGAAGTACAAGGTAGTCCTCAACCAGTCCAGCACAGGGTCCGGGTCGGGCATCAAGGCCTCGTTCCACTTGGTCGTCACCGTGGAGGACGCCTCCGGGGGAATACGCAGCTACACGGCCGGCGACCCGGATTACTGGCGCGACGGGGTGCGCAGCTATCGCGTTCGCCAGATCCTCCTGGCCCCCGACGGCCTCTCCCTGGTGTTCGCGGTGGAGCGCTCGGAGGAGGACCCGGCCGGCGCCAGCGTCCGCTACATGGTCGAAACACTCAAGCTGTAACGATGTCCGGATGAAAGCCCGGTTCGCCCACGTGAACCTGGTGGCCCGCGACTGGCGGAGGCTGGCCGCGTTCTACGAGCAGGTCTTCGGCTGCACGCCCGTGCCTCCGGAGCGCGAGTTGAGCGGCCCGTGGCTGGTAAAGGCCACGGGGTTGGACAGCGCCGAAATTCGGGGGATGCACCTGCGCCTTCCCGGGCTCGCGGAAAGCGGGCCGACCCTGGAGATCTTCCAGTACAAGCCGGAAGCGGAAACGCACGACAAGGCGGTGAACCGCCCCGGCTTCGGCCACATCGCCTTCGCCGTGGAGGACGTGGCCGCCGCCCGCCAGGCGGTGCTGGCCGCCGGGGGCGGGGAGGTCGGCGCCGTAACGACCGTGCCGGTGGCCGGGGCGGGGACCATCACTTTCGTTTACCTGACCGACCCCGAGGGCAACGTCCTGGAGCTGCAGCGCTGGGGGTGAGCTGTCAGGCCAGGCCGTGCTTGACCGCGTCGTGCAGCTCGCGGGCCAGGCGCGTGCGCTCCTGGGCCGTGGCCACCTCCTCGGCCCGTTCCGCGTACACCTTGAGGCGCCGGTTGGCCTCCTGCAGCCGGGCCGCGAGCTCCTCGCTGCGGGCCCGCGCCTCCTCAGCCTTGCGGTTGGCCCGCTCGCGGTACAGCACAATCAGGCCCAGGCAGAGACCCACGCAGAAGAAGGCCTCCCACAGGCAGTAGGCGGCCGCCTGGCAGTGCGGTCCTCCCACAATGGCCGCCTCGTTGCCGCCGAACGCCCCCCCCCAGGCCCATCAGGACCGCCCACGCCGGGATGCCGGCGGCCGCTGGCCCTCATCGGCCGGAGGTAGCGTTTTGCCTCATCCTTTGGGCCCGAGCCGGCCTAGGTCCGAAGGCGGAGGCGACGCCGGGCGCACGAGGTCCGCCAGGGAGGCCGCCGGGCGCTTCGCCTTGACGAAAAAACGGGGTCGCCGTAGAATGCCCCGGCGCCCCTGCGAGCGCCTAGGAGCAACCAGATATGGCGGCGATCAGAAACATCGGGATCATCACCTCCGGAGGGGACTGCGGGGGCCTCAACGGCGTGATCAAGGGCGCTGCCGGCATGGCCACCGCCTTGGGCCTGAAGGCCTTCGTCATCCCCAACGGCTAC
>Ga0315273_10000854_pt1 | contig 33223 bp, 16 predicted proteins | sample YL17G02_0_MG_FD_205753 | JGI IMG/M metagenome (GOLD analysis project Ga0315273, IMG submission 205753) | Sediment microbial communities from Yellowstone Lake, YNP, Wyoming, USA - YL17G02_0 | ecosystem: Environmental > Aquatic > Freshwater > Lake > Sediment | place: USA: Wyoming | collected...
AGTCCCACTTCTTCGGATCGGGCAGGCCCTCGTAGTCGAACTCGTCGGCCCAGACGAGCTTCCAGTCCTTCGCCAGGGCCGGGACCGCCGGCGGGGCGGGCTCGGCCTTGTCGGCACCCTCGAGGGCACAAATGAAAAGCAAGAGCGGCACTGCCACACCAAGAAAGGCCAACGTCGGCAATCGCTGGTTCATCGCGGCCTCCACTCTGGGGTTGGACTGGAGGGCATCGGCTCTTCGGCCAAACGGGCGCAGGACAGCCTCACGGCCATGAACAAGCCCCCCAATCGCACCCGGGAATCATAGGGTTTCGGGCAAGGGTTCGCCAGCAAATCCCGCGGCGCCGGCGGCGGGCGGGGCGCAGACACCGGAGGGCCCACCTCGCACCGCACGTATCGCGGGAATTGTCTTGACAAGGAGGGTGTACTGGTGTACAGTGTACGCAGCAACAGGCAAAGGAGGGCGGCCGGCATGGAACCCCTGACCGAGCGGCAGCCGCAAGTCCCGGAGTTCGCCGAGGATCACGTCCGCCGCCGCGGCTTTCCGTCCGCCCTCCGCCAGATCGGCAAGGCCCTCGGCAGACACCTCTGGGCCAGAGGCTGCGTGGCGACGACGGACCTGACCTTGCTCGACGGGCTTGTCGCGACATTTCTGGGCGAAGTGCCCCGACAGGCAGGACCCTGAATCGGGCGTAAGCGGATTCCCTTCGTGCCGGCACAAGCAGGGAAGAACCGCCGACATAAGACCAAGCTGTCGTCGGCTTCGTGAGCGACAGGCCGCGCATCGGCCGTAGCGCCGGTGAGGCGGAACGCAGGCGGCCTGTCGGCGGGGATGCGGGTCTGCGCAGGCCCCAACGGCACGAAAGGAGAATTAAGCCATGCATGCTTCAGCTTCCCTCACTCGATCTTCCAGGTACCCGGAACTACGGTGTCACTTGACCCCATGCGCGGCGGGTCTGCCGACCCGCGGCGCAGGAAGTGCCCCGGAGCAGGCAGAAAACACACCCACGCGGCGGGTCAGGAGATCCGCCGCGCCAAGTGGCGCTGTGGCGCTCGGTGCGGCGGCCATGGTCGCCGTCCTGGTGTTGTCCGGCTCGCCGGCCCGCGGCGCGGGACTCCTGATCGCCGACGGCGGGCTCGGCGGGGTCCTGGAGATCCAGGAGCACCGCGTCCATGTCACCCTCAACAACGGCGTGGCCGTGACCGAAGTCACGCAGGTGTTCCGCAACGCCGAGAACCGGCCGGTGGAGGCCCTGTACACGTTCCCCGTTCCCAAGGGGGCGTCGGTGGCCGATTTCAGCATGTGGATCAACGGGCAGGAGATGGTCGGCGAGGTCGTCGAGAAGGCCCGCGCCCGCCGGATCTACGAGAGCTACAAGCCTCGCCGGAAAGACCCGGGCCTGCTCGAGCAGAAGGACTATAAGACCTTCGAGATACGCATCTTCCCGATCGGCCCCGGCGCCGAGCAGAAAGTCCGCCTCCGGTACTACCAGGAACTGGAGGTCGATGACGATTATGCCACCTATGTGTATCCGTTGGCCACCACGACGACGGGGGCCAGGGCCGCCACGGCCGGGAGGCTCTCCCTGGCGGTCCACGCCCGGTCGCTCGTCCCGATCGCCGCCATGGAAAGCCCCAGCCACCCGGACGCCTTCGTGATCGTCGGCCACGACGCCACCTACTTCCAGGCCAGCCTGGAGACTCAGCGCGGCGACCTCGGGCGGGACTTCGTGCTCGCGTATCGCCTGGCCCGCCCGCGCACGGGCCTGGACGTCATCGCCTCGAAGCCGTCGGACGAAGACGGTTACCTGTGCGCCACGCTGACCCCGGGGGAGGAACTGGCCGCGAAACGCTCCGGCATGGACTACGTGTTCCTCCTCGACATCTCCGGCAGCATGGGCGAGGAGAACAAGCTCGGCATCTCGCGCCGCGGCATCACGGGCTTCACCGAGACGCTGGGTGCCGACGACCGTTTCGAGGTCATCGCGTTCAACGTGGTTCCCCAGGTCCTGTTCAGCGGACTCCGGGAGGTCACGGCCGAGCGCAAGGCGGAAGCCGCCAGGTTCCTGGCCGCCCAGGCCGCCAAGGGAGGAACGGAACTTCGTTCGGCGCTGGGCGCCGCCTACCGGCTCGCCGAGCCCAACCGGACGCTGAACGTGGTCTTCCTGAGCGACGGCCTGACCGAGCAAGGCGACCGGCAGGCGCTTCTGGAGATGATCCGGCAGCGGCCCGCCAACTCGCGGGTGTTCTGCGTCGGCGTGGGCAACGACGTGAACCGGGCGCTCCTGGAACAGATGGCCGAAGACAGCGGCGGACTCGCCTCCTTCATCTCCCTCAGCGACAACCTCCAGCGCCAGGCCGAGGCGTTTCGCCGCAGACTGATCCACCCCGCCGCCTCGGAGCTGGCCCTGAGCTTCGAGGGCGGCAACCTCTACGACGTGGAACCGGCGAGGCTGCCCAACCTCTACCACGGGACCCCGCTTCGCCTCTACGCGCGGTACCGCGGCGCCGGCCCAACGACCCTCACCGTGCGCGGCAGCGCCAACGGCAAGGACGTCGTCTGGACGGCCAGGGTGGACCTGCCGGCCAAGGACGACGCGAATCCCGAGATCGAGCGAATGTGGGCCTGGCACCGGGTCCAACGGCTGCTCAAGGAGGCCGACCGGGCGGGGTCGCGCGAGTCGGTTATCGCCGAGGTCGTCCGCCTTGGGGAGGCCTACTCCATCGCCACCGAACATACCTCCTTCATCGTGCTCGAAAACGATGGCGAGTACAAGCGGTGGGCCATCGAGCGGCGAAGCGCCCTGCGGCTCCAGCGCGACCGCCAGGCCCGAGAGGTCCTGGCCAGGCAACTCGAGACGATCCGCGACAAGGCCGTGGCCAAACTGGGGGCCGAACGGGCCGCGCCCACGCTTTCGGATCTGCCGCCCCCCGATGCCGCAGCGAGCGCCAGTCCGCAGGCCAACGCCAGTCCGGTGCGGGCGTCCCCCGATTCGCCCCGTTGGAGCTGGCCGAAACTGGGGGGCGGACCCGTCGGACCCGTCGGCGTGGCTTTCGCGGCCGTTCTGGTTGTGGCTGAACTCGTGAGGCGAAGGAAGGCACACAGGTGACACAGGCGCCGGCGACATCTGAAGTGCGGGGCGGCCCGATGGCCTTGGGCCAAGGGCCGCCCCGCCTTCACTGGTCAACCCTCGGACTGGCGGCAATCGTCGTCGCGGCGGTCCTGGCCCAGGCCTGGCCGGAGGGTGCCGCCGCCCTTGAGTTCGACCGCCAGAGGATCGCCGCCGGCCAATGGTGGCGGCCCGTTTCAGGACACCTCGTCCATTACGGATGGCCTCACATGGCGGCGGACATGGGCGTCTTCGCTGCGCTATGCTGGGTGGCGCAGAGGCGCGGTCGAGGCGTAGCGTGGTCGGTCGCGATTGGGGGCGTCGCGGTCGGCGCGGCGGTGTACTGGTGGGCTCCCGATACGAACACGTACCGCGGGATGTCCGGCGTGGACAGCGCCGTGTTCGGCTACCTGGTGGTCACCGAGGTTGTCCGCGACCGCGGGCTCAAGGCAGCCGCCTGGCTCACTGCCCTGGCACTGACCCTCGGCCGGTTTGTCTTTGAGACCGCGACCGGTCGGCCTATCCTGCCCACTTCATTGCCCGACGGCATTGCCGTGGTCGGAATCGCGCACATGGCGGGCCTTGTTGCCGGTTGCATGGCGGCTGCTGTGAGCGAGGCGGTGAGGAATCGGCCGTTGATCACGGCGCCGATGCCCTGCCCCGTGGCCGCGGCCGAGACTCAGGCCGGCAGCAGTTCCACCGTGTAGTCTCCCTCACTATCCAGGACGTTCCCCACGGCGACGTGCTTCGTCTTGTCGCACGTGTAGGAGGTGATGGTGTGCGCCTTGATGCCAAAGGCCGCCGGGTTGTTCGCGGAGTTGTCGGTCTCGACCTTGCTCACAACCACCGTGGCCAATTTGTTGGCCAGGACGTTCGAGTTGATGAACCACTTGTCGCCCGTGGCGCCCTTGATCGTGAGGCCCGCGATCGACATGGTCGCGTCGGCCGCGTTGGCCGCGAGGATGTCGGCGTTCCTCATGCCGCCCATCGTCAACGGCCCCAGCGGCCCGGTGAACCCGAGCGTCATGTCGGCCAGCCATCCCGCCGCCGTCATCGAGCCGAGGGTCATCGGCTGCTTCTTGCCTGCCACCGGCGCGACGCCCGTCAGCGTCACGTCGGCCTTGAAGTCGCCGGAGATGGCAGGCGTTATCTTGGTGGCGGCGACGCCCGTCGTGGCGATCGAGGCCACCGTCCGGGCGTTGATGGACCCGGCCTGCCACCGCACCGCCTTGACGGCGCCGATGGCGGCGGCGCCCCGGACCTCCGCGTCCATCACGTCGCCCAGCGTCAGCGACGCGACCGTCGAGGAGTTCTTGAGGACCCACGCCTCGCCCGCCGCGCCCACCGTGCCGCTGACGGCCACGGCGCCGACCGGGCCCGTGATGTCCCACGTGCTCGGAGTGACGTTGCCCTTGATCGTAGCGCCGCCGAGCGCCTTGGCCGTGCCGGTCACGCCGATGCCGGAGAGCGTGACGTCGGCCCCAAAGTTGCCGGGGAAGGCGGGCATCATCTTCGCGGCCGCCATGCCCGTGGTGGCGATCGAGGTCAGCCTGTTCGCGGTGATGGAACCGCTGAACCACCGGATCGCCTTGATCGCGCCGATGACACCCGCGCCGACCTCGGCATCGGCCACGTCGCCCAGTGTCAGGGAGGCGATGCCGGCGGCGTTCTTGAGGACCCATGGCTGCATAAACATGCCTGCGCCGGCGCTTATCTTGATCGCGCCGACCGCGCCCGTGATGTCCCACGTGCTCGGCGCCACGCCGCCCTTAACGGTGGCAACGCCGAGCGTTTTCGCCTTGGCGGCCACCCCGTTGCCGGAAAGCGTCAGGTTCGCCGCGAAGTCGCCGGCGATCTTGGGCGCCGCCGTCGCCTTGCCGGCGATGGAAAGCGTGCCGATCCAGGGGGCCCGGATTTCCTGGAGCACCCCGTCGGTGTCGCGCCACTCGGTGGCCGTCAGCGACGCCAGCGGCATAGCCGAGACAATTCCCGTGTCCTTCACCTGGTCGAAGACGAGGGTGGCGGGCTTGGAGGTCGCCGTGCCGCCGATCTGGACCGCGGCGCCGACGGCTTCATCGAAGGTTGCCTTCACGAGCGTGCCCTGCACCTCCATGAGACCGAGAAGATCCGTGGTGGCGGCGGCGATGGTGCCCATCGGGCCGTGCACGAGGATGGTCTCGACCGCCGTGTCGACTTTCTGGCCCGTGGTGGCGATCGTGAGCCCGCTCGCCGCATCGCTGCCGTCGACGGTGATCGCGCGGATGTTGCCGCGGGCGTTGGCGGGGTTCTTCCACCGCTCGACGGCGGCCGTGCCCTTGCCCGTCCATGAGACGGCCACGGGCGTGCCATCCTCATCTATAAATGACCACTTCTTATTCTTCGAATCGAGAACCGCCTGCTCGGTGGGCCAGAGGGTGATCGTCGCATCGGGCGCGGCCGGCGCCGACTCCGTGTTCCCAACGTTGTCAGTGGCGACGGTGTAGAAGCGGTACGTGTGGTCGGGCTGGCCGGTGAAGAGGACGGAGGAGGCGGTGGCGCCTTCGAGCCAGCGCGTCCAGGCCCCGCCGTCGGCGGAGACGTAGACGTCGCAGGAGGCGATGCCCGAGCCGCCGACATCATCCTGCGCAGCCCACGTGAGCCGGATGGCGCTGGCGCCCTGGCTGCCGCCGGGCGTGGTAATCTGGCTGGAGGGGGCGCCGGCATCGACGGTGTTCAGCACCGTCTCGGTGTCCATCGCCGGATTGGTGTCGAAGACGATGCTCGCCTGGTTGGTGATCTGGCGGCCGGAGGGCAGGCCGGACGCCTGGTCGATCACGTAGGAAACGTGACCCTCGCCGCTGTGGTTGGCGTCATTGACCGGCAAGAAACCGGCCAGCGGGTCGAGCGGCAGTTCGTGGGTGTCCGGATCGCGCGACAGGAAGTTACAGAACACGCGGCCCGTCGCGGGGTCGATCCCGGCCTCGATGTCCACCACCAGGTTCTGCTCCGGCCGGAGGTCGTAGAGGGTGTGGAAGTAGTGGGCGTTCGCGGCCGGCACGGTGATGACGTGACTGCCGAAGGCGATCTCGGTCAGGGCGAAGGTGGCCGGGTCGAGATCGGCATCGAGCGGGTTGGTGATGCGGACCTCCTGGGCGGGGAAGGTGGCCTGGGGGCCGCTGTTCTCGAAGAACACCGTGTAAGGCATGGGCAGGCCGGCGGGGACATAGGCCGGCGTGCCGAAGCCGGCGGGGCCGACCATGGCGTTGGGGTCATGGGCGCCGCCTTCCTTGTTGTGATCGTCATCGTCGGGGTAGGGCCACGGTCCGCGGGGCGGGACGGGACCGGGATCGTCATCGTCCGTGGGCTCCGGCAGGCCGCCCCAGGTGATGGTCAACGAGTAATTGGGGACGAAATCGCCGCCGGAGTCGCGCGGCGTGCCGTCCGGGTTCATCGCCCCGTACCCGGAGATGCCCACCACGAAGTGGTAGTCCTCGGAGGCGTCCAGATTGCGGAAGACGAGCAACTCGTGGCCCTCGGCGTTGCGCTCCAGCACGGCGGCCCCAATCTCGCCGGTGGTCTCGTTCTGAGCAAAGATGTCCAGGTCGCCGTAGCGCTCCTGCCAGTCCAACTGGATGGAGACGTTGCGCTTCTGGTCGGGGACGGCGAACTGGTCGCCGGTCACGTTGAAGGCAAACCAGTCGCCGGCGCCCGGCTGCGACTCGGCCATGATCAAGCCGTTCAGACGGATCGCGCCCAGCAGGTTGCCCGAGAAGTCCGTCATGGGCGTGAGAAGAGAGGCCGCGTCGCGCGCGTCGTTCTGCTCAAAGTCATCGTCGACGGGAGCGCCGTCGTCCGAGATGGTCATGCCGTTGTCCAGGAAGACGGTCATGTAAGCCGGACGATGCACCAGGCCGGCCCAGAAATCCATGATGTCGGTGTCCAAGGGTACGGAGGCCTTAAAGGCGCTCCAAAGGTCGTTGGGGCCACTGGGGCCGCTGCGGGCGATCTGCCAGAAGGTGCTGAGCACGGCGCCCATGACCACGTCGCCCTTGTTGGCGTCCACGTTAATTCCGTTGAGGGGGTCGGCAAAGCGACCCTCCAGCCGCGCGGGATTCAGGAGCTGGTCTTTGGCGTCCGCGTTGTAGGCGAAGCCATAGGCGTCATAGCCCATCCACCAGTTGTTATAGTTCAGGTACTGCGGCAGCGAGCGGACCTGGTCCGCGGTGTCCGTGATTCCCTTGTTGCCCCAGATATCCATGTCGCGCAGCGTGTAGGCGGCCACGAAGGACGCCCAGGCCTCGCAGTAAGCGATCTCGGGACAGTACACCGGCGGATCGATCTCGACCCAGGAATCCGTGCCGGGCACCTGTCGGATTTCGGTGCTTTCCTGGATGACGCCATACGCGGCCTGCCGGGTCGTGACGCCGCCGCGCGACCGTTGGATGGCGTGACCGAATTCATGCAGAATGGCCGCCGGGTCCTTGGCCGTATAGCTGCCCAGGACGATGACGTCGTTGCCTGCATCGTAAAAGGCATTCTTCGGGACGCCCACCGGGGCGATGACGGAGGTCTTGCCGCGCGGCGGCTCGCCGAAATCGCGCTGGAGTTGTCCGGCGCCCCACGCGATCCATTCCAGCGGCGCCAAGAGGTCGCTCTGGACCGTCAGATTGATGGTCCGGACCTCGGTATTCGCGCCCGGCTTATCCGCGCCGGTACCCCAAAGGGCCGAGGTGACGATGGCCTTGGGCGTCCACTGCGGGCCCTTGCCCGTCGCGTCCACTTGCTTGTAGCCGGGCGCGTGGGGATCCGACAGCTCGCTTTTGGCCCAATCGTACACGGTGGCGAAGTCGTTCTCGGCCACCACGACCACGTAGAACTGCCGCGAGTTGCCCGAGCCGTCCAGACGCAGGAGGGGGGAGCCGAAGAGCGTGCTGTCAAAGAGGTACTCCCCCTTGTCGTTCAGATGGCTTGCGTGCGTCAGGGAGTTCATGGTCGTGATCTGCGTGTCGCGCACGTCGCCGGCCGCGGGATTGCCCGGGTACTTATCGAGCGTGCCCTGCACCTCCCACAGCTCGACCTTGACCTGCGGCACCGAGAAGAAGGTCCCCAGCACGCCGCCGTAGCCGACGGTGCCCTTGATCTGGATCTTGTCGACAGGGTCGTTGCCGGCGGCGAGCAGCTTGGCCAGCATCATCGGCACCCATCCAGGATCGTCGATGATCACATTCGTCTGCGGATCGACCGCCAGCAGCACCTGGCCGGCATAGAAATCCGCCGCCGTGCCGTTGCAGCCATCCTGGTCCTGATCCATGGCGTTGCCGGCCAGGTCGGTCACGTCCGGGCCCACGCTTACCTGGTACCACCCCGCGGCCGGCATCGTGTCGAAAGCGATCCGGTAGGTCGTGCCGTCGACCGCCGAGATGCCTGTCACGGCGATGGGGCCTTCCGGGCCGGTCAGGGTCACGTCGTCCGGCGTCAGGCTGGAGGGGTCGATGGGCTCGCTGAAGGCGATGTCCACGGAGCCGGTCGCCTCGAAAAGGTAGTCGTCCGGCGTCTGGGCGATCACGCGCGGGCCGTGGATGTCCACCAGGCGGAACGTGCCGGCGTAGAGATCCTTGTCCCCTTCCCCGCTGAGGCCGTCGAGGTCCTGGTCGAGATTGTAGCCATCCAGATCCTGCACGTCGGTGCCGATCTTGACGGAGTACTCGCCCAAGGCCGTCTGCCGGACGAAATCCACCTCCCAGATCGTGCTCGTGAGCTGGTGGACGGCCGTGACCGGCACCGTTGAGCCGTCGGGCGCCTGCATCGTGACGTCGCGCGGCGTAAAGGTCAGGAACTGCACCGGCCGGGAGAACTGGATGGTCAGCCGGTCCAGACCGAGATGATCGTAGGGCCCGGGCAGCGCGGGGTTGGCGTCGGGCGTGGCGCTGAGGCCCGTGCCCGTGGCCGCATCGACGAGGCCCGCGGGGCCCTGCGCCACCACGTGCAGCACCGGCGTCACGAGTTTCGATGAGCTCACGTCGAAGCTCGTGACGAACACGTCGTCCTCGACCTCGCCGGTGGCGCCGTCGCGGTCCTGGTCGAGCAGCCAACCGTTCGGGTCGGCGATGTCCGGTCCGATGGAAAGGCGGTAGGTTCCCTTCGTCTTGGGCGTTACGGCTTCCCCGCCCGACTCGAACGTCACGGCGTATACCCGTCCGCTCAGCGGCGTGACCACGGCGTCCACCGGGCCGTCGGGGGTGCTGACCACGACGTCGGCGGCCGTGAACGTCGCAGCGTCGATGGTCTTGCTGAAGATCAGGTCCACCTCCTGAAGGCCGCCGGAAGCGCCTTCCAGGGGAAGGGCCGTGAGGATCCACGGCCTCTCGGTGTCGGTCAGGCCGCCCCCGCGGTCCATGGCCTGGGCGTAGGCCCGCTGCATCTGGTGGTCGAGCACCGGATCGACGGGGATGCCCGATCTGACCTGCTCGGTCAGCCTCTGGTCCAGGTGCGCCGTCAACTCGTCCCAGGTGTAGCCCATCTGGGCCTTGAAGGTCTGCCACAGCAGATTGCCCGACCCGCCGGGCACGGCATACTTGGCGGCCAGGCTGGACCACGGAATCTTATCGAAGCGCGGATGGAGCGGATCGACGGTCTGGCTGGTCAGGTGATAATAGGCATCACTTACCATGCCCGTCCCCGCCGTCGAGTACACCGTCACCCGCTCGAAGTCGCCCGGCCGGAGGATGCCGGCCGGCCCCGTCGAGCTGTAGCCCAGGAACACCAACTCGCCGACGCCGTCACTCTGGTCGGGGGTCAGGCCCATCTTGCGCAGGTCATCGGTGGCGACCCGCAGGATCGGGCTCAGGAGGTCCGTGTCGCCCAGGTTGGCGTACTCGATCTCGAACGTGTACGGCCGGCCGGCTCGGACGGCCGACGGGAGAATCAACCGGGCCTGGAGCCGGCCGCCGTTTCCGGCGGAGACCTGGAAAGCCCCGGCCTTTACCGCCAAGGTCCCGTCCGGCGCGATCAGTCGCAGGTCGTAAGCCCCTTCGGCCGCCCCCGCCAGGTCGAACGTGGCGTAGGCGAGCGTCGGATCTACATAGTAAAGACTGCCGCCGTAATATTTCGATCCGTCCGGCCCGATCAGGACGGGCAGGACGTCGGCGGGGATTTCCGACCCGCGGATCCCGATCGTCACGTTGCCGACGTTCCCGCCGGCGGAGGGCGAGAGGTCGTCGATGGCAAAGGTTGCCGCGGCGGCCGAGAGCACGTAAATCTTTCCCCCGGGCGCCGCGGCCGCATACGCCAGAACGTAGTAAGGCTGATCCAGCCTGGCATCGGTGATCTGGATCTTCTGCTGGGACAGCCCAAAGGCGTGGGGGCCGGCGTCATAGTCGGTCCGCGTGACAGGCCGGCCGTACGCCATGTAGAGTTCCCCTATGCCGCTGCCGGTCAGGCCCAGGCTCAGGAGGATGTCCTGGCCGGCCTGGTCGGGCTGCACGGTGAACCATTTCGACTCGCCGCTGCGGAAGAACTGGTCGACGACCGCCGGCCCGCCCACGGCCAAGGCCGTGTAACTCACCTTGACCGGGACGGCGGAGTCGGCCGTGTTGTTCTGCCGGTTCTGGCCCTCGAACAGGTCGCCGCGCGAATTGGTGACGACCTCCCAGAAGTTCTGGCCCGCGAAGCCCGGCGGGACCACCACCTTGGCCGAGGCGACAAAACTCTGGCCCGGCCCCAGGGTGATGCCTTCGCCGACCACCGGCTCGCCCGCCAGCCACGCGGCCGACGGATCGGCCATGCCGCTCAGGGCCAGGTAAACCGCATCGTGCCACGGGCCGACGGCCACGACCGTGCCGACGTTGGTGACCGTCCACTGGATCGTCGCCTCCTGGCCCACGGACGCCTCGGCCGGGCCGACGACCGCACTGGCCGTAAGGTCCAGGTTGCTGGGGGCCGATTCGGCGAACTCGTAGGCCCCCAGGTCAACGTAGTCGTTGCCGGCCGGGGCGCCGGTGTTGGGCGTGCGGGGGTCGTCGTAGCGCGGCACGCCCATGAAGTCGGCCGGCGGCGCGACCGCGCCGTCGCCGGCGTCGATCGCCTTGCTGAGATACTGGAGCCCGTAATCGCCGGCCTCGCGCTTGCGGTACTTGGGATCGGCCGAGAGGTTGCCGTTCTGGCCCGTCAGGTCGGGCGTGTTCAGGTAGTTGGTCGAGCCGGAGCCCGCCGGCGACCACACGTCGGTATGCGATACCGTGAGGAACACGCCGATGCCCTGGATGCCCGCGAGGCTGCTGTTGGTGATCAGGCAGTTGACCAGATTGACGTCCCTGTTCAGGACTGTCACGCCGATCCGATTACCGTCGAGCGTGCAGTTGACGAGGGTGACAACAGACCCGCCGACATAGATCGCTCGGTCATGGCGGGCGAAGACCGAGTTGGTGGCCGTCAGCGAGCCGCCTCCGGCCGCGACGCCGTCGAAGAAGGAATCCGCCAGCACGCTATTGGCGAGGGTGACGGCCCCGCCGCTGACCATGATCGCTCCCATGCCCCTCCAGGCGCCGTCGGGGGTGCCGCCGCCATACCGCAACCGGACGCGATCCAGCGCCGCCTGGCCCACAACCGTGATGCCGCCCCAGTCGCCGGCCTGCGGCACCGTGGTGGTGCCGTCGGCGTTGGTGTCGCCGCCGACGCTGTCGTCGCGGATCGAGGTGAAAATGATGGGCAAGGCCGCCAGCCCTTCGGCGACGAGGGACCCGCCCTGGTTTACGGTGATGCCGACCTTGTCGGCGAATTTTACCACCGCCCCCGGCTGGATCGTCAGCGTGACCCCGTCGGGCACGGTGAGAGCGGACTCGACGTAGTGCGCGCACGTGGCAGGCCAGACCTCGCTGCCCGCCAGCGTGCCGGAATGCGTGAGAATGATATATCTCAAATCCACGTACGTGGTCAGAGCAACCGTGGCGCCCGCGTCCGCCGCCAGGCCCCGCCAGTCCCCCATGGAGGGTCGGGAGGCCGCGCCGTCCATGTTGGAGTCGCCGCCGGCGGTGTCATCGGCCAGCGACGTCAGGATGATCGGCGCGTCGGCGGTCGCCGGGGCGCTCAGGGTGGCGCCGTCTTCCACGACGAGCTTCGTGTGATGGGCAAACTTGACCACCGCCCCGCTCTCGATCGTCAGCGTCGCGCCCGCCGCCACCGTGACGTTTTCCTCCACCGCGTGGACCTTGTCCGGGCTCCAGGTTTCATCGGCCGTGATCCGGCCGGAGTGCCAGTACACGGAGTTGTTCACCAGGACCGTGCGGCTGAGTTCGCCCAGGACCTCGCCGCCGGAATCATGGAAGACCGCCCGCAGTTCCCAGGCGCCGTCCTCGGCCGCCGGGGTGTCCCAGGTCGTGCCCGCCCACACGTCATCGCCCTGGGCGAGCGCAGTGGTCTGGCCGCCCCGGCTGGCCGACAGGTCGACCGACACCGCCGTGTGCGGGTCGATGCCCATCACGACCCAGCGGATCAGCTCCGTGCCGTGACAGAACCCGTTCAGCGACTTGGGCCAGAAGAAGCCCGTGCCGGGGAACCGCACGGTGCCGTCCTCGCCCGACTCGTAGCCCCACCAACTCGAGCCGCCCGAGGCGGTGATACTCGCCACGGGCATGTTCTGGCCGACCCAGGTGTAGACGGCGACCCGCCCGCCCCCGCCGCCGTTGCCGCTCGAACTGTAGCCGCCCTTGGCGCTGACGACGCCGCTGCCGGAGAGCGTGCCGACGTTGATGAGGATGCCGCCGCCGCCGCCGCCGCCGCCAAAATCGCTGCTGCTGGTCCTGCCGCCGTCGGCCAGGATATACCCGTCGTCGATCAGCGAGCCCGCGGTGATCTGGACCAACCCGCCGCCCGCTAGGCGGGACCCGGTCCAATTGCTCGCACCGCCACTGCCCAACTCGTCCGGATAGACCGGATCGCCATAGGTCGCGTTGCTGCCCGTTCCGCCTCGCCCGCCGTAGCTGCCCCCGCCGACGCCCTTGGCGCCGCCTTCCTGGGTGTTGCCCAGCGTGTAATTGGGCGTGTAGCCTCGGTACGACACGTCAATGCCGCTGCCGGCCCCGATCGTGACGGCGCCCTCGACCACCAGCCTCAGCGATTGCTCGAGGAGAGGCGTGGTCGGCAGGTGAGTCATGATCGCGTTATCGGAAATGGACAGGCTGCCGAGCCGCAGGAGCATCGGATGCTCGGGCACGACCACCACGCCCGCCCCGGAGATCACCAGGCGATCTTCCACAAACTCCTCGTCAAAAGGCAGACCGAGCGGCGTGTACTGCCCCGTCGGCGCCCCATGGCTTTCGATCCGCAACTCGCCGGTTTGCCCGGCTTGCTTAAGGTACACGGTGCCCACGGCCCCGCAGCGCCAATCGACCCCCTTGCCGCCCAGCGCCGTGACGTGCGCGAGGTCAAACCCATCCAGCGTATCGTAGTAGACCGCCACGCGGCCGCCGCCGGCGTCGCCGGCGCCCTTGGCGGAGATGGTCCCTGCGCCGGCCAGCGTGCCCACGTCCAACCAGATTCCGCCGCCGCTGCCGGCGCCGCCGCCGCCGTAGGCGCCCGTGGCCTCGATGGCGCCGTCGATCACGGCCGCGGCGGCCGAAATCCGCGCCAGCCCACCGCCCGCCCCGCCCAAGTAGTCGTCCTTGTTGCCGCCGCCCGCGCCCGGCTCGGTCGGATCGTGGTAATCGCCATACGTCTTGCCGGTGACGCCGACCTGCTCGCACCCCATCCCGCCGTAGGTTCCGCCGGAGTAGCCCGTGGCGGCGCCCACGGTGGAATTGCCTGACGTCCGCCCGCCCAGGTAACCCGCCCCGGACACGTCGATCTTCGACGCCGCGTCGATCGAGAGCGTGTCCGAGACCGAGAGGTCCAGGGAGTTCACCTGGTCTGTCTCGCTGGGCCGATGAGTCAGCACGGCGCCGCCGCTCAGCGTCAGGTTGTCCACGCGAACCGGCATCTGGTGGTCGGGCCTGACCACGACGCCCGCGCCGCGGATCACCACGTCGGGGGCGACGAACTCCGTGTCCGAGGGAATCCCCAGCGGCGTAAACGTGCCCGTCGGCGCGCCATGGTTGTCGATCACCAACTGGCCGTTGTGGCCCGTCTCCTCCAGGTACACCGTGCCCGGCGAGGCGGCATGCTCGGCGTCCAGGTTGCCGCCCACGGCGGTGACATGGGACAGGTCAAAGCCGGCCAGGGCGTCGTAGTACACCGCCACCCTGCCGCCGCCGCCGGAGAAGTCGGCATTGCCGCCATCGGCCGAGATCGATCCGCCGCCGCCCAGCGTCCCCACGTCGAGCCGGATCCCACCGCCACTGCCGGCATGATCGCCGAAAAAGCTGGTGGAACTGCCGCCGGCGGCAACGATGGCGCCGTCAATCACCGCGGTCGCCGCGCTTAGCCGCGCGAGGCCGCCGCCCGCGCCGTTGCCCTCGGCCGCCGATCCGGCGCCGCCCGCGCCTGGCTCCGTCGGATTGCGGAAGTCTCCATAGGGCTGCCCGTAGACCTCCCAGCCCCAATCGAACCCCACGCCGCCGTAGGTGCCCCCGATGCTGGCGGTCGGGCCCTCCTGGGGCAGATTCCCCTGCGTCCGCCCGGGGAGGTAGCCCAGGCCGGACACGTCGATCTTCGATGATGCGTCGACGACCAGGGCGTCGGTGATCAGGAGGTCCAGGCTGGGCGCCTGCGATTCCGTGGCCGCAGAGTGGCCCAGTGTGGCGCCGCCCAGGACCTCCAGGCTGCCGAACGTGTGCGGCCCGTCGATGGTCGATGTTGCACCATACAGGACGAGGTTCCAGCCGTCATAGCTTATATCGGCGGCGGCGATCGACAGCCCGTCGGCACTCAGCTTCGCCGAGTAGGCGTCTTGGCCGGCCTCGCCGGGCGTGCCGTCGTGGTCCTGATCCATCCTGACGCTGTCCGTGTCTTGGATGTCCGGGCCGATGACCAGCGAGTACGTGGCCAGGCCGGTGCCGGGCAGATGGAAGGAGTACCGATTGGCGTCCAGGCGCGTCAGCGTGTCGGCAGTGATCGGGCCGCCCGGGCCGGTCACCGTTATGTCGTCCGCCGTGAAGGTGGCGTCCTGGACGCCCTTGCTCAGGGTCACTTCGACGGTCGCGAACGGATGTCCCGCGCCGCCTGTCGGCGTCAGCCCAGTGACCCATAGGCCGCTGGATAGCAGCAGGCGCGGCTCCAGCGGCTCAAAGACGGAGTAACCGGTGACGCAGGAAGGAGTTACCGCTCGCATACAGTCCTCTCTCCACTCTGGTGGGCCGCTCGTAGAGCAGAGGATTGTCCGGGCGGCGATGATTTCCGGTACTATACCACACATTCCACGGGAGTCAACCCGCCCGCCCCGGCGCTACCGCCGAGTGCGGCACATCCGGAGACGGGCCGGCGGCGGCCCTTTCCTGTCTCGGCGTTGCCGACCGCTCGGTGTGCATGCTGCCTGGGTTGATCCCGGAATCCCGTGCCGGGCGGACAGCCCGGAGGCGCGCGCGTCGTCACGGACTCACCAGGCGCGCGCCCGAGGCCTGGGCGCTGCTGAACCAGCCATCGACATAGTGGCAGATAAGCGTAAGCTCTTTCACGCCTGCCGCGGGAGCGGCGGGAAACTCTCGCGGTGGGCGTCTCCCGCTGCTTCCGCAGCGGGCTCGGGCCGCTTGCGAAGAAGACCGGATTGGAATAGGCTTGTCCGGGTTATACAGGAGAGCCACTGCCTCCGGAAGGAGCCGCACGCATGACAACCGCCCGATCCATGAATCGCCCGGCCGCCTTCGCCACGCTCGTGGCAATCGCGGCCCTCCTCGCCGCCCCCGCCGCCGCCCAGATGGTCACCGGCCGGCGCATCCCCGGGTATGCGGAGACGTTCGGGGTAGCGCTCGACCAGCGGAGCTACGCATACCAGGCGCACCTCGTGGAGTCGAGCGCGCCCGGCAACATCCTGTGGCCCGGCGAGCAGCCGGCGTTCACCATCCAGCTCGTCAATAACACCGACCAGGCCATCCAGGCCGCCGGCAAGGCGGACCTCATCGCCTACGGCACGCGGGGCCGGCCGGGCGACATCTGGGTGCCCGACATGTTCAAGATCGCCGACCTCGGGTCCACAAAGATCGACGTCAGCCTTCCGGCCAAAGGTTTCACAAACGTGACCGTCCGGCCCAAGGTGCCGCAGACGTTCGGCGCGTACGCCCTGGTGACGGACCTCGGGCCGGCGGGCCGGCAATTCGTCACGTCGTTCGTCCGCACCTTCCCGGCGTCGAACCAGCGGATCCAGTACCCGAGGTTCTGCCTCGACGTGCTGCCGCTGGACGTGCTGAAGCGGCTGGGCGTCCAGGCCGTCCGCCACGGCGTCGGCTACAAGGTGACCACCGACAAGGACTTTGATGCGTGGTTCCAGCGCGAGGGGGCGAAGCTCAAGGAGTTCCAGGACGCGAACATCGCCGTCCTGTTCATGATCGGCGCCGGCGACTGGGCCCACGAGTGCCAGCCGCTGGGCCGCCCGCGCCCGTGGCTGAACGGCCGCGACGAAATGCTCGACACCAAGACCGACATCGCGTGGATGCCGGCCTGGGACGCCGACTTCGAGAAGTTCGTCCGCCTGTTCGCCCGCGCGTACGGCTGGCCCAAGGGGCCGATCAACGCCTTCTCGCTCTGGAACGAGCCGTGGGAAGGCATCTCGATCTCCGGCTGGGGCGCCGACATGCAGCGATATCGAGAAATTTATGCCCACATGGCCCAGGCGATCGAGGCGGCCCGGCGCGAGGATGGCGCCGACGTGCTCGTGGGCGGGTGCGACTCGACCTCCAACGCCCTCGACAAGCTCTTCGGCGACGGCTCCGACCAGTTCCTCAAGGGGTTCGACTTCGTCAGCATCCACTACCAGGGCATGGACCCCGGATCGACGATCAAGGCGTGGGCCGACCGCCGGTCGCCGCGCGGCCGCGTGAAAGTGTGGGACACCGAGAGCTGGGTCGCCAACACCGACGACCGCGTGGCGGCCGTGGTGGCGGTCAACCGCTCGGCCGGGTACGACCGCGCGATGGGCATCTACGGCGGCAACATCGCCGAGGGCCGCGAGTACGAGAGGCGCCTCGCGGACGGCAAGAAGCAGCGGGTCCGCACGGCCGACGCCTGGTCGGTGGCCGCCGCCGTCGGGGCCGCGACGCACTTCATCGGCGAGCGCGACTTCCGCGAGGTCCTTTTCACCAGCGGCCTGCCGTGGGTCCTCGTCTTCGACGGCCGCCCCGGCGTCGACGGTAAGCCCAACCCCGAGGACGGCACGCTCGTGGTGGTCGGCGACATCGGCGAGGAGTTCGGCCACGACGTGCTGCTCTTCCGCACCGCCCGCGGCCTCAAGGAGATCGCGCACAAGGAGGAACTGAAGAGGAAGCTTGCTGCCCTGCCCGGCGACGCCCCCGCCAAGGAGCGCGACGCCCTCGAGGCGGCCATCGCAAAGGATGAAGTCCTCAGCGGCGCGACGATAACCCTGGCCGACGGCAGCGGCTTCCTGCGGGCCGCCCGGTTCTCGCTCTACGATTTCTACGGCAACCCGGTGCCGTCGAAGGGCGGCAAGATCGTCGTCCCGCTCGACGGCCGCGGGTTCTTCCTCCGCGGCGATGGCAAGCGCGGCACGTTCGCCGACCTCATCAAGGCCGTGAAGGAATCGCGCGTCGAGGGCATCGAGCCGCTGGCGACCGCCTGCCACGACATGACCGCCCCCATCGCGAGCAGGCCGACGCTGCGCCTGACCCTTACGAACGTGCTCAACCGCCGCGTCGCCGGCACGCTGACCGTGCGCCTGGGCGACCTGGCGATCGAGCCCGCCTCGCAGGCGCTGGCCTTCGCCGCCAACGAGACCCGGCAGGTCGAGATCAAGGTGACGGGCGGCGCGCCGACGAAGGACAACACGTACCCCCTCTCGCTCGTGTTCGACGCCGGCAAGGACGGCCGCGCGGTCCACGAGGAAGCCATGCACGTCAACCTCATCGCCCGGCGCACGATCGCCGTCGACGGCAAGCTCGACGACTGGAAGGACGTGCTGCCGCAGATCATCTCGATGAAGGAGAAGGTCGGGCCGACGCTCACGGAGTTCGCCTGGCAGCCGTTCAAAGCCTTCGACGCGTCGGTGAAGAAGGGCTTCGCCACCGGCTACGCGGCCTGCGACGACCGGTACTTCTACTTCGCCGCCAAGATCGCCGACGACACGCCCGACGAGGGCACCTGCCGCTTCGAGACCCTGAGCGACGACGAGTACTATTACCCCGAGGTCTCGTACCGCATCGACCCGGAGAAGACCCTGAAGAAGCGCGACGCGGTCTGGGCGGCATCGACCGACGCCCCGTGGGCCCTCCAGAAACCGGGCGACGCGCTTGATCGCATCGCCGCCGTCTGGGAAGCCACGGCCCGCACCCTCGCGATGGACGTGGAGCTGCCGAAGGACAAGCTGCACCAGGCGGCGTTCTACTTCGTGGACAACGACCCCGACGGCCGGCGGAACCAGAGGATCGAGATCACCGACCTCGACTCGAAAAAGGTGCTCGATCAGCGAGATATCAACAACTGCCAGCGCGGCAGGTACGCCGTCTACCACCTCGCGGGGAACCTGCGGATCAAGATCTCGACCCGCAACTGGCTGGGCACGTCGCTCGCGGGCCTCTTCTTCGACCCTGCCGCCGGCGACGCGAAGAGCGACGGCGCCGCCGCCAGGTTCCTCAAGTTCGACGACGACGCGCGCGGCAACTGGAAGGACGCGTACGGCGCGGAGGGCTACCACGTCATCGGCGCCGCCGAGAAGTACCCCGTGTACGTCAGGATCGTCCTCGCGGAGACTGAGGAGCGGATCGCCATGAAGTGGCCGGAGGGCGTCCGCCGCTACTCCTACCGCAAGGACCCCGACCTGCCGTCGGGCAACTTCCCGAACCACGACAACGTGCAGATCGGCTTCAACGTCCTCGCGCCCGCCGAGAAGCCGTACTACCCCTGCCCGCCGGGGACCATGCCCGGCTACATCATGACCCACGACACCGACTACGAGTACGCCCTGAACGCGGTGGCCCCGAAGTACGGCGGCGGCACGGAGATCTGGCGCCTCGCCGTGCCGGGGATGCCGCGCAAGTCGTTCTACCCGCGCCAGGGCAAGTCGCCGAAGGACGGCCCGGTGAAGGACGGCAAGCTCGTGATGACCCGCGACGGGCCGACGCGCTTCGTCGAGTGCGCGATCCCGTGGACGGAACTTCCGGACGTAAAGAAGCGCCTCGACGCCGGCGGGACCGTCAAGTTCTCGTTCCGCGTCAACGACAACGCGGGCGGCGGGTGCATGGAGCTCTCGCGGCGCCGCAGCGTCGCCAAGCGCAACGGCTCGTTCCACGTCGACTGGATGGAGCACTGGGCGAACGAGCTGGAGTTCGCGTTCGAGAAATAGCCTGTAGGCCGGGGGGCGAGCCCCGGCGTCTACTCGACCAGGTCTTCGACCCACGCCAGGTACTTGGCGAACGGTCCAGTCGCAAGAGCGTCGTGCAGGCGGCGGTCGGCCGTGACCATCGGGGCGCCGAGCAGCATCGCCAGGGCCACGTAGAGGCTGTCGTACACGCTGCGGTCCGTCAAAAGGGCGGTCTCGTAAGCGGACTCCAGAAGCGATGCCGACGGCTGCATCTGAACAGGCAACAGGCGCAGGCCGGAGCGGACCGACGCCCCGTGGGCCGCCGCGATCTCCCCCCGCCGCACCCGCTTCCAGACCATGTTGTCAAACTCCACCAGGAGAAAGTCAGGGGCATAAAGGCGGTGCCGCGGCTCGAGCAGACGGAGGGCCTCCTCCCCATGGACTTCCGCAAAGAACCACTTCGCGGCCACGCTCGCGTCCACGACGTAGTCGCTCACCGGTCCCGGTCCTCACGGATGAGTTCGGCGCTGTCCGAGAATCTCCGCCCCCGGAACTGGGCCCGGATCCGGTCGACGAGCTCTCGCGCGCCAGCGGGATCCACGCGGGCCGCCTGCTCCAGGATCGCCCGGACCTCGGACTCCAGTGACCGGCCGCCCCTGCGCGCCCGGCGCTTGAGCCTGTCCACAACGGGCTTGGCCACATTGCGAACGAGTATCTGTGCCATCGCTTGCTCCTTGCCACCGACGCTAGCATTATGATAGCACACGGCCGGGCAAAGTCAAGCCGCTGTGCCGTGATCGCGGGCGCTCCGTCTTCGCTGCCTCGGGCCCTATCCCGGCGGCCGGGGCAACAGGTACGGCCGGCCGGTAGCCTCGTCGCGGCGAACTTCGACAGGCGTCTCGTACACGGGCGAAAGGACCTCGGGCCGGATCACCTCGTCGGGTTTCCCCGCCGCCGCCACGCGGCCGCGCGACACGAGGACCAGATCGTCGGCGTACGCGGCGGCCAGGTTCAGGTCGTGGCTCACGCACACGACCGTGATCTCGCGCTCCTTCACCAGGCGCCGCAGCAGGCCGTAGATGGCGTGCTGGTGGCGGATGTCGAGGAACGACGTGGGCTCGTCGAGGAGCATGACGTCGGGCTCCTGCGCGAGGGCCCGCGCGATGATGACCCGCTGGCGCTCGCCGCCGGAAAGCTCCTCCAGGCCGCGCTCGGCAAACGCGTCGGCGTCGGTGAGGCGCAGGGCCTCGCGGGCGGCGTACCAGTCGCGCGCCGACTCGAACCCCAGCGCCCCCGTGTGCGGCGAGCGGCCCATGAGCACGGTCTCGAGCACCGTGAAGCCGACCGCCGCCAAGGTCTCCTGCGGCACGTAGGCGACGCGCCGCGCGAGGGCCCCGCGCGGATAGTCCGCCAGGCGGATGCCCGCCAGGCGCACCTCGCCCTTCGACGGCGCCAGCAGCCCGACGAAAATCCGCAGCAGCGTGGTCTTGCCGCTCCCGTTCGGCCCGAGGAGGCACGCCAGGCGCCCGCGCTCGACGCGGAGGGAGAGGCCCTGGAGGACGCGCGGCCCCTTCGGGTACGCGAACTCCACGTCGCGCCCCTCGACGTACGGGCCGGCCGCCGCCTGGACCGCTACCGGATTTCCGCCGACCTGCGCCATCGCATCCTCAAGAGGTAGATGAAGAACGGCACGCCGCACATCGCGGTCAGGACGCCCACGGGCAACGCCCGGTCGCTCGCCCCTTCCCACAGGCACGCCAGGAGATCCGCGAGGACCAGGAACGTCGCGCCGAAGAAGAACGCCGCCGGCACCAGGCGCCGGTGATCGGGCCCGAGGATCATCCGCAAGAGGTGCGGGCAGATGAGGCCGACGAACCCGATCGGGCCCACCAGCGCCACCGACGCGCCGGTCACCAGGCTGGCGACCACGAACGTGACGATCCGCAGCCGCTCGACGGGCACGCCGAGCGCCCCGGCCGTGTCCTCGCCCACGGCCACCAGGTTGAACCCCTTGGCCAGGAGCGCAAAGAGGATCGCGGCCCCGGCCGCCAGCCCGCCCGCGACCTTCACGAGACCCCACTGCGGACCGAAGGCGCCGATGTTGCCCATCATCCAGACGGCGATGTCGCCGCGCTGCTCCGGCCGCACGAGGGCCGTAACCAGCATGATCGACGCCCCATAGAACGCGTTGATGATGACACCCGTCAGGAGGAGCGTGTACGGCTCGAGGCGGCCGCGGCGCTGCGCAATCGCGTACACGATCGCCACCGTCGCCAACGCGCCGACGAAGCCGAAGACCGGCGCGAGCGTGACGCTCAGGAACAGGCTCGAGAGGATGAACGCGAGGGCCGCGCCGCCCGAGACGCCCAGGATGTACGGCTCGGCCAGCGGATTCCGCAGCAGCGCCTGGAACGCCAGGCCCGCCAACGCCAGCGCCGCCCCCACCACGCTCGCCGTCGCCACCCACTCCAGGCGCAGCCCGAGGACGTTTTCCATCTGGAGGCGCGTATCCCAGGCCCAGAGCCGGCCGCCGACCACCACCGCCACCACCGCCACGCCGAACCAGAGGCTCAGCCAGGTCGCGATGGAGAGCACGTAGCCGCCGACGGTGAAGGGGCGCGGGGTCACGAGCGGCCCCCCTCGCGACTACTGAGCGCAAAGTCAGACTGCCGGGTGGCATGGCCACGCGCCGGTGCGTGGCCAGGTGCCCGGTACGAGGGGAGCTCCTGGCCACGCAACGGCGCGTGGCCATGCCACCCCATGCTCACCTTACCCGCCTCAGCATGAAGCTCGGGATGGATCGTCTCGGCCAGCAGGCGCGCGGCCTGCCCGACGCGCGGGCCGGGAATCGTGAGGAACGTCTCGGTGAGGATGTGCACGCGGCCGCGCGCGACGGCCGGCACGCTCGTCAGCGACTGCCACGCCCGGCGGATGGCCTCGACGCGGTCGGGCGGGGCGTCTTCGCCGGTGGCGTTGATGATGACCACGTCGGGGGCCATGGCGATGACCTGCTGCGGGCCGACGGTCGGCCAGTCGGCCTTCTCGGGATAGGCGTTCTCGGCCCCGGCGGTGGTGAGCAACTCATCGACAAACGTTCCGCGCCCGGCCACCATGATCCGCGACGAGCCGACCGTCATCGGGAACGCAAAGAGCACCTTGGGCCGCGGCAGGCCCGCGACGCGGCGGCGGACGGCCGCCAGGTCCGCCTCGATGCGGTCGATGAGGGCCTGGGCGGCCTCCGGCCGGCCGGTCTCGCGGCCGATCGTGCGGATCGACTCCAGCGCCTGGTCCATGCGGTCGGACTGGAGCTTGACGGTGCGGATGCCCAGACCCTCGAGGCGCTTCGGCACGTCGTCGCGGCGGGTCACCATGAAGGCGACCGTCGGCTCCAGGCGGATGATCTTTTCGAGGCCGACCTGCATCGTGTCGCCGACGGCCGGGAGGGCGGCGGCCTCGGGCGGGTAGTTGCAGTACGTCGAGCGACCGACGACCTTGTCGCCCAGTCCCATCGCGAACAGGATCTCGGTGATGTTCGGCGTGAGGCTGAGGATGCGCAGGGGCCTGGCGTCGGGTGCGGCGGGCGGCGCGCCCTTGTCGCATCCGGCAAGGAGGAACACCGGCAGAAGGCCCGCGACGAGATGGAGAACGCGACACCGCATGATGGCGTGCGATTGTAGGGGGTGGGCAGGTGGGGTCAAGCATTTACGGATTGTGAACATCGCGCGGCGGCGCGAACGCGACTGGCTGGTACGACAATGCGGCACGACACGGCGCGATTGTCGATATTTGCGCTTGACACGCCCAGGCGCAGTGGTACAGTCGTCGGTAACAACTGAATAGGAAGCCGGGAACAGGGAAGGCGGTGAAAATCCGCCGCGGTCCCGCCGCTGTAAGCGAGGACGAAAGGCCCGACGTAAGCCACTGTCCGCAGGCGTGCCGCTCGCGCCGGGACGGGAAGGCCGGGCCGAGTAGGGCGACTCGCAAAGCCAGAAGACCTCTCCCGGACTCCAAACGGCTGTCATTCCTCGCGGATGGGAATGTGGGCCTGAAGGCGATTGTCTGACCTTCGGCTTCCCGCGCGGGGCCGAAGGTTTTTTGCTGGCCCCGCCTCGCCGAACGTCCGGCAACCCCTTCACCAAGTCGCACCCCGGAGACGTGCACACAAGGGAGCCCCGTGCCCGGCACGGGCGTCGGCACAGGCTTGCGGTCGCGCCGCGGCGACCCGCGGCCCGCGCCGATCCATAGGGAAGGGGTTGTGCGATGAAGCGTCACGTCACACTCGGTCTGGCGGCGGTCCTGATGTTTTCAGGGGCAAGCCTGGCGGGCGTCACGCCGATCGGGGGCACGCTGCCGCCGCCGGCGTCGGGATCGTTCGCCACGCTGCTGGCGACGGACTCGCTCGGCGGCATCTACGCTTGCGACGGCAACGCGCTGTACAAGTTCGGCGGCGGAACGTTCGGCACGGTCTTCACGGGCATCGGCGGCGCCGCCGGCGCGGGCAACGACCCGGCCGGCCTGGCGGTGACGCCCGACGGCAGGCTCGCCTACGTGGCGACCGGGATGAGCGGCACCCTCGTCGAGATCGACCTCTCGGCCCACACCGCGCGGCGCCTGACGGCGGCGGGGCTCGGCAACGGCAACTACGGCGTGGCCGTTGACCCGATCTATGGACAAGTATTTCTAACGTCCTCGTGGACCGCCGGCGCCGATGCCGCCCAGTCGCTCTACCTCGTGGACACGACCCGGAACGGCGCGCTGACGCTGCTGGACGACTTCGGCAAGACGTCGGTGGCGGGCGGCGGCATCGCCTTCTCGCCCCACGGCGAGCTCATCGTGCCGGTGCCCACGAGCTTCTCCGCCTGGCCGACGGATGACAACTTTATGATCGACCTGTACCGGTTCAGCCGGTCGTGGCTCGACAACCTGCACGCGGGCACAGTCGTCACGGGGGCAGGCCAGAAGTACGCCTCGAACGTGATCGTGTCGGGGACCGGGGCGGCGGCCGTCGACGCCCAGGGCACGGCGTACCTGGTGGCCGCCGACGCCATCTACGCCGTCGACCCGAGCGGCACCCGCCGCGTGGCCGCCGGAAACGAGAATGATAACGCCTGGGACATGTGGGGCTTCGGGTTTGCGGCGCTGGCATACGACCTGCCGGGGAACCGCCTGATCACGGGGTACAGCCCGCCCACGGGCACGGCATACGCGCTGTCAGCCGTTCCGGCGCCGGAGCCGGCGACGCTGGCGCTCCTGGCACTCGGCGCCGCGGGGCTGCTCGGGCGGCGGCAGAAGCGGTAAGCCCCATGTGTCGCGCGGCGGGTCTCCGTACGTGTTTAAGCGTGGGTGGCACGGTCACGCGCCGTTGCGTAACCGTGCTTGCTCGCCCAGGTGACCATGCACGGCCACGCAACAGCGCGTGGCCGTGCCACCCGGCAATCGGGTATGACGCTAAACGCGTACGGGTCTCTCGCCACGGCGAGTCTTCGACCTGACCCGCCGCGCGGAGTGCTTCCTGATTCGAACGGTGCGGAAGCCATGAAGACAGCCACTCCCATGCCGCGCGGCGCCTTCACGCTGGTGGAGTTGCTCGTCGTGATCACCATCGCCGGGGTGTTGGTAGGCATCCTCGTGCCCGCCGTGCTCGGGGCGCTGAAGGTCGCCCAGCAAACCAACTGCGCGTCGAACCTCCGGCAGATCGGCTACGCCATGCAACTCTACCTGAAGGACAACGGCGGGACGTTCTTTCCCCTCGTGACGCAGCGGGCGAACGGCAAGGAGTGGTACTTCGGGTTCGAGTCGACCAAGTCGGTCAGCCTGGGCGAGGGCAACCGCCTCCTCGATCGGACCCGGAGCAAGCTGTACCCGTACCTGCACGCTCCGGAGTCTGTCGAGACGTGCCCGGCGGTCCCGTTCTCCGGGCCGTACAAGCCCAAGTACAAGGGCAAGGGCTGGACCTACGGCATCAACTACAACCTGTCGTCGCACCAGTCGAGCGCGAACTACGCGTGGATCCGGCCGTCGGACGTCTCGCGGACGATCGTCTTCGTCGACGCGGCCCAGGTGAACACGTTCCAGGCCCCGGCGTCGCCGCAGCATCCGATGATCGAGGATATGTATTATATTCAGCGTGGATCGCCGCACGTGCAGTTCCGCCACGGGGGCGCGGCCAACGTGCTGTTCGCCGACTGGCACGTGGCCGCCGTGGGCCCCGCCGACGGGGGCTTCGACATGCGCCTGCCCCAGGCCCTGATCGGCCACTTCGACGCTGAGACGGTGCTCTTCGACCTTCCCGCCGCGAAGTAGTGCCGCGCGGTCCTGCCTGGTACTACAAAGCCACTTAACCTCGTGCGCGGTGGGTCTCCTGACCCACCGCGCGGCGATTGCCCCCCAGCGGCGAGGTAACGCATTTGCGCGGTGGGTCTCCTGACCCACCGCGCGGCAATCGTCCCCGAGCGGTGAGATAACGCAGGTGCGCGGCGGGTCGGGAGACCCGCCGCGCGAAGCGGCGTTGTAGTGCCAGCCCTCATGCCGCACAACGGGCAACATCGCGTGGCCGTGCCACCCTGTAGCCGCCGCCGGCCGAGCAGCACCGCGCGGCGGAAAGCCCTTTACTTTTCCCCCCCGCCTGCTATTCTACCTTGGGTCTACACGTCGTGGGCCCGCGCCGAGCACGCAAGGAGTTTCCTGGCATGGCCGATCTGCGCGCCGACCCTCCGAATGCCGGCCTCTTTCCCGACGCCGCGGGCGCCCCGGCCCGTCCGCCGGCCCCGCGCCGGCCGGCCAAGGCCGGCCCGCGGTCGCGCCGGACCGCCCGGGCGGCCGCCCCGGCGCCCGGCGGCCTGTGCGGGCGGCCGCGCGTCGCCATCCTCGGCGGCGGGCCGAACCGCATCGGCCAGGGCATCGAGTTCGATTACTGCTGCGTCCACGCCTCGTTCGCCCTCCGCGAGGAGGGGTACGAGAGCATCATGATCAACTGCAACCCCGAGACGGTGTCGACGGATTACGATACGTCGGACAAGCTGTACTTCGAGCCGCTGACGCTCGAGGACGTCCTGGGCATCGTCGACCGCGAGCAGCCGCTGGGCGTCATCGTCCAGTTCGGCGGGCAGACGCCGCTGAACCTCGCCATCCCGCTCCAGAAGGCGGGCGTCAAGATCCTCGGCACCTCGCCCGAGGCCATCGACCAGGCCGAGGACCGCAAGCGCTTCACGCGGCTCATCAACAAGCTGAAGCTCCACCAGCCGCCCAACGGCACGGCCCGCAGCCCCGACGAGGCGATCCGCATCGCGAAGCGCCTGGGCTACCCGGTGCTCGTGCGGCCGTCGTACGTCCTGGGGGGGCGGGCGATGGAAATCGTCTACGGCCCGGAGGACCTCCAGGAGTATATGGCGCGGGCGGTCATCGCCTCGCCGGAGCACCCGGTGCTGGTGGACAAGTTCCTCGAGGACGCCGTCGAGATCGACGTCGACGCCGTCTCGGACGGCGAGCGGACCATCATCGCCGGCGTCATGGAGCACATCGAGGAGGCCGGCATCCACAGCGGCGACTCGTGCTGCGCGCTGCCGCCCTTCACCCTGGCCGAGAACATCGTCGGGGAAGTCGAGCAAAGCACGCGGGCGATCGCGGCCGAGCTGGGCGTCTACGGCCTGCTGAACATCCAGTACGCCGTGCGGGGCGACACGGTGTACGTGCTGGAGGTCAACCCGCGGGCATCGCGCACGGTGCCATTCGTCGCCAAGGCCACCGGCGTACCGTGGGCCAACATCGCCACAAAGGTCATCCTCGGGAAGACCCTGGCCCAACTCGGGATCACCCAGGAGATCCGGCCGAAACACTCGGCGGTCAAGGCGCCCGTGTTCCCGTGGTCGCGGTTCCCCGGCGTGGACCCGGTGCTGGGGCCGGAGATGAAGTCGACGGGCGAGGTGATGGGCATCGACCGGAGCTTCGGCATCGCGTTCGCCAAGAGCCAGATCGCCGCCGGCAACGCCTGGACGCCGCGCGGCCGGGTCTTTGTCAGCGTCAACAATCACGACAAGCGCGACATCATCAGCATCGCCAAGCGGCTGGTGGGGCTGGGCCTCTCGCTGGTGGCCACGCACGGGACGGCGTCGGTCCTGCGGATGAGCGGCCTGGAGGTCGAGGAGCTGGCCAAGGTGCAGGAAGGCACGCGGCCGAACATCCTGGACCGGATGAAGAACGGCGAGATCGCGTTCCTGATCAACACGCCGAGCGGCCGGCACTGCCGCCCGTTCGAGATTTCCATCCGCGGGACGGCCGTGCGGCTCGGCGTGCCGCTGGTCACCACGCTGAGCGGGGCGGCCGCGGTGGTGCTGGGGCTGGAGGAGATGGCCCGCGGCGCCCTCGACGTGCGGAGCCTCCAGGAATATCAGCAGGACCTGGCGGCGGTGCGGTAGCGACCGTCGCCGGCCACCGGGTATCTGCCGCTCGGCCCTTGCCGTCCTCTTGCCGGCCCCACCCCTCCAGCGCCCCATGGCACGGCGGGTCTCCTGACCATGCTTGTTCGGCGTGTTGCTCTGGAAGCCGGGGGGCATGCCCACGGCGTCGTTCCGTGGGCATGATCTGACCGTGCGCCACGAGCATGCCCACGCTAACAGCGGCGTGGGCATGCCACCCTGCATAGGGACGCCGGCACGCTAGACAAGCACCCTCACCCGCCGCGCGCGACGTCAAGGGGCGCTGTAGTACCAAGGCCCTTTGCCGAAGCGCCATAATCTGGCTACAGTTCTCTATATTTAGTCTCCGCCGAGTCGGCGTTTACTGGGCGTGGTTCACAAGCCCCCGGCACCGCCAAGGGCTTGTCCCCGCGCGGTGCGTGGGGCGTGTGAACCACGGCGTTTATTGCTCATTTCAGGTGCAAGCCTTGCCGATAGTAGAATCGGGATGTGGCTCTCCGACCGTGCGCTGCGGCCGGAGGAGGTTCTGAGTCGCGCTGGGAGTGGGAACATGTCCGAGACACCGCGCGTGTCGACGGCGGGAATCCGTCTGCACCAGTTTGCCGCGGGCGCCCTGCCCCTGATGGCCTACCTGGGGGGGTGGCTGCCGCCCATCTACGTGGCCCTCGGCCTGTCCTTCCTGGCCATGCTCTCCGACCGCCTGGTGCTCGTGGCGTGGCTGGGCCGCCGGACGAAGCACGCGTTCGAGCAGGAGGATCCCGGCCCGCTCCTCGGCATCCTCCGGCTGGATGAGACCCTGCGCTTCATTCTCCTGGGAACGGGGCTGGCGCTGCTGCTGGCAAGGAACTCCCTGGGCTGGCTGCCGATCCTCGGCGCCGCCGCGGTTTCCGTCCTGGAGGGCTCGACCGCCTTCTCCTTCACGCTCCTGCTCTACGCCTGGCTGGAGCTGGCGCTGCGGCGGCTGCACCTCACAATGGCATCGGCCCGCGGGACGGGCGAGCGGCACAGCGGCAATCTGAACTGCATGGTGTGCCGGATCCTGCAATCCGCGCCGTACGGACGGTGCCGGTGGTGCCGGCTCACGAACGTCCGGTGGTGCTGCGGCCTCCAGACGTCATTCCTGATGGTCCTCCTGCTGGTGATCGCCTTCCTGCTGACCACCGAGCTCGAGCCGCTGGTCACGAAGCTCCTGGTGACCATGAGCATCATTGGCCTGGTGGCCCTGTCGCTGGCGTTCAGCCGGCAGACGGACGACCTCATCGGGTCGCTGAACCACCTGGACGAGCTTCACCGCCGCGCCCTGGAGCGGTGCGAACTCCTCAAGAAACTGGCGCTGGCAGACTCGGTCCGCGCGTCCGCCGAGACGACCATCGCGTATGCCGCCGAGGCGCTGGGCGTCGGCCGTGTCAGCATCATGGTCATCGAGGACGGCGTGCTCCGGATCGCGGCCGCCCAGGGCATTCCGGACGACGTGGCCACCCGGGTGGCGGTTCCCGTGCCGGAGCGCCTGTGCGGGCAGGTCTTCGCCTCGAGCGCCCCGGTGGTCCTGAGCGAGGCGCCGGCCCAACCGGCGCTCGGCCTCCTGGGCCTGGACCTGCCGGGAACGTTGGCCAGCTATCCGTTGGCCACGGCGGCCCGCAAGATCGGGGTCATCAACGTGACGGACCGCCCGGGAGGGCCATTCTCGGACGACGACCGCGCGGAGCTTCAGTTCATCGCCGAAGCCACGGCCATCAGCCTGTCGAGCCAGATGGACCGCCGCGACGTCGAACAAGCCAACTACGCGGCCATCCGCAGCCTCGCCCTGGCCATTGAAGCCAAGGACCCGTACACGCACGGCCACTCCCAGCGCGTCCAGGCCTGGGCCACCGCCACGGCCGAGGAACTCGGCCTTACCGGGCCGCGCCTCCGGACGTTCACTCTCGCCGCGGAGCTGCACGACATCGGCAAGCTCGCCATCCCGGACGAAATCCTCAAGGCGCCGCGGAAACTGACGCCCGACGAGTGGGTCCTCATCCAGGAGCATCCCCGCAGGGGCGTTGAGATGGTCCGGCACCTGATGTTCCTGAAACCCGGCTACGCAGCCATCCTTCACCATCATGAGCGGCTGGACGGCAAAGGCTACCCCGACGGGCTGGCGGGCGACCGGATTCCCCTGGAGGCCCGCATCCTGGCCGTGGCCGATGCCTACGACGCCATGACCAGCGCCCGCGCGTATCGCCGGGCCCTCCCCCACGAAGCCGCGATCGCCGAACTCCGCCGCAGCGTCGGCACGCAGCTCGACCCCGAGTGCGTTGAGGCGTTCGTCCGCCGGGTCGGCGAGCCCGCCGTGGCCGTCATGGCGAACACGTTGGCCTCAGGCTGAACCGCGGGGCCAATTCCCGGTGACATGCTGTTGTCACCTGTGCCCCCGAAATCGCTAACCACCGGCATTCCTCTTGGTATAAGAGACACTGCTCGAACACGTATCCGCCCTCGCGCTGGGGGGCGACTCGCAGGCGCCGGGGTCATGCGACCCCGGCGCTTCGTTTGGCGCGGTTCGCTTGGCGCCGTTTGCTTGACCCCCGCCCGTCTCTCTGGTAGCGTACGCCGCGGTTGGAGCTTCGATCCATGACAGGGTTCCACACCACGTCTGGCAACGCCGCCGCACGATGACGCGAAAGGAGACCGCGCGTGGGTGAGCTTCTGGTCGGACTTATCGGCGGGACCGGGTTGGGCGAGGCGCTCACCCAGGAGGCCCGCGGGGAGAAGGTCGTCGTCGACACGCCGTTCGGGAAGCCCTCGGCCCCGATCCTGATGACGGCGGTGGGCGGGCAGAAGGTGGCGGTGCTCGCCCGGCACGGCCTGGCCCACGAGTTCAACCCGGCCCAGGTGCCCTACCGGGCCAACCTCTTCGCCCTCAAGAAGCTCGGCGTGACGCACATCCTGGCGTCGGGCGCGACGGGCAGCCTCCAGGAGCACATCGCCCCGCGCCACCTGGTGGTGCCCGACCAGGTGATCGACCGGACGCTGCGCCCCGGCCGGACATTCTTCGATGAGTTCACCGTCCACGTCGAGCTCTCGCAGCCGTTCTGCGGCCAGCTCCGGCAGGTGCTTGCCGAGTGCGCCAAGGACTTCCCCGTGAAGGTCCACCCGCGCGGCACGTACGTGTGCATGGAGGGGCCGCAGTTCTCGACGCGGGCCGAGAGCCTGATGCACCGCCAGATCGGCGGCGACCTCATCGGCATGACCGCCATGCCCGAGGCCAGGCTGGCCCGCGAGGCCGAGATCTGCTACGCCCTCCTCTGCGTCCCGACCGACTACGACTGCTGGCGCCCGCACGAGCCCGGCCAGTCGCCCGACGCCGTCCTCGAGAGCATCCTGGCGAACATGGCCGCCGGCGCCGCCAGCGCCATCGAGCTGATTAAGCGCGCCGTGCCGCGCATCGCCAAGGCCGCCACCGTCGACTGCCCCTGCCGCAGCGCCCTGGCCAAGGCCATCTGGACCCAGCGTCCGGCGATTCCCGCCGACGCGATCCAGCGCCTCGCGCCGCTGGTTTCAAGGTACTTGAAGTGACCGTCCGCAAGGCCCCGGCCAGCCCCATTTAGCCGTTCGCTTCTTGTTCCGCATTCTGCGCGCACGCTCGCGGTCAGGGCTGCCGGTCGTCGTCGAACTCGTCGCCGCGGAACGTCGCGCCCAGGTAGACCCGCTTGACCTCGGGGTCGTTCACGAGCTCCGCGTTCGTGCCGTGCCGGAAGACCTTGCCCTCATTGATGATGTAGGCGCGGTCCACGATGCTCAGCGTGGCGTGCACGTTGTGGTCCGTCAAGAGGACGCCGATGCCCCGGTTCTTCAGGTTGCGGATGAACCCCTGGATGTCGAAGATGGCGATGGGGTCGACGCCGGTGAACGGCTCGTCGAGAAGCATGAGGGTGGGCCGGGTGACGAGGGCCCGGGCGATCTCGAGTCTCCGCCGCTCGCCGCCCGACAAGGTCCGGGCGTGCTGGCCGGCCAGGTGCGTCAGGCCGAAGTCTCGCAGGAGCTCGGCGGCTATCGCCTGGCGCTCGGTCTTCGAGAGGTGCATCATCTCGAGGATCGCCAGGAGGTTCTCCTCGACCGTCAGGCGCTGGAAGATGCTGGGCTCTTGCGCCAGGTATCCCATGCCGCGGCGTGCCCGCTGGTACATCGGCAGGCGGCTGACGTCCTCGCCCTCGAAGATGACGCGCCCCGCGTCGGGCGGAATCATACCCATGGTCATCTTGAAGCTGGTCGTCTTGCCGGCGCCGTTCTTGCCGAGCAGGCCGACAATCTCTGCCTCGTTGACGCTGAAAGAAACGTCGTCGACGACCTTTCGGCCGCTGTAGATCTTCATAAGCCCGGTTACATTAAGGAGTTCCAAAGCAAGTACTCCATCGACTCATCCGGAGACGGTCGCGGCTGTGGAAAACGTGTGGATAACCCGCCCCTCGCGCCCGATCCGCCCGCACTGCCAATCTGGCCGACAGGTTCAGGCCATCGGAGCCGCCGATTTCGGCCCAAGATCCCTCACCATAGCACCATTACACACGTTCCGCAAGGCTTTGGCAAGGCCTTCCGAGCCCCCTGCTCCGTTCGGCTTTTCACAAGCGTCGGGTCGGCTGGCGACACCCACAGCCCCGAATTGTGGAAAAAGCTCCAAGAAACGCCACACGGTGACAATCTGATGACACTTCCCGCCTTGGCGGCGGTTCTCGTGACCCGTACCTGTTTAGCGTCATACCCGATTGCCGGGTGGCACGGCCACGCGCTGTTGCGTGGCCGTGCAGGGTCACGTGGGGGAGCGAGCACGGTCACGCAACGGCGCGTGACCGTGTCACCCACGCAAACACGTACCGTGACCCGCCGCCTGCCAGCCAGCCTGTGCCGTAGCACTAATGCACCAGCCGGAACCCCATCGCATCCGGGGCCAGCGGGATGTGATACCGCGTCCCCGCCGAAGGCCAGTAGACGAAGAACGCCTTGCCCACCAGGTTCCTCTCGGGCACCACCGGCCGCGCGAGCGGCCACAGGCGGCAGTCGAGGGAATTCGGGCTGTTGTCGCCCAGCACGAAGTACTCGCCTTGCTCCAAGGCGAACGGGTGTCCTTCCGTCGCGTGGCCGGGCGCGCCGGCGAGCTGAGCGTTCTGGTAGTAGACATCGCGGTCGAGCCGCAGGTAGCCGACCTTCGCCGTCCCGCCGCGCACCCCGATGCGGACCCCCGCCGCCAGCGCCTGCGGGTCGTTCTTCTTGCGCCAGTCAAGCAACCGCCGCTCGTCGCGCGTCATCGGCTTGCCATCGAGGATCCGCAGTTCGGAGGCGCCCGGCGAATT
>Ga0315273_10000855_pt1 | contig 33177 bp, 34 predicted proteins | sample YL17G02_0_MG_FD_205753 | JGI IMG/M metagenome (GOLD analysis project Ga0315273, IMG submission 205753) | Sediment microbial communities from Yellowstone Lake, YNP, Wyoming, USA - YL17G02_0 | ecosystem: Environmental > Aquatic > Freshwater > Lake > Sediment | place: USA: Wyoming | collected...
TTTTGGGTTGGGCGGGCCTTGGGGGCGGGGGGGGGGGGGGGGGGGGGGGGGGGGTGGGCGGGCCCCACCCCCCCCCGGGGCCCCCCCCCCCCCCCCCCCCCCCCCCCCCCCCCGCGCCGCAACAAGCACCACGCTTGCCACCCCGCCTTCCGCTCCCTAGATTGGCGCCCTCAACCAGTTTCGGAGGCCGGATGAGCATCCGCGGGATCGGAGTGGACGTGGTAAAGGTCGAGCGCATCGTCGAGGCCCTCGGACGCTTCGGCGAGCGAATGGAGCGCCGGCTCTTCACCGAGGGCGAGTTGGCCTACTGTCGCTCGTTCCAGGATCCCCTGCCCCACCTGGCGGCACGCTTCGCGGCCAAGGAAGCCGCCTCGAAGGCGCTCGGCACCGGCATGAGCCAGGGTGTGGGCTGGAAGGACTTCGAGGTCATCCAGCCGGGCGGCCGCCAGCCACGGCTCGAGTTCCATGGCAAGGGCCGCGAGCTCTTCGAGTCACTCGGCTGCACCGCCGCCCACGTCTCGCTCACCCACGACGGCGGGCTCGCGATCGCCACGGTGGTGATCGAGGACTGACGGGAGCACGCGGCGCCGCATCGCGCGAGCCTGGGTCCGGGCCGCAGGGCCCGCGCTCCCGGCGTACTTGCCGCTTGAGTCCCCCCCCTGCAAGGGGGAGAATTGATGTGGCATCTCGTCAGGGACGGGTGCGCCCCGGAAGGCCCGGACGCCCCACCCCGGTCATCGCGCCGGCCGCGCAAGGCCTGCGTCGTGAGGTGGACATGGCTCCCTCTGCGCCGCTTCTCCGTCTCCTCCCGCTCGGCGCTGCGCTCGCGCTCTGCACCGCTTCCCCTGCCTGGGCGGGCTGGCCCAACAACCCTGTCGCCAACGTGCCCCTGTGCACGGCGACCAACGACCAGGTTTCCGCCGCCGCCACCACTGATGGCGCGGGAGGCGCCATCGTCGCCTGGTGCGATTACCGCAGCGGCACTGCGGACATCTACGTCCAGCGCGTGAATGCCATGGGCATCGCGCAGTGGACCGCCAACGGCGTCGCCCTCTGCACCGCAACGGGGAGCCAGTTGACACCCCTTGTGGTCTCCGACGGCGCGGGCGGCGCCGTGGTCGTCTGGGAGGACCAGCGCGGCGGCAATCGGGACATCTACGCACAGCGCGTGAACGCCGCTGGAGCCATCCAATGGACTTCCGACGGGCTCGCCGTCTCCGCGGCGACTGGTGACCAGAAGGAGTTCGCAGTCGTTTCCGACGGCGCCGGCGGCGCCATCGTCGCCTGGTCGGACTACCGCAGCGGCACGGAATACGACATCTATGCCCAGCGGGTGAACGCCTCGGGCGGCCTGCAGTGGCTCGGCACCGGCGTCGCGGTGTGCACCGCGACCAGTCATCAGTTCGCGCCGGCCCTCACCCCCGGCGGTGCCGGTGGAGCCATCATCACGTGGTGGGATTTCCGTGGCGCCACGGCCGACATCTACGCCCAGCGGGTGAGCGTCTCGGGATCTGTGCAGTGGGTCGCCAACGGCATGGCCGTCTGCACCAATGCGGCGGGCGCCCAGCAGTACCCCGTCATCGTCCCCGACGGGCTCGGGGGCGCCGTCATCGTCTGGGAGGACTACCGGGGCACGAGCCTCGACATCTACGCCCAGCGCATCAACTCGTCGGGCGGCGCGCAATGGACCGCCGACGGCGTGGCCCTCTGCACCGCGGCCAACAACCAGGACAACCTCGCGGTCGTTTCCGACGGCGCCGGGGGCGCCTTCGTCGCCTGGTCGGACTACCGCGCGGGCGCCGGCACATACTGTGACCTCTACGCCCGGCGGGTGGATGGGGCGGGCACTCCCCAGTGGACCGCAGATGGTCTGGCCCTCTGCACCGCGCAACGGGACCAGGGATTCCCCACCATGGTTCCGGATGGCCTGGGCGGAGTCATCGTCGCCTGGTTCGACCAGCGCATGGATGCTCTTGCCTCCGACATCTACGTCCAACGGGTGAGCGCCGCGGGCGCCGCGCAGTGGAGCAGCGACGGCATGGCCCTGTCCACGGCGGCCGGCTACCAGATCGCCCCCACCCTGGTCTCCGACGGCGCCGGCGGCGCCATCGCCGCCTGGCACGACCGGCGCAGCGTCTACTACGACGACATCTACTGCCAGCGGGTGGATGGGTGGGGCTACCTCGGTGTCCAACCCGCTCTCGCCAGCGTCCGCGACGTGCCCAACGACGAAGGGGGCGTGGTCAAGGTCTCATGGTACGCCAGCCCGCTCGACTCCTTCCCCGTGTACTCCATCGCGGAGTACCTGGTCTATCGCTCGGTGCCGCCCAACTTCGCGGCGCGCGCGTTGCGGGAAGGCGCCGTGCTCGTCACAGGCACGGACGCCGACCGGCCCCCCGGCCGGCGGTTCCTCCTCGCACGCTCGCAGGGCACCGCGACGTTCTTCTGGGAATACCTGGGCACCGTCACCGCCCGGCGGCTGCCGGGCTATTCCTACCTGGCCCCGACCGCCTGCGACTCCGTGAGCGGCGCCAATCCGAAGACGCTCTTCATGGTCGAGGCCCGCATCGCCGGCGGGGCGCAGTGGTGGTTCTCCGATCCCGACTCGGGCTACTCGGTGGACAACCTGGCGCCACCCTCGCCCGCGCCGTTCACGGGGGAGTATCTGGCCGGCTCGGCGACCCTGCACTGGAGCCGCAATCCCGCGGCGGACTTCTCCGTCTTCCAGCTCCACCGCGGCCAAACGGCTGGTTTCGTGCCCGCTGCCGGCAACCTCGTGGTCACACAGGCCGACACCGGCTACGTGGACCCCGCCGGCGCTCCTTGCTTCTACAGGCTCTGCGCCGTGGACCTCCACGGCAACGTCAGCCCCTACGCCTTCCTGCAGCCCGCCGGCACGGTGGACGTCCCGGGCGCGGCGCTGCCTCGCGAGTTGGCGCTCTCGGCGCCGGCGCCCAATCCCCTCCGCGGCTCGACCACGCTGCGCCTCGCGCTGCCACGCGCGGCGCGCGTCGCGTTCGCGGTCTACGACCAGCAGGGCCGCCGCGTGCGCACCCTCGTCGCGGGCGCACAACCCGCGGGCGAGCTTCCGGTCGTCTGGGACGGGCGCGATGACAGTGGACGCGGCGTCGCGAGCGGGATCTACTTCGTGCGGCTGGACTGCGAGGGCCGCACGCTCACCCGGAGGATCGCGGCGATCCGGTGAGCACCGCGGGGCCGCCTCGGGGGCCGGGCGCGGATCGCGCCCGGCCCCTCGCCGTCACGGCAGGTCGCGTCTGCGGAACCGCCACCACGCCACGGCCGTCGTCACCAGCGCCACGCCGAGCAGCACAGCCACCGGCTGCGCGATCCCCGCGCCCTTCACCAGGATGTCCTGCGGCTGGAAGTAGTGCTGGAGCGTGTACGGGGCCAGGAACGCGGCGCGCTCCCAGAATTGCCCGATGACCTGGACGATGTAGGAGGCGAGCGCGACGAGGAACCCGGCGCTCGCCACGCGCCCGCCCTCGCGTCCGAACGCCGAGAACAGCAACGTGATGCCGAACCACGCGCACTGCAGCAACAGGTAGGCCCACCCGAGCCGCACGAGCGCGGCGGTGGCGAAGGGCTCGACCTGGAACACCCGCTGTCCGACGAGCGTGCCGCCGATGCCCGCAAGGCTCAGCAGCGCGAGCGCGACGAACGCGAAGCCGGCCTGCGCGAGGAAGTAGCGTCCGCGCGAGAGCGGCTGGCTCAGCAACAGCTCGACCGCCCCGGTCTCCGCCTCGCCCGCTACCGCGCCCGTCGCCAGCACGATCGCGACCGCCGCACCGAGCGCCTGCGCGATCGGGTGGTTCCAGCCGAAGGCGAGCAGGCCGTGCACCGAGAACCCGCCGAACAGCGTGGCGGAGAGCATGGACTGCAGCATCGGCGGCAGCGACTCCAGGAGCTTCGCGAGCGCGCCGCCCACGTCCACCGAGGCCACCGCCGCGCAGATCAGGTACTGGAACGCCGCCAGGAACAGGCCGCTCAGGGCGACGAACGCCGCGTGACGCGCGACCAGGGCGCGCAGCAGGTTCCTCACGGCCGCGCCCCCGCGTCCGCCGCTCCGCGGCCACCCTGGTAGTAGGCGAGGAAGATGTCCTCGAGCTGCGGCTCCGGAAAGATGAACTGCTCCACTCCGGCGCGCGCCACCTCGCCCAGCAGCGGATTCACATCCCCGCGCACCCACAGCGTCGCTTCGCTCCTGCTCACCTCGGCGCGCTCGACGCCGGGCAGGCGCGCGAGCCCCTCCGGCGCCGGACCCCGGAAGCGCACGCTCGCCCGCCGCAGCATGCGGGCGCGCAGGCCCTCGATGGATTCGAGCGCGAGCAACTCGCCCGCGCGCAGGATCGCCACGCGGCCGCACACCGCCTCGACCTCGGAGAGCACGTGCGAGGAGAGCAGCACGGTGCGGCCGGCGCGCGCGCGCTCGAGCACGACCTCGCGGAAGGCGCGCTGCACCAGCGGGTCGAGTCCCGCGGTGGGCTCGTCCAGCAGCAGCAGGTCGGGGTCGTGCTGCATCGCGAGCACCAGGCCGAGCTTGCGGCGCGTACCGTGCGAGAGGAACTTGACGCGGCGGTCCAGGTCGCTCTGCGCGAAGCCGAACGCCTCGAGCAGCCGCTCGCGCAACAGCGGCGGCCGCGATGGCCGGCAACGCGCGAAGTGATCGAGCAGCGCGCGTCCGCTCAGCTCGTCCCACAGTCGCAACTCGCCCGGCAGGTAGCCGATGCGCTCACGGGCGCGCGCGCGGCCCGCAGGCTCACCCAGCAGGCGCACCGCGCCGGCGTCGGCGCGCACCAGCCCGACGGCGATGCGCAGCGTCGTGGTCTTGCCCGCGCCGTTCGGCCCGAGATCGCCGAAGATCTCGCCCGGCTCGAGCGCGAAGCTCACGCCCCGCAGGGCGTGGACCGGGCCGTAGCGCTTGGCGAGATTCGAGACTTCGAGGGCGGGCATGGCGGAGAACCTAGCACTTGCGGGCGCGCCTGCCAGCCCCCTTCGCGCGCGACCCGGGAACATCGAACGGCGGCGCGCCCGCGCCCCCCCCGCTACGCCTTCTGCAGCGCCCTGCCGTCGCCGTAGGCGCGGAACAACTCGCCCCAGCCGGTCTTCATGATCTCCCGCACGCGTGGCTTGCCCTGGGTCGGATACCAGTAGCCGTCGTGGTAGGCCCGCGAGGCGGCGTAGCTCCAGGGCACGATGGGCGAGCGCAGCAGCAGGTTCTCGAGCGGCTTGAGCGGCCCCCAGTAGATGAGCTTCTGGCCCCACGAGGCGAAGGTGTTCTCGTTGAGCGAGCCGCGGAAGCCGAAGTTCACGCCCTTGATGTCCTCGCCCACGACCTCGATCTCCTCGGGGCGCCCGACTCCCAGACCGTGCTCGTGCGCCAGGCGGATGAACTTGAGGTCGGTCATCGGGTCGAAGCCCATCAGCTTCGCCGCGATCGCGTCGATGGCCACGCAGTCGTCCGAGGCAAGGATGTAGTTCTTGATGTGCGGGCGCATGCAGCGCGGGCCCGGACCGTCGCCGGCGATGGTGCCGTCCATCACCGCGAGGATGCCGGGGTGGATCTCCTTCTGGATGCGCAGCAGGTCCACGAGCGTCTCGTGGATGACCGAGTGGGTCCAGTGGCGGTTCAGGTTCAGCAACCCGCCGAAAGCGTTCTTCATCGCTCCGGTCGTGCCGGTGAAGATGTGCGTCTTCATCGTCGGCATCTGGATGACGTTCTTCCCCATCAGCAGCTTCGGGATCTGGATGCCCTGCTTCTCGAACACCCGGTCGAGCACCAGCAGCTTCGACTGGGGCTGGTAGGTGATCCACTCGGTGGGCGGCTCGCTCAGGTACTGGATCGGGACCTGGAAGTGGTCGAGCACGGGCTGCAGGTGGTTGTTCACCGCGCCCTCGCGGCACGAGACCACGACCGTGTCGTTCTGCGCCGCGATGAGATCGCGCGAGACCTCGTAGCCGTCGCTCTTCAGCTTTTCGATGACCCCGTGCATCTGCCAGGGCGTGGTCGAGCAGGCCGGCATGTAGACGTGCCAGGAGATGTTGATGCGCAGGCAGGTCTGCTGGTCGAAGGGCAGCGCCTGGCGGTAGCCCGCGAGGTCCATCAGGCGGCCATAGTCCTGGACGACGGTCTCGGGCGAGGTGCGCAGGACGGCGACTTTCGACATCACATACTCCGTGGTGGCTCGGCGGAAGAGTCCAAGGCTGGCAATGCGACGCCGGGAATACTAGCAGATGAGCCGCGCCGGATGCAGACCCGGGGAGCGGGAATCGTCAACTGCGCGCGGGATGCCGGATGGAGGTGCCGGATGGAGGTGTCCGCGCCGGTTGGGAGGTGCTAGCATCCTGCAGGTGCACTGGACCTGAAGGATGCAGTCGCTGCGCCCGCGTCGACGGTCCCGGCGCACCTCGCAGGAGGTTGCCGTGAGACAGCGCCGCATTCTCTGGCTCGCCGCCACAGCCGCGCTGCTCTCTTCCTGCCCGCTCCCCGGCAGCGGCCTCATCGGCCTCGGCCCCGGTTCCGCTGCGGGAGAGTCGATGTCAAGGTCGCTCCCCCCCCGCACCATCAGCCAGGTCATCCCGGGCACGCACATCGAGATCACGCTCCGCGACGGTCCGGTCCTCGAGGGGCGCTTCGCGGGCGGCGGACGTGCCAGCGAAGCGGATTACTCCCGCCGCTACGGAGCCTGGCGCGACACCTCTGAAGCAGGAGGCTGGTTTCCACGGCTCGGTGACACCGTCGCCGTATCCGATGCAGATGGTCGTCGCGTGAGCGGCACGTTCCGCGGTTTCAACTACCGCGGGATCGAGTTCCACGCGGCCGGGGACAGCACGGCGCGGCTCACGACCTACGGCAACTTCGCCGCGCTGGAGGGCGCGCCTGACCGCACGCTCGCGGCGGACAGCCTCGACCACCTCGACGCCGCGGGACGACTGCCATCGCTCGCGCAAATCCAGGTCAAGGTCCGTCGGGGGGTGGTCACACTCCCGATGGAGCGGGTCGTGAGCGTGAAGATCCCCCAGTCGTTGCTCCAGAAGCTCGCGGCGACCGGGCCGGCGGGCGAAGCCGGTGCCACCGCCGTCGGGGTCGGCGTCGGGGTCGGCGTCGGGGTCGGCATCGCATGGTTGCTGTTGGTGGGCATTGCCGCGGGCATAACCTTCGCTGTCGGGATACATGTCCCGAAATAGCTGACCGTGGTCCGAGCGCGCGGCTCCGCTTCCCGGCGCGACTACGCCCCGGCTGCAGGGCCGGGGCGTCATCGCGCGCGCCGCAGCCTCACGCCTTCTTCGGCGCCTCCGGGTACTCGTAGAAACCGCGGCCGCTCTTGCGCCCGAGATGGCCCGCCTTCACCAGTTTCCGCAGCAGCGGGCAGGGGCGGTACTTCGAGTCGCCCAGGCCCTGGTGCAGCACCTCCATGATGCTCAGGCAGACGTCGAGCCCGATCAGGTCGGCGAGCGCCAGCGGCCCCAGCGGGTGGTTCATGCCGAGCTTCATCACCGTGTCGATGGCCTCCTTCGTCGCCACGCCCTCCATCAGCGCGAAGCAGGCCTCGTTGATCATCGGCATCAGGATGCGGTTCGAGACGAACCCCGGCGAGTCGTTCACCTCGACCGGCGTCTTGCCCAGACGCTCCGTCACCTCCGCGACCACGTTGTAAGTGGCGTCGGTGGTGGCGAGGCCGCGGATGATCTCCACCAGGGCCATGACCGGCACGGGGTTCATGAAGTGCATGCCGATGACCTGGCCGGGGCGCTTGGTGACCGCCGCGATCTCAGTGATCGAGATGCTCGAGGTGTTGCTGGCGAGGATCGCCTCCGGTGGCGCGACGGCGTCGAGCCGCTGGAAGATCTCACGCTTGACCGCGAAGTCCTCGTTGACCGCCTCCACCACCAACTGGCATTCCTTCGCGACCTCGAGGCTGGTGCCGCCGTGGATGCGGGCCATCACCGCCGGCACCCGGTCCGCCGGCCACTCCTGCTTCTTCGCCACGCGCTCGAGGCTCTTCGCGATCGCCCCCAGCGCACGCTCGACGAACTCCGGCTTCACGTCCACCAACTCGACCTCGAAGCCCGAGGTGGCGAAGGTCTGCGCGATGCCGTTCCCCATGGTGCCGCCGCCGACGACGGCGACCTTCTTCACTGTGGCAGCCAAGCCATCACCCGGCGTCATGCTCGTCGTGGTCATCGTGCCTCCCTAGATCCGTTCGATGGCCAGCGCCACCGCGTTCCCGCCGCCCAGGCAGAGCGTGGCGAGACCGGTCTTGAGCCCCCGGTCCTGCAACGCATACAGCAGCGTCACCAGGATGCGCGCACCCGAGGCCCCGATCGGGTGGCCCAGCGCGATCGCGCCGCCGTTCACGTTCACCCGCTCCCAGTCCCAGCCCAGCGCACGGCCGTCGGCCAGGGCCTGCGCGGCGAAGGCCTCGTTCGCCTCGATCAGGTCGAAGTGGCCGATCCCGACGCCCATCTTCTTCATCAGCCGCTCGACCGCGACGATGGGCGCGAAGAACAGGTCCTTCGGGTCCGTGCCGCCGGTCGCGTACGCCACGACGCGCGCGAGCGGCTTCGTCCCCGCCGCCTTCGCCCGCTCGCCGCTCATGAGCACCAGCGCCGCACCGCCGTCGCTCAGGCCCGGGGCATTGCCGGCGGTGATCATGCCGCCCTTCTCCCTGGTCACAGCCGAGAGCTTCGTCAAGGTCTCGATCGTCGTGTCGGCCCGCACCGACTCGTCCTTCGAGATCACCACCGGGTCGCCCTTGCGCTGCGGGATCGAGACCTCGGCGATCTCCTTTGCGAACTTCCCCGCCGCCCACGCGGCCGCCGCCTTCTGCTGGCTGCCGAGCGCGTACGCATCCAGCTCGGCGCGCTGAAGCCCCGCCTTCTCGGCGGTATACTGGGCGAGGTCGATCATGTGGGTGTCGTTGAACGAGCACCACAGCCCGTCGAAGACCGCGCCGTCCTTGAGCGTCATGTCGCCGAGCTTGGTACCGCCGCGTCCGCTGAAGAGGTAGTGCGGTGCGGTGCTCATGCTCTCCTGCCCGCCCGCCACCACGCACCCGGCATCACCGGCCTTGATGGCCTGTGCGCCCAGCATGACGCTCTTGAGTCCGGAGCCGCACACCTGGTTGATGGCGACCGCGCCCACCGTGACGGGAATGCCGGCCTTGATCAGGGCCTGCCGCGCGGGCGCCTGTCCCTGCCCACCCTGGACGACGTGCCCCATGAGGACCTCGTCGACCTGCTCGCCGGTCACACCGGCGCGCTTCATGGCCTCGCGGAGGGCGATGGCGCCGAGATCGGAGGCCTTGAGACCCGCGAGTCCGCCGAGGAAGCGGCCGATGGGCGTGCGTGCCGCGCCCACGATGAAGACGTCCGGATATGCGCTCATGGTACTGCCTCCCACTGGCCAGGGGATCCATCGGGGAACGGCAAGGCTGAGGACGGTTGGATGCGCGACCGGGCATCCGGTAGCATCCGCAAACTGGACCGGCCAGGGAACCGCGGCCGGACGGCCAGAGCGCTACGCTGGCACCGTCCGCCTCGTCCGTCAAGCATCCCTCTTCCACCGGCGGCCTGCCGGGCCGCGCCACTCGCCCACCGGAGGATCCACGCGATGACCCGAGCGTCCGTCCGCAGGCTCGTCCCCGGTCTCATCCTGTCGCTCCTCGCCCTGGCGCCGCAGCCGGCCCGCGCCCTGGTCCAGGAGGTCGTGGTCACGCACGCCGGCACCGACGACGCGGTGGTGGACCTCGCTTCGGGTGAACGGCTCTGGCTGGACCTGCACCAGGACTGTCTCGTGCTCCGCGGTCGCGTGGGGTGGAGCGTGCTGCTCTGGTCGCCCGACCCGTTCGTCTCCACGGGGTCGCTCCTGCTCCTGCCCGAGTGGGACGTATCCTGCCCGATCTGGCAGGTGGATACGCTGCCCCCGGCGAAACGCGCGAAGGCCGCGCTGGAAGTGCCCACCGAGGGCCTGCGGGCCATGCGGCAGTCGCTCGAGTTGCTGGGTTACGACTGCGGCCCGCCGGCGGAGGCCGGATGGAACCCGGAGGCCGGGCTGGCGTTCCTGCGCTTCCGCGAGAGCAAGCGGCTCGAGATCTCGCCCCAGGGATTGCGGCGCGCGGTGACCTCGCTCGCGCTCGACGTGATGCGCGGGCGGCAGGCGACCGGGACCTCGCTGCGGATCGCTCGCATCATCTCGGACCAACTCGACGCGCTGGTCTCCTATCTTTCGAGTCCGGGCAGCGCGGGCGCCCGCTGCGGGGCAACGACCTGGCTTCGCTCGGTCGCCGGCGAGGGCACGCTGGTCACGCTCGCCGACGGCACCCGCTGGCAGCCGGCCGCCGAGCAGCACGCGCTGGTCGCCCGCTGGCAGGACGGCGACGACCTGGTCGTGTGCAGCGGAAGGCTCGTCAACGCCCGCACCGGCGAAATGGCGCGGGCAACGCGGCTGGAGTAGCCGCTCAGCGCGGCGGCGCCCCCGGCCGGATGATGGCGATGCTCGCGGTGTGCCAGTGTACGAAATTGCGCTCGCCGACCGGGCCGATCTCACCCGCGCAGAACATCCCGGCCACCGGCACCCCGCCACCGAGCGCGGCCTGGAGCGGGCCGATGTCGCCGTCCGCTGCACCATAGAGCCCGCGTCCGCGGTCGCTGCAGGCGAACAGCAGCGCGGCGCGCGCGGGGGTGTCGAAGGCCTGCGGCGAGAGCAGCATCTCCAGGTCCTCGCGCGCGGTCCCGGCGTCACGCACGTGGAGCCGCACCTGCTGGCCCGTCGCGATGCGGTCGCCCAGCGCGATCTGCCCGTGGGTGCGGTCGCCGCCGAGAAATGCGCGGATCAGGTAGTCGCCACGCCCTTCGGCGCCGGGCCGCACCGGCAGCCCCACGTAGAGCCCGCGCTGGAGCCGCCTGTGTTCGCCTTCGGGCAACTCCCGGAGCACCTCCTCGACCCGCTCGAGCGCGGGCCGGCCGTCGAACTCCTCGACCACGCTGCCCTCGCCGCGGGTCACGGTGAGCGGCGGACCGATGGCCCTGCAGCCCTGCGAGACCACCAGGTCGGCGCGCAGGGCCCCCGAGAGCGCCACCGCCACGCCACCGCCGGCGGCGACCCAGTCGTTGAGGAGCAACACGTCCGAACCGGGCCGAGGCGCGGCGCTGGCGAACCCGCCCACCAGCCTCACCCCGGCGGCATGACGCTGGCAGGCGGCGAACAGGCCCGCCAGCTGGAGACTGAAGGGGTCGCCCAGCACCATCACCAACTCCGCCCCCACCACGCCGGGAGCCATCCGTGCGAAGGCAGCCTGATCACCGAGGGCCTCGTCCCAGCCCTCGCTCACCAGTACGAACGGAGCGACCGTGACCCCCGGCAGGCGCGCAGCGAGAAGCGAGAGCGCGGGTTCGCCTTCGATCTCGTGCTCGCTCGTCACCACCCCGTGGCCGCTCGCCCCCGCGAGGCAGCCCGGGCGCAGTCGCTCCCGCAGGACCTGCGCGAGCGGCTCGGCCGCGGCGACATGGTGCACGCTGAAGAAGGCGAGCACGAGGTCCACCGGCCCTTCACCGAGCGCGGCGACGAGCGCATCGGCGGCCTCGGCGGCGGCGGCAGCGGTGTCGGTGAGGCGCGAGGACGCGGCGACCCAGCGCATGCCATCCTTCGGGGCTTTGGCGCTCATCGGGACGCCGGCGGCGTGACGCGGCGCGTGTCATCGAGCCGCAGGCGTTGGTCGTCGTTCAGGTCGCCCTTCGCGCGTTGCACCGCCTCGAGTGCCAGGAAGCCGACCTGCCAGCCGGCGTGCTGGTAGAAGGCCGCATCCACGGGGTGCCCGGTCGGGAAGCGCAGCCATTCGGTGCGCGGCAGCGCCGGCGGCAGGAAGCGCGTCCCCTCCGGCCAGCCGGCCGTGACGGTCACCCGCGCGCTCCGCCCGGGCCAGGCGCGGGCCAGCGAGTCGGCCGTGCTGTCCTGGGGCGCGAACCACTCGAGCCGCACGCGCACGCTCCACGCGCCCTTCTCGTCCACTCCCTCCGCGAGCCGCAACCCGTTGCGCAATGGAGCGCCTGGCCTCACCGCGCCGGTCTTCTTCACGATGCGCTCGGTCGGGATCTCGCGCTCCTGGAACGCCCCGCGGAACCCCCGCAGGAACGCGTCGCGTTCCCGGGGCGCCACGGGCGCGCCCTCGAGCGCATCCACCAGGACGGGGACCCGGGCCCCCGTCGTGGGCGTGAGCGAGTCCACTTCGGCCTCGTCCATGACGTGCGGGGGCTTGACCGGGGTGCGCGGGCTAACGGTGATGTCGGGCGAGATCTGCAGGAGCACGATCCCCAGCAGCAGCAGGAGTCGCGTCATGTCCACCTCAACGCCGCGCCGCCCAGACCAGCGTGGTTGCACCCATGCGCCGCAGGAGCGGCAGCGCTTCGAGTACGCGCTCGGCCAGGCGGCCCGCGCCGAGCAGCGGATCGGGCAGCGTCTTCGGCACCCACAGGAAGCGGGTCGTGCCCAGCACCTCGAAGCCGGTCGCGTCGAGCCCGCTCACGAGTTCCGACGGCAGGAGCGGGTGATGGTAGCGGTACGGATGGTAGGACGTGAGGTCGTCGGTCGCCTCCGGGAAGCATGCGGAGGGCAACGACCGGCGCAGCGCCGGCCAGCGGACCGCCAGCCGCTTGGCCGCCTCGATGGGCGAGGAGGGGTTGGGCGTGGAGAGCGCGAGCCGGCCGCCCCGCTTGAGCACGCGTGCCAGCTCGGCGTAGACCGCGGGCCGGTCCGGCCGGAAGACGTGCTCCATGGTCTCCACCGAGAAGACGCGGTCGAAGGCGGCGCCTCGGAACGGGAGCGCCTTCGCGTTGGCCTGCGTCAGCCCCAGGTGCACGCCGTCCGCCAGTTCGTGGCGCGCCCAGGCGAGTTGGTCGTGTGCGAGGTCGATGCCGCTCACCTCGCAGCCCAGCGCGTGCGCCCAGTGGCTCCCGTAGGCCCAGCCGCAACCGACATCGAGCACGCGCAGTCCGGGCTCGAGCGCGGCGTGCTCCAGCACCTCGCGGAATCGCCGCACCATCATGTAGCGCCGGGTGCGCGAACCCAGGTACCAGTGCTCGACCAGGAACGGGAGGCCCTTGCGCCGCTCGATGGCGATCTCGCGCCCGGGCAGGCGTGCGGCAGGCGTCACCTCGGCTCCTCGGGCTCTTCCTCGTCCGGCATCATCGCCAGCTCCTGTTCGGTCTGCTCGTGCTCCCGCCGCGCCTGCGCGAACTCCGCGGCCCCGGCGGCCAGGGGCTCACCGTCGGCGTCCACCGGCGCCCGCACGACGATGCGCTCGAGCAAATCGAGCGCGGTGCGCGCGGACTCCGCGGTCTCGAAGCTCCACGCCAGGTACTCCCGGTCGCGGCCCAGCGCCTCGAGCCGCCACGGGTCCACGCCGGGCGCGCCACGCACGACGCGCGCCGCCCCGAGATCGCCACACGAAAGCATGCCGGCCACCCGGCCGCGCGAGACCGCCTGGGTCGCGAACTCTTCGGCCAGTTGTTCGCGGCTCGCCGGGATCAGCATCTGCACGCCCTGCTCGAAGGGGATGAACATCAGACCATCCGAAGTGATGGCGGCGATCTGGTCGGACCCGTCGGCTTCCTCGTCCTCGAACTCGTCTTCGGGCGCGACTGCGGGCGGCAGCGCGCGCCCCGGCTCGCCCGCCCGCCCCGAGAGCAACTCGCGGTCGATACCGTCGTCACCCGAGAAGCGGCGCAGGAGCCAGGCGGCCAGCGCGACGCCAACCACCACCAGCAGTCCGGTCGTGAGCGGGTTCATGAACAGCCTCCCTTGGGGCTAGCCTGGACCATTCATGAATCGCATCGCGAGAATGCGAGATGATCGTGGGATGCAAGGTCCTGTGCCTGGCCGCGACGGGGGCACCCGCCGAAGGCGGGTCCGGGGTCGAGCACCCCGGACCCACGCTGCGCGTGGGTGCCCCGGAGCGGCCAGTCACAGGACCGCGGCAGCCCGCGGTCAGATCGCGTTCGCGGCAGCGGGTCATGAATAGTCCAGGCTCAGGGTCCGGAGCTCGCACGAGCGGCGCCGGGTGAGGGGATCAAGTCTATCCATCGGTGGCTTTCGCATGAATGTGCGGACTCACCGCGCCATCGTGGCGCAGCAGTCGCAGCACCTCGTCCCGGTCGGAGACGACTTCGAACGAGGAGCGCAACTCCTCGGGGATGGCGCACGCCCGGCCGGTGTCCACTTCCACGAGGACCCACCGGGTCTCGGCCTGGGCCAGGATCTGCCGGTCGCTTGCTCTCCAGACCAGGACCTTGCGCAGCGAACTGCGCGAGCGCAGGTCGGCCACCCAGGTGAGCAGCGAGAGCGCGTCCCCCGCGAAGGCCGGGCGCAGGTACTCGATCGAGTGCGACCGCACCACCCAGGCGATACGGGCCGCCTGATAGCGCTCCTGCGGCCAGCCCCGGGCAGCCGAGTGCTCGATGGCGATGTCCTGCATCCAGCGCAGGTACTCGAGGTGGTTGACGTGGTGGTTCACGTCGATCGCAGCTCCGGGGACCGTGAAGTCGCGGACGAAGATCCTGGGCACGGTGGGCTGGTCTCCCGGGAGCGGATGGCGCTGACGGCGGATTCGAGAACCCGTGCCGAACCTACGTTCCGGCCGCGGGCCGGTCAAGGATACCGGCCGCCGGGGTCTTCGCCGGATCCCTTCGCCATAGTGACGTAGGAGTAAACCACGAGCCCCAGCATGCCCGTCACACCCACCACCGCCATCGTCCACACCGCCCAGTCCGGGCGCAGCACCGCGCAGGCCGTCAACAACGCGCCCATGAGGATGAAGACCCAGCGGCCGGCCCGGTGCGTGCCCGTCCAGGCGGCCTCGCTCGAAAGGGTCCACGGGGTGCGGATGCCCACGAACCAGTTGGGCCGCACCCTGCCGAGCAGATTGCCCACGGCAACGAACAACGCACCGCCGATCAGCGGCACCCAGAGCTCGATGCGTACGTGGACGCCACGGATCCACAGATGCGTGAGCGCGCAGATCCCCGCCAGCACGACGAGGATGAGCAGGCGCAGCGTCGCGTAGGCCCGGCCGAATGCCGCGTAGTTCGCGCGGTGCGGGTCCAGGCGCGGTAGGAAGATCATCATCAAGTAGATCGCCAGCGCCAGGAGCGGGATGGCCAGCAACCCCTCGAATCTGCCGCCATAGCGATCCACCTGCCCGGCAAGGTTCCAGTGCGCCGGGATGCGGTCGGGTGCGGTGCTCCAGGCCGACGCGGCCAGCGCGAACATCGCCGCGAGCAGCATTCCGTGCGGCCACTCGGTGCGCCACGTAGACCTCATGGTCGTATCTCCTTCCCCCAGCGGCGGGTCGAACGACGGTTCAGGTCCCCGGAGACATTCCGCGCGCCACCCCGATGTCCCCGAGGACGCGGCGGGCGATGGCCTCGGCTGCGGCGGGCCGGGCGATGCGGGCCTGGGCCTCGCGCACCTGCTCGCGCGCCGCGGGGTCCGCGAGCCAGTGCGCCACCGTGGCGGCCACCTCCTCGACCGACTCGGCGAGCACGGCCGCGCCGGCCGAGGCGAGGAAGCGGGCGTTGCGCACCTCCTGGCCCGGCGTCGGCTTGAAGACCACGAGCGGCGCACGCTTGATGAGCGCCTCCGAACAGGTCAGCCCGCCGGCCTTCCCCACCACCACATCGCAGGCCTCGAGCAGCACATCCACCTCCTGGCTGAAGCCCAGGGTGCGGATGCGGCCGGTACGGCCCGCGGGCAGGTGGTCGATCTCGTCGCGCAACCTCGCGTTGGTGCCGCACACCACCAGCACCTGCGTGCCCGGGGCGAGCCCGGTGAGGCGCTCGGCCAGCTCGCCCAGCGGCCCCACACCGCTGCCCCCACCCATCACCAGCACCAGCGGCCGCTCCAGGTCGAGCCCGAAGTGCGCCCGCGCCGCCTCGCGGCCGATCCGGCGCGCGAAGCGCGGGTCGACCGGGATGCCGGTCACCTCGATCCGGCCGCGCGGCACCCCGCGCCCCGCCAGCTCGTCCGCCACCGCGTCGGCCGCGACGAAATAGCGGTCCACGTGCGGGAACACCCAGAAGGGGTGCGCCGCAAAGTCGGTGATCACGCAGTAGAGCGGCGCTCCCCGGCCGCGGCCGCGCCGCGGCGAGAGCGCCTCGACCGGCAGGAAGTGCGTGCACACGACCGCGGCCGGCTGTTCGCGCTCGACCACGCGCACCAGGCGGCGCAGGTTGAGCCGGTCGAGCGTGAGTCGCACCGGCGCGGTGCTCCGGTTCACCGGGGCCATCGCCCAGGAGTGGTAGAGCGCGCCCCAGAGCCGCGGCGCGTGCTGGGCCAGGGTGTTGTACGAGGCCGCGTAGGTGCCCCGGTAGAGGCGCGAGGCGAAGACCAGCGTGTCCACCTCGCGCACGGTGACGCACGGCTCGAGCACGGCGACCGCCGCGGCCAGCGCCTCGGCGGCGCGCTTGTGGCCGCTACCCGCGGTGGCGTGGAGCACGGCGATGCGCGGTCCTGCGGTGGCGGTCCCGCTGCCGGGCTCGGCGCTCGAGCCCGCCAGGGTCTCCACCGCGACCATGCCGTGGCCGACCGGCGGGAACAGCACCTCACCGTGCGCCGTGTCGCGCCAGCGGGCGCGCCACCAGCGCCGCTGGGCGCGGAGCCGTGCGCGCAGGCGGCGTGTGAGCGGGAGGCGCGGGACCCTCATCGGCTCAGGCGCCCTGGACCGCGTCGCGGACATGCCGCAACGTCAGCCCCTCGGTCGTGAGGTCCATCGCCACGACGTCCACCCGCACCGGTCCTCCCTCATCGGCCAGCAGCGCCAGCGCCGCGCGCCGCAGCCGCGCGCACTTGCGCTCGTCCACGGCCCCGGCCGCACCGCCGTAGTCCGGGCGGTTGCGCAGTTTCACCTCGACCACCACCCACGCGCGCCCCTCGCGCGCCACCAGGTCCACCTCGACGCCCGCAAGCCGCACGTTGCGCCGCTTCACTTCGAGCCCCGCGAGTTCGAGGTAGGCAGCGGCCAGGGTCTCGCCTGCGCGGCCGCGCTCCTGCGCCAGTCCCATGATGTCGCTCCCCGGGGGCAGTGCGGGGGCACGGTGGATTCTTGACTGGCCCCAGTCTAGGTGAAGAGCGCCAGGCGTTGCACGCGCACTGGCGCGCAGGAGAAGCGGTGAAGCGGGCAGGGCCCGAACTGGTCCAGGGCGGCGAGGTGCTCCGGCGTGCCGTAACCCTTGTGGCGGGCGAAGCCGTAGTCGGGCCAGACACGGTCCAACCGTTCCATGATGCGGTCGCGGACCACCTTCGCGACGACCGAGGCCGCGGCCACCGAGAGCAGGCGCGCATCGCCCGAGATGACCGTCCGCTGGCGGCACGCGAGCCCGGGCACGCAGTCGTTGCCGTCCACCAGCACCAGGTCGGGCGTGAGCGGCAGCCGCACGATCGCCCGGCGCATGGCCTCGAGGCTCGCCTGGCGGATGTTGAGCGCGTCGATGGTGCGGGGCCCCACCACCGCCCACGCGAACGCCCGGGCCTCCTGCAGGACCCGGGCGTAGATCGCCTCCCGCGCGGCGGGCGAGAGTTTCTTGCTGTCGTTCACCCCGTCCCAGCCGCACCGCGCATCCAGCACGACCGCAGCGGCCACGACCGGCCCGGCTAATGGACCGCGGCCGACCTCGTCCACGCCGGCCACGGTGACGGCTTCACCGGTGAGTTGCGCCTCCGCGCGGGCAAGCCGGCGCCAGGGCTCCACGCCCTGGCTCGGACGATTCATGAAGCGCCAGCCGAGAGTGCGAGATGGGGCACTGCACCGAGGCGCGCGAGCGGGCTGCACCGCAGGCGTGTCATTGAGACACGCCGAGGAGCACCCCGGTCGCGCATCGCAGTGGCCGTGCTCCAGATCGTGCTCGCAGGCGGCGCTTCATGAATCGTCCGGGCTAACCCTTTGGCGCGCGCTCCCTCGCCACGGTCTTCTTCTCCGTGAGGCGGGCGGCCTTGCCGGTCTTGTGCCGCAGGTAGAACAGCTTCGCGCGGCGGACCTTCGAGTGCTTGAGCACCTTGATCTCGCCGACGGCGGGGCTGTGCAGCGGGAAGGTGCGCTCCACTCCGATGCCGTCCGAGATCTTGCGCACCGTGAAGGTCTTGCGGGCTCCCGCGCCGCGCACGTTGATGACTTCTCCGCGGAACTTCTGCTGCCGCTCCTTGTCGCCCTCGATCACGCGCACCGCGACTTCCACGGTGTCGCCGGGACGGAGCTCCGGCCGGTCCGACCTGAGCTGAGCGGCCTCGATCTTTTCCATCAGGCCCATGACGGTCTCCTTTTCACCACGCCCAGGTCATCGGTGACCGGGCGAATCCAGCGGTCGAGCATTATACGGGAGACCGGCCGGGGCGCCAAATCCGGCGGGGTCGGGCCGAAAGCGGGGCCGAATCGAAGATGCTCGGCGCGGGGCAGCGTCCAAAGGGCTGCGGGAGGACTTACCGGGGGCCCCAGTAGTAGAGCGCGAGGAGCCGGCCCCAGGTCACCGGTTGCGAGGGCAGGGGCGCCAGCAACCCCCGCCGGCCGGCCGGGTCCAGGGCCATTGCGGCAGCGTCCTGCAGGGTCTCGTCGTTCCACCGCTCGAGGTACCAGCGGGTCGAATCGCGCCCGACACCCGACTCCGGCGGGATCAGGGCGGAGTCCCCGCGCACCACGAAGAATCGGGCGTTGCCCATGACGCGGTACTCGGCGCCGTCCTCGGTCACGATGGCGAGGTCCACGCTGGTGAGGATCTCCTTGTGCCAGATGCCGTTCTTGCCACCCCGGCTGTCGGGTCCGGCCTTGAGCGCGGGGTCCAGGGTCAGGCTGATGCTCGTGGCGGGTGACGCCAGGCCACCTCCCACGAAGAGCCGACCCAGGCAGCCGATCATCGCCTCCCGGTCGATGGGAACATCCTGGAACGGGTTGCCCGCCGAGTCACCCAGCGCGAAAACGAAGCGGAAGTCGGTCGCCAGGAGGTTCTCGAACGGGGCGAGGTCGCGGTGGTCCCAGCCCCACTCGAAGAGGCGGATCGCGTTCGTCGGCGAATCCGCCGCAGGGGGAGTCCGCCACGGGAGCGGCCCCGTCACCCGGTGCTCGACCGAGCAGCCGAAGGTGGCCAGAGCGACGACGGCGACGAGCAGGGTGCGGACGAATGTGGCTCTCATCGGATCCTCCGAATGGCATCATGCCCTACCCACCCGCCACCCGCCGGGTTCCCGCTTCGGGCACCGGCCGGATGCCTCAACGTCCCTTCCACCCCCAGCGCTTCAGGAAGCGCAGGTCCTCAGCAGAGAGTTCGGCCGATTCGAGCAGGTCCGGACGTCGCTCGAGCGTGCGCCGCAGCGACTCCTCGCGGCGGGTCTTCGCGATCTGGGCGTGGTGGCCCGAGAGCAGCACCTCGGACACCGGCCAGCCGCGGTACTCGGCCGGGCGCGTGTAGTAGGCGGAGTCGAGCAGGCCCGAGTGGAACGAGTCGCCCTCCACCGAATCGAAGGATCCGACGACGTCCGGCAGCAGGCGCGCCACCGCGTCCACGACGCAGAGCGCAGCCGGCTCGCCGCCCGAGAGCACGAAGTCGCCGAGCGAGAGCTCCTCGTCCACCAGCCGCTCGCTCACACGCTCGTCCACGCCCTTGTAGCGCCCGTTCACCAGCACCAGGTGCTCGAGCGTGGCGTACTCGAGGGCCCGGGCCTGCGTGAAGGGCTGCCCCTGCGGGGAAAGGAGCACCACGCGCGTGCCGGCCGGACGCGCGCCCTTCTCCCCCACGGCGAGCGACTGGAGCGCCCGGTCGATGGGCTCGATCTTCATGATCATCCCCACGCCTCCGCCGAACGGGTAGTCGTCGGTCGAGCGGTGGGAATCGTCGGTGAAGTCGCGCAGGTGGACCACGCCGATCTCGAGCCGGCCCTTCTCGCGCGCGAGCCGGATCATGCCCTCGTCGAGCGCGGGCCCGAAGTAGTCCGGGAAGATCGTCAGCAGCGAGATCCTCACGACCGCCTCACAGCTCCTCGAGCCCGGCCGGCAGGGCCACGACCATGAGGCCGGCCTCGAGGTCCACGCGCTTCACCACGCCGGGCGCTCCGGGCACCAGCAGCTCACGTGCGCCCCGCACGGCGTAGACCGGGTGCGCCCCGGTCGAGATCACCTCGGCGATGGCACCCAGCACGCGGCCCTCCTCGGTCTCCACGCGCAGGCCCACGAGCTGGAACGTGTAGACGGTCCCCGGCCCCGGGTCGGGGAGCGCCTCCCGCGCGGCCCAGAGCTCACCGTTCGTCAGCTCCGCCGCCTGCTCACACACGGTGATGCCCTCGAAGCGCACCAGCATGCGCGTCAGCGCGGGACGCGCGGCCACGAGCGTGAGCACGCGCTCCGCCGCGCCCGCGCGACGCCAGACGAAGCGCTTGATCGCGTGCAGCTCGAGCGGGGTGAGCGAGGCCCCGTCCAGGTTCACCTCGCCCTGCACCCCGTGGGTCCGGCCCATGCGGCCGATCCGCACCAGCGACACTGCGGGACCCTCGCTAATCGGCGATCTCGAGGTCGGCGTTGCGGCCCACCCGCGACGCGGCAGCACCGAGCGCGAGCCGCATCGAGCGCGCCGTGCGCCCCTGCTTGCCGATGACGTGCCCCAGATCGTCGGGGTGCACGTGCAATTCGAACACCGCGTCTTCACCGGGCTCCAGGACCTCGACCTCCACGTCGTCGGGCCGGTCCACCAGGCCGCGGGCCATCATCACGACGAGTTCGCGCAGCCGCTGGTCCTCCTGGCCCGCCGCGCGCGCCACGCGGGGCGCGGGCGCCGGCGCCGGCCCCGGGCTCAGCGGGGCGACTTCGGCTGGACGGGTATGGACGACAGTCTCAGCCCGCTCCACGACAGCAGGGCCATCCACAGGCCCGACAACAGCAGGGCTGGGATTGGCCGGTTGAGCCACAGGACCGCGAGCCCGCTTGCGCAGAGGGCGGCCGAACTGCACCACATCAGGAGGACGGTTCTCGTCGGACATCGGATCACACTCGCCAGTCGGTGGTTGCTGTGGTCCTTGCCGCCCACGTAGACCTTGCGGCCCTCACGCAGGCGGTTGACCACGACGAAGATCAGGTCGAATGCCGGGTAGGCCAGCAGCAGCAGCGGACCCAGCCGGCCCCACCCCGGTGGAGCCGCCGCGCAGGCCAGCACCGCCGAAGCGCCGAGACTATACCCCAACAGGAGGCTGCCCGCGTCCCCCAGGAAGATGCGGGCCCGGGGGAAGTTGTAGGGCAGGAACCCCGCACAGGCCCCGGCAAAGGCGAACTGGGCGGTTGCGAGACCCATTGCCCCACGCGCGGCCGAAGTGCAGCCGAAGGCGGCCAACGTGACCGCGGCGATCCCCCCCACCATGCCGTTCATGTTGTCGAGGAAGTTCACTGCGTTCATCAGCGCCACCAGGGCGATCAGCGTGAGCGCCACCTCGAGCGGCACGGGCAGACCCAGCCCCGGCAGCCGCCCCGAGGCCAGCAGGGCCGCCGCCGCCGCGGTCTGTCCGGCGAGCTTCAGCAACGGGTCCATGCCGAAGCGGTCGTCCCAGAGGCCGAGCAGGAACACGATGAGCGCCCCGGCGAGCAGGAACAGAGCCTCGACCACCGAGTCGCCGCGCCTCACCAGGTGGAGCACTCCCCACGCCGCCAGCCCGCTCACGAGGACCACGGCGCCGCCCAGCAGCGCGGTGGCCGAGGTGTGGAGCTTGCGGGCCTCGGGGTGGTCGAGGTAGCCGGTCACCCAGGCCAGGCGGATGCCGGCCGGGGTCAGGACAAGGCTGATCAGGAACGCGAGGCCGAACGCGGCGGCCAGGAGCATGGGGGCGTCGGGAACCGGGCTCGCAGGCAGCCGCTCAGGCCGTGGCCAGGCCCGCCGGCGCCGGCAGCCTCATCTGCTCGCAGGTGTCCCGGATGGTGACTTCCAGGAGTTGGTCGAGCGTGACCCGCGGCTCGTAGCCCACGGCTTGCCGGATCTTCGCGAGGTTCGGCACGCGGCGGCGCATGTCCTCGAAGGAGTTGCCGTAGATATCCTCGTACGCTACGAACTCGATCGTCGAGTCACTCCGACAGAACGCCTTGATCCGTTGCGCCAGTTCGAGGACCGTGACCTCCTCGTCGGTGCCGATGTTGTAGATCTCGCCCTCGGTGCCCTTGTGGTCCGCCAGTTTCATCACGCCGCTCACCACGTCGCTGACCGCGGAGAAGCAGCGGCTCTGACCGCCGTCGCCGAAGACCAGGATGGGCTCGTGCCGCAACGCGCGCTGGATCATGTTCGGGATGACCATGCCGTAGGCGCTCGACTGTCTCGGCCCGCAGGTGTTGAAGCAGCGCACCACCGTCACGGGGAGTTGCTGCTGCTGCCAGTAGGCCTGGGCCAGGCACTCGTCCACCGCCTTGCCCGCGGCGTAGGACCAGCGCAGCTTGCTCGTCGGACCCAGGAGCCGGTCGTCATCCTCGGAGAAGGGCACTGCCACGCCCTTGCCGTAGACCTCGCTGCTCGAAAAGATCACCACCCGGCGCCCGTGCTCGGCACAGGCCTGCAGCACCGCCTCGGTGCCGCGGATGTTGGTGATGAGGGAGCGCAACGGGTTCTCGAGCACGTACTTGACGCCGACCGCAGCCGCCAGGTGGTAGACCCGCTCGCTCTGGGCCACCAGCCCGTTCACCAGCGACTGGTCCATGACGTTGCCTTCGAGGAAGCGGAAGCGCGGATGACGCTCGAACGTCCGCAGATTCTCGAGGCGCCCGGTGGAGAGGTCGTCCAGGGCCCAGACTTCATGCCCGCACCCGAGGAGCCCCTCGGAGAGATGAGAGCCGATAAAGCCGGCGCCTCCAGTGACGAGGATTCTCATGAGCGTTCCCTCAATGGACGCAGCCTCACGACCGACTCTGGGTTCACGCTCGCCAAGTTCCCAGACGCATCGGCGAACCCAGACACGAAAAGACGACACCATGGACGGAAACCGATACCGGAACCGCCCTATGCGATCCTCGATTCCAACCGCCTGACTAGTTGACGGCTTTGAAGTCACCATATACTACCCCAAGGGACCGGCCCAATGCCAAGGATTCAGCGCCCGGCGGAAATCCTCTGCCACGGCCGGGGAAAGCAACCCAACTCACACCCATCGCGTCCCGGGCGTCGTTTCCTTCCTTCTGGACAGTCCCCGCCCCCTCCGATAGCGTGCGGCGGGCGCGTGGGCCGGTGTCAGCGAGAGGGTCCATCGCGCCGAATCGCGCCAAATGCCGCACCCCATGCTGAAAACCCGCTCCGTTCGTAACGAACCCGCCCCGCCTTCCGGCGCCGAGTCGATGCTCGACCTGGTAGCCGGCTGGAGCTTTCTGCTCTTCGTCGCTGCGCTGCCCTGGTCCATCGCCCCCATGTCCATCACGGTCGCGATCTGCGCCGTCCTGACCCTGGCCGTCTGGGCGCGCCGGCCCGGCCGCTGGCCCGTGACGCCGGTCGCCTGGCCCACGCTCGCGTGGTTCGCCGCCTTCGCGCTTTCCGCATGGTTCGCACTCGACCGGGCCGCGAGCCTGCCGCGGCTCACCAAGGCGTTCTTCCCCCTGCTCGTGCCGCTGGCCGCGACCCACGCGCGCCTGCCCCACCGGGGTCGCAGGGCGCTGGCCGTCCTGCTCGTCTCCGCCACGCTGGCCGCGCTCTTCGGGCTCGGCCTCTACGTGGCGAAAGGGGCAGCCTGGCCGGCGCGCGCTCATGGCGCGGTCGGCCACTACATGACCTTCGGCGGCCAGCTCCTGCTCTTCGTGAGCCTGGCCGCGGGCGTGCTCGCCCTCGAGCGCGCCCCGCGCTGGCGCCTGGGCGCGCTGCTCGCGGCGCTCGCCGGCAGCGCCGCGCTCGCCGCCACCTACACGCGCAGCGCCTGGATCGGACTCGCCTTCTCGCTGGCGACCCTGCTCGGCCTGGCGCGCCCGCGCTGGCTCCCGGCGCTGGCCGCCGCGATCGTGATCGCGCTCGCGCTCGCCCCCGCGTCCTACCGCGCTCGCGCGTGGAGCGCCTTCGACCCGCACGACCCCACGAACCTCGAGCGCACCTACATGTGGCAGGGCGGGCTCGCCATGTTCCGCGACCATCCGCTCACCGGGGTGGGCCCGCAGGACCTGCAGCCGATCTACGAACGCTACAAACCGCCGCAGGCGACCGAACGCGCCGGTCACCTGCACAGCGTGCCGGTCCAGATCGCGGCCAGCATGGGGCTCGCGGGGCTCATCGCCTTCGTGCTGCTCTATGGCTCGCTGTTCGCCGCCACCGGGCGCGGACTGCGCCGCACGATCACGGGCGGTGGGCTCGCGGCGGGATTGCGCGCCAGCGTCGTCGCGATGCTGGCCGGCTTCCTGGTCGCCGGGCTCTTCGAGTGGAACTTCGGCGACGAGGAGTTGCTCTACCCGCTCCTCACGCTGGTTGGCATGGCCTGGGCCGCGCGGGGCTGGGACGACGGGAAGACCACGGCCTCCCCGCCGCGCGTCAGCGGGGAGGCGGCGCCCAGCGCGGGCGCACGGGATCGCGGGCCGCGATGAAGGTCGCCCTGGTCCACGACTGGCTCACCGGCATGCGCGGCGGCGAGCGCGTGCTCGAGCGCATCGCTGCCCTGTACCCGGGGGCGCCGATCCACACGCTGGTCTGGAAGCGCGGCTCGGTCTCGCCGGCGCTCGAGGCGCACCCCATCGTCACCTCGTTCCTGCAGCGCCTGCCCGGCGCCGAGCGGCGCTACCGCTGGTTCCTGCCGCTCTTCCCCCGCGCCATCGAGTCGTTTGACCTCTCCGGCTACGACGTGGTGATCTCGACCAGCCATGCCGTGGCGAAGAGTGTCATCACGGGGTCCGGCACGTTCCACCTGAGCTACGTCTTCACGCCGATGCGCTACGTCTGGGACCTCGAGCGGGCCTACTTCCCGCCCGGGCGTTTCCCCTGGCCGCTCTCCTGGTACGTGCGCCGCGCCTGCGCCCGCCTGCGCGCCTGGGACCGGGCGACGAGCCGGCGCCCGGACGCGCTGCTCGCCGACTCCGCGCACGTGGCCGGGCGCATCCGCCGCCACTGGGGCCGCGAGGCGGAAGTGCTCTATCCGCCGGTGGACCTGGACCGCTTCCGTGTGCGGAGCGCGTCCGCGGCTTCCGGCGCGCGGGAGCACTACCTGCTCGCCGGCGCCTTCGCCCCCTACAAGCGCGCGGACCTGGCGCTGGAGACCTGCGCCCGGCTCGGCCGGCGCGTCCTCGTCACGGGCGCCGGACCGGAGGAGCCGCGGCTGCGCCGTCTCGCCCCGCCGGGAACCGAGTTCCGTGGCTGGGTGGGGGACGACGAGATCGGTGCGGTTTACGCCGGCGCGAAGGCCCTGCTCTATCCGGGCGAGGAGGACTTCGGGATCATCCCGCTCGAAGCCCTGGCGAGCGGCACGCCGGTGATCGCCTTCGGCCGCGGCGGCGCGCTCGAAACCGTGGGCCGCGGCGCGAGCCCCGAGGCGCTGGCGCGCGTGGCGGCGGGCGGCGTGGCGCGCGTGCCGGGGGGCGTGCTCTTCGGCACCCAGACGGTCGCGGGGCTGGCCGCGGCCATCGAGGCGTTCGAGCGCGAGCGTTTCGACCCGGCGGAACTGCGCGCGCGCACGCTGCCGTTCGCGGCGGCGGAGTTCGACCGGAACTTCCGGGAGGCGTTCGAGCGGGCCCACGCGGCCTGGAAGCGGGAGCATCGCCAGACGCCCCGCGCGTAACCCGAACGCAAAGCGGCGGGGGCGGGAGTTGGGGTTCCGGCCTTTGCCACCGGGGAGCGCTGCACTACACTGCGCGCCCGTCACCCCGCGTCCGTCCGCACCCGCGGCCCACGGCCCGCACCCACCTCCACCGGAGCCCTTCTCCACGCGCCCATTCGCCGGCATCGGAGCGCAGATCCGGTCCCTCGTCGCGGTCGCCGGCGAGGGCGCGGTGGTGCGGCGCAACGTCTCCTGGATGATGGCCGACAAGGTCGTCCGGCTGGTCGTCGGGCTGGCCCTCAACGTCTGGATGGTGCGCTATCTCGGCGCCAGCGCACTCGGCCTGCTCGGATTCGCGCAGAGCGTGGTCTCGATCCTCGCCATCCTCAGTCAACTCGGACTCGAGACCATCCTGGTCCGCGAACTGGTGCGCCGCCCACAGGAGGAACGCGCGCTGCTCGGTTCGGCGCTGGCGCTCCGGCTTGGCGGAGCGGTACTTACCCTGGTACTCGCGGTGACCGCGATCGCCGGGTTGCGCCCCGGCGACGCCGACGCCCTCGCACTCGCGGTCGTCTTCGGCTCGGCTGTCGTCGCGCAGTCGTTCGACGTCATCGAGCTCTGGTTCCAGAGCCGCTCTCGCGTCGTGCCGTTCGTGGTGGCGCGTGCCGGCGCGTTCGCGGTGGCGTCGGGGGTGCGGGTCGCTGCGCTGGTGGCGCACGCGTCGCTTCCGGTACTCGCGCTCGCCATCGCCGTGGAGGTGTTCCTCGGCGCGGTTGCGCTGGTGGTCGCGCTGCGGCTGCAGGGCGATGCGCCGCGCGGGTGGCGCGCCGAGCGCGCGACCGCCCGCCAGCTGTTCTTTGAATCGTGGCCCCTCATGATCAACGGTGCCGCCGTGCTGTTCGTGATCCGGATCGACCAGACCATGCTCACGCTCATGCGGGGCGTGCACGAGAATGGGATCTATGCCGCGGCGCAGCGCCTCACCGAGGTGGTGTTCTTCATCCCGCTCGCGGTGGCGAGCGCGGCGGCGCCCACGCTGCTGCGGTCTCACGCGCGGGACCGCGCCGAATACGAGCACCGCCTCGAACGCGTGCTCACGCTGCTCGCCTGGAGCGCCATCGCGATCGCGCTGCCGGTGTCGCTCCTGGCGAACTGGCTCACCGTCGCGCTGTTCGGCAGCGCGTTCCGGGATTCCGGACCGGTGCTCGCGCTCCACATCTGGAGCACGCCCGGGCTGTTCATGGGTGCCGCCATCACCAACTGGTTCATCGCCGAGGGACGGCAGGGCGAACTCATGCTGCGCAGCGTGCTGGGCGCGGCGCTCAACGTCGCGCTCAACCTCGGCCTGATCCCGGCGTTCGGCGCCCGTGGCGCCGCGCTCGCCGCACTGGTCTCCCTGACCCTCGCCTACGTGTTCGCGAACGCGCTCTTCCCATCGACGCGCCCGTTGTTCCGCCTGCAAATGCGGGCGCTGCTCCCGCTGCGGGCACGGTCGGAGCGGCGATGACCCGCACGGTGTTGTTCACCGGCGACATCTTCCGCCAGCAGCCACGCGGCGGCATCACACGCTACATCCTCGAGATCACCCGCCGGCTCCAGCGTCCGGCCGAGGTCGTGATGGGGGTCCACCAGTCGGCCGAGGCCACCGGATTGCGGATCCCCGCGCGCGCCGCGCTCCGCCTGCCCGCGGTCCGCGGCGCGCACCGCCTGGCCGCGCCGGTGAACGCGCTCGTCGATGCCTGCTGGCTGGGGCCCCGCCGCGACGCCATCGTGCACCCGACCTACTATCGCGACCCGCGCGGGCTGCCCGCCCGAACGCCCATGGTCGTGACCGTGCACGACATGACGCACGAGCGGCTGCCGGAGCACTTCGCGGCGCGCGGGTGGGGCGCGTGGGAGCCGGCGCGGCACAAGGCCGCGCTGTGCCGGCGGGCCGACCGGATCCTCTGCAACTCCGAGACCACGCGCCGCGACCTGCTCGAGTTGATGGACGTCCCGGAAGCGAAGGTCCGGCTGACGCCGCATGCCAGCCGCGACTGGTCACCCGTCGAGTCCGCGCCGATCGAGCGGACGCGGGGGCCTTTCGTGCTGTGGGTGGGTGAGCGCCACGCCTACAAGAACTTCCTCCCCGCGCTCGCGGCGTGGGCGAGTTGTGCGGAAGCGTCGGAGACCCGGCTGCTCTGCGTCGGCGGCGGCCCGTTCCGTCCTCACGAACTCGCGGCCATCGACGCGGCCGGCGTCGCGGCGCGCGTGCTTCAGCACACCGCCTCCGACGGGGAGCTGCGCTGGGCTTACGAGCACGCACGCGCCATGATCCACGCATCGCTGTGGGAGGGATTCGGCGTGACCTTGCTCGAAGCCATGCACCTCGGGTGCCCGGTGCTCGCTTCGGACCGCCCGCCGTTCCGCGAGGTGGCCGGGGATGCCGCCGTGTTCGCCGAACCCACCGCCCGCGACGCGCTCACCGATGGTCTGCGCGCGGTGCTCGCGCAGACGCGCGCCCCCCGGCAGGTCGCGCTCAGACGCGCCCAGGCCGCGCGGTTCTCGTGGGACACCTGCGCCACCCAGCACGAAGCGGTCTACCGGGAGCTCGATTGAACGCGCCGCCGCGCATCAGCGTGGTCACCATCTGCCGCAACGTGCTCCCAGCGCTGCGCCGCACGGTGGCGAGCGTGCAGGCGCAGCACTACCCCGCGCTCGAGTACTGGATCGTCGACGCCGCATCGACCGACGGGACGGCCGGCTACCTGGCGCAACTCGAGGCACAGGGCGTGCGCGTGCTCTCGGAGCCCGACCGGGGGATCTCGGATGCGATGAACAAGGGCATCCGGCTCGCGACCGGCGAGTGGATCGCGCACCTCCACGCCGACGACACGTATCTGCCCGGGACGCTCGAGGCCGTGGCGCGCGCGGCCGAGGCCGGCGGCGCCGACGTGCTGTGCGGCCACATCCTCAAGCGCGAGCCCACCGGCGGGGTGCTGTGCCGCACCGCGCCCGAGCGGCTCGCCATCGAGATGAGCGTTCCGCACCCCGCGGTGTTCGCGCGGCGCGAGTTGTGGGAGCGGCTCGGCGGATTCGATCCCGCGCTCCGGAATGCCATGGATTACGACCTGTTCCTGCGGGCGCGCGCCGCCGGCGCGCGTTTCCGCGTGATCGACCGCCCGCTCGCCGTGGTCGCGTGGGGCGGGCAGTCCGAACGCTCGCTCTGGAAGACGCTGCGCGAGACCCATGACCTGCGCCGCCGCCATCTGCGCTCGGGTGCGTCCCGCTCGTGGCTGTTCCTGGTGTTCCTGTTCGTGAAGGGCAAGGTGAGAGTGGCGCTCCAGAGCGCGGGCCTCGCGGGGCTCGTCGCCTGGTACCGCCGCAACCTCTCCATCCCGCGCAAAGGATGAGGCGCACGCTGCGCCCGTTCACCGGAGGTCGGGCATGTCCCAGTTGCTGTTCGATCTGACCCACTCGCGCCACGAGGTGGTCGCGCGCCTCGCGAACCGCGTGCGCAACGCGGTCGTGCGGCGCCACAACCCCGATGTCCGGTGGAGTTTCACGGGGCGTACGCTGACCGTGCCGCTCTCGCACGACCTGCCGTGGGCGCTGCGGTACTTCCCGAACTACGCTGGCAACCTGCTCCGGATCGCCGCGTTCCTGCGCCGCCGCGACGGCGGGCTCCGCCTGGCCGACGTCGGCGCCAACGTCGGTGACAGTTACGTGACGACGCGGCCGCAGGCGGGCGACCGGTTTCTGCTGGTCGAGGGCGCGGAACGCTACTTCCGGTTGCTGGAGCGCAACGTCGGCGGCGATCCGGGCGTGATCTGCGTGCGCGCCCTGCTCTCGGACCGCGCGTCCGCCGAGGCCGGCAGCATGGTGGTCGAAGGCGGCAACGCGATCGTGGTCACGGGGGCGGCCGGGGCAGGCTCGGCATTCGACACGCTCGACGCCGTGCTCCACCGGCACGCGGACCTCGCCCCCCTGAACCTCATCAAGGTGGATGTCGAGGGTTACGACGGGCGCGTGCTGCGGGGCGCGCGGGCGACGCTGTCGGCCGACGCGCCGGTCGTCCTGTTCGAGCATCATCCGCGCCTGGTCCGCCTCGCCGGCGACGACGACTGCGCGCTGTTCGGCGAGCTCGCCGCGCTCGGCTACGGCCCGATGATCGTCTACGACAACCGCGGCTTCCTGCTCGGCACCCTCGAACCGGGGGACGTCGCGAGCGTCGCCGAGTTGGTGAGCTACGCTCGCCAGCAGGACGGCTACTACTACGACATCCTCGCGTTCCCCTCCCGCAGGGCCGCAGACCGCGACGCGTTCCTCCGCGAGGAGCGCGCGTTCTACGCGACGCTCGAGGGCTCCACCGGCGAGCAGGCGCCGCGCGCTTGACGGCGCCCGCTCCAGTCCCGAGACTCCGCCGCACGCTCTCCGGAGGGATCCCATGAGACTCGACACCCGCATCGCCGTCACCGGCGGCGGCGGCTTCCTCGGCTCGCACGTGCTCGAGGAGTTGGCGCGCGCCGGCTGCACAAACGTCGTCGCGGTGCGCTCGCACGACTACGACCTGACCCACGAGGACCGGGTGCAGGCGATGCTCGCCGACCTGAGGCCTCAGACCATCCTCCACCTCGCGGCCGTGGTGGGCGGGATCGGCGCCAACCGTCTCCACCCGGGCACCTTCTTCTTCCAGAACCTGATGATGGGCTCGCTCCTCATGGAGCACGCGCGGCGCGCCGGTGTCACGCGCATGCTCAATGTCGGCACCATCTGCTCCTACCCCAAGTTCACGCCCGTGCCGTTCCGCGAGGAGGACCTGTGGAACGGATACCCCGAGGAGACCAACGCGCCCTACGGCCTCGCCAAGAAGATGCTGCTGGTGCAGTCGCAGGCCTACCGGCAGGAGTTCGGCTTCGATTCCTCGAATGTGATGCTGGTGAACCTCTACGGACCGCGTGACAACTTCGACCCCGACAGTTCGCACGTCATCCCCGCGCTCATCCGCAAGTGCTTCGAGGCGGCCGACCAGGGCGCCAGCGAGATCGAGGTCTGGGGCAGCGGCCAGGCCACGCGCGAGTTCCTCTACGTCGCGGACGCGGCGCAGGCCATCGTGCTCGCGCTCGACCGGCTCGACGACAGCGACCCGGTCAACCTCGGCTCGGGCCGCGAGATCTCGATCCACGACCTCGCGCTGATGATCGCACGGCTGAGCGGATTCACCGGCCGCCTGCGCTGGAACGCCTCGCAGCCCGATGGCCAGCCGCGCCGCTGCCTCGACACCTCGAAGGCCGTCGAACGGCTCGGCTGGCGCGCCAGCACGCCGTTCGAGACCGGGCTCGCGCGCACCATCGAGTGGTACCGGGCCGAGCGCGCCGTGGGCACGGCGAAGTCCTGAGCGGCCCGATGCTCTCAGTCATCGTGCCCACCCGCGGTGACGCGGCGCGGCTCGGCGCGCTGCTCGACGCGCTCGAGCACCAGACCCTCGAGCGCACGTGCTGGGAGCTGCTGCTGGTGCCCGACGGCGCCACGCTCACGCCCGCGCTGCTCGCGCGTCTCGGTGCGATCGGGGGCCGTGAGGTCGCGCTCGAGCGGCGCGCCGGCCCCGGCGCGGCGCGCAACGCGGGCGCCCGGGCCGCGGGCGGCGACTGGCTGGCGTTCACCGAGGACGACGTGACTCCGGCGCCCGACTGGCTCGCGCGCGCCGCGGCGCGCATCGCGGCCGAGCCCGCGCTCGAGGTGATCGAGGGCCTCACCGTGAAGCCCGGTGGCCGCCCGGTGCATCGCCAGTCCCAGGAACACCCGCTCTACCTGCCCACCAACCTGTTCGTCCGACGTGCGACGTTCCAGCGCGTGGGCGGCTACTGCGAGGAGTTCTACGATCCGGCGGGCGCCATCTACTTCCGCGAGGACACCGATTTCGGGTTCACGCTCGAGGCGGCGGGCGCCACCGTCGGGCGCGAGCCGGGAGCCGTGGTCACGCATCCCGATGAGCACCTCGGCGCGCTCGACCCGCTGCGCTGGGCGCGCCGCTACAGGATGGATGCGCTGCTCGAGGCCCGGCACCCCGAACGCTTCCGCGCGCGCGTCGAGGTCCACCGTCTGGGGCCGCTCACCGTGCGCCGCCCGATCGTGCGGGCGTGCGAACTGGCGGCGTTGTTCACGGCGCTCGCGCTCATCACTCTGGCGGCCGGGCTGCAAACGGTGGCGCTGGGGCTCGCGGCGGTCGCCGCGCTCGGCTTTGCGATGGTGTGGGCAAAGTGGCGCTTCGATCCGCGGCGGCTGCCGGTCGTGCTGCTGGTGCCGTTCGTGATGGTGTGGGCGCTCGGGGTGGGGCAGCGACGCCGTCGCCTGGGAGCGGGCCACAAGGGCTGATACGATCCGGCCGCGCAGGTCGGGAACCCGATCGAATCACACGATCCAACACGAGGCACGCAGCATGAGCGACCGCACGAAGGGCAGTGTCTACCAGGACTACTACGCGAACCGCGGGGTGACATCCGCCGACTACGAGGGGTTCAGGCTGCCCGCCTATCTGCGGCAGGTCCTGCCCGCCGACCGGGGGGCGAGGGTCCTCGACATCGGCTGCGGTTTCGGTTCGATGCTGCAGGCCCTGCGGGACCTGGGCTACCGCTCGCTGCAGGGCGTCGATATCTCCGCGGAGGCGGTCGAGGCGTCACGGGGACGCGGCCTGGACGTGACCCGGATCGACGACCTGGACGGCTACTGCCGCGCCAGCACCGGACGTTTCGACCTGATCCTGATGAGTCATGTGCTCGAGCACCTCGACAAGACCGGGATCATCGGGACCCTGAGGCTGATCCGGGAACGGATCCTCGCGCCCGGGGCGGCGCTCGTGATCATGGTGCCGAACGCGCAGTCCGCCACGGGCTGCTACTGGGCCTACGAGGACTTCACCCACCACACGCTCTTCACGGCGGGAAGTCTGCAGTTCGTGCTCAGGGCCGCGGGGTTCACGAGCGTCGAGTTCCTCGACCCCGAAGCGGTCGCGGACTCGAGCCCCCCGGTGCGCTGGATCCGCCGCGCGCTGCTGCGCCTGTACCGGGCGAAGCTGGTGTTCTGGAACCGGGTCACCGGAAGCGCGTTCCACCGCGCGAGCCCCCAGATCTTCTCGTTCGAGATCAAGGTCCTGGCCCGCTGACACCGGGGCCGGCGCGGAACCGCGCCTCGTGCCCCCGTTCCGGGGTTTCTCCTGCCGCTCAGCCGAGCGGTCGCGTCTGCCCCTGGATCACGTCCACGACCGGCAGGTGGGCGATCAGCCGGCGCCGTTCATCGCCCCGGCTGAACGTGAGCGCGCCCCGCTCATCGCGTGACTGACGCGCGAGCCCCTCGATATACCCCTGCGCGGGCGCGATCCCGAGGCCCGCGGGAGCGAGGTCGGCCCGCACGAAGAAGGCATTGCAGCCCGCGCGGTTCGCGCCCACGAACACGTATCCCCT
>Ga0315273_10000856_pt1 | contig 33176 bp, 27 predicted proteins | sample YL17G02_0_MG_FD_205753 | JGI IMG/M metagenome (GOLD analysis project Ga0315273, IMG submission 205753) | Sediment microbial communities from Yellowstone Lake, YNP, Wyoming, USA - YL17G02_0 | ecosystem: Environmental > Aquatic > Freshwater > Lake > Sediment | place: USA: Wyoming | collected...
GATGAACACCAGGCGCGTCCCCGCCAGCCACCACAGCAGGGCCGCGGAACAGAGAAAGACACCGGCTGCGGCGATGCCGTCGCGGCGTGAGTTCATCGTGGATTAGATCGGCAACATTCAGAGCTTGCTTTAGGGGCTCCGCGCGGGAATTTGCAGGACGGGTTGATATTGGCTCTTCCGCTTTGGACAGCAGAACCGCGGAAGGCACGCACTGCCGTGACCGTCTCGGTCACCGCGTCCGGCTCCATCCCGACGTTGATCTCCAGCCGGTCGTCCACCTGAAGTCGAACCGGCGAGCGCCAACAAACGATCGCGATCCGGCGCGGCGCTTCTCGCGCTGTAGGAAAAGTCATATAATCCAGACATGTTTACCGCTTTTGAACACACCGGCATCGCTTCGCCCGACCACAAGAAGCTGGCCCAGTGGTACGTGGAGGTCTTCGGCTTCGCGATCGTCTACCAGTCGGCGGGAGCCACTTTCATCAAGGCGCCCAACGGCTCGATGATCGAGATCATCGGGGCCGAGGGCGACCGCGTCGAGCTGGCCATGAAGCAGCCCGGCCTGCGCCACGTCGCCCTCGCCGTGGACGACTTCGATAACGACCTGGCGCGCATCCGCGCCGCCGGCGTCAAGTTCCTCAGCGAGCCGGCGGAGGCCAAGGGCAACAAGATCGTCTTCTTCACCGACCCGGAGGGCAACATCCTGCACCTGATCCAGCGCGCGGCGCCGCTCCCCTGAGTTCCGAGGTTACGTAGCCTGTCCCCGAAACTACCCCCAGGTCGTCGGTGTCGCCGAGGTAGAGTTGGTCCATTCTTTCAGCCAGTCCATGCCGATGATGTCGTCCGGGTCGCCGTCGAAGCCGGCCCGCTTCTTCAGCCGGCTCAGTTTCGAGACGCGCCGTTCGGGCACGATCTTGAGGACCGCGCCCTTCCGGATCACCTCCACCGGCGCGCGGAGTTTGGAAGCCGTGATTCGCACAAGACTCTCCCTCCGTCAGTATCTCATGCGTAGGACTATTACTCGGCCTTCAGGCCATGCCGCATAGCGCATGCTAGGCTGGAGAGATGGGGCTTTCCCAGTCTTACATCGCCGCGAAGTTCGGCATCGCCGAACGCGACCTGGAGCGTTACCTCGCCGAAGCGCTCGCCAGCGGCGGCGATTACGCCGACCTGTTCTTCGAGCACCTGGCGACGACGTCGTTCAGCCTGGATGAAAGCATCGTCAAGGGGGCCACGCAAGGCGTCTCGATGGGCGTAGGCGTGCGCGTGATCTCGGGCGAGCGCACCGGCTACGCTTACAGCGACGATTTGAGCCCGGAGCGGATTCTAAGAGCCGCGCGCGTGGCCGCCTGCATCGCCAGCGGGCCGTCGAAGGTCGCGAAGACGGGGCTGGAGGAGGCGGCGAAACGAAACCTCTACCCGGTGGTGGTCGCGCCGACCGAGACCGAACTGGGGGGGCGCGTCGAACTGGTCAAGCGCGCCGATGGCGCCGCGCGCGCTTACGATGCGCGCATCTTCCAGGTGCAGGTGGTGTACGCCGACAACCTGCGTCACACGCTGGTGGCGACCAGCGACGGCACGCTGAGTCACGACCGGCAGCCGCTCACCCGCGTGAGCGTCTCGGCGCTGGCGCGCGAGGGCGACGGCCCGCCGCAGCGCGGCTCGTCGGGCGGCGGCGGGCGCGTGGGGCTCGAGTTCTTCGACAATGACAGGACGCCTGAGTACTTCGCCCGCGAAGCCGCGCGGCAAGCCGTGCTGCTGCTCGAGGCCGTGCCCGCGCCGGCCGGCGAGATGATAGTGGTGCTCGGTCCGGGCTGGCCCGGCATCCTGGTCCACGAGGCCGTGGGGCACGGCCTGGAGGCGGATTTCAACCGCAAGGGCGTTTCGGCCTTCAGCGGCCGCATCGGCGAGCAAGTGGCCGGGCCCCTGTGCACCATTGTCGACGACGGAACCATCCCGCACCGCCGCGGCTCGCTGAACGTGGATGACGAAGGCACGCCCACGGAGAAGAATGTCCTGATCGAGAAGGGCGTGCTGCGCGGCTACTTGCAGGACAAGCTCTCCAGCCGGCTGATGCGCTCGCCGGCCACCGGCAGCGGCCGGCGCGAAAGTTATCAGAGCATCCCGATTCCGCGCATGACCAACACGTATCTGATGGCCGGCGAAAGCGACCCGGAAGAGATCCTCCGCTCGGTTGCCAAGGGCGTCTACTGCAAATCGTTCGGCGGCGGACAGGTGGACATCACCAGCGGCAATTTCGTGTTTTCGGCCTCGGAAAGTTACCTGATCGAAGGCGGGCGGTTGGGGCCTCCGCTGCGCGACGCCACACTCGTCGGCAACGGGCCCGAGGCGCTCAAGTGGGTCAGCATGGTGGGCAACGATTTGCAACTCGACCTGGGCGTCGGCATCTGCGGCAAGGAAGGGCAGAGCGTGCCGGTGGGGGTCGGCATCCCGACCGTGAGGATCGACCGCATGACCGTGGGAGGCGCCGCGTGAGCGAAACGGACTACCTGCAACTGGCCGCCGACGTGGTGAAACTGGCGCGCGGGCGCGGCGCCGGCGAGGCCGAATGCACCATCGCGGAAGGCGACGAGTTTTCGGTCACCGTGCGTATGCGCGAGATCGAGACGCTGAAAGAGGCGGGCGCGCGCGGCGCGGGCGTGCGCGTGCTGCTGGGACAGCGCCCCGGATCGTCGTACACCTCCGACCTCACGCCCGACGGGCTCGCCCGCATGGTCGATTCGGCCATCGAACTGGCGCGGCTCACCACCGACGATCCTTTCGCCGGACTGCCGGAGGAGGCCGAACTCGGTTCCGTGGCAGGCGATCTGGGCCTCTATTCGGACGACGTCGCCGCGCTGGCCTCCGACGTCAGGATTCGCATGGCGCGCGAGTGTGAGGAGGCGGCCTTGGCCGTCGATGCGCGCATCGTGAACTCGGAGGGCGCGAGCTTCTCGTCGTCCGTCAACCTGCGCGCCTTCGCCAACTCGCGCGGCTTCGCCGGCGCCTACCGCACCAGCAGTTGCGGGTTGAACACGGTGCCGGTGGCGCGCGACGGCGATTCCATGGAGCGCGACTACTGGTACACGGCGGCGCGCAGCGCGGCGCTTCTCGAGGCCCCGGAACATGTCGGCCGCATCGCCGCCGAGCGCGCGCTCCGGCGCCTGAACCCGCGCAAGATCGCCACCGAACGGGCGCCCGTGGTGTTCGAGCCTCGCACCGCCGGGTCGCTCATCGGCTCCATCTTCGACGCCGTAAGCGGCGATGCCATTTACAGGAAGGCGTCGTTCCTCACCGGGAAACTGGGCCAGCGGATTGCCGCCGCTTGCGTAACCCTGATCGACGACGCTACCATGCCCGGCCTGCTCGGCGCTTCGCCGTTCGACGACGAGGGCGTGCCGTCGCGGCGCACCGTGGTGATCGATCGCGGCGTCCTCTCCAGCTACCTGCTCAACACCTACACGGCCCGCAAGCTGGGACTGAAGACCACCAGCAACGCCGCGCGCGGCCTGACCGGCAACCCGGGAGTCGGTCACGGCAATCTGTATCTGGGCCAGGGCGAGCGTTCGCCCGGCGAGATCCTCGGTTCCGTCCGGCGCGGGTTGCTGGTGACCGAGTTGATGGGTTCCGGCGTCAATATCGTCACCGGGGATTATTCGCGCGGCGCGGCCGGCCTTTGGATCGAAGACGGCAGACCGGTGTTCGCGGTTTCCGGGGTGACCATCTCGGGCAATCTCGGCGAGATGCTGGATGGGATAGAATCCGTGGGAAGCGACCTGGAGTTTCGCGGCTCCATCTCCGCTCCGACGCTGCTCATACGGGAGATGACGGTCAGTGGCCGGTGAGATCACGAAAGAGAGACTGGGCTTCAAACCGAGTACCCTGATTGTCGCCGCGGTTGTGATCATCGCCGGCGGCTTTTTGTGGTGGTGGCTCAAACAGCCTGTGCAGTATGCGCAGAGACCGCCGATAACGCCCGAAGCCAAAGCCTACGTGCGCAATCTGAGGCTGGCCGAAGTGGAAATGAAGGCGGCCGAAAGCTACATGCGCCAGGCGGTGGTCGAGATCACGGGCAAGATCGGCAACGCCGGCGAACGCCCGCTCAAGCAGGTGGACCTCAACTGCGTGTTCTACGATCCTTACGGCCAACTGGTGCTGCGCGAGCGCGTCTCGATCGTCAAACCGCGCTCCGGCGGGCTCAAGCCGGGCCAGACCAGGAGCTTCCGCCTGGCTTTCGACAACCTTCCGCAGAGCTGGAACCAGGCCCTGCCGCAACTGGTCATCGCGGGCATCCAGTTCGACTGACCATGGCGCGCCTTCTAGTGGTTGAGGACGACGCCGACCAGCGCGAGTTGCGGCGGATGCTGTTCGAGCGCGCCGGGCACGAAGTCGAGGTCGCGGCGAACGCGCTCGAGGCCGAACGCGCCTGCGCCGCGCGCCCGCCCGGCGTCGTGGTCATGGATTTGCACCTGCCCCAGGCAGGGGACGGCGCCGCGCTGATTCGCCGGCTGCGCGAGTTCTCTCCCGCGCCGCGCATCGTCGTGCTGTCGGGCTTTACGGCGGAACTGAAGGCTTCTCCGGAGGCTCGAATGGTGGACGCCGTGGTTTCCAAGCCGTGCCGGTCGGCCAGGCTGATGGAGATCGTCTCGAAGCTGCTGGTCTGGTTCGTGTGTGTCGTGGCCGTGGCCGCGCCGGCCACCATCCCATTCCGCGTCTCCCAACCCGCCGAAGTGGTCGCCGAAATCGAGATGAGTTCGCCCGGCGCGGACTGGTCCGGGCCGGGCCGGGAAGCCGCGCTCGCCACGCTCGCCGTGGACGGCAAGCCCCGGCAGCAGGTGATGCTTTTTGCCGGCGCCGGCGCTCACAACTATCGCGTCTTTCTCGGCGCGCTGGCGCCCGGCGAGCATTCCCTGGGCGTCGAGCGCGATTCGCGCTACTCGGCGCCGGGCGCGGGGATCGAGGTGGCCCGCGCTTCGTTCCTGGAAGCTCCGGCCGCCGACGCCGTGGCGGCCAATGCCCCGGTGCTTTTCGCGCGCGCCAACACCGTCGGCAAGTTCAGCGACGTCCCGCTGCTGCTTTACTGCGAGCGATTGCGCGAAGACGGCCAGGACCTGCTGCAATACACAATGATCTTTTCAAACGAGGACGGGGGAACTTCCACCCGCGCGCTGATGGCGCGCTGGGGCCGGACCACCGACATCGAGTACGTCTACCGCGTCTGGCTGGACGCGGGCGGAAAGGCCGCGCGCGCGACCATCCAGACCAAGGATCACAAAGAGGTCGAATACCGCGGCCCGCGCGCCGGCGCGCATCCGCTGCTGATTCCGATCACCGACAACAACATGGTCGCTCCCGGCGGATCGTCGCCCATCCGCTACCAGCTTGCGCCGGTAGTAGTGGATCTCGCGGCGGCCTCGCGCGAAGAAGTGATGGACCGCCATCCAATTCTGTACCGCGTGATGGCCCAGGAACTTGCGCGCGAGGACAAACTGCGGCCCTTCGGCGTCCTGGACGGCGAGAAGATCTCCGATCCGAGGAACTACCTCTACATTGAGGCGCGCATCGCCAACCGCGACTCGCGGTCGGCGTTTCTGGTGAAGCTGAAAGGCGAGCGCCGCTGGCGCGTCTCGCACCTGGGCAAGATCGAGCTGGCCATCGACCGCGGCGGCTGGGTGCGCTCGACCGTCGAGCTTCCGCCCGGAACCACGCCCGGCCAGATCGCCGAGTTCGGATTCGAGTGCCTTACCAAGGAGAAGACGCCCGCGGGCGCCTGCCGCATCGAAGAGATCGGAAAGCTGTTTTTCCTGGATCGGGAGTACCGCCCGGGCGCGTCGTTCTGGAGCCTGAAACCCGCCACCGATGTGCCCAGCGGAGAGATTCTCACGTGGAGCTTCGAGTCAAAGTAATCCCCAAAAGCTCGCGCAACGAGATCTTGGGTCCGATGGCCGACGGCACGCTGAAGGTGAGAATCGCCGCCGCGCCGGAGAAGGGAAGGGCCAACGCCGAACTGTGCGCCTTCCTGGCCCGGCACTACGGCGTTCCCCGCTCGGCCGTGACCATCCTGAGCGGCCAGACTTCACCGCGCAAGCTGGTTCGCATCGCCCCCTGAGCGCAGGCGGCGCGCGCGCTCGTAGTCCATCTGAAGCTGCTTGGTGATCTTGTCGGCCACGTCGGCGCTGGACCCCTTGAACTTCGAGCCCAGGCTCTCCTGGGTGGTCGACCACAGGACGTCGCCGTCCTTGTTCACCAGGCGCACCGCGGCGACGGCCTCGTGCTTGCGCTCGGCGATGCGGAGCGATTCGCGATCCGAGACGCCGACGCTCGCGGTGGTCCTCCGGCTGGCGCTGCTGCTGCTGGTACCGCTCGAGCTGCCGGGGATGCCGGCCGAGGCGCGCGCGCTGATCCCGTCTTCGGATTGAAACGTGTCGGTGAAGACCAGGTCTTCGGCCGAACCCTTGAGCACGGCGTCGGCGCGCTCCGGGTTCTCGGTGAGGACGAACAGTTTCGCGCGCTGGAGGCTGGAGATGATCATGTCGCGCATTTGCGCGGCGGTCTCGCCCCCCGACAGGCGCTCGACGTGGACCCGGCGCACGTCGACAAGCTGAGCCAGGGTTTGCTGATCGATGTCCAGCGGCGCTTGAAGCAGTCCAAATGCGATGACCAGTCCGATCACGGTTTATCCTCCCCCGGCCTTGCGCGCCTCGCCGTCCAGATACTGGACCTTCCGGCCCGTGCGCGCCTCCAGGCTCGCCAGCACCGCGCGGACGCTCCCTTTGTCCAGACGCAGCACCATGGCCTGCTGCTGGCCCTGGTCGTCCAGGTAGCCCACGGTGAGGAAGTGCGCGCGCTTTTTGCTCAGGATCAGCACCGGCGAGATCAGGATCGCCAGGGCGTAGCGCCGGCTGACGTTCTGCCCGTACTCGAGCAGGTTGACGCGCTGGTAGGGAACGCGGATCATCGCCGGCCGCGAGCGAAATTCGAAGCTCTCGGGATCGACCGTCGAGACGCGCCCTTCGGTGCTGGTGGCCAGCGCCGCCAGCGTGCCGCCCACGTATTGCGCCCGGCTGCCGTTTTCGGCCGCCGCCAGGCACAGCGCCGCGACGCACAGCAAGCTTCGGGGCAACACACAATACAGTGCCGGACCGGGGCGGTAGTTCTCAGCCCGCCGCATCGGGGAACGTCCCGTCTGTCCCCGCGTTCCCCGCGTTTCTACTGCCCGCGAACCTGGAGTGCGAAGGGCGCCGACGTGCGGCTATCCACGCTGACCACAACCGGCTGCGCGCCTGCCGGCACCACCGGATTCAGGAAGAACAGCACTTGGTCAAGACCGGGTTGATTGGGCGCCGGAAAAACCTGGGCGATCTGGTGTTCGATGCCGCCCACCACCAGGCGCATGCGGATCGAAGTCGCGCCGTCGCCGAGGTTGCCCACCAGCAGGGTGACCAGTTCCGCGGGCCGCGCCGGGCGGGTGGCATCAATCGCCGCGCCGCCCGCCAGGGCCGCCAACACAACCGGGGACGGCAAGTCGATCGTAATCGCGATCGGCAGGCTGGCCTCCGCGCCCGCCTGCAATCTCAGCACCGCCGGCCCCGCCGCCACGCCGGCCGGAATCTGGAAGGCGATCTGGCCGGGCCCGGCGTTCACAATCTGCGCCGGGGCGCCGTTCACCGTCAGCGACAGACCCGCGAAGATCTGCGCCTGCGTCAAACCCGGGGCCGTAACCACGGCAACCGTCCCCGCCTGCACGCTGGCCTGGCCCGTGGCCGCGTTTACCACCTGCGAACTCAGCGCAAGCTGGCGCGGATTGGGCGGCTGCACCTGGAACGCAAAGGGCTGCATGACAACCTGAAGGCCGTTGGCGATGGTCAGGGTGGCTGGCAGCGCGGGCGCCCCCGGACTGACCGAGACGTTGGCCAGCAAACGGGTGGAACTCGCCACCCAGAGCCGGCGCACGTTCACGTCGCTCGAGCCAAAGCCGATCTGGGTCTGGCCTTCGGCGAAGGCGCCGCTGAGAGCGTTGATCTCGATCATCCCCTCGACCCCGGCGGGCAACGCCGCGGGAGAAAGAACCACGGCCGGCGAATCGCCCGCGTCATAAACATAGCCCACCGGGTTGGGTTGCAGGAAAAGCGAGCTCTGCCCATCCGCGTTCACCGCCACCACGCCGGCGCGGTAGCCCGCCGTCGCCGCCGGCGGCGTCGCCAGGTAACGCCCAGCCTCCTCCACCAACCGCACAGCCGGCTGCCCGTCGAACAGAAACCGCGTGTCGGAGCTCAGGCTGGTTCCGGAAATAACCGCGACCCGGCCGCCCGAGGCATCCACCCCCGGAGTGACGGAGGCGATCGAAGGCGCCAGACGCTGGGTGGCCTGAAAAGCCGACGGCAGCACGTAGATGTCGTTCGCCAGGGAGAAGACCAGGTGATAAGAACCTTCGGGGGAGAAGGGGCTGAATTCGACATCGAACTGCGTGTATGCCGGAGCCGGAGCATACGGCTTGACGCTCGCCGCCTGAACCACCACCGTACCGCCGATCACGCCGATGCCCAGGCCGGGCGCAGGGGCGTTGTTCACGCTCAGGCCCGCACCCACCGCCACCACGGTGGACCGCGCAGCGTACCGGTTCAGGGTCGCCGGTTTCACCCACACCGGTCCGGGCAGGCTGTAAGTCTGAACCGCGTACAGCGGAACCCCCGTCCGGCGCTGCACGTTGAAGTTGACGCTGTCCAGCGTCTGGCCGGCGGTGACCGTGAACACGAAAGCCTGGGTGGGGCTCTTCACGCCCGGAAAGAACACCGTGTCGAAAGCGGACCCCGGAGAAATGGGACGGCCGCTGGGATCTAGGGGAAACACGATGTTGGCCGGGCTGACTTCGCCGGACTGGGCGGGGGGCAGGGGATGCACGTACACCAGGTACTGGATCCCGGCCGGAAGACCTTCAATCCGGTAAGTTCCATCCGGATTCGTCAGCGCGCTCACCACCGGGCCGTTGGTCGAGATCGCAACCACCGAGGCCAGCGCGACGCCGTCGCCCGCCATCGTCACGCGTCCCGCAATCGCGCCCGTCGAGGCCGCAAACCCGGAAACCGGATACAGGATCGACAACCCCGCCACGTCGTCCGCCGCCAGAGGCTTGGATCTTGTCGCCGCGCGCGTCGGACCGGTCGCCATCGCGCTCGAAGTCAGGGTGTGCTGCAAACCCAGCGTGTGCCCAAACTCGTGTACCAGCGTGAGGAAGAAGGACTCGCCGTAGCTGGGTTGCGTCGAAAGGTCGCGCCGGACCACCAGAACGCTCCGGCTGATTGGAACGAACGCGCCGCTCGGACCCGCCCCAACATCGGTCCTGAGCGTCGGGCCGCCCATGGCAACGATTCCGGGCGGCACGTCGTCAAACAAGACGTCGATGCCGGGCGCCGATTGCGGCGTGCTGGCGCTCCCAATGCCTCCAAAAACAACCCGCAGGTCCGAGGATTCCACGCCGTTCCAGACCTTGGCAGCCGCTCGAATCTGGCTGTAGACGCCCTGCAAAGTGTCGTTGGGGGCCAACTGCGCCGGCGTCTGATCCGAGATACGGAACTGGACCGTCTTGTTGGACAGGGCGTTCAGGTCGAACTTCTCGTAGACCGGCGTATAAGGCGCCGTGCGCGTCAGGTAGTGGACGAAGTGGTAATAACCGAACGACGCGCTCGACAGCAGCAACCCCGCCGCCGCCATCCGCCCGATTCGCCGCGCCACGCTCCCCATCGCCTACTGCCTCGCCGCTTCCAGGACCCGCCGGATCCTGCCGCTCAGGTCCGAAAGCTTCATCCGCACAGCCTCGTCATCGACTTCCCGCGCCGTCTTCGGGTCGATCATGACTTCCGTGGATGCCGGACGGCTGAGCATCGCCACCCCGGCGCCGTCCAGTTTCAGATCGAACAAGCCCTGAGTCAGGCCAATGACGTGCGTCAGCTTGCTCTTGCCGGTCCACAGGAACAGAACGTATTCCGTGCCTTCGGCCAGCGTCGGAGCGCCAGGAAAGACCTGCCGCACGCCGTTCACCGCGCCGCCCGGAGTGACGATTTCCATCGTGGCCGCCGAGTCGCCCTTCCACCGCCCGGAAATCTGAATCTTCCAGTGCGTGTAGACCAGCGGACCGCGCTCGGCGACCCGCGCGCCGACAACCCTGCCCCGCACGATGTCCGTCGATTGCTGGATCATCTCGTCGAGCGTCAGCTTCTCGAGCGTCGCGGCTTGAGACGCAGCCGGGATCAGCGTGAAGAGAAGAACTGCCAACAGGTGGCGCATAACCGAATCCACACAATTGGATGCACCCGGCGTGCCATTGGTTCTCTGTTGTAAGCGATTGATTTAACTACGCCGGAACGGAAGCTCCGGCGCTCGGCTGGGTTGTCGCGACACAAGGGCGGGACACTGTGTCTCACCGCTCGCGGCCCAGAGGGCACCCCGCTCACGGCTCGGATCGGCGTTTGCGAGCCGCGACCGGGTGCCTTCTGGGCGGAGCATAGGCGTTAAGAGAAGCTCGGCTGGCGGACGCGACAGAATCTGAGATTCCTGGCGACGGCCTGAACCGGGGCGCGCATCGAGATCCCCCTTCTCCGACGAATGGGACCCTCACCTTCTCTGGTTGTGTCGAGCTTTCCACTTGTACGAGAAGCGTGTGATACGTCCAGGTGAAGCAGGGGGACCGAAGCCGGCTTGCGGTTGCCGTCCGCACCTTCATCCCACAAACAGGTGATGGATGCGGAAAAGCTGGGTCTCATGAGCCCGACGGTGGTGCGTCTCGCGTGCACGAGCATCGCCCTTCAGCGAGGTTGAAGGGAAGAAAGACCCAGGAGCAGTCATGCCCAGTGCGGAGTGCTGCCTCCGCATATTGTTTTCAATATTGGTCATGGCGCGGGCAACATTTCCGTCCAGCACATAAGCTATCATTCCTCCATGGCGGACCGCCTTCGAGTACTGTCCAGTGACGAACCTCAACATGCCGAACGTCACATACTCGGACGCATACGCGCGGGTTGCGCCATCCTTGACCACATTTAGCCGCTTGCTTTCCAAGCAGAAATAGATGTCCTCTCGAGGGACAAGAGGTAAGAAGACAATATCCATCCGTCCGAACTCTTCTCCAGGTACGGGATCCAACTCGACCACTTGCGTGCGGATCTGAAACATCAGGCTGCGAGCCGTACGGTTCTGTTGGAGGGCTCGACACAATGCAATCGTGATTCTGTCTTCCCCTTCGTCGGGAGCCGGCGGCGGCATTCCCTCCCAAGCTGCGATCACCAAAGAGAGGATCTGAGGCACCAGGGGGTCGATAAGATCCGACCAATCTGTGGGGGTACCAACTACGGCCACGCGACCCCCTGCGGTGTGTGCATCAAGATGGTGTTTGCGATCTCGTCGGCGTCATTCAGTGCAGCCGTTTGCGTCCAAAACCGTAGGCCGATTGGCTTCACAATATACAGGGAATCCCCGTCAAACACTTTGGCTCCGCGGATCAGCTCGAAGGTGTTCAGTTTCTGTGACGTGAGATTACGCAGGCGATGTAGCGCAGACAATAGATCGTCCAAGTCTTTTGGTGGCGTTGAATCCACCCCACCAACACGGACCTTTTGCAGGACCGCAACGCCAATCCCGAGTTTCGCCGAGGCGCCTGCATGACCTTGCACGATGAAGGGTCCGCTCTTCGCCCACCCGTTGAGGGTCTCGCACAGTCGGTTCACATAGTCGTCCCGCTGCGTCTCTTTGCTTGGGTCAATCGTCGGCACGACTGGTCTCTTCCTCGTCGGTCGGACACTCGGGATAATGACGCGTACTGTGTCGTTGACGACAGCCTTCTCTAGCGGAAGGATGTCGAAATACTCGTCGATCAAGGTCTCAATTGAGTCGCTGGCGACCCGCACAAGATCCTCCCGGTCGACCAAGTCTTCCGTCGCATTTGACGCCGCGGATGTCACGATTCGCGCAACGTCCCTGACGATTTCCCAAGCGCGCCGGGGTGTCGGACTCACGTCCGGCATGGGGAACGGCAGCCGCCCCAGCTCTTCGACGTGAACTTCTTGTCGGCTCACACCCCAATTAGAAGAGGTTTGAAACAGGAAGTACCTGGCTAGCGCGGAACGCAGATAGGCGGCGAGAAATATCAGAAGATCGCGATCGTTTTTCGGTCCGCTAATCCCGCGGAGAGCATGCCTGAAAGAGACGTCGAAGTCGGCGAAAGCAATGCTCGTGAACCCCTTGGCCACAAGAACGTGCGGGGTTCGGAAGACGTCCGTGCCTTTGTTCGACCCGCTTCTGACGGTTACCTCGGGTGCGGGGAGTTCGGTACAGTCGCCAGTGAGCACAAACAGGTCGAGATTCGACGAGGTCGCCTTGATAAAGAGCTTCGAGGGTAGATCAATCGTCTCTGCCTTTGCTGGATCGTCGTTCTCGCCGAGCGGTTGAAACCCCTCGGCCATTACCCAAGGTTTATCCGCTGCCCTCTCCTTCGCCCCCCTGACTCGATCCCGTAAACGGGGGTAAAGTGACAGCCGATCAATCAATCGCCAATCTCGCGGAGTGGCCCAGTACCGCTGCTTCCAGATTTGTGGAGCATCTGGCCCTTCCAGATCCTGGAGCACCTGCCCGACACTCACGGTGCAGCGATCCTCCGGGATGATGGCGATGACTTCGGCGCGCGTGACTAGCCAATCCGCCTTCGGCGCCCAGTATTCGATCGCGTGATGATGGCTCACCGGTGGCTTCTTCTGGTAATCGATCACAAGGGCCGGATGGCCGGCCTCTTCGAACAGAAAACGCTGGTAGTCTGCGAGATTTAGGACGTGGTCTACCGCTTGGCACTGGAAGAAGGTTCGCTGAAACTCCAGCGCTGTCGTGCTGTGATTGAACAACGTTCCAGCCGGCAGCACGAGGCAGATTCTACCAGTGTCAACGGCATGGTGCGTCGCTTTCCAGACGAACGCCGCCGCGATCTGTTTGTCGGGGACGGGATACAAATGATCGGGATCAGCGCACCATTTCGCCGCGGGTGTGCCATCCACGGCTGTGCTGCCCCACGGTGGATTACCAATAACTAGATCGGCATCAACGGGATAGTCGGCGCCTTCAGAGAAAAAGTCCCCACACCAGATGTTCCCCTCAACGCCCCCACGGCTACCGTTCTCAGGGAAGTGAACAAGCCCCGGTAACTTGTGGCCCTTCTGCTGCAATTCCTGAATGTCCCGTGGAGAGAGTTGATCCAGGTAGGCCAGGTAAAGGCTGAATGCAGAGATCCGGCACGCGGTGGGATTGATGTCCACGCCACAGATACTGCCGCAGAGAATCTTCCTCAACTCCCTCGCACGGCGGTCATTTCCAGCCTCTGGGTTAGCCTGCTTCCACTCTTCGGCAATGCGGTTGAACAGACCCACCAGGAAGATGCCAGAACCGCAGGCCGGGTCAAGATAGCGATGCCCAAGCAAGGAGGGTGTCTTAGCAAGCGCCATGTCGAGAACGAGCTCGGCGAGGAAACGCGGTGTGTAGAACACGCCTTCGCGCTTGGAAATGTCTTCATCAGGGATGTTGGGCTTTTCCTTGCGCTTGTCACCCCGCTTTAAGAACCGTTCGTAGATTGCGCTGATGGTCTCGATCGGGATAACTCCGAAATCGTAAATCCAGAATGGGAATGAGGTCTGACCAATCTGAACATCGGTAGCGCGGAAGAACTCGTCCAGGGGATCAAGATATCCGGGGGACACGAGTCTGGCTTCCGCGTCTAGGTCATCGCTGAACAGGTCGCCATTAAAATCTAGGCCGAGATTCCGAAAGAGCTTGTAGAGGTACTCCTTAGCCTTGGATTTCGGTTGGACAGCGAGCACATCCCGCAGATGACCCGCGCCGGGGAGGCCGATGGCTTCCAAGTAAGCCGGAAGGATGACCTTGCGGTCGAAGAGGTAACACGCAAAAACGAGCCGGCAGAGCAGTGCGTCCAGTACTTTGGGGTCGAGGCTACCAGTGGATACAGCAATGAGCTTTTCACGAGTCGACTGCAGGTTGTCGAGCAAGTCGCGGTCCACACGTTGTGCAGGATCGAAATACTTTCGGTGGTGGTGGAAGAACTCGCCAGATTCGACCGCAGGCAAGAACTCTCGAACCGCTGAAGACGCCCGCTCTAGCCTATCCACCAATCCGGGAATTTGGCGCCCGCGGTCGACTTGCGCCACTGGACGGGTGAGCCCCGAATAGACATGGACCTCATCCCTGGTGATGAGTACAAGGATCGGCGCGCCGCCATGATTCCAGAACCTCTGATGAAGGCGAACGACCTCCGCAGGCTCGATTTGCCTCACCTGTTTGAAGTAGACGAGAGGAGTGCTGTCGGTGCAGAGAATCCCGTCGAGCTTCAGAAGGTCAAAAGCACGACGCAAAACATGCGCCTGCGAGACTTCTATTCCGGGCGCGTTCAACTCAGCTATGCTGCCGATGAAGAACTTGGCTTCGACATCCACGATGCCAAACTCTTTTCGCCACTCCATCCCTGTATGGCCGTTCATCGAAGACCTTCGTGCCCGTGCGTCGAGGCTGCGGGCTCTGCCTTTGATTCGTAAGACCAGCCAATCTCATCTTTGACCGCCCTAATCGAATAGCCGCGTTGGCGAAGGGCCGTCAAGCACCGCGATACCGTCGGTAGCGAGATGCCAAGTGTCCGAGCAAGAGTCGGTGTGGACTGCCGCCCGCGACGGACCAGATCCAGGATGTCACGTAATCGCTTTTCAATGGTCTGGGAACGCGTATAAACCATGATTGGCCACGCGGTCAAAGTCTATCAATTTGTGATAGACTTGTCAAGACATTTTCATGGGTAAATGTTCGCTGTCCGTGTTGCGCCCCGCGATGCTGTTCATGCGTCCCCAGTCCAGTTGACCGCGAAACGGCAATCCGGACAAGTGGACGGCGGCCCACATTCCCCGCGGGATGGCCTGCTGGGACCGTATCAACGATGAGATCTGGGCGCATCTTGACCGGGCTAGAGCACCTGGGAAGCCTTATTTTAACGCCTATGTCTGGGCGGGGAGCGGTCCCCGACGGTTCTCTCACCGCAGCCGATCCTGCCGGACTATCAATATCGGGACACCCAGATCATGACGTACTCCATTAATTGTAGTCCCGAAGATTATGTCTTTTAAGCCCTTATGGCCATGAGCTCCCATCACAATCAGATCCGGACGCACTTGGCGCGCCGTGCGCACGATCTCGCGCGCCGGTTCGCTCGAATGGATCACGGTGTAGTCGGCCTGGACCTCATGTTCGCGCAACGACTGGGCGATTCCTTCCAGGTATACCCGCCCGGCTTCCACTTCTTCGGTCGAGGATTCCTCGCCATAGACTTGGCTGGTGACGCCCTCTTCGACGTGAACCAGGTGCAGCCTGGCCCCGTGCATTTTCGCCAGCGAGGCGGCGTGGCTGACGGCCGCCGCATCGTGTTCGGAGTGATCTAATGGAACCAGGATGGTGTGGTAGCGGGGCAGAACGAGATCCGCTGCGCCGGCCTCGGGCGGGGCGGCGGGCGGGCGGCCGAGGCGGCGCAACCAGTCCGGCAGAACCGGATCGAGGGCGACCCAGGCCAGCAGCGCCACCAACGCCGCGACCAGGGGCACACTCAGCAGGGCCAGCCAGGGACCGGCGGCGCGGCGCCACTGGGCCAGGGTGACCTGGACCAGCCACACGTTCAGCAGGACGATCACCGCCGCCGTCACCCACCCCGTCAGGCGGAGCCAGGCCGGGCTGGCGAAAGCGCCCATGCGCCGGCGATCGTTCGTGAAATGGAGCAGCGGGATGACGGCGAAGGGCAACTGCATACTGAGGATCACCTGGCTCAGAATCAGCAGCCGGTAGGTCCCCTGTTCGCCGGCCAGATAGATGGTGGCGGCGGCCGGGACCACGGCCACCATCCGGGTGACGAAGCGGCGCAGCCAGGGACGCATGCGCACGCTGAGGAATCCTTCCATGACGATCTGGCCGGCCATGGTCCCGGTGATGGTGGACGACTGCCCGGCGGCCAGCAGCGCCACGGCGAACAGGATGCCGGCCAGCGTGGTTCCCACCAGCGGCGCCAGCAGCAGGTGCGCCTGCTGGATTTCGGTCACCGTGATGCCGCGCTTGAAGAACAGCGTCGCCGCCAGGATCAGAATCGCCGCGTTGACGAACAGTGCGCCGTTCAGCGCGACCACCGAATCCACCAGGTTGAAGCGGCAGGCCATGCGCTTGTCGTGGTCGCTCACGCCGATGCGGCGGGTCTGCACCAGCGCCGAGTGCAGATACAGGTTGTGCGGCATCACGGTCGCGCCGATGATGCCGATGGCGATGTAGAGGCTCTTATCGGTGAGCCGCGGAATGAGCCCCGAGAGAACCTCGGCGGCGTCGGGCCGGACCATCCAGATCTCGAGGGCGAAGCACCCGCCGACGATCGTGATCAGCGCCAGCACGAGGGTTTCGATGACGCGGATTCCGAAGCGGCTGAACCACAGGATGAGCAGCGTGTCGCAAGCGGTAATGGCCACACCAACTAGCAGAGGAATCTTAAACAACAGGTTGAAGCCGATGGCCGCGCCCAGGATCTCGGCCAGGTCGCACGCCGCGATGGCCGTCTCGCACAGCAGCCACAGCGACCAGGAGACCGCCCGGGGATAGGTTTCGCGGCAGGCTTGCGCCAGATCGCGCCGGCTCACGATGCCCAGGCGCGCGCTGAGGGTCTGCAGCAGGATGGCCATGGCGTTGGACATGACCAGCACCCACAGAAGGTCGTAGCCAAAGCGCGCGCCGCCCTCCAGGTCGGTGGCCCAGTTGCCCGGATCCATGTAGCCGACGCTGACCAGATAGGCCGGTCCGGCGAAGGCGAACATGCGCTTGAACAGCGAGGGCGCCGCCGTCGTGACGCTGGCATGCACCTCCGGCAGCGATTGTTTCTTCATGGTTGGCGGCCTTGCACCACCAGTATCGTGTTCATCCGGCGGCGGCGTCAACGGGGCGCACCATACTGTTCCGGGTTTCTACGCGATCATGACCAGGGTTGCTCGCCGGAGATGCTCTGTGAAAGCGCGCGAAAGAACTCAACCGGTGTCGCGAACCGCAGGCCAGTCCGCCGCGCAACGGCCGGCGTGAAGTGTTTGGTGTTGTGCGTGAGAAACCAATCGGGGCGACTCGCGATGGCGGACAGCAGCACCGGAACATCCGCCGCATGACGAATCAGATGGCGCGCGGCCCTGACCTCCCCCTGTCCCGGATAGGGCACGACCTCCGGCTTCATGAGCGCGATCAAACGGGCATAGTCGTCCAGTACACGGTTCGCCTCCGCGGTTTCAAGCCCGCTCAGACGGATCCGAAGGTTCTCTTCAACTTCGTCGCGAACCGCTTCGGCAAGCACGAGCCGGCAAATCCGCGCCGCGCACAACGAGAGAACGGCTTTGTCCAGACCCCAGGTCGAGACAATGCCGGCGGTCAGGACGTTCGAGTCGAGGAACAGCCGGCCATGTTCTCTCCGGCTCAACGTCCCTTGCTCCGCCGCCGCTTTGCGTGGCGCGCCTGCCCGGCAAGCTCCGGATAGCGGCGAGCGAAAATGCGCTCCCGCGCCTCGGGCAACGTATCCAGCAAATCCGCCGGGGTGAGTTGGCGGCGCTCAAACACGGAGGTGACGGATTCACAAAGGAGGCGGAAGCGATTCTGCTCCGGGATCAGCATGAGAGCTTCGCCGACCCGCAAAACCGCGACCGGAGCGCCGGCGTCGAGGCCCAACTGGTCGCGATACTGCTTGGGAATGGTGAGTTGTCCCTTCTCGCCGATCCGGGTGTTAGCCACGTATTCGACTTGCGGCTGGCTGGGAGGCATATTCAACTCCTGGTAAGAATATCCTACCACGGCGACGACCGCTCCGCTTGCGGCGACGCTCACCCCGCCTTTACCGGAATCAACAGCGCCGGATTCCGCTTCGCCATATCGACGACGTGCGCGTAGCACACGGTCATGCGCGGGCCCGCGTCACTCGATGAAATACAGCCGGGCGCCGTTGCGCTCGCCCGCCAGCCGCAGACCCCAGAGCGAGGTCAGGCCGCGGAAGTCGCCGGCGAAGTAATCGGAATCGCGGATCAGCAGGTAGCCGGCGCCCAGCGCCTTGATCTCGGCGGTCGCCTGCCGGCGCAGTCCGGGCGCCAGGCCCGCCCGGGACCGTTCCGGCCGTGCCGAAACAACCTGCCACTCACCCTTCCGGTTGCGCCCTTCCAGGCGCAGGGCGAGATTTTCAGCGTCGCAGGCGCACTCGATCAGCGCCGAATCCAGGAGTTCGGGCTGGCCGAAATCGGCCTCGATGAACATGCCCGGGAAGACCTTCTGCCGGGCCCGCCACGGCGTGACGGGGGAATTGTCGAACGCCATCTGGACATCCCACGGGTTCGGATGCGCCCGCAGCCGCCAGTGGGGGGACCGCGCCAGCTCCTCGACGCCGTGGTAGAAGCGCAGTTCGTTCACCCCCCAGTCGTCCGGGCCGCGGCCGGTCTGGACCACCCGCAGGGCGGTGAACGGGGCGGCGGCGAAGCGGAACCGCATCCGTCCGGTGGGTTGGTAGTGGGTCGCCAGCGGGCTCCACAGGATCTGCTGCATGGTGTTGCCGCGCGCGAACTGGTAGCCGACCAGGATTTCCCGCGTGGTGTACGCGTCGGCCGCGTTGCCGATGGCGAAGACCTTTCCGTCCGGCGGGACAAGCTCCTCGATCATGCGGGCGACTCCATAGTCGGGGAGCCGGAAACTCAGATAGTCGTGCTCGGACTCGATGCGCAACGCGGCTCGAATTGGAATTCTCTGGATACGCCAGGCGCCGGGATCGGCGTACCAGCGCGTGTTCGCCGGCCATGACAGCAGGGCGTGCATTGCCACCAGCAGCGCCGCGATGCGGCCCGACGGGCCCAGCGCCAGCGCCAGGGCAAGGGCGAAAAACGGGAGGCAGGGGATCAGGAAACGCGCTCCGATGTTTCCGAAATAGGGCAGGGCAAACACCGCCCCGGCCACCAGCAGCCGGCGTCCCCGTTTCCGCCCCAGCGCCAGCAACGCCAGGGGCGATAGCAGGAAGATCGGGCCGATAAAGCCCTCCAGCGCGGCTCCCCTCACGGTCGCCTCGATCGGGATCAGCCTGCGATCCGAGAGGCCGTAGCTCCGCAAGTGCCGCTGGTAATAGTCTTCAAATTCAATGAATACCCGAGAATTTGGAAACCAACGGTTGAAGAACGGCGCGACCGGGTTGCCCACCGTCACCAGGTTCTTCACCATCCAGGGCGCGATCATCAGCGACGCCGTGCCGGCGACCACAAACACCGCTCGGACCAGGTCGCGGCGCGTCCGCCTGAGCCGGCCCGCCACCACCGCCAGGGCGAACGGCAAGGCCAGAAACGCGGTGTACTTGATGGCGAAGGCAAACCCGGCCAGCAGTCCGATCCCAACCAGCAGCCCGGGTTCGCGGCTTTCCGTCCACAGCTCGAGCAAATAGAAAACCGCGAACAGGACAAAAGCCGCCGCCACGTCGTTATAGGCGGAAGCGCCGTCGGCGCCCACCACCGGGCTCAGATACACCAGCAGCGCCGCCGCCAGCGCAGGCACTGGAAACCCGAACCGCCGGCCGTAGCAGGCCATGGCCCAGGGCAGCGCCAGGAGGAACGAAAAATGGACCAGCGCCGCCGCCGAGTGCCGGCCGAAGGCGAAGGCGAACAGGAACAGCATTTCCGCGCCCTGCGACAGGCAGGCGTACATGTTGTCCGGCACGCTGGCAAAGCCCCGCTCCCGCAGATAGCGCGAGACCAGGCCGAGGTGATAGGTCGAGCCGTCCGGACTCAACTCCGGGGCCAGCGCCCAGACGAAGTAGACCCCCGTGATCCCCGCAAAGACCACCGCAAAAAAAGGCGTCAGCCTGGTATGGTCCATTTTAGGAAAATGCGTCAGCCTGGTATGGTCCATTTTTTTGAAAAGGGGCCATACCAGGCTGACGCATTCTTTGACCAGCAGACCGCCGCCCAGCAGGAGGAAGGTCTCCCAGCGCGCGATGCGCAGCGCCGCTAACACAAACACAGCCAGACTCAACAGCGCCGAACCAGTGGCAAACGAGAACAGCAGGTATTCCTGCCGGCTGAGGCGAAGCCCAAACCGGTCCAACAGCAACCGCCCGGCGGCCACCGAGGAAGCGACGGTGAACGCCGCGGCCAGCACGATGCCCAGTGGTTCGAGCATTACCGCAGAAATCCCGCTCGCGTCATGGTGAAGCCGAGCTTGGCGCCGTCGGTCTGGGAGACCCATAGCTTGTCGGCCTGCGCGGCGATGGTGTTATATTCGTTCGCCCGAAGCAATTCCTGCCGCACCGGTTGCTCGAACTTGTAGTCGCCCGGCTTGGGGCAGGGAAGCCGCCCCACCGGCCTGCCGTTCACATAGAAGGAGACCGTCACCGGACCAGTTTCCTTGAAGGTCACCTCGGCGACACTGAAGTCCCACACCAGCTTCAACCCCTTGGTCGACTCCAGAAAAAACTTCAGCTCCGGACGCTGGTTGGTCCAGCGCCAGCGGCCACCCTCCAACCCCGGGCTGACGTCGCGGACGAAATGGGCGCCGGCGCTCGCGTCGCTCATCTCGACCAGCATGCCCGAGGCGCTCTCCGCCAGATCGGGCAGCGGTTTCCTTTGGATCGGCGGCGGGTAACTGTCCGGCGCGCGAGCGCAGCCGGCCAGCAGCAGAAAAGCCAATCCGATTACCTCTCTCATCAGACAGTGAGTATAGCCGATTTGCGCCGGCCCAGGCCCGACACGGCGGCCGCCAGAGCCAGAGCGGCGCCGGCGGCCGTCATCACCGCGCCGGTGTAGACCGATCGCGGGCGGTAGCTCATCTCGATCCGGCGCCGGCCACCCTCGACGACTACCCCTCTCAGGAAGCCATAAACCGCGTGAATCTCGGCCCTCTGGCCATCCACCCTGGCCTGCCAGCCGGGAAAGTAGAGGTCGGAGACCACCAGCATGCCCTTGCATCCCAACTCGGCATCGATCACCGTCCGCCCCGGCCGGTTCTCGACTATCCGCAGTTGGTCGGCGCCTGAGCACTGCTCCAGTGGCAGGTCGCGATTCAGGATTGGCGCGACTGTTTGTAAAAGGTGTGTTTTGTTAATAATAAATCCGATAACTTCATCTTTTCGATCAGTTACGAAAAGGCGGTGAACCACCCAAGCGCGCGGGAGAACATCCGGGTTTTCAAACAGCTTCAAGCCGCTGGGATCCGCAAACACCAGGCGCTGCTCCTCCCGCTGCGGAGCCTTGCCCAGATAGTATCGCGCGCCCATGAGGCGCTGGAGCGGAGCGCTGTGAGTCTGCATGTCATAGATGTTCAGCGTCAGGCTGGCCAAGTATCCGCCGGTGGTCTCGATTCCGTGCCAGTCGCCAAAATTGAACTGGACATCCTTGTCGTTCACACTCAGGCGGAACGGGCGGGGTTGCCCTCGCAGGAACGTCACCAGGTCCGCCGAGCCGGCCAGCGCATCGATGAGGTGGTTGCGGTTGGGGGCGTGGCGGCTGGGCAACCCGGCGATCAGGCCTCCCACCGTCAACTCCGTAAGCATCATCGTCACCAGCCCGGTAATGAGCCATCCACGATTGATCGCCTGCCGGTGGAATGCCAGCAACAGGCATCCGGCCACCAGCGCGGCAAGCCCGGGAATCCAGATCCCTGGTCCGGCCGAGTCTTTCTGAAACAGGTGGGCGAGCAGGCCGGCAAACCAGACAAGGGCAGCCATCGCTACCAGGACCACGCCGGTCCGGCGGATCAGCGCAGTTGGTTTATTGTCTAGCAAGTAGTTTAATCCACAAGCTGATAAGATCGCTAAACCGAAGTTAAATATGAAAATAGAAACACCGGCGGACCGGGCCTTTTCCACCATCGGAACCAGGGCGTAGAGGAGACCTTCGAGAGGCGTGTATGTGCCCAGCGCGACCAGCAGTCCAAACACCGAGATCAGAAGCAGGAGCCGCACCCAAACCTGCTTCCAGCCGCCCGTTACCCCCAGGGCCGCCAACGCCAGAACGGTCACGCCGGCGAAAGGATTCACGTGCTCCTCCACCCCTGGAACGGCGATGCCGAGGAGGTTGGCCGGACTCAAACTAAGGTTTTGATGGACCAAGTAAGGCAGTTTCTGACCCCAGCGCAGTGGCTCCTGCGCTCCGGCCCAGCGGACGGCCAGGCGTCCGTACTCGAGCGCCGGCAATGTCTGGAGCCCGCTGGTCAGAGCGGAACTGACCAGGAAAGCAAGAACCAGCGCCAGCGTACGGAACTCGATCCTGCCGGACCGCAATACGGCCCAGCACCACGCCACCATCGCGGCAAGGGTCAGGAAGATCGGCGCCTGATGGTGTCCGCTGAGCCAGGCTAGGCCCAGGAAGAAGCCCGCGAGCAGGGAACTGGCGGCCGGACGTTTGCCTTCCACGGCACGCAGCAGGAAGAGAAAGACGGCCGGCGCCCAGATGGCGCCGTTGAACATCTGGGGCCAGGTGTTGACGCCCAGCCAGCCGGACAGCGAGAAAGCCAGGCCCCCAAACACGGACGCTCCCCGGCCCAGTCCCCGGTCGCGGCACAGCCAGTAGGCCAGCCAGCCGGCCAGGATGTGGATGCCAACAAAATACCCGTTGAGGAACGCCAACTGGAGCCAGCCGTTGTGGAGCGGCATCAGGAAGAGAATCCAGTTTAGAGGATTGGCGGCCGCGGGGATGACTTGCCCCAAAACCGGCTGGCCGCACCAAAGATAAGGATCCCAAAGCGGGAACCGCCCGGCGTGCCACTCCGAAGCCTGGAATTGGAACCAGGGCACAACCTGGTTGGCGAGGTCGGGCGCGTCGATCCAGAGGAACTCGTCCGAGAGCGCAAGTTTCCAGTAGAACCCGACGATCAGCAACGCCAGCAGCGCCGGGCCAAGGAGCCGGGAGGCGAGGGTTCTCATCCGCGACGTGGGGCCAGCCAGCCGGGAGCCGAGGGGCGTCATCCCGCCCCCTGTTTGCGCTTCCGCAGACCCGAAAGAGCGGCCGCCAGAGCCAGAGCGGCTCCGGCGGCCGTCATAACCGCGCCGGCGTAGACCGATCGCGGGCGGTAGCTCATCTCGACCCGGTGCCGGCCGCCCTCGACAACCACTCCCCTCAGAAAGCCGTAAACTTCATGGATCTCGGCCCTTCGGCCATCCAGCGTCGCCTGCCAGCCGGGAAAGTACACGTCGGACACGACCACCATTCCCCTGCATCCCAACTCGGCGTCGATCACCGTCCGCCCCGGTCGGTTCTCGACTATCCGCAGTTGGTCGGCGCCTGAGCACTGCTCCAGGGCCAGACCCGCATTCTGAATTGGCGCTACGGCTTGCAAGAGCTCTGGTTTGTTGAGAATAAAGCCTAAAACTTCAAGTCGTGTCTTAACAACCAGAAGTCGATGAACCGCCCAGATTCGCGGAAAAACGTCCGGGTTCTCAAACAACTTCAATCCTCCCGGGTCTTCAAAAATCAGACGCTGGTCTTCCCGCTGTGGGGCCCTGGCCAGATAGTACCGGGCACCCACCAGCCGTTGTACCTGCGGAGTGTGAAAGTGGGAATCGTATACATTCGAACTCACACTGGCCAGGTAACCGCCGGTGGTCTCGATCCCGTGCCAGTCGCCGAAATTGAACTGGACATCCTTGTCGTTCACATTCACGCGGAACGGGCGGGGTTGCCCTCGCAGGAATGACACCAGGTCCGCCGAGCCGGCCAGCGCATCGATCAGGTGGGTGCGGCCCGAGGCGTGGCGGCTGGGCAAACTGGCGATCAGGCCTCCCACCGTCAACTCCGTAAGCATCATTGTCACCAGCCCGGTAGTGAGCCATCCCCGGCTGATCGCCTGCCGGTGGAATGCCAGCAAGAGGCATCCGGCAGCCAATGCGGCAAACACCGTGATCCAGACGCTCTGCGCGGCCGCGTCCTTCCGGACCGCGTGCGCCAGAAGCCCGGAGAAGAAGATCGCTACGGCGATCCCCACCACCACCAGGCCCGTCCGGCGCACGAGTTCCATGGATTGCCGTTCCAGCAAGTGCTCTATTCCACAAGCTGCTAGGACGGCTAAGCCAAAGTGAAAGATGAAAATCGCGGCCACCGGAGTTCGGGCCTTCTCCACAACCGGCAGGACGGCATACAGGAGCCCATGAACGGGCGTATAGGTTCCCAACGCGATCAGGAATCCGAAGGCGCAGACCGCCACCAGGCAGCGCACCCAGGACTCCTTCCAACGGCCCATCACCCCGATGGCGGCAAGAGCCAGAATCGTGATCCCGACGAACAGGTTCACCGTTTCCGCCGTCGCTGGAATGGCAATTCCGAGCACACTCTGGGGCGTCAAGCTCAGGTCCTGATGGACAATGTAGGGGACCTTCTCGTTCCAGCGCATCGGCTGCGGCGCCCCGGCCCAGCGGACGGCGAGGCGGCCGTACTCGATGGCCGGCAGGGTTTGCAGTCCGCTGGTTAGGACCAGGCCCGTGAGGAAGACCAGAGCCAGCCCCAAGCTCCTCCGGCCGCGCCGCGCGATGGACCAACCCCATACCGGAAGCGAGGCAAGAGTCAGAAAGATCGGCGCCTGATGGTGCCCGCTGAGCCAGGCCAGACCCAGGAAGAAACCCGAGAGCAGGGAACTCGGAAGCGGACGTTTTCCCTCGATCGCGCGCAAAAGGAAAAGGAAGACCGCCGGCGCCCAGATGGCGCCGTTGAGCATCTGGGGCCGGAGTGTGGCGCCGAGCCAGCCGGACAGCGAGAAAGCCAGGCCGCCGAAGATCGATGCGCCGCGGCCGAGTCCCCGGTCGCGGCACAGCCAGTAAGCCATCCATGCCGCCAGCAGATGGATGCCGATGAAGTACCAGTTAAGGACCGACAGCTTCAGCCACCCGTTACGCAGCGGAAGCAGGAACAGAATCCAGTTCGGAGGGTAGGCGGCGCCCGGCTGTGCCTGACCGATGAGCGGCTGGCCGCACCAAAGATAAGGATCCCAGAGGGGGAACCGCCCGGCGTGCCATTGGGAAGCCTGAAACTGGAACCAGGGCAGAACCTGGTTGGCGAGGTCGGACGAGTCGATCCAGAGAAACTCATCCGAAAGCGCCAGTTTCCAGAAGAAGCCGGCGACCAGCATCGCCACCACAGCCGGCCCCAGCAGCCACCGGCCGATCCGGCGAAGTGGTCGTTTGCGATCAGCGTGGTGGTTTTCGGCCACTCCCATAAGCAGTCATCATAGCGTAACCGGCAGAAAAACCAAATGGTTTCGATTTGGACCCCGACGTGCATTATTCGAAGCGGCAGTCGAAGGAGGCATCCAATGAAATCGGCACTGGTGAAGGCGATGGTGGCAGTGGGAACCCTGGCTACGTTGGCTGGGGCTCAAGAGGAAGAGCAGGGCCGCGGCGTGGCCCGGATCAGCGTTATCGACGGGGACGTTTCGGTTCGTCGCGGAGACTCCGGCGACTGGATCGCCGCGGCGATCAACGCGCCGCTGATGACCGACGACCGCCTGTTTTGCGGACCGCAGTCTCGCGCCGAACTCCAGTTCGACTTCGCCAACATGATCCGAGTTGGCGACAACTCCGAGGTTCGCCTCTCCGAGCTTGAGTACCAGCGCTACCAGGTCCAGGTTGCGCGCGGAACCGTGATGTTCCGGGTGCTGAGAGACAGCCGGTCGGATGTCGAGATCAGCACGCCCAGCGTTTCCGTGCGGCCGATGAAGCGGGGCAGTTACCGCGTGACGGTGCGCGAGGACGGAGCGTCGGAAATCACCGTGCGCACCGGGGAAGTCGAAGTCTATACGCCGCGTGGCGCCGAGCGGCTTGCCGCCGGACGCACCATGCTGGCCCGCGGAACGGCTTCCGATCCCGAGTTTCAGATCGTGGCGGCGGTCAGGACCGATGATTGGGATCGTTGGAACGAGCGGCGGGACCAGGACCTGGAACGCACTCGCTCCTACCAGTACGTGAGCACCGACATCTCCGGCGCCGAAGACCTGGACGGTAACGGGGACTGGGTTGATGCGCCCGGCTACGGCTGGGTGTGGACGCCGCGCGTGGCGGCCGGCTGGGCGCCGTATCGCTATGGCCGGTGGTCGTGGATCGACTGGTATGGATGGAACTGGGTCAGCTACGACCCGTGGGGCTGGGCGCCCTATCACTACGGCCGCTGGTTCAATCAGGGCAACCGGTGGTGCTGGTGGCCCGGCGCGATGCACGGCCGCCATCACTGGAGCCCGGCGCAGGTGGCGTTTTTCGGCTGGGGCGGCGGTCACGGCGGAGTCGGTATCGGGATCGGTTTCGGCAACGTCGGTTGGATACCGCTGGCGCCCCACGAGACGTTCCACCCGTGGTACGGCCAGCGTTACTACGCGGGCTATCGGAACCGGACCTATGTCGATAACAGCGTCCACGTCGTGAACAACATCAACATTACCAACGTTTATAGGAATGCCCGGGTGAATAATGGCGTCACCGCCGTGAACGCGGGAGATTTCACGCGGGGCCGGGCGGGCAATCTGGTCAGGGTCTCCGACAACGAATTGCGCGGCGCCGGGCTGGTCCGCGGCCAGGTTCCGCTGGCGCCCGAACGCGAGAGCTTGCGCATGGCCGACAGGGAAGTCCGGAGCGGGGCCGTCCCGGGCACGTCCGGTAGTGGACGGTTCTTCAGCAGACGGCAGCCGGCTGCGGTGGACCGGGTCGCCTTCGACGATCAGCGCCGTGGGATGGAACAGGTTTCCCGCCGCACGTTTGGGGAACAGGGAGCCACCGGGAACGCGGCCGGCGGCCGTGTGGCAAACATCGAAGGCCGTCCAGCGGGCACGCCTCGCACAGCCAGCGAACCGGCGGGCGGTTGGCGACGGGCCGAGACGCCCGCTCAGCGGGGGGCGGATGCGCCTGCCAGCCGTGGACCGGCGACGGACAACAATAGCTGGCGGCGTTTTGAGGGCACCGGCCGCACCGCCGAGCGACCGGCGACCACGGACCGGCAGCGGCCCGAGAGCGCGCCTCGAGTCGAGACGCCCAGCCGGACCCGCGGCGACATCGGTGGTGGATCCCGGGGCCAGTTCACGGGCGACCCGGGGTGGCGAGGGAGCAGCCCGCCAGCACGGGTCGAAACGCCGTCCCGCCGCGAGCCCTCTCCCCGGACCGAGAGCCCGCGCTACGAGCAGCGCAACACGGAGCCGATGCGCATCAACCCTCCCATCGTGCGCGAACGCGCCAACCCGCGCTCCGAAGACCGGAGCGGGTTCAGCCGCATGCCGGTTTCGCGGCCCCAGGTGAGCGCACCCCCGCCGCAACGCTCGGCGCCGCAGCGCTCCGCGCCGCAGATGAGCGCACCCGCGCCGCAACGCTCCGCGCCGCAGGTGAGCGCTCCCGCGCCGCGAGGCGGGTCTGAAAGCCCCCGCGAGGGCGGCGGGCGCTCCGAAGGCGGCAGCCGAAGCGAAGCCCGCTCCTCCGGACGGGGCAGGTAGGCGACAGGATACCGGTTTTTTCTTCTTCCCTCAGGCCCGGCGTTTGGGAGCACCCACGCCGGGCATTTTTTCACGGCTCCACAAAAGTTGACATAATATACGTTATCGGAACCAGGGCAGCCGCCCTTGATACGATTCGATCCTCGACCGAATCCTCAACGCCAAACCGGCACACTACGACAAAGCGACCCTTGACGAGCTCCACCAGTGGATTTGGGCCTACATGTCCCAATTCGGGCCGGATCCCAAAATCCACCACCCTCCTGAAGCGCGCCCCCGCCGGCGAGTTCCGCACCGCGCCCCAGATCAAGCCCCCGCATCCGCTCCTACTGACTCCGCGGCCCCAAAGCCGTGCCGGGTTTCTCCCACTCACGGTATGATTACTTCAGGAGGCATTTGCCACATGCCCGCCACAACACAGCTTCACCAACTGCTCGACCAGGTCCCGGAACCCGACCTGCCCACCGTGGGACGCATCATCGCCGCTCTGGCCGGCGACCCCGCCCTGTACTCACTGCTCACCGCGCCCTACGACGACGAGCCCGTCACCGACGATGAACGCGCGGCCGTCGAGCAAGCCCTCGCCGAGGTCCAAGCCGGCGCTAAGTGCTACACCACCGAAGAGCTCAACCGGGAGCTCGGCCTGTGAGCCAGATCGTCTGGTGGCCGGCCGCCATCCGCGACCTCCGCAAACTCGATCCGCCCGTCGCCCGCCAAGTCCGCGACGCCATCCTCCGCTACGCCGACTCCCGACAAGGCGACGTGAAACGCCTCCGTCCTCCCGATACCGGTCTCCGGCTCAGAGCCGGCGACTGGCGCGTCCGCTTCCTCATCCAGCCCGACGGCGTTCTCTCCATCCAGCGCGTCCTTCACCGTTCCCAGGCCTACCGTTAACCCTTGAAACACCAAGGGCCCACCCGGCGAGGATACAATCCCGGATGAGCCCCAGTGCTACCGCAGCTTGCCACCGAGCCCGCCAGCAACGCAGAGAAGCCGGCGGCCGGAACTACCGCAATCTCAATTCTGCCGCATCCCGGAGGAATCCACCGAAGCGGCCGGCCGCATGCTCGCCGGTCTCGCCACCGATCCCGTAGCCCCGATCTCGAGCGCCGCATCCTTGACGCCGTCGCCGAGGTTGACGCCGGAGCCAAGTGCTACACCACCGAGGAGCTCACCCGCGAACTCAGCCTGGGACAGCTCTCGCCTGGTCTCCAGCCGCTCTCGGCGACCTCCGGCGCCTGCATCCGTAAGTCGCCGCACAGATCCGTGACGCCCTCGAGCGTTACGCCTCCACCGGGCGCCGGAGACCTCGCGCCTTTGCACGGCCCGCGGCTGGCGCGCCCGCGCTTGTCGTCGCCATCGAGAAACGCGGGGACGCCCCGCGCGCCGGGTGTCTCCGACTCACGCTAGAATCGGCTCAGGAGGCATTTGACGCATGCCCGTCGAACAGCACGCCGTCACTCAGCAGGAGTTCGCCGAAATCCAGGCGATCATCTCCGTCCCCTTTGACGACGAGCCTGAGACCGGCGCCGAACGTGACGCGCTCCAGGAAGCCATCGACGACCCCGGCCCCAACATCCCGCACCAGGAAGTCCTCCGCGAGTTCGGCCTATGACCGTCGAGTGGAAGCCACAGGCGCGCGCCGATCTCCGCCGCATCCCGCGCGATCAGGCCCTCGCCATCTTACACGCCGTCACCCGTTTCGGCCAGACCAGGCAAGGGGACGTCTTCCGCCTCGCCGAGGAACGCTTTCAGGGCGCCCTTCGGCTGCGCGTGGGCGACTGATCGGTGATCCTCGCCCTGCGCCCCCGCCGCGGCAATGGCGCGCCGGACCGCTTCGCGCACTTCCGCCGTCGATCCCACTCGCACGCAGTCGAAGCCCGCCGCCTGGGCGCTCTGTATCCCGGCGTCGGAGTCCTCGACCACCAGCGGCCTTCTGGCCCCCAGCAGTTCGGCCGCGCGCAAGTACGGATCGGGCGCGGGCTTCAACTTGGGCGTCTCGTTTCCGTAAACCTCGGCGTCGAAGAAGTGGCGGATGCCGCCCGCCTCGAGCAGCGGCGCAACCTCGGACCGGCCGCTGGAGGTCACGACGGCGAGCTTGTAGCCGTCCAGCGACGACAGGAACCCGGCCAGGCCCGGCCCCCACGGCGGGGCCTCGATACTTCGCTCGCGAAACAGTTGCTTCTTGGCGGGATGGAACTTCGCCAGGGTTGCGCCATCCACGGGCGGGTTGGCCAGCGGACCGAAATCGTTGAGCATGTCGCGGTCGGAAACGCCAACCCAACGGCGCCGATACTGGTCCAGCGTCACCTGGATGCGGAACGCCTTGAGCACCTCCATCCAGCAGGCGAAATGCAGCGGTTCGGTATCGATGAGAACGCCGTCGAAGTCGAAAAGGATCGCGTCGTAGCCGGCCATTCTCAGTTGGCCAGCCGGAGCGACTGCAACATCTGGTTGTAGAGCCGCTCCAGGCGTGGGAACTCTTTCTCCGGCGCGACAAACACGAGATACAGGAGGTCCTTGCCGCGTTCGAGAGTGACCAGCAGGTCGATCTCCTGTCCCTGGAACGGCGACGGCGACATCAAGGTGGTCACCCGGGCCCGGCGCCCGTCCACGGTGGTGTCGCGCGCTCCAGCGGTCACCCGAAGTCTCGAGTTCGACTGGGTGAGTTGCCGCACCAGGTTCTCGGTATCCCGCTGGAGGTCGACCCGGCCGGAGGGCGGCGCGTAGACGTTAATGAGGACACCGTAGCCGACCGCGACGTTGCCGTCCTGGCCGCGCACCAGGCCCTCGCGCGGGGCAATGGTGACGCTGGGCGGGGACTGGCCGTCGAGGCTCTCCCAATTCTCGGGATAGGCGAGGCTGAATTCCCCGCCCCGGTAGTCCTTGAGGCGGTCCGCGGGCTGGATCTCGGGCGGCGCGCCGCCGTCGAGGAAACTCGCCTCGGCGTTGAGCGCGGCCAAGGCATCACCACCGAGCAGCTTAACCGCGATCTCGGCCTATGAGGCCAGGTGGGACCACTCCGGGAGTTTTGTGCGCTATGGACAAACGAGCGGGCATTCAAAACAACGGCACGCTGTGGGACAATTGCGTTTGGTAAATAGTGTTGTCCAAAACCACCCCTTCCAGGTTGCCGGTTGACGATGTTGGGAACTCTGAATCCTCTGCCGCCGGGCTGCATCTTCCGCCGGGACTCGCGGCCAGTCTGCACTACGAATCATTCCAGATCTTGGAACGAGTGGATTCCGCAAAGCGCTACCACCTGGCCCTTGATACTTCTTTCCCCCTTGCGGTGCGGTTGTACGAGTTCCCGGCAGGTTTCCGCGCCGTACCCATGACATGGCATGAGCGCCTGGAAATATTCTGTCCGCTCGCCGGTTCGGGAGCGTTTCGCATCGGTGAGCAATTGGAGCCATTCGAAGCCGCTGACATCCTGCTCATCGACAACCTGCGCCTGCACGGTGTAGACAGCTTCGAAGGGCCAGACCGCCACGTCCTGGTCGTCGTTTTCTACCCGGACCTGGTAGCAGCGCCGGGCGCGCTGCCCTGCGACCTTTGGTTGCTGCGACCGTTTCGTCATCTGCGGAACGGCTGCCTGCACATGCGCTCGCGGGATCCACACGCGGCCGAAGCCTGGAACTGCCTGAGCCGGCTGGTGCTGGCACAGATGGAGGGGGTCGGCGATCCGGCTTGTCAGGCCCGCCAAAAATCCGCTCTGTCCGAACTGCTCATAGTCCTGGAAGAGGCGTTCAGGGACCGCATGGTCGAGCACAGCGATTACGAATGCCGCCGCGACCGTCTGCGACGCCTTTCGCCCCTGTTCGAGTTCCTGGCCACTCATCACGGCGAGCCTCTGAGTGTGCCGGCGGCGGCACGGAAGCTGACAATGAGCGCGAGCTACTTCATGCGCTTCTTCCGCACGGCCACCGGGCAGACGTTTTCCGCGTATGCGGACCAGTTGCGGGTGAGCCGGGCCTACCAACTTCTAACGGAAAGCGACCTGTCGCTGACGCAGATCGCCGCGGAAACCGGTTTTTGCGACCAGTGCCACTTGAGCCGGCACATCCGGCGCCGCTTCGGAACCTCCCCGGGCCGCATCCGCGCCCAGCAACGGGCGCCCGGTACGAAGTAGACCGAAGCCCGGTCAGGGTAGGATTGTACAAGTATTCGCGCACTTTCATTCTATCCTCCAAGCGCCACTGTCCTCCATCATTAGTGCTTCCGGGGAATCTTAGGAGGCTTTGTGATGGGACAAAGTGCACGTGCCAACCTGGCGACAGCGTCCGACGGCTGCGTCAGAAGGACTTTGAAGATCTTGGTCGCGGCGTTCTTCTTGACCACGCTTGTTCAGGCGGTTTTGTGGGGGCAAGATTACCGCGGCAAGATTCAGGGTGCCGTAAGGGACCCAAGCCAGGCTGTTGTCGTTGGCGCAACGGTCACGTTGCGCAATGTCAACACGGGCGCTGAAGCTGTGAGAAAGACCAACGAGACGGGTTTTTACCTCTTTGACCTCGTGGAGCCCGGTTCCTACACCGTTACGGTCGAAATGGTGGGCTTCGCCAAGTTCTTGCAGGAGAATATACCCCTCGCGGCTCGCGGAGACATTACCGTGGACGCCGTCTTGAGGACCGGCAGTCTTACGGAAACCGTCACCGTGACTGCGCAGGCAAGCCAGGTTCAATTCAACACCAGCAAACTGGACACGACGGTGGAAAGCCAGATCTCGACGGGATTGCCGCAACTCTACCGCAACCCGTTCGTGCTGGCGACCTTGGACCCCTCCGTGTCGAAGAATGATGCCAGCGCGGAATACAACCCTTTCAACAGTTGGGGAAACAACAATTTTCAGATAGGAGGCGGCGCGACCTACACGAACGAACTCCAGGTGGATGGCAGTTCCATAGGCATCAGCAAGAAGACCGGCTATGTCCCAACACCAGACATGGTCCAGGAAGTCAATATCTCGCAGAACACGGTGGACGCCGAGTTCGGGCGCGGCGCCGGCTCCACGATCTCCATCGTTACCAAGGGGGGGACCAACGACCTCCATGGGAGCGCTTACTATTACGGGCGCTATCCGTGGGCGGCCGCCGTCTCAAACCGAATCTTCCGTACCGTCAACCTGGACCGCCAGCAGATGTACGGGGGCACGGTCGGCCACCGCATTCTGAAGAACAAGTTGTTCAACTTTGTGTCTTTTGAGGGATGGAAGTGGGCGCAGGCCAATGTCTACACGGCGACGCTTCCGACCGATCTCGAACGCCAGGGAAATTTCGCCCAGTCCATTAACGGGGCGGGCGCAATGAACATGATCTACGACCCGTGGTCCACGGTGACCTCCGCGGACGGTAAGACCATCACGAGAACGCCATTCCCCGGCAACATCATTCCCACAGGAAGGCAGGATCCCATTGCGGTCAAGTACATGGGTGCGCTTTGGAAACCCACCGGGCCGGGCAGGAGCTACAACCATCTCCAGAACTACGCCCTTTCCCTGCCGATCAGCTACCCCTACAAGAATTACGCCGATCGTGTGGATTATCGGGTTAGCGACAGGCTCACCGTGACCGGCCGTGTGCAGATCTTCCGCACTCCGGTCTCAGTCGGGAACCCTACGGGTTCGCCGGTCTTCGTCTCGGACCGGGGAAGCAATCGTGACG
>Ga0315273_10000857_pt1 | contig 33171 bp, 33 predicted proteins | sample YL17G02_0_MG_FD_205753 | JGI IMG/M metagenome (GOLD analysis project Ga0315273, IMG submission 205753) | Sediment microbial communities from Yellowstone Lake, YNP, Wyoming, USA - YL17G02_0 | ecosystem: Environmental > Aquatic > Freshwater > Lake > Sediment | place: USA: Wyoming | collected...
CGCCGCTGCGCGAACCGGATGAAGGCGTCCCGCTCGTCCGAAAAGTCGAAGTCCGCGGGCACGCTCCGCGCCGGGCGAAGCTCCTCTGGCAGCAGGGAATGCAGCAGCGTCAGCGCCAGCCGCGCGGCCTCCAGCCCCACCTCCTCTTGTTCGTACTCGAACACGACGTGGTAGCGGCCGGGAGCGTCGGCGGAGCGCGTCTTGCCGAACGTGACGGTGGCGCCTGCCACGTTTTGGAGCTCGATCGCCACGTGCTCGAGCACGTGCCCGAGCCAGGTGCCGTCGTCCTCGAGCACGCGGCGCCGGAATCCCCCGGCATCGCCGTAGGAGCAGCCATGCTCCAGCAGCCCGGGCAGCGCGGCGAAGAGCGCGTCGGTGAAGACCGGCCCCAGCCGGCCGGTCGGCCAGGCCTCGGTCGGACCCAGGTCGAGGTCGAGGCGGATGACCGGGAAATGAGCATACAGGCTCGGCCCGAGGTAGACCGAGGTCTCAAGAATGCGCATAGGCCTCCCGGGGGGAACCGGGGTCAGGGCTTCGTGGCGGCGGCGCTCGGGGCCGTGGCCACGCGGGTATGCAGGTTGAACGTCGCGCCGGCGGTGAGGATGTGCAGGCGGAGCCCGATGAGACAGACCGGCTCGTGGTCACCCACCTGGTCCATCGAGGAATACTCCACGTTGGAGCAGTCCACGATGGTGATGCCGCCGCTGCCGACCACCTCGAGGGTCTCGTCCGGGCCGATGAAGGCGGCCGTGTCCTCGTCCAGGCCGACGCCGATCGCGAACGGGTTGTACGCGAGCGCGGTCAGCAGCCGGCCGAGCCGGTCGCGCTGACGGAAATGCTGGTCGATGACCACCCGGTTCGTGAGCCCGAGGCCCGGGGCCAGGGTCACGATGTTCGCCCGGGGGACGGCACCGTCCTCGCCGCTGGCGATCATGTGCTCGGAGAGGAACGCGGCGCCCGCGGAGGTACCCGCCACGTGCACGCCGGCGGCGTTGAGGGTCCGGATCGTGCGCGCCACCTCGGTGCCCCCGAGGGTGGTCGCGAGCCGGAGCTGGTTGCCGCCGGAGAGAAAAATTCCCGTCGCCCGCTCCAGCTTCTCGAGCCACTCGGCCCGCTCGCAATCCGCCCGCGACCCGAAGGGCAGGGCGCGCACCCGTCCGGCACCCAGCTCGGTGAACAGCGTCTCGTAGCGGTCTCCGGTGTCGGCGAGCGCCGACGCGGTGGAAATGACGGCGATCCGCGCGTCCTTGCCGCCGGAAATCTCCACGAAGCGCCTGAGGATCCGGGCGTCGCTCATCTTCTCCTCGGCGCCGCCCACGGGGATGATCATCCCGCGGTCCATGCCGTCCGGCGAACGGGCCGGGCTCACGGAATGTCCTCGAAGGTGCCGCGCACCACCGCGCGGCCGTCCACCAGGTGCCAGCGTCCCAAAGCCATCACGTCGGTGATTTCTCCATTGGGGTTCAGCACGACGAGGTCCGCGTCGCCGCCGGCCTCGATCCGGCCCTTGTCGGGGAGCCGAAGCAGGTCGGCGGGATTGGACGTGAAGGCCGGCAGCACCCGCTCGAGCGATTGGCCGCGATCCAGCAGCTCCCGAAGCGCCGCCGCGAGGGCGCCGGGGCTGCCGACATCCATGTCCGTGACGCGCCCGTCCCCGTCGAACACCGGCAGGCACCCACCCCCGTCCGAGCTGAGGGTGATCCGTTCGGGAGGAAGGCCGGCCCCGAGGTAGCGCAGGAGCGCATCCTCCGCCGACCAGGCATCCTCCTCGGCGCCCACGGGGAACGCCGTCAGGTCGATGTACACCCCGCGCTCGGCGAGTTGCATCGCCTCCTCGAAGAGGGCGCGGCGGCGGTTGACATGGGTGGGATTGAACACGCGAGGGGGGAGTTCACTGGCGTCGAGGGCGGCGCGCACCAGCTGGAGGCCGCGCGGGCCGTCGCCGATGTGAAGATGGACGATGCCGGCCTTGCCGGTCATCAGCCCTGCCACATGAGCGTCGCCCGCAAGGCGGAGCAGTTCGTCGAGCGTCGGCTGACTCGAACGGTGGTCGCTCACGGCCACTTCGCCCACGCCGATGATCCGGTCCACGTGCACGATGTCGCCGCGGACGCTGCCGGTGAGCGTGGTCGGCGGCAGGTGATAGCCCCCGGTGTGGCACCAGGCGCTGAGCCCTTCGGCCACCAGCCCGCGCGTCGCGGCCACGAGTGCCCCGGTGGTGCGGGTCACGTCGTCGGTGCCGAGCACGCCGACCACCGTCGTCACGCCGCCCCGGGTAAAGCGGGTGAGCGGTACCGGCGGCACGCGACTCTCCGGCCCCGACTCCCCACCGCCGCCGGTCAGGTGGACGTGGCCGTCCACCAGCCCCGGGATGAGCCGGCGTCCCCCGAAGTCCCGCTCCACGACGCCGAGCGACGAGGGGAGCGCGGGCACGTCGCGACCCATCCACAGCACCTTGCCGCCGCCGACCAGGAGGTGGCGGGCGTCGCGGGGCTCCGGGGCGTAGATCTCGACGTTCCTGAGCAGCGTCAGCATCTGACGGGATGGCTCCGATAGCGAGGGAGAACGGGACAGGATAATACCGCCGACGAGCCATATATTGGAATGGTGTCGCACTCGAGCCCCAGCCCGCGCCATTGGCCGGAGGTGAAAGCCGGCCTGGCGCGGCGGTTGTGGCAGCCACCCACGGCGCGTTAGCTTGCCATTCTTCGGAAAATCACTCACTCTCAGCCTGACTCTATCCATGCCGCTGATCACATCGCTCCGCAAGGCGGACATCGCGTCCGTGTCCACCCCGCTGCTGATCCTTGCCGTCCCCCAGGGCGCCCTGCCGGCATCCCTGGCGGCGCTCGATCGGGCCCTCGGCGGAACGCTCGGCCGGCTCTACTCGGCGGGTGATTTTTCCGGCAGGAAGGACCAGGTCGCGTCGGTGTATCCGGCTGGTCCGGCCGCGCGGATCCTCCTGGTCGGCGCCGGCGAGTCGTCGAAGGGGTCGGCGCGGACGGTGCGTCGCGTCGCGTCGATCGCCGGGAAGCGCGCGCGCTTGGCGGGCGTGACGGACGCCCTGTATCACCTCACCCCGGAGGCGCGCGGGGCCGTGCCGGAGGCGGATGCGGCCCAGGCGACGGCGGAGGGGATCGCGTTCGGCGCCTGGCACTTCGACGCGCTCAAGCTCCCTCCGGAGGAGGTCAAGCCTGCGCTGGAGCGCGTGCAAGTCATCGGGGAGGGAGCGGCCGCGGACGCCGGGCATGCGCGCGGCGCCGCCATCGGCGCCGCACAGTCGCTGACCCGCGGGCTGCAGGTGCTCCCGGGCAATACCTGCACGCCGTCGTTTCTCGCGGCCGAGGCCAGGGAGCTGGCCACCCGGCACGGCTTCGAGGTGACGGTGCTCGACCGTGCCGCCATCGAGCGAGAGGGCATGGGTGCGCTGCTCGCGGTGGGGAAGGGGAGCGCCGAGGAACCGAGGTTCATCGCGCTGGAATACAAGGGCCTTGCCGCCGCACCGATCGTACTGGTGGGGAAGGGCGTGACCTTCGACACCGGCGGCATCTCGATCAAGCCCGCCGAACGGATGGAGGACATGAAGTTCGACATGTCCGGCGCGGCGGCGGTCCTGGGAGCGTTCGAGGTGCTGGGACGTCTCCGGCCCAAGGTGCATGTCGTGGGGCTCATCCCGTCGGCGGAGAACATGCTGTCCGGGGCGGCCTACAAGCCGGGAGATGTCGTGCGTGCGATGTCGGGCAAGCACATCGAGGTCATCAATACCGATGCCGAGGGACGGCTGCTCCTGGCCGACGCGCTGCACTACGCGAAGCGCTACGAGCCGGCCTGTGTCCTTGACATCGCCACGCTCACCGGCGCCGTCGTCATGGCGCTGGGCCACACCGCCGCCGCCGTCGTCGGCAGTGACGAGGCCCTGATCGAGGAAGTGCGCCGTGCCGGCGACCGCTCCGGCGAGCGGGTCTGGCCGCTGCCCCTCTGGGAGGAGTTCAAGGAGCACATCAAGTCGGACATCGCCGACGTGAAGAATTCCGGTGGACGGCCCGCCGGGACCATCACGGCCGCCTGGTTCTTGCGTGAGTTCGCCGAGGGGTATCCCTGGGCCCATCTCGACATCGCGGGCACCGCCTACACCCAGAGCGAAGACGCCGGCTCGGTGAAGGGGCCGACGGGCATGGGCGTGCGCCTGTTCGCCGAGTTCATCCTGGCCCGGCAGGGGTGAGGCGCTGCCGCGGGGCCCGCACCGCCGGGCTCGCCCTGCTGTTCCTCCTCGCCGGCAGCGCTCTCCGCGCGCAGGCGACCGACCCTCCTCGGTCCGACTCCCTTCGCAACGCGCAGGACACCGTGGACCTGAGCGCCCGGTTTCTGGAGGGCGAGGCGCTCGCCAAGGTCCGGCTTCCCGTCGCGCCCCGGTTGACTCCGGACGGGGTGATGCCGGACGGATCGCTGACCGTACTCGATCGGGCGTCGCTCGAGTGGGCCACGGCCGAAACGGTGGCCGGGCTGCTCCTCGAGGTCCCCGGGCTCTACGTGTGGCGGGGTGGGTGGGTCGGCCGGCCGGAATACGCCAGCTATCAGGGGCGGGGCGCCACGTCGGTCGAGTACTACTTCGACGGCCTGCCGGTCACCCCCGTGGGTCCCGATTCGGTGGGCATCGACCCGGCCCTGCTCCCGCTGCGGCTGCTTGACCGCGTGGAAATCGAGCGCTGGGCCGGACTCCTGCGTGTGCGGCTCTATACCCCGCGACACGACGTGGCGGCGGCGGGCACCGGCATCCTGGTGTCCACCGGGGACAAGAGCATCGCCCGCTACGGCGCCAACCTCCAGAAACGGTTTCAATCGGGATTCGGCTATGGTCTCGCGGCCAACTACTGGAACGCACCCACCAATGACGCGGCCTCCAGCGATGCCCAGCAGACCGACGTCTGGCTGCAGCTCAGCTACCTCCACGCCGAACGCTGGGGGCTGCAGTATCAATATCTCGGGCAGGCCCCAAACCGGGATCCCTACGTCACGACCGCGGGGAGTACCATCGGGGCGGGGGTGAAGGGCACCCGAAGCGACATGCAGTTCCGGGCGTTTCTGCAGGGAGGGAAGGGAGACCTCGCCCGGCGGGCGGACCTGGTCTTCTCCGCCACCGGCTGGTCGGGAAGCGATGTGACGCAGCAGGTCAACGGAGTCGGCGTCGTCGCCTCCTGGCGGCGCCCGATGCTCTCCGCCTCCGCCAGCGGGTTCGTGCGGTCGCGGTGGACCCGCGCGGACGTCCGGGGCACAGTGGGGTGGGCGCCGACGCATGCCTTGACGGGCAGCCTGGAGGCGGCGTGGCTCTCCTACGACAACAGTCGCCAGAGTCAGTGGATCGGCGCGCGCGCGGGAGTCACGCTGCCCTACGGCTTCGGCGTGAGCGGCTCGGCACGGCTCGGCAAGGTCGTGGCGGCTCCCTCCATCGAGGACAACGCCGCCCAGAAGGTCAACGACCTGACCGGCACGCTCACTTGGCAGCGCACCTGGCTCTCGCTCCAGGCCGACGTGTCGCAGACCAGCGCGTTCAACGCCCTGGCGCCGCAGCCGTATCTGAATGTGCCCGCCCTCGCCGCCACGGAGGCCACGACCTGGCTGACGGTTGGTGGCAAGATTGCCCCGGTACCGTGGATCATTCTCGAGAGCCGATACAGCAACCCCACTTCGGGCACCCCGAACGGCAATCCACCGACGCATTCGCTCACCACGGCCACCATCCGGTCGAAGTTCATCCGGACCTTCCCGAGCGGCACGTTCGACCTGAAGGCTCAGGTCGGCGTGGAGTCGTGGGGGGACGGCGTGATCGGCCTGGACGCCTCGGCGGCGCCGGTCGCGCTCAATGGGGCCACCTTCCTGCGCGCCTATCTCGAGTTGGCGATCGGCCCCTTCCGGTTCTACTACGACCGGATGAACCTGATGGGGACCGATCAGACCTACGTGCCGGGCTTCGTCATTCCGCCCTACGGAAGCACATACGGCATACGCTGGACGTTCGTGAATTAGCCCAGCAGACGCGTCCTCAGCAGATATTCAAGTATTCCACATCACATATATGTGTTGACAATACGTTGCTTTGCCGGGTGACTCGTTGACCTATCATCCGGGGTCGGAACCCGCTATGTTTCCACGCTTTACCAGAACCGCGGGGGTGGAGTGCCGCACAGCATGACCGGGTTCGGGGCGGGCGAAGGGAACGCCGGCGGCGGGCGGCTCCGGATGGAAATCCGGACGGTCAATCACCGGTTCTTCAATCTCTCCGCCAAGCTCCCGTTCGATCTCGCGCCGCTGGAGCAGGAGCTGCGGGAACGCCTGCGGAAGGATCTGGAGCGCGGCCACATCAGCGTGTCCGTGCGTTGGGTCGAGTCGCCCGCCCGGGAGGCGGAGCTGGCCCTCAACTTGGAGCGGGCGCGCGTCGTCGTCGCCCGGCTCCGGGAATTGCAGACCAGCCTCGGCCTGGCGGGAGAAGTCTCGCTCGACCTCGTGGCGCGCCAGCCGGAGGTGCTCGTGTTCGACGGCAGCGAGGCACCCTCCGTTTCGTGGGCCGACCTCGAGCCGATCGCGGTGGCCGCCATCGCGGAGTGCAAGGCGATGCGGAACCGGGAGGGCAGCGCGCTCGGCGCCGAACTCTCCCACCGGCTGGACCTGCTCGAGCGGGCGTCGCGCCGAGTGGCCGAGCTCGCGCCGGCCCGGCTCCCGCGGGAACGGGATCGCCTGCGGAGCGCCGTGGCGGACTTGCTCGACGGGCGTGCCGTGGATGAGGCCCGGCTGGCGCAGGAACTCGCCGTCCTGGCCGACAAGCTGGACATCACGGAGGAGCTGGTGCGCTTCGGCTCCCACCTCGCGGCCTGTCGGGCCGCGCTGGCGGGAGCGGGCCCCGTCGGCAAGCAACTCGGCTTCCTGGCGCAGGAACTCGGTCGCGAAATCAACACGATGGGATCCAAGGCCAACGACGCGGACATCGCGCAGCAGGTCATCCTGATGAAGGGCGAGATGGAGAAGTTCCGCGAGCAGCTCGAGAACCTCGAGTGACGCCCTTCCTGCTGGTGCTCTCCTCCCCGTCGGGCGGCGGCAAGACCAGCATCAGGCGCCAGTTGCTGCGAGTGCGCTCGGATGTCGGCTATTCCGTGTCGGCCACCACGCGGGCACCGCGGCCGGGGGAGCACGAGGGGCGCGACTACCACTTTCTGTCGCCCGACGAGTTCGAGCGCCGCGTCGCCGCGGGCGAGTTTCTCGAGCACGCGATGTACGGCGGCCAACGCTATGGGACGCTCGTGGCGGAGGTCGAGCGGGTGCTCCACGCCGGGCGCCACGTGGTCCTCGACATCGAGATCGAGGGGGCACGACAGGTGCGGCGCCGGATGCCGGATGCGGTGCAGGTCTTCGTGTTGCCGCCCTCGGCCGAGGTCCTGGCGCAGCGGCTCCGGGCCCGCGACACCGAAACGCCGGCCGCCCGCCAGATCCGCCTGGCGCGCGCGGCGGACGAACTGCAGGCGGTGGGGGAGTACGACTACGTGGTAGTGAACGAGGAGCTGGGCGACGCGGTGAGCGCCGTCGGGGCCATCCTCGATGCCGAGTCCCGGCGCGTCTCGCGTCAGCATAATCTCGCGGGGTTCGTCGAAACGATCCGTCAGGGGGTGGCCGCCGCGGCCGCCCGCCTCGACGCCGAGTGACCAACCAAGGGAGCAGCACGCAATGAAGATCTACACCCCGGTGGATGCGGCCCGAAAGGCCGGCAACAAGTACCTCGGCGTGCTGGTGGCCGCCAAGTTCGCGCGCTACCTGAACGAATTCCCCCGCGACCACCTGGACACGGGCGACGAGAAGCTGACCACCATCTCCCTCGAGTCGCTCACCTTCGGCGGCCTCGAGTACAAGATGATCCGCCGCCGGCGCTCCGAGGCGTAGGGTGTGGGCCGGTCGGCACGTCATCCTCGGCGTGTCGGGCGGGATCGCGTGCTATAAGAGCTGCCATCTTGCCCGGCGCCTGACCGAGGCGGGGGCGTGCGTGGATGTCGTTCTCACGCGCTCCGCTGCGGAGTTTGTGCGGCCGCTGACCTTCGAGGCCCTCACCGGGCGCCCAGTCCTGACGTCCCTGTGGGAGCCGGACCGGGCGCTCGCGCATGTCCGGCTGGCCGACGCCGCCGATCTCGTCATCCTTGCCCCCGCGACGGCCCAACTCCTCGCGCGCGCCGCGCAGGGCATGGCCGACGACGTGCTGACCGCCCTCCTCCTCGCTCGCACCGCCCCCGTGCTCGCCGCCCCCGCCATGAACGACGCGATGTACGCGAATGACGCGACCGGGCGCAACATCGCCACGCTCGCGGCACGGGGCTGGGCCTTCGTGGGGCCGGAGGTCGGTCCGCTCGCGGAAGGGCCGTCCGACCGTCCTGGCCGGATGAGCGATCCGGAAACCATCCTCGCCCACGCAGCGCGGCTGCTCGGCCGTGGCAGTCGGTTGGCGGGCCGCACCGTCCTGGTCACGGCCGGCCCGACGCGGGAGCCGATTGACCCGGTGCGGGTGGTGACCAACCGCTCGAGCGGGAAGATGGGGTACCGGCTCGCCGAGGCGGCCTGGGCGCGGGGGGCCGACGTGGTCCTGGTGAGCGGTCCGGTCACGCTGCCGCCCCCGATCGGCGTGCGCCTGCGCTCGGTGGAGACCACGCGAGACCTCGAAACCGCCGTCGCCGAGGAACTCCCGCGGGCCGACGTGCTGATCATGGCCGCCGCGCCGGCCGATTTCCGGCCCTCCCTTCCCAGCAACGCGAAGCGCGCCCGCATCGACGGCGCGCTGGCCATCCCGATGGAGCCGACGGCCGACATCCTCCGTGCCACCGTGGCGGCCCGCCCCGCCGGGAGCGTCATCGTCGGCTTTGCGCTGGAAACCGGGGACGCCATCCAGAAGGCGCGCGCGAAGCTGCAGAGCAAGGCGCTGGACCTCATCGTGGTCAACGACGCGTTCGAGCCCGGGGCGGGATTCGACGTGGACACCAACCGGGTGGCCATCCTCGACCGCGAGGGGAACGCTCGCGTGGTGCCGCTGGGCTCGAAGCGCCAGGTGGCCGAAGCCATCCTCGACGCGGTGGAGGAGCGCCTTGGCGGATAAGTGGCAGATCTATCTCCGCCAACAGGCGGAGATAGGCGGCAGCGAGGTATACCTCGCCGCCGGGCAGCGGGGCAGCGGGGCAGCAAGGCAAGAGGAAATCGGAGCTGTTGTTCCCGCCCCGCTGCCCTCCAGCCCCGCCCCCGTCGCGTGGCAACGGGGCGCCCCGCCGATTCCTGGCCCCGGCCTCAGGATCGAACGCCCGATCGCCGACTTGTTGGGCCCCGGCCTCGATCTTCTCGAGACCCTCGACGCGGTCGCGGCGAAGATCGCCGCCTGTACACTGTGCGGACTTTCAAAAGGCCGGCAGCATACCGTTCCCGGCGAAGGCGATCCGAATGCCCGTCTCATGCTCGTTGGCGAGGGACCGGGCGCCACGGAAGACGAAACCGGACGCCCGTTCGTCGGCGCGGCTGGGGATCTTCTCACCCAAATCCTCGGCTCTATCGGGATTCCGCGGGAGAGTGTATTCATTGCCAATATCGTGAAGTGCCGGCCGCCGCAGAATCGAAAGCCGCTGCCGGACGAATCTGCGGCGTGCCTTCGTTACCTCCACCGCCAAGTCCAGCTGGTTCGCCCGAAGGTGCTCATTGCGCTCGGCGCCACGGCGGCGGAGGGACTCCTAGGCGTCCGGCGGAGCCTCGGGAGCCTTCGGGGAGAGGTCCATAGCTTCTGGGGGATTCCCCTCGTCGTCACGTACCACCCAGCCGCACTGCTCCGCAACCCGAATTGGAAGAAGCCGACCTGGGATGACGTCCGTATCGCCCGACAGCTCCTCGATCGCTGAGACCTACACCGGCCGCGCCGTCCCCTGGAGCCAGGAGGCGGAGCAGGCGGTGCTGGGCGCCATGCTGCTCGACCAGGACGCCGCCCTCCTGGCGACGGAACTGGTGCAGGACGACATGTTCTATCGCGAGGGCCATCGCCGATTGTTCCGCGCCATGGTCGGCCTGGTCGAACGGCGCACCGTCATCGACCCCGTCACGTTGCGCGACGAGCTGGGCCGGCGCGGAGAGCTCGACGCGATCGGCGGCGCGGACTACCTGGCAGACCTGGTGGACGCGGTCCCCACGGCGGCCAACCTCGAGTACCACGCGCGCATCGTCAAGGACAAGGCAATCCTCCGCCGCCTGATCGAGGCATCCACCGGCATCATCACCGAGGCCTACGACGGCCGCTCCACCGCCTCCGACCTGCTCGACAAGGCGGAGTCGCGGATCTTCCAGATTTCCGAACAGCGCGGGAACGAGGGGTTCTCCCGGCTCAAGGAGATGCTCTGGCCCACGATGGAGCGCATCGAAGCGCTCCAACGCAGCGGCAAATCGATCACGGGAGTGCCCAGCGGGTTCGTAGATTTGGATCGTCTCACCTCCGGGTTCCAGCCGTCGGAACTGGTCGTCGTGGCGGCCCGGCCGTCCATGGGCAAGACCGCCTTCTGCCTCAACGTGGCCACGCACGCCGCGGTGGAGGGGCAGGGGGTCGCCATCTTCTCGCTGGAAATGTCCCGGGACCAGCTGGTGCAGCGGATGCTCACCGCGGAGGCACGGGTGGACAGCCAGCGGGTGCGGCAGGGTGGCTTGCGGGATGCTGACTTCACCAACCTGGCGCGCGCGGCCGGCGTGCTCCAGAGCTGCCCGGTCTGGATCGATGACACGCCGAGCCTCTCGTTGCTCGAAATGCGCAGCAAGGCCCGCCGGCTCAAGGCGGAAAACGACATCAAGCTGGTGGTGGTGGATTATCTCCAGCTGATGCGGAGTCCCGAGTACGCGGAAAACCGGGTCCAGGAAATCAGCGACATCTCGCGCTCACTCAAGGCGCTGGCGCGGGAGCTCGCGCTGCCGGTCGTGGCGCTTTCGCAGCTGTCCCGCGCCTCCGAGCAGCGGGGCGGCGAGCGGCGCCCGATTCTATCCGACCTGCGCGACTCCGGCGCCATCGAGCAGGACGCCGACGTGGTCATCTTCATCCACCGCCCCGAGTACTACGACCGGGAGGATGAATCGAAGAAGGGCCTGGCCGACATCATGCTCGCCAAGAACCGCAACGGCCCGACGGGGGACGTGCAGCTTCGGTTCAGCCGGGAATACACCCGCTTCGACAGCTTCTCGACCCGCGACGACCCGGAGTAGCATGGCCCGCGCCCAGTCGGTGTACCGCTGTACCGAGTGCGGACACGACCATCCCAAGTGGGTCGGCCGGTGCGAAGGGTGCGGGGCGTGGAACACGGTGGCCGAGGAACCGCTCGTGCGGCCCGCGGCCAGCCGCGGCGGTCGTCGCACCGCGCCGCGGTCCATCGGCGCCACCCCCGCCGTCCGGCTCCGGGACATCGCCGAATCGCGCCTCGTCCGCTGGCCTACCGGCCTGCCGGAACTCGACTTCGTCCTGGGAGGCGGCATCGTGCCCGGCTCGATGACGCTCATCGGCGGCGAGCCCGGCATCGGCAAGTCGACCCTGCTCCTCCAGGTCGCGGCGCGCCTGGAAGCCGGCGGCCGACGCGTACTCTATGCCAGCGGCGAGGAATCCCCCGAGCAACTTCGGCTACGGGCGGGCCGCCTGGAGGAGGATGCCGGCCCGGTCCACGTACTTGGCGAAACGCGCCTCGAAGCCGTCCTCGAGGCCGCCGCCGCGTTGCCCGCCGAATTCCTCGTGCTCGATTCCATCCAGACCGTCTACACCGACTCCCTCGAGAGCGCCCCCGGCAACGTCGGCCAGGTGCGGGAGTCGGCCGCCCTCCTCATGCGGTACGCCAAGGAGTCCGGCACCGCGGTCGTGGTGGTCGGCCACGTGACCAAGGGCGGCGGAATCGCCGGCCCCAAGACGCTCGAGCACATCGTGGATACCGTGCTGTACTTCGAGGGCGAGGGGTCGCTGGACTACCGGCTGCTGCGCGCCACGAAAAACCGCTTCGGCTCCGTGGATGAACTCGGCGTGTTCTCCATGACCGAGCGCGGGCTGGTGGCGGTGCCAAACCCCTCGGCCATGTTCCTCGCCGCACGCGCCACCGGCACCAGCGGAAGCGCCGTGACCGCGCTGATGGAAGGCACCCGCCCGGTGCTGGTGGAAGTGCAGGCGCTGGCGGCGCCCTCGGGGTACGGCACACCCCAGCGCGTGGCCACCGGGCTCGACCCGAAGCGGTTGGCGGTGCTCCTCGCCGTCCTCGAACGCCGAGGCAACACCTCCTTCGCCTCGCTGGACGTGTTCGTTCAGGCCACCGCCGGTGTGCGGCTGGCGGAGCCGGGCGCGGACCTGGCCGTCGCCGCCGCGCTGCTCTCCAGCCTCCACGGTCGCGCCGTGCCGGCCGACGTGCTCTACCTCGGGGAAGTCGGTCTTGGCGGCGAGGTGCGCCCGATCAGTGGCATGGAACGCCGGATGATCGAGGCGGCGCGCCTCGGGTTCCGGCGGGTGTACGCCCCGGGGCGCAATCCACCCACGGTGCCGGGCATCGTGGTGGTCGGGGTGGACCACGTGGATCAACTGGTGAAGAGCCTTGCCGCGTGACGTAGGCGTCATCGTGGTGGCGGCGGGACGCGGCGCCCGCCTCGGCGGAACGCCGAAGCAATTCCGCGACCTCGCGGGCATCCCGGTGTTGCTGCGCGCGCTCCGACCCTTCGCGTCGCACCCCGAGGTCGCGTGCACGGTGGTGGCGCTTCCCGCCGAGGCGGCAGCGGCGCCGCCGGAGTGGCTGCGGGCGCTGCTGGGCGATCGGCTCCGTCTCGTGGCCGGCGGCCAGGAACGGGGGGACTCGGTGCGCGAGGCGCTGGCGGTCCTCCCTGCCGACTGTGCGGTCGTGTTGGTGCACGACGCGGCGCGTCCCTTGGTATCTGCGGACACGATCGACGCCGTCATCGCGCTCGCCAGGAAGGGCGGCGCCGCCGTGGCTGCCGTTCCCCTGGGGGACACGCTCAAGGAGGTCACGGACGGCCCCGCTCCCTTGACCGTTGAACGCACCATCCCCCGCGCCGGGCTATGGCGGGCACAGACACCCCAAGGGTTTCCCCGCGCGCTGCTCGAGCGCGCGACCGCGGCGGCCCTGGCCGACGGCGTGCTGGGCACCGATGACGCCGAGCTGGTGGAGCGGATCGGCGCGCTGGTGCAGTTGGTCCCCGACCACGCGGCCAACCTGAAAATCACGACCGAGGGGGACTTCAATCTGGCCGAGGCCCTGCTCCGGGCGGCGCCGTGAGCCTTCCCTTTCGCACATCTGAGGAAGTGCAACAGGCTGTTCCCGTGGCGCGGGATCACCTCGCTGGCGGTGGGCTCCTCGCCTATCCGACCGAAACGGTCTATGGACTCGGCTCGGCGCCCACCGATGCGGCACTCGATGCCCTGGCGGCGCTCAAGGGTCGGCCGCCCAAGAAGCCCTTCCTGCTGTTGGTCTCCAGCGAAAAGATGGCCGAGGAGTGGGGGTTGGTGTTCTCCCGCGCCGCGAGCGCCTTGGCCGCCGCGTTCTGGCCCGGGCCGCTGACCCTGGTGCTCACGGGTGGAGAGGGGCGTCTACCCGACCGGCTCCGCGGGGTGGAGGGAGGCATCGCAGTCCGCTATACCTCACATCGCGGCATCTGCCTGCTCATCGAGGCCTGCCGTGTCCCGCTGACCTCCACGTCGGCGAACCGCCCTGGCGGGCCACCGGCCGCCGGCGCCGCCGGGATCGATGCGCTCTTCGCCGACGCGGTGAGCGCCGGGCAGTTGCTGGTGCTCGATGGCGGGGTCCTCGGCAACGTGCCTCCGTCCACGCTCGTGGACTGCACCGAGCCGGTCCCTCGCATGGTGCGCGAGGGCGCTATCCCGCGCGGCGAACTTCGCCGCGCCGTCGGGAGCTTCGCGCCCTGACCCCCCCGTCCCATGGACCCTCGGTGCGTCGCGTCGTCCTGGTCTGCACGGGCAACACCTGCCGCAGCCCGCTCGCCGAGGCGCTGCTCCGCCGGGCCCTCGCGGCTCGGGGGGTGACGGAGGTCGAGGTGTCGTCCGCCGGCACCGGCGCATGGGAAGGGGCCCCGGCCTCCGAGGGCGCGTACCTGGTGGCCCTCGAGCATGGGTTGGACCTGTCCGGCCACCGCGCCCGCCTGCTGACGGGTGATGTCACCGCCGCGGCGGACCTGATTCTGACCATGGCACGCCACCACCGCGCCCGGGTGCTTGAACTGGGTGCGACCGGGCAGGTCCATTTGCTGGGTGACTTTGCCGGCCGCGCCGGGGCCGGTGCCGAGGTGGCCGACCCGTTCGGGGCGGACCTCGAGGTGTATCGGCAGACCCGGGATGAATTGGCCGAGCTTGCGGAGGCCGTCGCCGCCCGCTTGGAGGAGGAGCGGGGTGATGATCGGGGGTAGGACGCGGGTCTTCGCGCTCCTCGGTGCGCCGGTCTCCCATTCGCTTTCCCCCGCCATGCAGAACGCCGCGTTCCGGGTGCTGGGGCTCGATGCGATCTACGTTCCGCTCCCGTGCGACAGCTTCCAGGTGCCCACGCTGATGTCCGCGCTGGCCGCGGCCGGGGGCGGGGGCAACGTCACCGTGCCACACAAGGCAACGGCTGCCCGCGCGCTCGCACGTCCGAGCGAGCGGGTGTCCGCGCTCGGCGCGTGCAACACCTTCTGGTGGGAGGACGGCGCGCTCGCCGGCGAGACGACCGATGTTGAGGGCGTCCTGTCCGCGCTTCGGCATCTCGAGGTCGAGGCCGAGGCCTGGCTCGTCATCGGGACCGGCGGCTCGGCGCGGGCCGTCGCGGAAGCTGCGCGCCAGAGCGGAGCCCGCCTGACGGTGTCGTCCCGCAGTCCGGCACGCGCGGCTGAGTTCATGGCGTGGGCCGGTGCGCGGGGCGTCGGTGCCGCCGCGGTGGAGGAGGCGGAACTCCTGGTCAACGCGACGCCGCTCGGCTTGAAGGCGGACGACCCGCTGCCCGTCCGACCGGAGGCAACGCCCCGCGCCGTGGCCGCGCTCGACCTGGTCTACCGCCGAGGCGGGACGGCGTGGGTCCAGTCCCAGCGGAAGGCGGGGCGGCGCGCCGCCGATGGGCGCGAAGTGCTCCTCGCGCAGGGGGCGGCGGCACTGATCCGCTGGTTCCCGCGGTACGATCCCCCCCTGGATGTCATGCGAGCGGCCCTGCGTGCGGCCCTCGGTTGACCTCCGCACGGCCCTGCTCGCGCTCGAACGCGCGCTGCTCCCGCCACAGTGCTTGCTGTGCGACGAGGCCGTCCCCCGTAGCGATGGAGACGCCCTGGTGTGCGGCCTGTGCCGCTCGCGGTGGTGCCGGGTGGCGCCACCGCATTGCCCGCGGTGCGGGAGCACCCTGCCGCCCGAAGGGTCGTGCGCGTTCTGCGCCGAGTGGCCCGCCGCGCTAGGCGCGGCCTGGGCGGCGGTCTGGCTGGACGACGGGGCGCGCCGCGCAATGCATCGCCTGAAGTACGGGGGCTGGTGGCGCGTGGCGGAGGCGGTGGCCGTGGGCATGCAGCCCGTACCGCTGCTCCGGAAGCCGAGCGTGCTGGTGCCCATTCCACTCGGAGCGCGCCGCCTCCGCACGCGAGGCTACAACCAGGCGGAGCGCCTGGCGCTGGCGCTCGCCCGGTTTGGTGGGCATGAGGTGCGGCCGGACCTCCTCCGCCGCCGTCGGGAAACCGGCACCCAGACCCGGCTGACGCCGGAGGCGCGGAGGGCCAACGTGGGCGGCGCTTTCGAGGCGCCGGGACCGGTGCGGGGCCGGATCGTGCTGGTGGACGATGTGCTCACGACCGGTGCCACCCTGGCCGAAGCGGCGCTGGCCCTGGCCGCGGCGGGGGCGGGGCCGGTGGACGCGGTCACCTTCGCCCGGGCCCGCCCGCCGGCGACCATGCTGGCCTGAGGATGCGGTCCCGCCAATTCGGGTTATTTTTCTCCGGCATTCGGAATCCCTCACAGGAGATACCATGGCGGTCAAAGTCGGCATCAACGGATTCGGCCGGATCGGACGAAACGTCGTGCGGGCGGCCAAGAAGCTCGGGGCCGCGGATCTCGATTTCGTCGCGGTCAACGACCTGACCGATACCAAGACCCTCGCGCACCTGCTCAAGTACGATTCGGTCCACGGCCGGTTTGACGGCTCCGTGGAAGCCCGCGAGGGCGCGCTGGTGGTCAACGGGGACACCATCAAGGTCCTGTCCGAAAAGGACCCGGCCAAGCTGCCCTGGAAGGAGCTCGGCGTGGACGTCGTGCTGGAGGCCACCGGCCGATTCACCGACCGGGAGCACGCCGCCCTACACCTCACGGCCGGTGCCCGCAAGGTCATCATCTCCGCGCCGGCCAAGAAGGAAGACCTCACCGTGGTCTATGGGGTCAACCACGCCCAGTACGACCCGGCCCGCCATCACGTCATCTCCAACGCCAGCTGCACCACCAACTGCCTGGTGCCGGTGGTCAAGGTCATCCTGGAGCGGTTCGGGTTCGTCCACGGCTTCATGACGACGGTGCATTCCTACACCAACGACCAGCAGATCCTCGACCTGCCCCACAAGGACCTCCGGCGCGCCCGCGCGGCCGGGGTGTCGATCATTCCCACGAGCACCGGCGCCGCGAAGGCCACCGCGCTGGTCATCCCCGAGGTGAAGGGCAAGATCGACGGTGTGGCCCTCCGGGTGCCGACGCCGGATGTCTCCGTGGTGGCCCTCACGGTCGAGGTCAAGACGGCCACGACCGCCGAAGCCGTCAACGCGGCGTTCCGCGAATATGCGGACGGGGCCATGAAGGGGGTGCTGGCCGTGAGCGACGAGCCGCTGGTGTCGGTGGACTACATCGGCAACCTCGCTTCGAGCACCATCGACCTGCTGTCGACCAACGTCGTGGACGGCACCCTGGTGAGCGTCACCAGCTGGTACGACAATGAAATGGGGTACTCGGCGCGCTGCGTGGACCTCCTCTCCTACATCGGCGCTCGCCTGTGAAGCGAACGCTCGCCTCGCTGGATCCGGCGGCCCTCGAGGGCCGCCGGGCGCTGGTGCGGGTGGACTTCAACTGCCCCATCACCGGCGGGCGGGTCACCGACGACATGCGCATTCGCGCCGCGCTCCCCACTGTCCGCTATTTGCGTGACCGCGGTGCGCGGGTCGTCCTGCTCTCCCACCTCGGCCGCCCCAAGGGTACCCCCGACCCCAAGTATTCAATGGAGCCGGTAGTGCGCGCCCTGGAGGGCCTCCTCGGCTCGCCGGTGACGTTTCTGCCCGATCCCACCTCGGCCGACGCGGTGGCCGCCACCCGCCATCTGCCGCGCGGTGGCATTGCCCTCGCTGAAAACACCCGCTTCTTCCCCGGCGAAGAACAGAACGATCCGGCCCTGGCCAAGCGCTTCGCGGCCCTCGGCGACTTCTACGTGAACGACGCCTTCGGCACCGCGCACCGCGCCCACGCCAGCACGGAGGGCGTGGCGCGGCTCCTCAAGCCGGCCGTCTCCGGATTCCTGATGGAAAAGGAGCTGCAATATCTCGGGCAGGCGCTCACCAACCCGAAGCGGCCGTTCGTGGCGGTCATGGGAGGCGCCAAGATCTCAGGCAAGATCGACCTGATCGAGGCGTTGCTCCCCACCGTGGACGCGATCCTCGTCGGAGGTGCCATGGCCTGCACCTTCTTCAAGGCGATGGGCCTCGAGGTGGGCACCTCGCTGGTCGAGGCCGATCGGGTGGAGATGGCCGCCGGCCTGCTGGCCCGCGCCGGCAAGAAGCTGGTCCTTCCCGACGGCGCGGTCGTGGCCCGGAAGCTGGACGGCGCGGCCGAAACGCGGACCGTGCCCCGTGATGCCATTCCTCCGGGCTGGGCCATGTTCGACATCGACCCGGCCACGGAGCGGGAGTTTGCCGGGCGGATCGCCGCGGCCGGCACCGTGGTCTGGAACGGTCCGATGGGTGTCTTCGAGACGCCGCCGTTCGACCATGGGACCCTGGCCGTCGCCGAGGCGATGGCCGGCGCGACAGCAGCCGGAACGATCACCGTGGTGGGCGGCGGGGATTCCGCCGCCGCCGTGGCCGCCGCCGGGCTGGCTGATCGGATGACGCTCGTGTCCACTGGTGGCGGTGCCTCCCTCGAGTTTCTCGAGGGCAAGGTGCTGCCTGGTGTTGCCGCCCTCGATGAAAGCTGAGCCTCGTATGCGCATGATCCTCCTGCTCGTCGTGGCCCTGACGTTGCCCGCCGCCCTCCTGGCCCAGGCGAGGCCGGCCACGCCGCCGCCCGATTTCGACGCCTACGTGGCGGCGGTCATGAAACAGTTCCAGGTGCCGGGCATGGGGATCGCCATCGTCAAGGACGGCCAGGTCGTCCTCGCCAAGGGCTACGGCGTCAAGCGCCTCGGCTCCGCCGACAAAGTCGACGCGGACACCCGCTTCGGCATCGCCTCCAATACCAAGGCGTTCACCGCGCTCGCCCTCGGCCTGCTGGTGGAGGAAGGCAAGCTCGAGTGGGACGCGCCGGTGGTGAACTACCTCCCACAATTCATGATGTGGGATTCGTGGGTCACCCGGCAAATCACGGTGCGGGACCTCCTCGTCCACCGGAGCGGGCTGGGGCTCGGCGCCGGCGATCTTCTCTGGTGGCCGCCCACCACCTACACCCCCCCGGAGATCATGCGCCGGCTCCGCTACATCGAGCCGGCCACGAGCTTCCGCAGCGCCTACGCGTACGACAATGTGCTGTACCTGGTCGCCGGCCAGCTCATCCAGGCGGTCTCCGGCCAGAGCTGGTCCGATTTCGTCACCACGCGGATCATCCGGCCGGTGGGGATGAGGCAGGCGACCACGACGCACGCCGCCGCCAACGATGTCGCCGGAAATGTGGCAGCGACCCACGCAAGGGTGGACGGCGTGGTCCAGGTGGTGAAGCCTTTCTCCGACCCGAACACCGACCCCGCCGGCGGCATCAACGCCGGCGCCAACGACATGGCCCGCTGGATGATTGCGCAAATGGACTCCGGCCGCGTCGGCGACAAGCAGCTGTGGAAACCCGGCACCACCCGACAGCAGTGGACGCTGGTGACCCCGATGCCCTTTGGGCCTGCCCCGAAGGAACTGGCCCCGTACACCGCCAACTTCGTCGGCTATGCGCTCGGCTTCAATGTGCGCGACTATCGCGGGCAGAAGCTCGTGACGCACACCGGCGGTCTCCCGGGCTACGTCTCGCTCCTGATGATGCTTCCGAATCAGAAGGTCGGCGTCGTGGTGCTCACCAACCAGGAATCCGGCGCGGCCTTCCAGTCGATCGGCCTTCACGTGCTCGACTACTACCTGAACGCCCCGCCGTTCGACTGGCTGGGTGGGTTCACCACGCGAGTGGCCCGTGCCGACTCGATGATGGCGGCGCAGAATCAGGCTACCGCTGCCGCGCGGGACAGCGCCTCCCGTCCGTCGCTGCCGCTCGCCAGCTACGCCGTCACCTACGAGGATCCCTGGTACGGCACCATTACGGTGTCGCTCGAAGGAAGCGCGCTGGCCATGAAGTTCGATCGGACGCCCGCGCTTGTCGGTGATCTGGAGCACTGGCAGTATGACACCTGGCTCGTGAAGTGGCGCGACCGCGAACTCCGCGCCGATGCCTTCGTCACCTTCACCCTCGACGAGGCCGGCAAGGTAGCGGGCGCCACCATGAAGCCCGCCTCGCCCGAGGTGGACTTCAGCTTCGATTTCCAGGACCTCCATTTGCGCCCGGTCGGGAAGAAGTAGCCGATGCGGCCGCTGCTCTTTGCCGCCAACTGGAAGATGCAGGTCGATCCGGGGGAGGCGCACCGGTACGCCGAGCGCTTCCTCGGGTCGACCGTGCCGGTGGCCGGCCGGTCGCTCTGGTTCTTCCCCCCGGCAGTGTCGATCGAGTCGGCCGCCGAGGCGTTCCGGCAGAGGGGCGACATTCGAGTGGGCGCGCAGGATGTCCACTGGGAACCCAAGGGGGCGTTCACCGGCGCCACCTCGATACCGCTGGCGCGCGGCTCAGGCGCTGCCGGCGCGCTGGTGGGGCACTCCGAGCGACGGCATGTGTTCGGCGAAACGGAGGAGGAGACCGGGAAGAAGGTCCGCGCGCTCGTGGCCGCCGGGCTGACGCCGTTTCTCTGTGTCGGGGAACAGCTCGAGGAACGCGAGGGCGGCAAGACTGAAGCGGTCGTGCTCCGACAGTTGCGCGCTGGACTGGATGGGGTGGGCTCCGCCGACATGGCGAAGTTGGTCGTCGCCTACGAGCCGGTGTGGGCCATCGGGACCGGCAGGAACGCCACGCCCGAGGACGCGGCGCGGGTGCACACCGTGCTCCGGGCCGCTCTTGTCAAATTGGGGGCGGGCGCCCGGATTCCGATCCTCTACGGCGGAAGCGTGAACGTCGGCAACGCGCTGGGGCTCTTGGCCCAGCCGGAAATCGATGGCGTACTTGTCGGCGGGGCCAGCCTGGACCCCGATGGCTGGGCGGACATCGTCGGGATCGGCGGTTGACCGACCCCGCGCGGCCCGGTTATTCTTTCAGACTGTCTCAAAACGGAAACAGGCATGTTCAGCTTCATTCTGACACTGTTGATTCTTGACGCGCTGCTGCTGTCGGTGGTCGTGCTGCTCCAGGCGGGGCAGGGCGGCGGCCTGGCAGCCCTCGGCGGCGGCGGCGGCACCGAGAGCTTCGTCGGCGGGCGGCAGGCGGTCACGATCCTGACGCGGTCCACTTGGTGGTTGGGCGGTGCGTTCCTCGTGCTCTCGCTGATTCTGTCCGTCCTCTCGGCCGGCCGGACCGCGGGTACGTCCGATGTCGAGCGGCTCCTTCAACAGCAGCAGACGCAGACACCCGCGCCCGCGCCCGCCTCGGCCTTTCCTCTTGGCGGCACGGAGCCTGCGCCCGTGACGGCACCGGCCGCCGGGACCCCGACGGCGCCCCAGCCTCAGCCCCAGCCGTAATGACTCGGGCCTTCGCTCTTGGCGGGGTGGCCGGATGACCGGCCGCCCCGCTTTTGTATTGCTGGAGGATGGGACCTGGTTCAAGGGGACGGTCGATCGAGCCGTGGCCCCTGCCTTTGGCGAGGTGGTCTTCACGACAAACCTGACCGGGTACCAGGAAACCTTTACCGACCCCAGCTACCTCGGCCAGATCGTTGTGATGACCGCCCCGATGATCGGCAACTACGGGGTGAACTCCGAGGACATGGAGTCGGCTCGGCCCCAAGTATCGGGCGTGGTAGTCCGCGAGCTGGCCCGGCACCATTCGAACTGGCGGGCCACCGGGTCGCTCGACGGCTGGCTCGCGAGCCACGACGTCCCGATCCTCACCGGGGTGGACACCCGTCGGCTGACCCGGCACATCCGGTCGAGGGGAGCCATGCGGGGGGTGATTGCGGAGGGGGCAGCCCCGACGGACGCGATGCGCCAATCTCTCCTCAAGTCAGCCAGCATGGAGGGGTTGGACCTGGCCTCCCGCGCCACGGTTACCTCCCGGTACGAGCGGGGCACCGAGGGCCCTCACGTGGTGGCCTTCGACTTCGGAATGAAGCGCCATATCGTGGACATGCTGGAGCAGTCTGGGTGCCGGATCACGGTGGTTTCGGCCACGACCACAGCCGAGGAAGTTCTTGCCCTGGCCCCCGATGGTGTATTCCTGTCCAACGGCCCAGGCGACCCAGCAGCGGTGAAGTATGTCCTTCCCGTGCTACGGTCGCTCGCCGAGGGCGGGTTGCCGATGTTCGGCATCTGCTTGGGGCATCAGCTCTTGGGTCTCGCCTTCGGGGGGCGCACCGTCAAGCTTCCCTACGGGCACCGAGGCGGGAATCACCCCGTCAAGGACCTCGGCGATGGGCGGGTGCTCATCACCACCCAGAATCATGGGTTTGCCGTGGAGGGGGGCGCGGAAGGAGTCCCAGGAGCGCCGGACCTTGTCGTGACCCACCTCAATCTCAACGACGGAACCGTCGAGGGCCTTCGCCACCGGACCCTCCCGGTGTTCGCCGTTCAGTACCATCCGGAGGCGGCTCCCGGACCCCACGATGCCTACCCCCACTTTGGCGAGTTTGTCCGGTCCCTCCGGGTCCCAGCCACCGGCTGACACCCAACCCATTGACAGACAACGGTTAAGCCCATATTATCGGCCTGTCCGGCGTGTACTCAACGCCCGCCTCATGAGACCCTCCTGGGGGATGCATGACCAAGGCTGACCTCGTCGAGCAGGTGACCGCGTCGATTGCCCGCACCGCCGGGCCGATGATTTCGAAAAAGGACTGCGCGCGCGTCGTGGACGCGTTTCTTGACGCCGTCAAGGCGGCGCTCAAGGAGCAGCACAACATCGAGGTGCGGGGGTTTGGCACCTTCAAGATCCGCCGGCGCAAGACCCGGATGGCGCGTAATCCTCGCACCGGAGAGCCGGTGGAAGTGGCGGCGCGCCCGGTCCCTGTGTTCAAGCCCAGCAAGGAGTTGCGGTCCCTTGTGGCCGAGGACGCCGATATTGTTTCTTCCGGAGGCGCGGACGACGACGAGTAGCGGGCGCGCAATCCTGTTTTCGCAGGGCCGCGCGGGCGCGCGGCCTTGTCTTTTTCCACAACGGCCCCTAACTCATTGCCCATGCCTTCGTTGACCGATCCCTCCAAGGTGTCGGCATGACTTCCAGCACCGCGTCAGATGGTCTGATGGTCTCGATCCGACTCTTCGCGCGCTATGCCGAGACGGTAGGGCGCACGCGTGTCGAAATCTCCCTGCCGGCCGGGGCAACAGTCGGTGACCTCCTCGCCGAGTTCCGCCGGCTAGTCCCAGAGGCCGCGCCGCTTCCCGAACGCCCGCTTTGCGCGGTCAACTTGGTGCATGTGCTTCCCACTCAGCCACTTCGCAATGGCGACGAGGTCGCGATCCTGCCTCCGTTGGCGGGGGGCTAGGGTGCCGTTTCTGACTGAGTCTTCGCTCGACGCCGCACGTCTCATCGCCCGGGTTCAGAGTCCAGAGCGAGGGGGCATCGCGTCGTTCCTGGGTGTAGTCCGCTCAGAGCATCGGGGGCGAGCAGTGTTGCGACTCGATTACTCGGCCTACGACGAGATGGCCGAGACGGAGTGCGGGAGGATCGTCTCCGAGGCGGAAGCCCGTTGGCCCGTGCAGGTTGCGCTGGAGCACCGCATCGGTACGCTCGAGGTTGGGGAGGTGGCGGTCGTCGTCGTCGTGGCCGGAGCTCACCGGGACGAAGCGTTCGCCGCATGCCGGCACGTCGTCGAGGAGCTGAAGCGGCGGGTGCCCATCTGGAAGCGGGAGCATTTTGCCGATGGCGGGCTGGACTGGGTCGGCTCCACCGATGCCGGGGTGGCAGCGCCATGAGGGACCCGACCGCTGCCCCGCCTGCAGACCTTCTGGGTCGCCCCCTGGGGAGTCTCCGCATATCAGTGACCGACCGCTGCAACATGCGCTGTCGCTACTGCATGCCGGAGGAGGAGTACCGCTGGCTGCCCCGGGCGTCGATCCTTTCGTTCGAGGAGATCGCACGCCTGACGGGCGTCTTTGCGGGGTTGGGCGCCGGCAAGGTCCGGCTGACAGGAGGCGAGCCGCTCCTCCGACATGACCTGCCTGGGCTGGTCGCCCAACTGGCGAGCGTGGAGGGGGTGCGGGATCTGGCGCTCACCACCAACGGCATTTTGCTCGGCGGACAGGTGGCTGCCCTTCGGGCCGCCGGACTCACCAGGGTGACAGTCAGCCTGGATACGTTGCGCCCCGAGCGGATGGCGGAATACGCGCGGAGTGACCGCCATGCCGAGGTGCTGTCCGGCATCGCGGCGGCGGCATCGGCCGGCTTCAACGCGGTCAAGATCAACGCGGTGGTGATCCGCGGGTACAACGACGACGAAGTGGTGCCCCTCCTCGAATTCGCTCGCCGGCAAGGGGTCGAAATCCGGTTCATCGAGTACATGGATGTCGGCGGGGCCACCCGCTGGTCGCGGGATCAGGTGGTGTCGCACGCCGAGATCCTGGCCATGATCGGCCGGCACCATGGATCGGCGGAGCCGCTCCCGGCCCGTGCGGCCGCGCCGGCGGAGCGCTTCCGTCTGGCTGATGGCACGACCTTCGGCGTCATTGCTTCGACCACCGCTCCTTTCTGCCGGGACTGCGACCGCAGCCGGCTCACCGCCGACGGCACCTGGTATCTCTGCCTCTACGCGACCGACGGCATCAACCTCCGCGACGCCCTCCGCACCGGCGCCACCAACGCCGATCTGACCGCGCTGGTCCGGGACACGTGGGTGGAGAGGGCCGACCGGGGGGCGGAGGAGCGATTGGCGATTCCGTCTCGCGGCGTGCTGTATCAGGTCGAGACCCTGCGCGCTGACCCGCGGCGCGAAATGCATACCCGCGGCGGCTGAGACCGGCTCCGCACTCGCTCTCCACTCTTCACGGATTATTTCGGAGCTCCCAGTCCATGGCCCTTCATGTTGCCCTCATCGAACCCCGCATCCCGCCAAACACCGGCAACATCGCCCGGCTCTGCGCCGCGGCCGGCGCCCCGCTGCATCTGATCGAGCCGCTGGGGTTTTCGCTGGACGACCGGGAGGTCCGACGCGCCGGGCTCGATTACTGGGACAAGGTGGACCTCTGGGTCCATCCCGACTGGTTCGCCTTCCGGGACGCGATTGCACGGGACCGGTGCCTCTACTTCTCCGCCAACGCCACGCGGGACCTGGCCGCGGCCCCGTTCGCGTGGAACAGCGTCCTGGTCTTCGGAAACGAGACCGACGGCATGCCGGCGCGGATCCTCGAGAAGCATCCCGAGCGTTGCTTTCGAATCCCGATGCCGGGCGAGGTGCGGAGCCTGAACCTGGGCAACGCGGTCAGCGTGGTGCTCTATGAGGGGTTGCGGCGGATCGGCGCGCCGGTGCCGGCGGAAGGGTCGGAAGGAGCCTCGGAGGAGCAGGCCGCGGCCCCCGCAAAGAAAAAGAGGGCGCGCCGGAGGCGGTGATTCCCGCACCCTTTGAGCGGGGCCAGCGGGCCTTTAGCTTTCGGGCGCAACACTCATCCTGTGGGCGCCTCTGAAAGCCTGCGGGAAACCCAGCGGACCCTGACCCTGACCCCGGACTTCGGACCCATGCTCCAGAAAATCGCCGTCGTCGGCGCCGGCAATGTGGGCGCGACCGCCGCCCAGCGCCTGGCCGAAAAGAACCTCGCCCGCACCGTCGTCATGATCGATGTCGTGGAGGGCGTCCCGCAAGGGAAGGGCCTCGACCAGTGGGAGTCGGCGCCCATCGAGGGCTTCGACACGAAAGTGGTGGGGACCAACGGATACGAGGCAGCGGCGGGGGCGGAAGTGTTCGTGGTCACGGCCGGCATCGCGCGGAAGCCGGGAATGAGCCGCGACGACCTGGTCAAGACGAACGCGGGCATTGTGGGCTCGGTGGCCCGCGAGATCACGCGCGTCGCGCCCCAGGGGATCATCGTCGTCGTGTCCAATCCGCTCGACGCCATGTGCTACGTGGCCATGAAGGAGTCGGGATTCCCGCGGGAACGCGTCATCGGCATGGCGGGCGTACTCGACACCGCGCGTTACCGCTCGTTCCTGGCCGAGGCCCTCGATGTCTCGGTGGAGGACATCCAGGCCATGGTCCTCGGCGGTCACGGCGACACCATGGTCCCGCTGGTGTCCTACACGACCGTGTCCGGCATCCCGGTCACCCAGCTCATCGCCAAGGACCGGCTCGACGCCATCGTAGACCGCACGCGGAAAGGCGGCGCGGAGATCGTCAGCCTGCTGAAGACCGGTTCGGCCTACTACGCGCCGAGCGCGGCCGCGGTCCAGATGGTCGAGGCCATCGCGCTCGACAAGAAGCGCATCCTCCCGTGTTCGGCGTGGCTCACCGGGGAATACGGGCTGAAGGACGTGTTCTGCGGGGTACCTTGCAAGCTGGGGCGGCGCGGTCTCGAGGGCATCCTCGAGGTCTCGTTGACGGACGCGGAGCGGAAGGACCTGCACGCTTCGGCCGCGGCCGTTCGCGAAACGATGGTCGCTATCGGATGAGCACACCGCTCGGGTTTTCGCGATCCACGGTCGGCCGGAAGGTGATCATGGCCCTGACCGGACTCCTTCTCGTCGGGTTTGTGACCGGGCATGCCGCGGGTAACCTGCTGGTTTTCAAGGGGCCCGAGGCCCTCAACGCGTACGGAGCGTTCCTCAAGAGCAGTGCCGCGGTGCTCTGGACCGTCCGGCTGGTGTTGCTCACCGCGGTCGGACTGCATGTCTGGGCCGCGCTGACCCTGATCCGGCTGAATCAGGTGAGCCGGCCCGTGGTCTACGCCAAGCAGGTGCCGCAGGCGTCCACGCTGGCCGCGAGGCTGATGCGCTTCGGTGGCCTCCTGCTGCTCGCCTTCATCGTCTTTCATCTGCTCCATTTCACCACCGGCACGATCCATCCCGGCTACACCTTTAGCCCGACCGACGTCTACAGCAACGTCCTGAGCTCCTTCCAGGTGCCCTGGGTGGCGCTCTTTTACATCGTGGCGATGGTGGCGCTGCTGGCGCATCTCAGCCACGGCATCTGGAGCTTCTTCCAGACGATGGGCTGGAACCATCCCCGCTTCAATCCGGTGCGGCGCGTCGTCGCGACGGTCGTGGCGCTCCTCGTGTCGCTGGGGTTCATCGCGATCCCCGCGGCCATTCTCGGAGGGATGCTGCGATGAGCATCGAGCTCAAGGCGAACATCCCGGCCGGTCCGCTGGCGGACAAATGGGAACGGCACAAGTTCGAGCTGAAGCTGGTGAACCCGGCCAACAAGAGGAAGCACACGATCCTCGTGGTGGGGTCCGGGCTGGCGGGAGGCTCCGCAGCCGCCTCGCTGGGTGAGTTAGGCTACAAGGTCCACTGTTTCTGCTATCAGGATTCGCCGCGCAGGGCTCACAGCATCGCCGCGCAGGGCGGCATCAACGCGGCCAAAAACTACCCGAACGATGGCGACAGCGTCTGGCGGTTGTTTTATGACACCGTCAAGGGCGGCGACTTCCGCGCCCGCGAGGCCAACGTGTACCGACTGGCCGAGGTGAGCGCCAACATCATTGACCAGTGCGTCGCGCAGGGCGTTCCGTTTGCCCGGGAGTACGGCGGGCTGCTTGCCAACCGTTCGTTCGGCGGGGCGCAAGTGTCGCGCACCTTCTATGCGCGCGGCCAGACCGGCCAGCAGCTCCTCCTCGGGGCGTACAGCGCCCTCGAGCGGCAGGTGGCGGCGGGCACCGTCGAGATGCACGCGCGCTCCGAGATGCTGGATCTCATCGTCATCAACGGGCAGGCCCGTGGCATCGTGACTCGCGACATGGTGACCGGCGCGATCGAGGCGTGGTTCGGCGACGCGGTGGTGCTCGGCACCGGCGGCTACGGCAACGTCTTCTACCTCTCGACCAACGCCAAGGGCTGCAACGTCAGCGCCACGTACCGCGCCTACAAGCGCGGCGCCGCCTTTGCCAACCCCTGCTTCACGCAGATCCACCCGACCTGCATCCCGGTGGCGGGGGAGCACCAGTCAAAGCTCACCCTGATGAGCGAGTCGCTCCGCAACGACGGCCGGGTGTGGGTCCCGAAGAGGAAGGCCGACCCCCGCGCGCCCGGGGAGATCCCCGAGGCGGAGCGGGACTACTACCTCGAACGGAAGTACCCGAGCTACGGCAATCTCTCGCCACGGGACATCGCCTCCCGGGCGGCCAAGGAGGCCTGTGACGACGGCCGGGGCGTCGGCCCGGGTGGACGCGGCGTGTACCTCGATTTTGCAGATGCCATCCGCCGGCTCGGCGAGGACACCATCCGGGAACGGTACGGCAACTTGTTCGAGATGTACCAGCGGATTACCGACGAGGACCCCTACCGCGTGCCGATGCGGATCTATCCCGCCGTCCACTACACCATGGGCGGGCTGTGGGTGGATTACAACCTGATGGGCACCATCCCCGGACTGTTCGTGATCGGGGAAGCCAATTTTTCGGACCATGGCGCCAACCGCCTCGGGGCGAGCGCCCTGATGCAGGGACTGGCGGACGGATACTTCGTCCTGCCGTACACCATCGGCAACTACCTGGCCACGCACAAGTTCTCGGCGGTGGAGGCGTCGCATCCGGAGGCCCGCGCCGTGGTGGCGCAGGTCCAGGAGCGGGTCACCAGGCTCCTCGCGGTGCGGGGCACCCGCACGGTGGACTCGTTCCACCGGGAGCTCGGCAAGCTTCTCTGGGAGCATTGCGGCATGGCCAGGAACGCCGAGGGGTTGAGGAGTGCCCTGGCGCGCATCCCGGAAATCCGGGCGGAGTTCTGGCGCGACGTGAAGGTCCTCGGCACCGGGGACGAGCTGAACCAGTCGCTCGAGAAGGCTGGACGGGTGGCGGACTTCATGGAGTTCGCGGAGTTGATGTGCCGCGACGCCCTGGAGCGCGAGGAATCCTGCGGCGGACACTTCCGGACCGAGTACCAGTCGCCTGACGGCGAGGCGACGCGCGACGACGCGCGGTTCGCGTACGTGGCGGCCTGGGAGTATGCGGGGGAGGGCAAGGCCCCCGTCCTGCACAAGGAGCCGCTCGAGTACGAGAACATCCAGCTGGCCACGCGGAGCTACAAGTGATGAACCTGACCCTGCACGTGTGGCGCCAGCCGGACGCCGGGGCCGCCGGCCGCCTGGTGCGGTACGAGGCACGCAACGTCAGCCCGGACATGTCTTTCCTCGAGATGCTCGACGTGGTCAACGAGGGCCTCATCGAAAAGGGCGAGGCCCCGATCGCCTTCGATCACGACTGCCGCGAGGGCATCTGTGGCTCCTGCGGCGTGATGATCAACGGCGTGGCCCACGGCCCGATGGCCGGCGCCGCCACCTGCCAATTGCACATGCGCAGCTTCAAGGATGGCGACGCGATCGTCGTGGAGCCGTGGCGTGCGCGCGCCTTTCCGGTGCTGAAGGACCTCGTCGTGGACCGCTCCGCCTTCGACCGGATCATGCAGGCCGGTGGCTTTGTCAGCATCGCCACCGGGAACGCGCCCGACGCTCACGCCATCCTGGTCCCGAAGCAGGACGTGGATCGGGCCATGGACGCCGCGCAGTGCATCGGGTGCGGGGCCTGTGTGGCGGCGTGTCCCAACGCCTCCGCCATGCTCTTCACGGCGGCCAAGGTGTCGCACCTGGCGCTTCTCCCTCAGGGGCAGCCCGAGCGCGACCGGCGCGCCCTCGGCATGGTCCGGCAGATGGACCTCGAGGGGTTCGGCGGATGTACCAACTACGGCGAGTGCACGGAGGCGTGCCCGAAGGGCATCAGCCTGGAAACTATCGCCCTGATGAATCGGGACTACCGCGTCGCCGCGCTTCGCGCCCGGGGCGAATCCGCCAGCACGGCGGGCGCGCCCTGATCCGCAGTCCTCTCCTCCTGGTCCTGTCGCTCGCCGCCCTGCCTGCCACCGTACGCGGGCAGGGCGGTTCGCCCATGGCCACCATCGCCGGCCGCGGCATCCTCGCCGGCACCTATTCCAGCCGGGAGCCGTTCGGTGGGGACCTGACGCAGGTGCAGGTGGTGCAGCCGATGTTGATGGCGCACGCCGCCGCTTATGACCGCCATCTCCGGGTCACCACCACCGTCGATTTCGAGGCCTGGACCATTCCCGATGGGGAATTGACCTTCGCCGCCTGGGGCGAGGGCTTCGTGGACCGCCGGCATCCGCACACCGTGATCCACGAGTTGGTGGCGTCGGGCGTGGGGCGCCTCGGCGGAGCGCAGGTGTCCCTGAGCGGCGGGAAGGGCTTTGCCGCCTTCGGGAGCGACGACCCCGCCAACCGCCTGACCCTCCGGTATCCGGTGAATCACCACTGGAGCCAGATCCTGGAGCGGGCCGTCCTGACGGGCGGCGTGCTGGTCGGTCCGGTCATGGCGGAGGCCTCGCTCTTCAACGGCGATGAGCCCGAGTTTCCGCAACAGTCCCCCAATGTCAGCCGCTTCGGCGACTCCTGGTCGGCCCGCCTGACCGTCATCCCTGTGCGCGGGTTGCAGGCCGAGGCGTCCTATGCGGTAGTCCAATCTCCGGAACACCGTGGGGGCGCCGGGCCCACCCAGAACAAGTGGCACGCCTCGGGGCGGTGGCAGGGGCCGGTGGGCGGGCATCCATTCTATGTGCTGGCGGAGTGGGCGCGGACCGAGGAAGCCGACGGCTTCTTCGTGTTCCATTCGTTGCTCGCCGAGGCGTCCTGGGACCTGGGACCCACGCGCCTCTATTATCAGTTTGAGCGGACCGAACGGCCGGAGGAGGAGCGCATTCTCGGTCGGCCGACGAGGAGTCGTCGACCGCACCTCGAGAATTCGATCCTGGGGACCAGCCGATGGACCCTCAACACGCTGGGGGTTGGGCGGGACCTCCTCGCGGCCGGGGGCGCGTACCGGCTGCGGCCCTTCGTGGAAGTGTCCTACGCCACGGTCGCGAAGGTGGGAGCAGGCGTGTTCGACCCGGTGCTCTGGTACCAAGGGACCGAATTCTGGGGGATGACCCTCGGCGTGACGGTCGGGCTCGGCCGGACCGCGTTCAGTCACCTGATGGGGCGGTATGGGGTTGCGGAGGACGCCGGGTACCGATCGGCGCAATTACATCACCACTGAGACCTGACCATGACCAATGCTCGAACCTTGATCGCGACAGGCGGCCGCGCGGCGCTCCTGCTCTGGCTTGCTGGCTGTGGAGGTTCCGATAGTGGCGGGCCCAGCGTGCCCCCGTCAGGGGATCTGGTGGTCCTCGGCGGGGGGAACAACGTCCCTGAGCGGTACACCTCTGACCTCTGGGTGCACGGCGATTACGCCTACTCCGGCACCTGGGGCTTCCGGAGCGCGCAGGGCGATGCCTTGAAGGTTTGGCACCTCGACGCCGCTGGCGTGCCGTCGCTGGTGGACTCCATCGTCACCGCCGGGATCGGCACGGTGAGCGATGTAGAGGTCAGCAGCGACGGGACGCTCCTGGTGTTCAGCGGTGAAAATGGAGGCAATGCTGGCCTGTATCTCTACAGCTTGGCCGATCCGGCGCATCCGACGTTCATCGCGAAGTACCTGGTGGCCACCGGGCTCCACACCGCCACGTTCGGCTATATCGGAGGCAAACGGTACATCTTCGCCGCCAAGGACCCCGGCAGCCCGGCCCTGATGATCTTCGAGATCGCCCCGGCCGCTGCCACGCCGATCACGCTGGTCTCCACTGTTCCGGTTCCCGCCAATTATGGGCACCACGACACCTTCGTCCGCGACGGTATCGCCTTCGTCTGTGCCTGGAACACGGGGGTCCTCATCTATGACGTCGGTGACGGCGCGCGGGGTGGATCGCCAGCGTCTCCCCAGCTGATCTCCGCTCTCGTCACGGGAGGCGGAGAAGTCCACAACGCGTGGTGGTTCCATAATCCAGTGACCGGAGAAAAGAAGTACCTCTTCATTGGTCAGGAGGGCAAGGGCACCATCGGCAGCGTCTCCTCCGGGGACATCCACGTGGTGGACGTCTCCAACCTGGCCAGCCCGCATGAGGTGGCGTCGTATCACCTCGCTGGGGCAGGCACCCATAATTTCTGGATGGACGAACCCCACCAGGTGCTCTACGCGGCGTACTACAACGGCGGCGTCGTGGCTCTGGACGTCTCGGGCACGTTGAGTGGCAACCTGTCCACGCGCGAAATTGCCCGGACCACCCCAGGCGGGAGCGGCAACACCTACATCTGGGGTGTGATGCTGGCCAACGGGCGCCTCTACGCAAGCGATATGCTGAGCGGCCTCTGGGAGTTGAAGACGCCCTGACCGGTGAGGTTGTCGGGGGCACGGGGTGGGTCGATATTTCCGCCTCACCCACCTCCCGGATGAGCGCATGATCCGCTTCCGACTGGCCCTGCTCGCGGCCCTTTGCTGGCCCGACTCCGGTTTGGCGCAGTCCCTGGCCGGCTTCACGGCCGCCGCCGCGGCCCGCCAGCGGACACTGGAGCAGGGCCTCGACACACTCATCCGCCCCGCCACGGTGCGTGAGGATTCGCGCCGGCTGAGCGCGGTGCCGCACATCGCCGGCACGCCCGCCCAGGCCCGTACCGCGGCCTATGTTCTCCAGCAGCTCGCCCACGCGGGCTTCGACACCGTCAGCGTCTCCTTCCGCGTCTACATCCCCTTTCAGGACTCGGCTGTGGTGGAGCTGGTGCAGCCGATCCGCAAGCGCTTCAACCTGGAAGAGCTGCCGCTTCGCGAGGACCCCTCCACGCTCGGGGAAGTCTGGCCGGCCATGAATGGATACAGCGGGGTCGGGGATGTCACCGGCGGGGTGGTGTACGTCAATTATGGCCTGCCCGCGGATTACGCCATTCTCGATTCGCTCGGCGTGGCGCTGCACGGGCGGGTCGTGCTGGCCCGCTACGGCCGTTCACACCGGGGGGTCAAGGCCCGGGAGGCCGAGGCCCACGGGGCCGCCGCGTTGTTGCTGTACTCGGATCCGCAGGATGACGGCTACTTCCTGGGCCCGCCGTATCCCAGCGGCCCGATGCGCCCCCCGGATTCCCCGCAGCGAGGCAGCCTCGGCATCGAGGTGCGCGGCGACCTCTCCACGCCTGGATGGCCATCGACCGTCGGGGCGCGGCACCTGCCACAGGACTCCATCCCCGGGCCCCGCATTCCCGTCGTGCCCATCGGGTATCGGAACGCGCAAGCCCTGCTGCAGCCGCTCGACGGCCCCGAGGTGCCGCAGGCTTGGCAGGGCGGACTGCCCTTCCGCTACCGCGTCGGACAGGGGGCGGTGGTGGTGCGGGTGGCTGTGTGGGCGGAGCGGGGAGAGAAGGCCTACAAGACCATCACCAACACCATCGCGGTCCTGCGGGGAACCACCTGGCCCGACCGGTGGATCCTCGCCGGCGGACACCGGGACGCATGGGGCCCCGGCGCGGCCGACAACGTGAGCGGCGTCTCGACCATCCTGGAGGCGGGACGCGCGATTGGCCGCGCCGCGGCGGCGGGGTTCCGCCCGAAACGGACCATTGTGCTCGCCACCTGGGACGCCGAGGAATGGGGCCTGGTCGGTTCGCTCGAGCAGGTGGAGCTGCAGGCCGACACACTGCGCAGCAGGGCCGTGGCCTATCTGAACCTCGACATGAGCGCCTTTGGCCGGACTTTCCA
>Ga0315273_10000858_pt1 | contig 33146 bp, 32 predicted proteins | sample YL17G02_0_MG_FD_205753 | JGI IMG/M metagenome (GOLD analysis project Ga0315273, IMG submission 205753) | Sediment microbial communities from Yellowstone Lake, YNP, Wyoming, USA - YL17G02_0 | ecosystem: Environmental > Aquatic > Freshwater > Lake > Sediment | place: USA: Wyoming | collected...
TCGGCGATGACCTGGCGCACCGTCTCCGCCACCTGGTCCGGCCGCCGCTTTCGGGTCCTCATGCCACCCTCACTACCGTGTCGATGATTCTGACCCCGTCCGTCGCTTCCACCAGCTGGTCGGCAGCCCGGAGCGTTTCTTCGGCCACCCGGCGCTCACTCGCGACCGTCGCGCAGGCAATCCCCGCCCGCTGCCACAGATCCTGATGGTCGACTTCCGCGACCGCGAGGTTGAGCTTGCGCCGGAGCTCCGCTTTCAAAGACTGGAGGATCGCCCGCTTGTCCTTGAGCGAGTGGCAGCCCGCGAGGTGCAACTCCCAGGTCTGGGTCAGGGTGACCATGGCTATCAGCTAACGGCTACCAGCTGTCTAGCTTCGGGCCAGGGTAACCGCGCAGCGCGTCGGGCTGCTGCGGAGCAGCCGATAGCTGATCGCCGATAGCCATTCCCTCACGCCGCCCCGCTGCCGCCGAGGGTCCGCTTGATCTCCTCGACCCGGTACGATTCGATCACGTCACCGACCTTGAGATCGTTGAAGTTCTCGATACCGATACCGCACTCGAGACCTTCCCTGACCTCCTTCGCGTCGTCCTTGAAGCGCTTGAGGCTCGACAGGGTGCCGTCGTAGACCTGGACCCCATCCCGGAGCACCCGCGCCTTCGCGGTCCGGGCGACGGTGCCGTTCTTCACCTGACAGCCGGCGATGGTGCCGACTTTGCTCACCTTGAACAGCTGCATGACCACTGCGTCGCCCAGCACGGTTTCCCGGCTCTCCGGCTTGAGCAATCCCTCGAGCGCGGAGCGAACCTCGTCCACGGCCTCGTAGATGATCCGGTAGGTACGAACATCGACCTGCTCCCGCTCGGCGGCGGCGCGGGCCCCCGCGTCGGGCCGGACGTGGAAGCCGATGACGATCGCTCCGGAAGCCTTGGCGAGCAGCACGTCGCTCTCGCTGATCGAGCCGACACCGCGGTGCACGATGTCCACCCGCACTTCGCCGGTCGACAGCTGGCCCAGCGCGTCCGCCAGCGCCTCGGCGGGGCCGCCCTGGTCGGCCTTGATGATGAGCCGGAGTGCACCCATCTGGCCCTGCGCCAACGCCCGAGAGATGTCTTCGAGCGATCCGCCGCGCGCCGTCCGGCGATTCTGCGCCTCCCGCTCCAACCGCTGCCGCTTCTGCGCGATTTCCCGCGCCTCGACGGCGTCGACGGTGACGAGGAAGTTGTCGCCCGGCGCGGGCGTGCCCTCGAAGCCCAGGATCTGCACCGGGATCGACGGGCCGGCCTCCTTCACGTTCTTGCCGCGCTCGTCGTAGAGCGCGCGCACCCGGCCGGAGAACTTGCCGCAGATGAAGTTGTCGCTGACGTGAAGCGTGCCCTTCTGCACCAGGATCGTCGCGACGGGTCCCTTCCCCGGATCAAGCGTCGCCTCGACCACGGTGCCGGAGGCATGGCGTTCGGGGTTGGCCTTGAGATCGAGGATTTCGGCCTGGAGCAGGATCTGATCCAGCAACTGCTCGATGTTGCTGCCCTTCTTGGCGGAGATCGCCGTGGACAGGACCTGGCCGCCGAATTCCTCCAGCACCACGTTGTGCGACAGCAGGTCCTGTTTCACCTTCTGGATATTGGCGTTGGGCAAGTCGATCTTGTTGATCGCGATGATCATCGGCACGCCGGCGTTTCTGGCGTGGCTGATCGCCTCCACCGTCTGCGGCATCACGGCGTCCTCGGCCGAGACCACCAGCACCACGATGTCCGTGACCTGCGCCCCTCGGGCCCGCATGGCGGTGAACGCCTGGTGGCCCGGGGTGTCGAGGAAGGTGATCTTCCTGCCGCTGGGCAGGGTGACGTGGTAGGCGCCGATGTGCTGGGTGATTCCACCCGCCTCGCCCGCCACCACGTTGGCCTTCCGGATGTAGTCCAGCAGCGACGTCTTGCCGTGGTCGACGTGACCCATGATCGTAACCACGGGAGGCCGCGCTACCTGCTGCCCCTCGTCGGCCTCCTCGGCCTCTGGTGTGTCGGTCGGGGCCGCGTACTCCTCTTCCTTCACCGCCTGGTAGCCGAATTCCGAGGCAATCAGCTCGATCTGGTCGAAGTCGAGCCGCTGGTTCACCGTCACCATCAGGCCCAGTTCCTTGAACGCCAGCTGGACAATCTGGGTCGCGGGGACCTTCATGAGGTCGGCCAGCTCGGACACCGAGATGAACTCATTGACCCGAACCCGCGTCCGCTCGGCCTCCCGCTCCTCCTTGGCCCGGGCCATGGCCTCCTGGTAGCCACTGGAGTCGCGTCGTACGCCCCTCTTTACGGTGCCGCGGTGCATGCCGGCCAGCGTCTTCTCGATATTCGCCAGCACCGCATCCTGGTCCACCGAAGACTTCCGACCCTTCTTGCCCTTCTTCCGCGCCGCGCCCTTCTCAGCGTCGGGGCCGAAGGTGCGCGGGCGCTCGGCGGTGCTCGGGCCAGGAGGAGCGCCACCCGGGCCACCGGGCCGAGGGCCACCGGGTCGGGGGCCACCTGGGCGCGGTCCGCCCGGGCGGGTGCCGGTTCCGGCGGGGGAACTGGAGCTGAAGACCGGTTTGGGACGCTGGAACCGAGGGACCTCGCCCCCGGGCCGCTCGACTGGGCGGGGGATCCGGCTCGGAATGCGCGGCAGGCCCGTGGGACCGAGCGGGATGGTCGGACGCGGTGGCGCCGGCGGGGTCTGCAGCGATGCCGCTGCCGGCCGTTCCTCGTGGGGCGCCGTAGGCGCCACTTCCCGACTCACATCCTCGACCGGGAGCGGCGGCAGGTCCTTGAACAGCGCGCGGGCGCGCTCCTCAATCGAAGCCTGGAGCATCGGCTCCTCGCGCTTCTCGACCGGGCGAGCCAATTCCAGGGCCTCCGCGCGGAGTGCTTCCGCCGCCCGGTCCGCCTCCGCCTCCGCTTCGGCCTTGGCGACCTCGGCCGCGGTGCGGCGGCGCTTGACCGGCTTGGCACCTTCCGCGGCGGGCTCCGGCTCGGCGGCCGCCTTCGCCGCCTTCTTGGCCCGCTTCTTCGGAGCGGGTTCCTCCGTGGCCAGCGCGGCCTTCCGCTTCTCGCGCTCCCAGCGCACCCGGATGGCCGACACCTGGGCATCCTCGAGCGGTGACATGTGGTTGCGCACGAAGACGCTCATGTCGCGGAGCATGCTCATCAGCTGCTCCGCGGGCACGCCGAATTCTGCTGCCAGATCGTGGACTCGAGTCTTGACCACTCACGCCTCCATGGGGGCACCGCCCCGGCTCGCCTCTGCGAGTCCGTGGGCCAGCGCCCGGTCCAACACGCCGGCGACCATCACGCCCGGCCGTCCCAGCCGGGCCCCGATCGCCTCCGCCGACGGTCCCGGAAGGAGCGGAACACCCCGTCCGGCCGCCAGCCGCACCACCTTCTCCTGCGCGCGGGGACTCACGTCCGCCGCCACCACTACACACACCACCGTCCCCGCCTGCAGCGCCGCGCGAACCTGATCCACCCCGATCACTACCTGTCGGGCCCGGATGCCGAGTCCCAGGAGTCGGAGCAGTCGCTCAGCCCTGGGATCCGCTGTCGTCACTTCCCTCTTCCGTCAGTTCGGCGAGGAAGGCAACCAGCTGCTCGCTCCGTTCCGGGGTCATCGCCGGGATCTTCTCGATGTCCTCGCGCTCGAGGTCGAGCACGTCCTTGAGCTTCTCGTACCCCGCCCCATTCAGGATGGCGAGCAGCTCGGGTGAGAGGCCCTTGAGCTCGGAGAGCGGCAGCTGCATCACCGCCTCGTCCTCGGGCGGCAGCGGCGCGAACAGCGGGCCCTCGCCGCCCCGCTCCAGCCACTCGCGGCTGGAGTACAGGTCGATCTTCCAGCCGGTGAGCTCAGAGGCGAGGCGCACGTTCTGCCCGTTGCGGCCAATGGCGAGAGACAGTTGGTCTTCATCCACCACCGCCTGGACGGTCTTGCTGGCCGGATCGGAGAACACTTTGGCGACCCGGGCCGGCGCCAGCGCCAGGCGAGCGAACCGCTCCGGATCAGGCGACCAGGGCACGATATCGATGCGCTCCCCCCCCAGCTCGTTCACCACCGCCTGCACCCGCGAGCCCTTGAGACCCACGCAGGCCCCCACGGGGTCGATGGCATCATCCCGCGAGATCACCGCGATCTTGGTGCGGCTGCCGACCTCCCGGGCCCAGGCGCGGATATCGACAATCGCCTGCTGGATCTCCGGGACCTCCAGCTTGAACAGGGCCTTGACGAACAGCGGATCCGCGCGCGACAGAATCAGGCGGGGGCCCTTGGGAGTCTCCTCCAGCCGCTTGAGCACGGCACGGATGGTGTCGCCCTGATGGAACTTTTCGCGGTGGTTCTGCTCGCGATACGGAATGATGGCCTCCGCCTCGCGGAACTTGTTGAGCATGACGACCAGCTTGCCGCGCTCGATCTGCTGCACCTCGCCCGACAGGAGCTCACCCACCTTGCTGGCGAACTCATCCCGGATCCGGGTGCGCTCGCCCTCGCGGACCCGCTGGATGATCCGCTGCTTCGCGGCCTGGACCGCCAGACGCCCGAACTCGGCTAAGGGCACCTCCTCCTCCAGCATATCGCCGATCGCAAACGCGGGGTCCTCGTACTGGGCCTCTTCCAGGGAAATCTGGCAGCTCTGATCCTCAACGGCCTCCACCACCTGGCGGAGTCGGACGATCTTGAGGCTGCCCTTCAGTTCGTCGAACTCGAGCTCGAACTTGACGTTCGGACCGTAGCGGCGCGCCAAGGCGGCGTGGATCCCGTCCCGCAGGAGATCCAGCAGCTCAGCGCGATCAAGTTGTTTCGTGGTGGTGAGCTCGCGAATCGCGCTCAGCACCTCAGCAGAACCGGCCATCCCTCGTCTCCTGCCCTTATGGCTCGCGGCGGCCATCGGCCGCCGGCTCGTCGACTTCCTGCAGCAAGGCTTCCTTCACATCCTCGAACGCTACCAGGGTCTCGGTCCCGTCGGGGAGCCGAAGCCGCACCTGGCTGTCGTCGGGGACCCCGAGAATCACCGCCCGCGGATGGCCCGACAACGTTCGGGCGGTCACCTGCACCGTCCGCCCCACATACCGCCGCCAGTGCTCGGGGAAACGCACCGGCCGTTCGAAGCCGGGTGACGAGACCTGCAGGAGGTAACGGCACCCGAGGCCGCCCTCACGCTCGAACCACCTCTCGAGAGCGCGGCTCACCCGAGCACAGTCGCCCGCGGTGACCCCGGACCCGGGCCGGCTGTCGGGACGATCCATCCGGACCTGAATGGACGGGCGCTGTGGCGGGCCCGACCTGCGGAACTCGATGAGCTCGAATCCCAGATCGACGACTTGGCGCCGGACGGCCTCAAGCAGCGAGTCGATACCCATTGTGACGGGCCAAAAAAAATGTGGGGGAACTCCCCCACATCGTCGAGCGACCCGGCCGGAGGTCCCCTTACAGCGCGGGAAGTATAGGGATGGAGCGGGGTTTCGTCAATCGGCGGGACGGCTCCCGGTCCCGGCGGCTCAGCGGCTTGCTCCAGTCCGGTGATGCTGCGGCCTGAGGAGCCACTCGAGGCGCCGCCCGGGTTCATTCCGCCGGGCCGCCAACCCCCGCGGAGCCGCCGAGGAACCTAGGCTGGCATTCCCAGGTAGGCCACCATCCGGCCATCCCGCCCCCCCGAGGCCCGGTGACTGAAGAACGCGTCCCGATCATGCCCTGAGCACCATTGTGATGTGGAAATCCTCTCGATGCCTAAGGCCCGGCCTTGGCCAACCAGAACCGCCCGCAGATCCGCATGCCACGGCCCCGCCCCATCGGCCGGCAGACCACATCCCTTCATGACTTCAGAACCAACTTCATAACACCGATCACAAATGCCTACGCCACAATGCATTATGATATTTGATGACACCGAGCCGGCAAGCTCAACCAGAGTGCGAACGCCCTCTCGAAGGATCCCTCCCGCGGTACCTCGCCACCCACTGTGCAGCAGGACGATCGCCCGCTTGACCGGATCGACGAGGTACACCGGGATGCAGTCCGCGACGGTCACCGTGAGGAGCAGTCCCGGGGTCGAGGTCGCGTGGCCGTCCGCCCCCTCGATCTGCACCCAGCCCTGAGCGCCCTCATGCCACCGCACCCGGGTCTGGTGCACCTGGTTTCCCAGAATCACTGCCCCGAAGCCGGGTTCCACGCCGCGGAAGGCCCGCCAGCGGGACATCACCTCTCCCACCGGGGCCTCGCTCCACAGGCCAAGATCGAACCCGCCGGGAAGGTTGGCGCCGCGACCGGTGATCCCCCCTACCACCCCCAATGCCCCGCGCCAGCCGGGAATCTCGAAGCGGGGGACCGGGCCTGGAACGGCGATTTCACGGATGCAATCGGTCATCGTCGGGGCACTTCGACCGGGGCGGAAGGTACCGGCGGGTGCGCAGCGCGGGCCACTATTCCAGTCGCTCGATCTCCGCCCCGAGCGCCCGCAGGCGGGAGTCGATCTGCTCGTACCCCCGTTCGATCTGGCCCACGTTGTGGATCGTGCTCTGCCCTTCCGCGGCAAGTGCGGCGAGCAGCATGGCCATCCCGGCTCGGATGTCGGGCGACTCGACCGTACCGCCGCGCAGGCCGGAGGGCCCGGCGATCACCGCCCGGTGCGGATCGCAGAGAACGATCCGGGCACCCATTCCGATGAGCTTGTCCACGAAGAAGAGGCGCGACTCGAACATCTTCTCGAAGATCAGGATCATTCCTTCGCATTGGGTCGCGGTCACCACGGCAATTGAGATGGCATCGGCCGGGAATGCGGGCCAGGGGCCGTCCTCGAGCTTCGGCACGTGCCCCCCCAGGTCGGGCCGAATCCGGCGCTCCTGCCCCGCGTCCACGATCAGGCGGGACCCGTCCAGCCGAGGGCGGACGCCGAGCCGGTCGAAGCCCAGCAGAGTGCTCCGCAGGTCGTCGCCGCGCACGCCCTCGATGACCAGGTGGCCGTTGGTGACCACCGCGAGGCCGATGAAGCTCGCGATCTCGATGTGGTCCGGCCCGATGCTGTAGTTGGTGCCCTGGAGAGGCAGGCCGCCCTCGATACTGTAGACGTTGGTGCCGATCCCCTCGATCCTGGCCCCCATCGCCACCAGCAACCGGGCCAAATCCTGCACATGCGGCTCTGCCGCCGCATTACGCAGCACGGTGCGCCCGCGGGCCGCCACCGCTGCCATGAGCGCGTTCTCCGTCCCGGTGACGCTGGGTTCATCGAGAAAGATCTCGGCACCGGTGAGGTGCTTGGCCTCGATCCGGTAGTTGTCCCCGAGAGCCAACGAGGCCCCCAGCTGTTCCAGAGCAAGGAAATGGGTATCCACCCGCCGGCGACCGATCACGTCGCCACCGGGCGGCGGCAGGGTGACCGTTCCGAATCGGGCGAGGAGCGGCCCGGCCAGAAGGATCGAGGCCCGAATCCGGGCACAGAGCTCGGGGTTGAGGGGTTTGAGCGTGGCCGCTCTGCTATCCACCCGAACCGTGTTGGGTCCGGTCCATTCCACCTGCGCACCAAGATCGGCGACCAAGCCCAGCATGGTCTCGACATCCCGGATCCGCGGAATGTTGCCCAGCTCGACGGGACCGTCAGCGAGCAGAGTGGCGGCGATAGCGGGGAGAGCGGCGTTCTTGTTGCCTGCGGGACGGATGGTTCCGCTCAGCGGGCGCCCGCCCTGGACCAGGAAGCGCGGTGGCATGGGGGTAAGGTCACGATGCATGGTGCAAGCGTCAAGCGGCGCGTTATCTTCCGTTCATGCTCTCCCTGTTGCAGGCCGCGAGCCCACCTGCCTGGGTCGGTCCCACCATGGCGGTCTCGCTCGTGATCATCGCCCTCGCCTTCGTGGTCATTGCCTTCGCCACTGCGCTCACCGCGCGAGAGGCGACCCGGGAAATGCGCCAGCTCGCCCAGGTGATCGACACGTTGCGCAAGGACCTGGCGCCGGCGCTGGGCGCGGTGCAAGCCGTTTCCGGCGAGGGGCAGCGGCTGGCCACCCTCGTGGGGCATGAGGCCGAGGAGCTGGTCCAGGCCAGCCGGCAGCTCCGGGAGGGGTTACGGGACCGACTCGCCAATCTCGAGGCCATCTACGAGGTGCTGGAAGAAGAAGTCGAGGAGACGGCGCTCGACCTGGCCGTCTCCCTTCGGAACTTCCGCAGCGGCGCCGGGTGGTTCTCCCGCCTGCGCTGGCTGCTGGGCGGCAGGCGCCGACGTTGACCCGGCACCGCGCGGTCGTCGCGCTGCTCCTGACGGCGGTAGCGGCGCTGGCCTTCCCTGCACCTCTCCACGCCTGGACGCCCGGGACTCACATCTACCTCGGCGAGGCGATCCTCGCCAACCTCGGTTCGCTCCCCGCGCTGGCGGCCGACCTGCTCCGGGCCTTTCCCTTCGACTTCCTCTACGGCAACATCGCCGCCGACAGCTCCATCGCCAAGAAGTACGCCCCGGTCGGCCGCCACTGCCATTCCTGGCACGTCGGCCAGGAGATCTATGATCTGGCGCGGAGCGATGCGCTCCAGGCCTTCGGCCTCGGGTATCTGTCGCACCTCGCCGCCGACGTCGTCGCCCACAACTTCTTCGTCCCCCGGCAGCTGGTCCTGACCAGCAGCAGCACCGGCTTCGGGCATTCGTACTGGGAGAGTCGCTTCGAGACCCCCCTTGGGGACCGCTTCGCGCGGACCGCCAAGGAGGTGATTCTCCTCGATCACGCCCCTGCCGATGCCCATCTGGACCAGATCATCGCGCCGACGATTTTCAGCGTGAGGACCAACCGCCGGCTGTTCCGGGGCATGGTCCACCTCACCGAAACTCAGGGCTGGCAGCGCGCCTTTCAGGTGGCGGAGAAGCGCAGCCGGTGGGACCTTCCTGTCCGGGACGTCGAGCGGCACCTCGCGCTGTCGTTCGACTACATCATGGCCATGCTGGCGGAGCCGGAATCCGAGCCCCGCCAGCTCGATCCCGCGGGCGACCATCCGCTGAAGATCGCCAAGCGGATGCGGCGCGAGGCGCTGCTCGCCGGCGGGTGGCGAGAGCCGGAGCGGCTCCAGGCCGCCGCCGAGGAGCACTTCGGGCTGCCCGATCGCCCGCTGCAGTTCTGGCCCGAGGCCACCGTCAAACGGCCGTGGGCGGCGTAGACCCCCTTTTCCTCGCGCTGCAATCCGCCGTCGCCGGCCGCTATTCGCTGGAGCGCGAACTCGGTCGGGGCGGCATGGGAGTGGTCTACCTCGCCCGGGACGTCGCGCTCGACCGGCCCGTCGCCCTCAAGCTGCTGCCCCCCGAGCTCGCCGCCCGCCCCGCGCTCCGCGAGCGGTTCCTGCGCGAGGCGCGGACTGCCGCCGGGCTCTCCCACCCCAACATCGTGCCGATCCACGCCGTCGAGGAGTCGGCGGGGCTGGTCTGGTTCGTCATGGCATTCATCCCTGGCGAGAGCTTGGGTGCGAAGCTCCGCGAGCGCGGCAGCCTGCCCCCTGCGGAAGTCGCCAGGATCCTCCGCGACGTCGCCTGGGCGCTCGGGTACGCACATGGACAGGGCGTGGTCCACCGGGACGTGAAGCCCGACAACATCCTGTTGGAAGCCGGCGGACGCCGGGCACTGATCGCCGATTTCGGCATCGCCGCGCCGGTCGAGGGCCAGGGCGAGGGAGCCGGAGGGGTCGTCGGCACCGTCGCCTACCTGAGCCCCGAACAGGCGAGCGGCGAGCGGGTAGATGGTCGCACCGACATCTACGCCCTGGGCGTGGTCGGTTACTTCGCCCTCGCCGGCCGGCTGCCCTACCCCGTCACCCGCCTCCCCGACCTGGTGCAGCGACAGCTGGCGGCGCCGCCTCCCGCTCTCGCGTCGGTCGCGCCACACGTCCCGCGGGCGCTGGGCCGCGCCATTGATCGCGCCCTCGCCCCGCTCGCGACCGTGAGGTTCCCGACGGGAGAGGAATTCGCCAACGCGCTGGACCAGCTCGGCGCCAGTTCCACCGAGCTCCCTGCGCCGTTCCGGGTGTGGATCCAGAAGGGGAACCAGCGGCGGAGCCCGGTCCTGCTGCTGCTCCTCCTCTGGGGCCTGCCCTCACTCCTGGGCGTCGTGTTCGCGATCGCAGGCCGGGATGAATTCGGCGCCGCCACGGTGATGTCCCTGATGCTGGCGCTGCTGGTGACGGTACCTGCCGCCGTGGCGCTGTCGTCCCGGGTGCTGCATACCCGCAAGCTGCTGGCGGCCGGGTATTCCCACGCTGACCTGATCCTCGCCCTCGAGCAGCATGTCGAGCAGCGCCGGGAAGAGCTGGCCTTCGAACATGGCAGCACGCCGAGCCGCGTGGGCACGATGGTGAACGGGGGCATCCTGCTGGCGCTCGCGATCGGCGTTGGGGCGTTGATCACGGGCGGCGTCATGGGCCATCCAGCCGCCGGCCCGCTGCTCATGAGCGGCGCTCTCGCCCTGGGGGGGGCGCTCCTGCTCGGTGCGCTCCGCAACATCGTTCCCGGCGCGCGCGCGGGCGCGCGGGACCGGTGGGCCGAGTTCGCCCTCAAGTTCTGGAAGGGGCGGTTCGGCAGAGGGCTCACCCGACTCGCCGGCTGGCGCCTCAAGAACCGCGCGGCACCGGAACAGCTCCTGCACCGGCCCACCGAGCTGGCGCTGGGGGACGCGGCCGAGGCACTGTTCCGGGCGCTGCCGGAGCCGGAGCGCCGCGACCTCAAACTGCTGCCGGAGCAGATCCGGTATCTCGCTGATCAGGCGCAGCTCATGCGGCGGCGGATCGAAGAACTCGACGATCTCATCATCCACGCCGCCCCGGACACCCTCTTCGGCGAGGGACGCACTCGGCCCGGGGATGGCGGCGCCGCCGAGCTTACCTCGGCACGGGACCTCTGGGCCAGCCGTCTCCGCGAGACCGTGACACTGCTCGAGTCCATCCGAGTGGGGTTGCTCAAGCTGCACGCGGGGAGTGCCGCCCCCGAGACGCTGACGGCGGATCTCGAGGCCGCCCATGACCTGCGAGAGCGGCTCGGGCTGCTGCTCCAGGGACAAGCGGAAGCGGATCGCCTGCTGGGACGCACGCTCTCATGACCGGGTTCCCGGGCGCCTGGCTGATGGTCGCAGCGACCGTCGGGGTCGCACCGGCGCGAGCGCAGGTCGCGCTCGAGACCGAACCGGCCAGGCCGATCCGAGGGGCGCTCATCCGCCTGCGTGTCACCCCGACGATCGACGCTGTCGTCGACACTATCGAAGGCGAGATCGCCGCCGAGCCGCTGCATTTCCATCCTGCCGACGGGCTCACATGGACCTCCTTCGCCGGCATCCCGATCTCGGGCGGGGACTCCGTCCCCGTCACGCTGGTCCTGATCCACGGCGACAACCGCGACACGATTCGCACCAGCTTTGCTGCCGGAACGGGGGACTACGGACTCGATCGGCTCAGAGTGGCACCGCGGATGGCCGAGCCGGACAGCGCCGCGAGACGCCGGATCGCCCGCGAGATCGCCCGCGCCCGCGCCGTCAGCCGAGCGGCCCATGATACTCCATCGTTGTGGACAGAGCCCTTCCGGCGTCCGCGCGACACCAAGATCACGAGCACCTACGGGACGGCACGGGAATTCAACGGGAAGATGTTGAGCCGCCACCTGGGGACGGACTTCGAAGGCAAAGTCGGAGATCCGGTCCGCGCCACCAATCGCGGCCGAGTGGTCCTGGTGGCGAACTTCTACCTCGCGGGCAAGGTCCTCTACCTCGACCATGGCGACGGGATCGTCTCGGCCTACTTCCACCTCAGCAGGGCGCTGGCGAAGACCGGTGACCAGGTGGAACGCGGCCAGGTGATCGGCGCGGTAGGACAGAGCGGACGGGTGACCGGCCCGCACCTGCATTTCGTGATGCGCTACGGCGGCACGACGGTAGATCCGATGTCGGTGCTGGACCTGCTTGGAAGTCCGGATTCCGCGACGGGGAGCGGCGGAAGGTGAGCGGTGACCGGTAAGCGGTGACCGGGAACGTGCATTGAGTCCCGCTCACCCTCACCGCTCACCCCGTGAGTTTCTCCAGCAGCACCCCCGCCACCTTTTTCGGGTCTGCCTTGCCGCCGCTCCGCTTCATGACCTGACCCGTAAAGAAGCCCATCAGCTTGGCTTCCCCCGCACGATAGCGCTCCACTTCCGTCGGATGGGCAGCGAGCACTTCGTCCACCCAGCTGCCCAGCGCATCGGCATCGCCCACCTGAATCAGCCCCATCTTCGCGGCGAGGGCCCTGGGTGACACTTCGCCGGTACCGGCCATTTCGACCGTGACCGAGAGCGACCCATAGCCAGCGCGCGCGGCAAAGACCTGTTTGGCGGCCTGGTGGCTGATGGTGCCGTCTTTCACCGCCGCAACCAAACCGGCAAGCCACTCGGCATTCACTCCGAATTCGCCGCTCTCGTTGTAGCCTCGCAGCACCTCCGTCATCACCCAGTTCGCGGCGGTCTTGGGATCCGCTCCTTCTGCCACCACCGCCTCGTAGTAGTCCGCGATGGGCCGCTCAGCCGCGAGCACCCCCGCATCGTAGGGCGGCAGGCCGAGCACCGTCATGAACCGGTCGCGCTTCGCCTCCGGCAGTTCGGGAAGTGCGCGGTGCTCGGTCTCGATCCACAGCCGACTGAGCACCAGGGGCGGCAGGTCCGGATCGGGGAAGTAGCGATAGTCGTGGCTCTCCTCCTTGGACCGCATCGGACGCACCTCGCCGGAGGCGGCATTGAACAGCATGGTCACCTGCTCCACCCGGTCTCCGGACTCCACCAGCGCGATCTGCCGGTCGCGTTCGACGCTGAGCGCCCGCTCCACGTTGGCGAAGCTGTTCATGTTCTTCACTTCGGTCTTGGTGCCGAGGCGGGTCTCGCCCTCCGGACGGATCGAGATGTTCGCGTCGACCCGGAGCGATCCCTCTTCCATGTTACAGTCGCTGATTTGGCAGTACAGCAGGATCTGCCTGAGCGTCGTGAGATACGCCCGCGCCTCGGCCGGGCTTCGCAGGTCGGGCTCGCTCACGATCTCGGCCAGTGGCGTGCAGGCACGGTTGAGGTCGACCGCCGTCTTACCGGGCAGGCGATCGTGCAGCGATTTGCCCGCATCCTCCTCCACGTGCAGCCGGGTGATCCCGATCGCGAGCCGCCCGCGCTCCGGGGACTCAATCGTGATCGACCCGCCAGTCGCCAGCGGCTGGTCGAACTGGGAGATCTGATACCCTTTGGGCAGATCGGGATAGAAGTAGTTCTTTCGGGCGAAAATGCTGGTCTCGTGCACATGACAGTTGAGCGCCAGCGCCGCCCGCGTGGCCAGCCGAATGGCGTGCTCGTTGGGCACTGGCAGCGCTCCGGGCAGCCCCAGACACACCGGGCAGACATTGGTGTTCGGCTCGGCTCCGAAGCGGGTGGAGCAGGCGCAGAACATCTTCGACCGGGTCAGCAGCTGGACGTGGACCTCCAGCCCGATCACCGTTTCCCAGGCCATCAGCGCACCTCCCCCTTCGCGTCAACGGCCCCCTCAATCGCCGCGGCGACACTCAGCATCGCGGCTTCACCGAACATCGGGGCCACCAGCTGCGCCCCGATCGGCAACCCCTCGGAGCGGCCGACCGGCAGGCTCATGGCGGGGAGGGCCGCGAGGTTGATCGAGCAGGTGAAGATGTCCGCGAGGTACATCGCCACCGGGTCGGAGGTCTTTTCGCCCGCCCTGAAGGCCGGCGTGGGGGTTGTCGGTGTCAGGAGCAGGTCGATGCCCTGGTCCTCAAACACCCGGCGGAAGTCCTCCGCCAGCAGCGCCCGCACCTGCTGGGCCTTTCGGTAATAGGCGTCGTAGTAGCCCGAACTCAGCACATAGGTCCCGATGATGATCCGCCGCCGCACTTCGGGTCCGAAGCCCTTGCCGCGCGTGGCCCGGTATACCGCGCGCACGTCAGCAGCGGCCCCTCCGTACCGGGGCCCGTAGCGCACCCCATCGAAACGGGCCAGGTTGGCGGCGGCCTCCGCCGGTGCGACGATGTAGTATGTCGGCACCGCGTACTTGCTGTGCGGCAGGGTGACTTCCTTCACAATGCCGCCCAGCTGCTGAATGACGTGGGCGGTCTGGTCGATGGCGGTCCGCACCGCGCCGTCCAGGTCAGGCGGGAAGTACTCCCTTGGCATGCCGAAGGTCAGCCCGCGGAGATCCCGCCGTGGTGCCTCGAGCGAGAGCGGCGGCCGCGCCGCAGAGGTGGCATCGTGCTCATCGTGCCCGCTGATCGCCGCGAGAACCCGCGCCGCGTCATCCACCGTCTGGCCGAAGACACTCACCTGATCCAGGGAAGAGCCGAACGCGACCAGCCCGTAGCGACTCACCCGTCCATACGTCGGCTTCACCCCCACAATGCCGCAGAAGCTGGCTGGCTGCCGGACCGATCCGCCGGTCTCGGAGCCCAGCGCGGCCGGTACCACACCGGCGGCGACCAGCGCGGCGGATCCGCCCGACGAGCCCCCGGGTACCCGTGCCGGATCGAGCGGGTGCTTCACCCGTCCGAAGGCAGAGTGCTCGGTCGAGGAGCCCATGGCAAATTCGTCCAGATTGGTCTTGGAGGCGATGATCGCCCCAGCCTCCCGGAGCCGCTGTATCACCGTCGCATCAAACGGCGAAACGTAGCCCTCGAGAATCTTCGAAGCACAGGTTGTCGGCTGGTCGGTGGTGACGATGTTGTCCTTAATGGCGACCGGCACGCCGGCCAAGGGCAGCAGCTTGCGTCCGCCGGCGGGGATGGCGTCCAGATTCGCGGCGTCACGATCGAGCAGCGACTGCGACCAGTGCAGCGTGGCGTTGAGCGACTCGGCCCGGCGGAGTCGACGCCCCACCTCGCGAGCGACCGACGCCGCCGACGTCCGCCCCTGTCCGACCGCGTCCGCGATGAAGGTGACCTCGCTCATTCGGCCCCCTCCATGGCGCCGAGTTTCGGCACGACGAAGAACCCGTGCTGGAACTCGGGCGCCATCTGCGCCGGCGTGCGGGCCAGCGCAGCCGGCCGTACCTCGTCGGGCCGCAGGGCGACTTTCACGGGACCGGCGAGGAAGGGGGGCGCCTGCTCCCCCGCAGGGACCTCGTCGAGCTGCGCCACGAATTCCACAATCCGCCCGGTCTGCTCAACCAAGGTGGGGAGGTCGGCCTCCGCCACGTCCAGCTCCGCCAGCCGGGCCACGTGCAGCACGTCTTCCTTCCGGATGCTCATGCGCTCTCCCATTCCCGTTCGAGCCCGGCGTAAGCCGCTAGCAGCTGCTTCACGCCGTGCTCCTCATCGTCAAACTTGACTGAGACCTTCAGATTCTTGCCCGTTCCCATGAGGCCCTGGATCGTCCCACTGCCGAAGCGGCGGTGGCGCACGCGCTCGCCTTTCACATAGCGCGGAGAGTCCTGGGAGGAGTCCTCGGTCGACTCGGCGGTTCGGCGGCTCAGCGGCTCGAAAGAGGCGTCCGAAGGCTGTCGGTGGCCCGGCGCCCCCACTCCGGGTGAGCCGCCCAGCCACCGGGTCGCCGCGCCACCCCAGTCCGGCGCCCACAGGCTGCTCGTCCGCTTCTCCTCGATCACCCCCGGCGGCAGCGCCTGCAGAAAGCGGGAGGCTCGGCCAGGCCGCAGTTCCCCGCCCCGCCGCCGAGCCCGGGCCCAGCTGAGGTACAGCTTGTCCTTGGCCCGTGTGATGCCGACGTAGCAGAGCCGGCGTTCCTCTTCGAGCCCGTTCTCCTGCTCCTCGGCGCGGGCCAGGGGGAAGAGCCCGTCCTCGAGGCCGCTCAGGGCCACCACCGGCCACTCCAGGCCCTTGGCGGTGTGCAGCGTCATCAGGGTGACGCCCTCATTGGTACCCTGAATCGCGTCATTGGCAGAGAGAAGTGCGGCCTCGGAGAGGAACCGCTCCAGCGGGGTCGTCGGATCGTCCTCGGCGGGCTCCACCACCTCGGACCATTCTGCGGCACTGGCCACGAGTTCGCGGACGTTCTCCCAGCGTTCGACACCTTCGGGGCCTTCGGCGGTGAGTACCTGCTCGTAGTCAATCGCCTGGATGAGCTGCTCCAGGATCTGCGCCGGCGGCCAGCTCACCGCCCGCTCCCGGAGGTCGTCGATCAACTGCGCGAACTTGCGCAGCGCTTCCCGGACGTTCGGCCGGGCCCCCTGTATCATGTCGGCGCCCCGGGCTGTCTCCAGAAGGCTCTTCCCCCACCGCGCCGCTGTCTCCTGCACCGTCGCCAGGCTCGATTCGCCCAACCCGCGCCTCGGGACCGCGATGGCCCTGAGGAAGGCCTCGTCATCGGCCGGGTTGGCAATGAGACGCAGATACGCCAGCAGGTCCTTCACCTCGCGGCGATCGTAGAAACTGATCGCCCCCACGATCCGGTAGGGGATGCCGGCGCGACGGAAGGCCTCTTCCATGGCACGGGACTGCGCATTGGTCCGGTACAGCACCGCCATTTCGCGGTACTCCCAGTCGCCCTTGGCGCTCCGGGTCCGGAATTCCTTGACGATCCACTCCGCCTCATCCCGCTCGTCCGCGGTCGCGACCACCGTGACCGGCTCCCCACCTTTCCGCCGGGTCCGAAGGGTCTTCCCGATGCGGCCCTTGTTCTCCTCGATCACCGCGTTGGCGGCATCGAGCACGATCTGGGTGGAGCGGTAGTTGTCCTCCAGACGAACCAGCTTCGTTCCGGGGAAGTCCTGCTGGAACGATTGCATGTTGCGGACATCGGCGCCGCGCCATCCGTAGATCGACTGGTCGTCGTCGCCGACCGCACAGACGTTGCCGTGGCGGCCGAGAAGCGTCACCAGCCGATACTGGGCGGTGTTGGTATCCTGGAACTCATCCACCAGCAGGAAGGCGAACCGTTCTTGGTAGTACGCAAGACGATCCGGGCGCTGCCCGAACAGCGTCAGCGGATGCAGCATCAGATCGTCGAAGTCCATCGCGTTCTGGCTCTTCAGCGCCGGTCCCAACCCCCGGTAGACATCGGCGGCCACCTGCGCCGGGCGGTCGAAGGGAGCTGCGTTCGCCAGCTCATCCGGCCCGGTCATCCGGTTCTTGGCGGCCGAAACAAGCGCCTGGATCATGCGGGGCGGAAACAGCTTGGTCGAATGCCCGCGCTGCTCCATGAGCCGTTTGACCAGCGCCAGCCGGTCGTCCTCGTCGAAGATCGTGAACTGGCGGGTGAATCCGAGCGCTTCGGCCTCGCGGCGCAGCAGGCGGGCGGAGAGGGAGTGGAAGGTGCCGATCCAGAGTCCGGATGGATCCTGGCCCAGCAGCCGGCCGACCCGTTCCTTCATCTCGCCGGCGGCCTTGTTGGTGAAGGTCACGGCGAAGATACGGCTGGGCGGGACGCCAGCCTGATCGATCAGCCGGGCGATCCGCATGGTGAGGACGCGGGTCTTGCCCGATCCGGCGCCAGCGACGACCAGCAGCGGCCCGTGCACGTGTTCGACCGCCTCCCGCTGGGGCGGGTTCAGGCTGTCGAGCCCGATCAGCGCGGGGCGCTCATTTGACATGCATGGGCATCCGGATAAGGAAAGTCGCGCCGGGTTCGGTGTGTTCCAGCATCAATTCGCCTCCGTGGGAGTCCTCCACGACGCGCCGCGCCAGCGCCAGTCCGAGGCCCCAGCCGCCCGACTTGGTGGTGATTCCCGGGTCGAAGATTGCCCGGCGGATTTCCCCGGGGATGCCGGGCCCGTTGTCGGCGATACGCACCGTAGCCGCAGCGTCCTCCTGGCCGACCCGGAGCGTGATCGTGCCCTCGCGCCCCTGCAAGGCGTCGATCGCGTTCTTCACGAGGGACTCCATTGCCCATTCCAGCAGGATGGGATCGCCCAGCACTACCGGCCCTTCCCCGTCGGCGTTCACCCGGATCTCAATCCGGTTGACCCGAGTGGGCAGCCGCGGCCGAAAGTAGGCCGCGATCTTTTCGGCCAGTGCGCCCAGGGGAATGGGTTCGCGGCGGCTCTTGTGGCCGATCCTCTCGAAGCGCTGGGCCACCCGCTCCAGTCGCTCGGCGTCGGCGGCGAGATGTTCCGAAAGGCGTGGCGGAGGGGTGGCCCGCGACCGCAGCTGCTCGATCCACCCCTGCAGACTCATGAGCGGGGTCCCCATCTGGTGCGCCGCCTCCCGGGCCATCGCCACCCACAAACGGTCTCGCTGTGCCGCCATGGCGTTCCGATAGGCCGCCAGTCCCACCCCGACGATCGTGACGAGGACGAGGCCCTGCAGGACGGCGAGGGCCGTGAGCTGCCGCTTGGCGGGCACCGCGCCGTAGTGGAGCGTGCCGCCCACGGCCGGATCGGTGATGGGCGGATTCTCACGGTCGAGGCGGAGCGCGTAGTCGCGGACCCGGGGATCGTCCAGTGCCGCCTCGAACGGCAGGTTGGCGGCAGCGGTGACTCGGCCCGCGGTATCCGTGACAATGAGCGGAATCCCACCCAGCCGGACCTGTTCGCCCAGCCGGAGCAACGCGTCCACCGCTCCTCCCGGCCGCGGGTCGCTGAGCCCGGCGAACACGCCAGAGTAGAGTCGGCTCATCGCGGTGGCGTCGCGCCGGAAATGGCGGACCACGATCCAGCCCGAGCCGATCGAGATCCCGGCCAGGAGCGCCCCGAGCAGCACCACCAGCACCGGCGCGAGCCGGCGCAGGTTGCGCTTACGCACGCGGGAGGAACCGGTCAGTGCCGAGGTAGGGGACCAGCGCGGGCGGGATGCGCACCGAACCGTCCGCCTGCTGGTTGTTCTCGAGGAGCGCGATGATCGTCCGCGGGAACGCCACCCCGGAAGCGTTGAGCGTGTGCACGAACTCGGGCTTGGCCCCCGGCTCCCGTCGGAACCGGATGTTGGCCCGGCGTGCCTGAAAGTCCGTGAAGGTGCTGGCGCTCGATGCCTCAAGCCACATTCCCACCCCGGCCGCCCAGACCTCGAGGTCGAAGGTGCAGGCGCTGGCGAACCCGGTATCGCCCGCCGCCAGGGCCAACCGGCGATAGGGGATTTCGAGCCGCTCCAGGACGGCCTCGGCGTGCCGGGTCATCTGCTCGTGTTCGGCGGGGCTATCTTCGGGCCGGCAGAACCGGACCAGCTCCACCTTGTCGAACTGGTGCACCCGGATCAGGCCGCGGGTGTCCTTGCCGGCCGCCCCCGCCTCCCGGCGGAAACAGGGCGTGTAGGCGCAAAGCCCCAACGGTAGGTCGCCACCCTCGAGAAGGTCGTCCCGGTAGAGGTTCGTCACCGGTACTTCCGCCGTGGGGATCAGGAACAGGTCGTCGGCCGTGGCGAGGTACAGTTCCTCTTCGAACTTCGGCAGCTGCCCCGTGCCGGTCATGCTGGCGCGGTTGACGAGGAACGGCGGCGCGATCTCCAGGTATCCGTGCTCGCGGGTGTGCAGATCAAGCATGAAGCTCTTGAGCGCTCGCACCAGCCGGGCGCCGGGGCCGGTGAACAGCGGGAAGCCCGAACCACTGATCTTAGCGCCGCGAGGCAGGTCGAAGAGACCGAGGGATTGGCCCAGCTCCCAGTGCGGCTTGGGTGCGAAGGAGAACTCCGGCTTGCGGCCCACTTCCTTGAGCACCGTGTTCGCCGAGGCATCCCCGTCCGGCACCGCAGGAAGCGGGAGATTGGGCACCCGCATGAGGAGCGCGTCGAGTTCCACTTCGATTTCGCGAACCTCGGCGTCGAGCGCCTTCACCTCCTCGCCCGAGCGCTTGAGTTCTTCCAGCAGGGCGTCGGCCGGCTCCCGGGCCTTCTTGCGGCGGGCAACCTCGTCGGAGGCCTGATTGCGACGCGCCTTGACCGCCTCGCTGCGGGTGAGGGCTTCCCGCCGCCGACGCTCCAACGCCACGAGCTGGTCAAGCTGGCGCTCCAGCGACGGATCGAGTCGCCGCGCGAGCGCGGCGCGGACGCCGTCGGCGTCCTGGCGAAGAAGCTTGATGTCGATCACGGTGATTCAGCTTTTCGGAATGCCGAGCCCGAGTCCCCGATAGCCGCAGTTCTGATCGGCCAGCACCCTGATCTTCACGCTCTGGGCAACCGAATCGATATCGAGGACCTCCAGCTTGCCGTACAGCGGTACACCCAACGCGTGACAGGTGGTGATCCCGGTCCGGAGGAAGAACAGGGCCTGCTCCGCGACCACGATCGTGTCCGAGGTGACGTAGCCGTCGAGGGGTGCCTTGGTCATCGCATCGAACGACGACGTCGCGCGGATCAGCCCGGGCTTGACCGAGGAGGCCGAAGCGAGCCCGAGAACATCTAAGGTCAGGAAGACGGACTTCCCTGCCGGGTCAGTGGAATAGGCAAAATCGAAATTGGTGCCCACGTCCCAGGTACGCACCGCCGTCCCGGCACTAAGCGAATAGGCCGATGGCCGGTTCAGCGGGGCCGTCGCCAGCGAGTACAGCGTGAGCGTGTCGACCCGGTTCTCCAGGGTCGCCTTAGCCAACTGGTTCGGGTCGGTGCAGGCGGCCAGCAGGGCAAACCCGATCACACTGAGGAGACGAGAGGCACGGAACATGGAGGGAACCTAGGGGAGCGGAAAAGGCGGGTCAACCCATAGTCATTCCTTGACTTCGACACGTTCCACCCCGTACAATCCGCTGTGGATGGCCGCCCCTGCTCCGGAGACTTCCCATGGCTGGCTTGCGCGATGTGGTTCAGGGCCTCGCGGCCCGGGCGGATGTGGACGCGGTGGTGGTGGTGAGCAGCGACGGTCTCCCGATCGATTCCTCCGGCTCGCTCGACGCCGAGGCGGTGGCAGCCTTAGCGGCCACCTTCGCGAACGGGGCAAAGCGCCTGGGAGTTGCCGCGGAGTGCGCAGAGTTGAGCGCCACCGTGCTGGAGTTCGGCGATCGCTTGGCGATCGTCCGTCCGCTCGGCTCCGAGGGACATCTCTTCATCCTCGCAGCCAAGGCGACCAACATCGGCCCTCTCCTCCTCGACCTCCGGCGCCAGGCTCCGCAGCTCGCGACGATCCTCTGACCTCCCTGGGACACCGATGCGCTGGGCCGTGATCCTGGCTGGCGGCTCCGGTAGCCGCTTCTGGCCGTTGAGCACTCCGACCACTCCGAAACAGATTCTGCCCCTCGCCGGCCCGCAATCCACCGCCGAGCAGACGCTCGCACGCCTGGAGGGACTGGTTCCCAGGGAGCGGGTGCTGGTCGTGACCAGCAAGGCGCTGGCCCCCCGGCTGCAGCAGGTACTCGGCCTGGCACCCGCGAACATGCTCATCGAGCCGCGGGCGGCGTCCACCGGACCCGCGCTGGTCTGGGCGACCACCGAGGCCCGGCGGCGGGACCCGGACGCGGAGGTGCTGTCGCTGCACGCCGACTGGACCATCCGGGAGGACGCCGCCTTCCGTCACACGGCGGCTCAGGCCCTCGCCACGGCGGTGCGCCACCGCCGTCTGGTAACGGTCGGCATCGTCCCCTCCCGGCCGGATACCAGCTTCGGCTACCTGGTCCCCGGCAACGCCCTCGACGATATCGCGCGGGGCGTGGCCCGCTTCGCCGAGAAACCCAGCGCCGCCACCGCGCTCGACCTGATGGCCTCAGGGGCGCTGTGGAACAGCGGCCTCTTCGCGTGGTCGGCAGACGTACTCATCGAAGAGGTTCGGCGCCACACCCCGGAGATCGCCCCGCACCTGCCGCGGCTCGAGGCCGGGGATGTGGCCTGGTTCTTCCAGCACGTCGTGCCGGTGTCGATCGACGTCGGTGTCCTCGAGCGGAGCAGCGCCGTCGCGGTGGTTCCCGGGCGATTCACCTGGGATGATGTCGGCACCTGGGACGCCCTGTCGCGAGTGCGCCCGCGCGATGCCGCTGGAAACGTCGCCTCGGGCCCGGTCCATCTCCTCGACAGTCAGGACTGCGTGGTCTGGTCCGCGGGCGACCCCATAGTCGTCAGCGGCGTGAAGGACCTGATCATCGTGCACGCCAACGGCCGGATTCTCATCATGCCCCGGCAGCAGGCTGCGGACCTGAAGACCGTTCTGGACCGCCTGCCACCGGACGTGAGGGACCTCCCCTGAGCGAGAGCCGCCGGCCCACCCGGGACGCGCCCATGTCTCACCATCTTGTCCTGCTCGACCCGAGTACCCCGGCCACAGCCTGGGCTCCCTTCGCCGGTGTCCGGCCCCTGTCCGAGCTGCGCGCGGGCGTGTGGAAGGTCCGCGAACGCTGGGAGGCGGCCCTGGACCTCGAAGCGATCGCGGTGGTGGCGGCGCACGCCGCCGGATTTCACGAGGGCTTCGAGCCGCCCTGCCTCTCCGTGACCCCTGCCAGCGGTCCCCTCATCGCTGCCTCCTCGACGTTCGCGCCGACCGGTGCACCGATCGTCATCGCCCCCGGCACCAAGCGGCTGACCCACGGAGGCGACACGGTCGCCTGGGTGGTGGACGACGCCGCGGGCTGGCTCGGCCCGAGCGCGGAGGGCGCCGCTCAGGAAATCGACGGCCTTCCGCTCCGCGGCACTTTCGACCTCGTCGCGGCGCTGGACCGCTTCCTCGCCCCGGACTGTCTGGGTTTTTCGGCCGGGCCCGTCGACCCGGTCCCAGCCGGGAGCATCATTCTGGGCGACCCGGGCCTGGTGTTCAGCCGCGGCGCTTCCGTGGAGCCGGGGGTGGTGTTTGACACCCGCGGCGGGGCTGTCGTACTCGAGCGGGGGGCCGAGGTCCGCCACGGAGCGCGCCTCGAAGGGCCGCTGTATGTCGGAGAGCGCAGCCGGATTCTGGGCGGGCATGCCCGGGTCTCAGTCTTTGGTCCCCGCTGCACCATCAACGGCGAGGTCACCAACACAGTTGTGCTCGGCTATGCCAACAAGAGCCACGATGGCTTCCTGGGGCATAGTGTGGTGGGCCATTGGGTGAACCTCGGGGCCGGCACGACGACCTCGAACCTCAAGAACACCTACGGAACGATCGGCCTCGAGGTAGCCGGCGAGCGAATCGCCACCGGGCGGCAGTTCCTGGGCAGCCTGATCGGTGACCACGCCAAGACCGCGATCGGGACCCTGCTCTCGACTGGGACCGTGATCGGCGCCGGCGCAAACGTCTTCGGGGCGGTCCAGCCGCCGAGATTCGTGCCGCCTTTCGCCTGGGGAGCGGGCGGAGCGGAGCGGCTCACCGAGGAAGGCTTCCTGAAGGTGGCCGAACGGGTGATGCCTCGGCGGGAAGTGCCGTGGACCGCCGAGCGGCGGGCCGCCCTGCAGGCGACTTACCGCCGACTGGCCCTGTGACCAGCCTGTTCGTTCTCGGGTCGGGCTCGCTCGGGAACGCCCTGGCTGTGGTTGCGGGCGAGGAGGTGTTGCTGATCGACGCCGGCTTCAGCGCGCGGGAGATCGCCCGGCGCGCGGAGCGGGTCGGCCTCGACCTCCGGCGGACCATCGGACTGGTGATCACCCACGAGCATGGCGACCACACCGCCGGCGCTGCCCGGCTCGCCGCGACCCTCGATATCCCCATCCTCACTGCGCGCGGGACCTGGGACCGCCTGCGGCCACGCATGCCGAAGGTCACCTGCATCCCACTCGCGCTCATGGGAGGTGTCCGGCACGGCGGCTTTCAGATCGAGGCCTGCCCGACCAGTCACGATGCGGCCGAGCCGGTCGCCATCTCCGTGCGCTCCGCGCACGGACATCGCGTCGGCATCGCCTACGATCTGGGCCGTCCCACAGCGGGAGTTCGCTTCCTGCTCAAGGAATCGGACGCCCTCGTCCTGGAGGCCAACCACGACGAGGTCTTGCTGCGCACAAGCGATTATCCCGCAGTGGTACAGGAGCGGATTGCCGGTTCGGGCGGCCACCTGTCGAATCGGGCGGCGGCGGAGCTGCTGGCGGAGGTGGTCCACCCCGGGTTGCGTGCGGTCGTCCTGGCGCATCTCAGCGAGCGGTGCAACAGTGCCGAGCACGCCCGCGCCGAAGTGGCCCCGGTGCTGGCGCGGCACCCGGTGGCACTTCACGTGGCGCCACAGCATGAGCCGATGGCGCCGATTGACTTGGGGTAAGCGAGGGCCTCGGGAGAGCGGTGAAAGGTGAAGGGGGTGCAATGCGCTACCCAGCACCGTTCACTGCTTCACTGAGTGACGTCTGGATCCGGGGGCACCGGAATGCTGTCCGGCCGGGGTGTGGGAGGCCCGATCCTGGTGAGAGTGATCGGCTTGGCCAAGTCCCCGCCGGAGAGGGTGAGCTTCTTTGCATCCACCTGCAGCCGGTAGGTCACCCACTCGCCGCCAAGCGCGATCATGATGCTGTCAGGCTTCAGACGCCAGCGCACCGTTTCCTTGCTCCAGCTGGCGCTCGAGTCGGCCCGCACCACGACCTCCCGGGGTGCGTCCTTCCGTTCTTGATCCCGGAGCTCGGCTTTCCAGGTCCCGAGGATCAGCGGCGTGGACTGGGCGGCGAGCGGCGTGGCGCCGGCGAGGAGCACTCCCACTAGGCCAGTGTACCAATATCTGCGCACGATGACGCCTCCAGTGGACGATTCCCATGGGAAACGAGGGTCTACCGCCGGTCTTGGGCAGGAACCGCGCCAATTTAATCCGGTAGGCCCCGTCACAGAACCAAGCGCCCCGGGGCGGGCCCCGGGGCGCTCTCATTCCCTTCACACCGGCCCTTGGTCGCCACGCGACCTCGGGATACTGGATCGGCCCTGGACTTACGGTACGGCCGCAGGCCGTACCGTAAGTCCAGCCGATCCTAGTACATCCCGCCCATGCCTCCGCCGGGCGCGGGCGGCGCGGGCTTCTCTTCCTTGCGCTCCACCACGACACACTCGGTAGTGAGCAGGAGTCCGGCGATCGAAGCCGCGTTCTGCAGCGCGGTCCGGGTCACCTTGGTTGGATCGATGACCCCTGCCTTCACCAAGTCCTCATAGCAATCGGTCGCGGCGTTGTAGCCGAAGTTCCGGTCCTTCGATTCCTTGACCTTTGCCACCACGATCGAGCCTTCCGCACCGGCGTTCTGGACGATCATGCGGATCGGCTCCTCCAGTGCGCGGCGCACGATTTCGACACCGACCTTCTCGTCCTCGGTGCCCTTGACCTTGTCGAGCGCCGGCTGGGCGCGGAGCAGGGCGACACCGCCGCCCGGCACGATGCCCTCTTCCACAGCCGCGCGGGTCGCGTGCAGCGCGTCCTCGACCCGGGCCTTCTTCTCTTTCATCTCAGTCTCGGTGGCGGCGCCGACATGAATGACCGCCACGCCGCCGGAGAGCTTGGCCAGACGCTCCTGCAGCTTCTCCCGGTCGTAGTCGCTGGTCGACTTGTCGATGGCAACCTTGATCTCGGAAATCCGGCCCTGGATGTCGTCGGCCTTGCCCTTGCCGTCGACGAGGGTGGTGTTGTCCTTGTCGATCACGACCCGCTTGGCGCGGCCCAGGTCGGCAATCACCGCATTCTCGAGCTTGAAGCCGACTTCCTCGGAGATCACCTTGCCGCCGGTGAGCTTGGCGATATCGACCAGCATCTCCTTGCGGCGGTCACCGAAGCCCGGCGCCTTGACGGCGCAGACCTTGAGGGTACCGCGCAGCTTGTTCACGACCAGGGTCGCGAGCGCCTCGCCCTCGACATCCTCGGAGATGATGAGCAGGGGCTTGCCGGTCTGGGCGATCTTCTCCAGCACCGGGAGCAGCTCCTTCATCGCGGAGATCTTCTTGTCGTGGATGAGCAGGTAGGCATCCTCGAGCACCGCTTCCATCTTTTCCGGATCGGTGACGAAGTAGGGCGAGAGATACCCACGGTCGAACTGCATGCCGTCCACAGTCTCCAGGGTCGTCTCAAGGCCCTTGGCCTCCTCAACGGTGATGACGCCGTCCTTGCCCACCTTCTCCATGGCGTCGGCGATCAGCTTGCCGATCTCCGCATCGTTGTTCGCGGAGATGGTGCCGACCTGCGCGATCTCCTTCTTGCCGGCCGACGGGGTCGACAGCTTCTTGAGCTCCTCGATCACCGCCTCGACCGCGCGATCGATGCCCCGCTTGAGCTCCATCGGGTTGGCGCCGGCCGTGACGTTCTTGAGGCCCTCGCGGAAGATCGCTTGCGCCAGCACGGTGGCGGTGGTGGTGCCGTCACCCGCCAGGTCGCTGGTCTTGGTGGCGACTTCCTTCACCATCTGGGCGCCCATGTTCTCGACCGCGTCGGCGAGTTCGACTTCCTTCGCCACGGTCACGCCGTCCTTGGTCACGGTGGGCGAGCCGAACTTCTTATCGATGACGACGTTCCGGCCCTTGGGGCCGAGGGTCACCTTCACGGCGTCCGCCAGCGCGTCCACGCCCCTCTTGAGCTTGGCGCGGGCATCGCTGTTGAACAGCAGTTCCTTGGCAGCCATATGTTCCTCGTCTCCTCACGTATTGGTAGGCTCACGGCTGACCGCCATGAGCTGTCTGTGCTCAGCCGATCTTCGCCAGGATATCCGACGACTTCACGATCACGACCTCTTCGCCGTCGAGGGTGATGTTGGTGCCACTGTACTTGCCGTAGAGCACCTTGTCCCCGACCTTCACGTCCATCGGAATCCGCGTGCCCTTCTCCACCCGGCCCGGCCCCACCGCGACGACCTCACCCTGGGTCGGCTTCTCCTTGGCGGTGTCGGGGATGTACAGCCCGCCGCGCATCGTCTCCGCTTCGTCATCGGGCCAGATCACGACTCGGTCCTCCAGCGGATGAATCTTCAACTTGGGCTTGGTCTTAGTGCTGCTCATGGTGACCCTCCAGGTCCGAATCAGCAGGAAAGTGATTGACTTGCATGGAATTAGCAGTCGTTGCTCCCAACTGCTACCAACGGCGAGGAAGATAGATCGGCATTAGCACTTGTCAAGCGGGAGTGCCAGACACGGAAAACCCGATCCACCAAGATGTTCCACGACACCAGCCTAGCCATTGACAACGGTTCCGGGGGGCGGGCATCTTCGACCGCCTCAACCACCCGGGTCGTTGCGCATGTCCAAGAAATTGGTAACCCGATACGCCCTCATGGGGGCGTGCGTCGTTCCGGCAGCGCTGCTCTGCACTGCCTCGCTCGCCGCCCAGGACGCCCCCGAGCCCGCGGCCACGGTCGAGCGCAACGATGCCGCCCACACCGTAATTGTCACGATCGGCCCCCTCACCATCCCTGTGACCGGCGATCATCACGGCGCGCACGCCGCCGGTGGCAAGATGGCGGGCCATGACAGCCCCTTCTTCCACCACGAATGGCCGGTCGAGGGGTGGCTCTACGGCTTTTCGATCGAACTGTACGACTCCACCGGCACCCGGCTGCCGCGCAAGCACCTGCACCACGTAAGCGTGGTGAATCTGAGCCGGCGCCAACTGGTGTATCCGATGTTCGAGCGGATCCTGGGCGCAGGCCAGGAGCAGGACGCGTTCGAAGCCCCGAAGACGGTCGGGGTGCGACTCTCACCGGGGATGGAGTTCGGGACCTTCGTCGGCTGGCACAACGACACTGGCGCGCCGATCGTAGGTGCCCGACTGGTGCTGCGGATGAAATGGATGCCGCCCAACATGAATCCGCCGCCCACCGACGTGATGCCGGTCTGGCTCGACGTCAACAATCGCGCCGGCCAGTCGGATTCCTACGACCTGCCACCGGGGCTCTCCTCCCGCAGCTTCGAGTTCTCGGTGCCGGTGAGCGGGCGGGTCCTGGCCGCCGGCGGCCACCTCCACGACTACGCGAACTACGTGCGGGTGGAGGACGTGGAAAGCGGGAAGGTGCTCTTCAGCATCACGCCAAAGCTCACAGCGGACCGCAAGCTGATCGAGATTCCCCGCAAGATCTTCGGAGCCCGGGGAGAAGGGATCAGGATGCGGTCGGACCGCCGCTATCGGATCGTGGCCGAGTATGACAGCCCGGTGGCCGACACCATCCCCGCGGGCGCCATGGCCCTGATCGCGATGCTGTACAAGCCGGACGACTTCGCGGCCTGGCCCCAGCTTGAAATGGACCACCCGGAGCTGCAGAAGGATCTCGCCAACCTCGAGACCATGGGGTGGCAGACGGCGATGGAGGGCGAACACAATCACGAGGCCCACCAGCCCTGAGCGGGAGTACCCGGTGCGATCGATGAACTGTCTCGTCTTCCCGGGCCGGCTCCCGCGGCGGGAGCCGGCCTGTTGCTCTTTCGGGTGGCGCCCCCCGCAATCGCCCAAGGTGCTTCGACCTCATGAACTTCCCTGGTCGTCGCGCATATCTTCGTCGCTGATTCGATCCGCCCTCGTGGGCACTTGCCTGGTGCCGGCAGCCCTGCTCTCCGCGGCTCCGCTCGCTGCTCAGGCCGACTCCGCCACCGTCACCGTCGAGCTCCGCCGGGAGCACCGTGAGGTGGTGATCACCATCGGCCCGCTCACCATCCCGAACACGGGCGGCGGGCATAGCCATGGCGGCTCAGCCGGCCATGAAACCCGCCTGTATCGCGCCACCTGGCCACTGACCAGCTGGTTCCGCGGCTTCCAGGTCGAGCTGTACGACAGCGCGGGCCAGCGGCTCTCGGGCCGACATCTGCACCACCTGAGCATGGTCAACCTGGCGCGGCGACAGCTTCTCTACCCGGCGTTCGAGCGGATCCTCGGGGCAGGTCAGGAGCAGGCGAGTTTCCGGGCCCCAGCCACCATCGGCGTTCCCATGGACACGGGGATGAAATTGGGCACGTTTGTCGGGTGGCACAACGACACCGGGCATGAGATCGCCGGCGCGCGTGTCGTGATGCGGATGCAGTACCTGCCGTCGAACTGGATGCCACCGCCCACGCCGGTCCGGCCCCTCTGGCTGGACGTGTCGTATCGCTCCGGTGCCACCGACTCCTACGATCTGCCACCCGGGCCGTCGAGCAAGAGCTATGAGTTCACTCTGCCGGTCGGGGGGCGGCTGCTGGCCGCCGGCGGGCACCTCCACGACCACGCCAAGTTCCTGCGGCTGGAAGACGCGGAAAGCGGCAAGATCCTGATTGAGCTGAAGCCGCGAACCGATTCGACGGGCCGGCTGATCTCGGTGCCACGAAAGCTGTTCGGGGTGGCCGGGGCGGGGCTGCGCCTGCGTGCCAATCGTCGTTATCGCCTGCGTGCCGACTACGACAGCCCGGCCCCGGAGGTGGTGAAGAAGGGTGCGATGGGCCTGATGGTGGCAGCTTTCGTTCCGGACGACCCGAGCCGCTGGCCAGCGCTTGACCTCGCCGAAGCCGGGCTGCAGCGGGATCTGGCCATGTTGGAGAGCCTCGGTTCGCCCTCCAAGCCGGCGGCCCGGCCCTCCGCCCCGGATACTGCCATGGCGACGCACCAGCATAATCACCAGTGAGAGGCGCCCAGTGACCCCGGGCCTGCCACCGGCATCGAGGGCGAGGCCTGCGGTACCCGTAGATCGACCCTCCGAGGCTTCGGGCCTCGGAGGGTCGATGCTCTGGTACGACGACCTGTCAAGCCGATGGCTAACGACCGACGTCTACCCTACCCCACGATCCGCCGGGCTCCCACCCAGCGAGTGAACCACCAGCGCCCCGAAAGGTCGTCGGGGCTCAGGACGCTGATCTGGACGCCCTGCCGGGCACTGTGGATGAACTTGCCGTTACCGAGATAGAGCCCGACGTGGGAGATCTGCTTCCCGCTGGTCGCGAACGTGAGCACATCGCCGGCCCGCAGGGCGTCGAGGTCGCGTCCTACCTCCGCCCCTTCCCGCGCCTGATCCGCACTCCGCCTCGGAAGAGTGACGCCGTGCCGGCCGAAGGCGTAGCGGATGAGACCGGAGCAATCGAACCCGTCCGCGCCCTCGTCACCCCAACGATACGGCATCCCCATCACATCGAGCGCGGTCTGCACGACCCCGCTGATCAGCGCCGCCCGGTCCTCCGGAACCCCGCCGCGCCCGAGGTCGGCCCGGATCTCGTCCGCTGCGGGCACCGCGTCATCTGGCGCTGCCTTGGTCGAGGGTCGCGAGGGGCTCCCGCCGCCGCCCGATCGACGACTGCCGCGATCGAGTCCGAGACGAAACCCGAGTTCTACTCCGTGGTACTCGCCCGGGCTGATGCTCCGGTAACGCCCCTCCGCCGCCAGGGAGAGGCCGCGGACCGGGAAGAGTTCGTATCCGAGCCCGGTGGACCAGGAGCCCCAGAAGGTATCGCTGCCTCGGCTGGCCAACCCGCCTTGCACGCCGCCCAGCAGATAGAGGCCCGGGGCGCCGCCCCGAAAGAGCGAGAGGTCCGCCCCGGCGCCCCACAGACTTCCCATCGGTGCGTGGCCGTCCATCACGACAGCATGCAGCCCCCCACCGACCGGGCCGAGAATCGCAGCGGTGATTCCCAGCTGGTAGCTCGTCGCCGGCGGGTCGGTGAAGAGGTGCCCCATCTGGAATCCCACGCCCTGAGCGGAGAGTGAACCGATCCCCAGACAGGGAAACAGGAGCAGGAGGGCACGCCTCATTTCACCCTCACCGGCTGGCCCGTCCGAAGGTCCACGCGATACACATTACCCGGTCGACAGTGGAGCCAGATCGCCGCCTCGATTGTGGAGTCGTTGACCAGACGCGGGACCGCGCCGGTATAGAGCAGCGGAATGGGAGTGGTGCGTCCGTCGCCGCGGATCTCCATGACCCGTTCGACGCACGGTGCTCCAGCGGAGTCGCGTGCCGCCCTCGCGGCGGCGAACCAGACCTCGACACCGGTCGGTGTCTTCAGGACCAGAGAGTCGACGGGCCGCAGGGTCGCGGTGGTGGCCGGAGCTGAGTCTCGAGGCGGTCCGCCGCGCTCGGCGCCGCAGGCGATGCTGCCCAGAAGGCCGAGCATGGCCTGGCGAAGGCTACGACCCATCGCCCCGCCCCCCTGCCTCGCTGGCCTCGTCCTCCGCGGCCGTCGTGCTCTGCCCGGCCTCCTCGAGGACCGGCAGCCCTTCCCGGTTGACGTGCAACGAGTGCCGGAGCCGGGGCGAACGCCGAAGCAACTGGATCCAGCCGTACATGAGAAGGGTGCCGGTCAGCAATGCCGCCGAGCCGGCGGCGTAGATCGCATGGCGGGGATCCCCGAAGCTGCCATGGGTCTCCAGCATCATCCAGGCGCCGCAAAACGAAACTGCCCACGCCACGAGTGGCGCGAGCAGCCAGCCAAGGATGCGAACCAGGATGCCGAGCCAGCGCATCCCCTCCTACTTCCGGCGCGCTCCGAGGACCGACGCGATGGTCGCGAGGGCGAGCCCCGGCAGGAACGCCACCCCGAAGGTGCCCACATTCCATCCGGCGCCGGGGACGCGTAGCAGGACGCCGAGCCCGGTCGCGACCGCGGTCAAGGCGACCAACTGGAGAGCCCCGGCGGCGAGGCTCGGCGCCCGCCCGCGCCCGGCCTGGTTGGCAAGGATCCAGGCGCCGAGCCACGGCAGATAGGTTCCGACCATCCACCAGATCGGGTGATACCACCAGTTACTCCCGCCACCGATATCGCGCCAGCGGTGAGTGTAGAGACCGAAGGGCTGGAAGAGCGCCACGTCAACGATCAGGAACACCACCGTGGCCGCCAGGCCGATACCCGCCGCCCCAGAGATCCCCTCGATCGACTGTGCCCGCGTCCACAGCCCGGGCAAGAACACCACCGCGATGACGGCCACGCTGACCAGCACCAGGAGCAGTGCCTGTTCGGCCACCCCGTCGAGGTACTTGGACACCAGGCCAATGACGAGAACGGCGACTGACTCGAGCAGTCCGAGTTTGACCGCCGCACGGAGAACGTGCGGGAGATCGGTCTGGTCGGCGCCAGAATGGGCGTGGACCGCGGCACTCATGGAGGCTCCGGAAGACAAGGTGGATGAACGGCTTAACTATAAACACCCCAGCCGAGGATCACCACCACGTCGGTAACGGCCCAGGCGCCAAGCGCGGCATACATTCCCGCCTGGTGTTGGTCCGGCTTCATCGTCCGATGGTGTGCGATCCACGGCCCGAGCACCCGGGCCCAGGCGGCTGCCGCGAGGGCCAGTCCTCCCCAGCGCGCCAGGTCCGCGGGCCTGGTCCCCCATCCCGCCCGGACTCCGGCCGCGGCGAGCACCAGAAAGGCCAGCACCGCAGCCAATGCGGCGACCAGCAGACTGCGGCGCATCCCGAGGATCAGCGCCAGAGTTCGGTCCCCGCGCTGGCGGTCCTCCTCGAACTGGTAGAGCTGGGTGAGCGGGTACAGGCTGGCGAACAGCGGACAGAATGCGAACAGCACCAGTCCGTGGGCCAGATCGAGCGGACGCCCCGTGGCGGCGTAGCCGGCGTAAGGCGTCAGCGTGCCGAACCCCCACATGTTGATGAGCCAGTCTGCACCGGCCACCGCCTTGAGCCGGACCGGCGGGACCGAGTACGCGAGCGACAGCAGGAAGCAGATCGCGTAGGCCCAGCGGAATCCCGGCGGGAGCCACAAGCTGGCCAGCTGACCTCCGACCATCAGCGCGAACGCCACGAGGCCGAGATAGCGCGGGACCGGTGGAGGTGACTTGAGGTAGCCGATGTCGCCTTCGTCTCGATCGAAGGCGGAGTTGATGGCAAGCGTCCCACCGTTCAGCAGCACCACCCAGAGGATCAGGGCCAGCACGGCTGGGCCGAGCAGGACTCCCCGCCAAGCGCCGGCAACGCCCACCGCCAGCAGGTAGCCCACCGCGGTGTGCCCCGCCATGATGGGCCACTCGGCAGGTCGCAGGTGGAGGATGTAGGCAAAGGCGGACCCGAACGTCCGATATCCGTACCGGCGAATCGCCGTGGTCACCAGCGGACGCCAAGGTGGCGAGCCGCGATACGGAGCCCGTGCAGGGTCAGGTCAGGGTCGACCTGCTCGATCGTCGTCGTGAGCGGGACGATCGTCCCGGCGAGACCGCCGGTCGCCACCGTGCGGGGCCGGCCCGACACGGGCCATTCCCGCTGGATCCTGCGAACGATTCCGTCGACGGCATCAGCGGTGCCGAACAGCACCCCGGCGCGGATGCACTCCTCGGTGCGGCGGCCGATCACTCGTTCCGGCGGACGGAGCTCGGTCGCTGGGAGCTTGGCGGCGCGCCGGGTCAGCTGGTCCGCGGAAGTGCGCAGGCCCGGCATGATGACACCGCCGATGAACCGGCCATCCGCGGTGATGCAGTCGAAGGTCGTCGCCGTGCCAAAATCCACGACGATCGTATCGGACCGGTAGCGTTCGACGGCGGCGAGAGTGT
>Ga0315273_10000859_pt1 | contig 33133 bp, 33 predicted proteins | sample YL17G02_0_MG_FD_205753 | JGI IMG/M metagenome (GOLD analysis project Ga0315273, IMG submission 205753) | Sediment microbial communities from Yellowstone Lake, YNP, Wyoming, USA - YL17G02_0 | ecosystem: Environmental > Aquatic > Freshwater > Lake > Sediment | place: USA: Wyoming | collected...
ATATGTTTGCGCTGCAGGTAGTTCTCCAGATCATGGGATAGATAGCACGATCCGTTGTCAGAGAGCAACCGTGGACGCAGGAGCACATTCACATGGTCCCACCAGGTGGATGATCTCGCGTTTATCATCCTGGCTGCTCCTCACACCTGCTCTTGCATGCAGATGCAAGTGTCATTCGTCCCACGGCGTTGCCTGCCCCAGTAAGCTTTTTATCCTGGCACCGCCCGTCATATCATCCCCGAGTGAAACGAGTGGGATGGCAGGTGTATGTGCCCGGTTCTTCAGCATCAGCTCTGCCACCACCAGCTTCATCTGCTCAACCTCGTTTCGCATCTCCACGACTTCCCGGCTGTCTACCTGACGTTGGGTATCTCCCACCAGACGCTGTTTCCCCGCCTCCATAAATTCCTTGCTCCATTTGCAGTACAGGTTGGTATGGGTCCCTTCTTTCCGGCACAGCTCGGCAATTGTACTCTCTCCCGGAAAGCCTTCCAGAACGATCCGAACTTTCTCTTCTGCGGTATATTTCTTGCGCGTCGCACGGCGGATATCCCGCACTGTCGCTTCCACATTCTTCTTTTTCTCAGCCATGTTTTGCTCCTTACTCTAAATTCTATAACATCCTGGCCGAGGAAGTGCACCTTGGTTTTTACCCCTATTCTGGCTCACAAGATCTGACACGCTACACTTCCAGATTGGAAGACGTGGGAAATATGGATGTTTTTACACCCATATGTACTGGGTAGATAGAACGAGTGCCAGCTCTTAATCAATTGGTTCGGGGTTTGCCCAAGGGGTACTTCGCCCCCTTCACCCTTGAGTGCTGCGCACCATACGGTTACAGCCCGGGGAGGCTGCAAGCTCCCGAATGGACACAGAAATTGAGCCCCGCAAGGGGCTTTTTGGGTCCTGCCATTTGTCCAATACCTTGGTACCCAGCCGGGGCGTACTCGTAGCCTCCCAGCCCCGGGTCGGCTGCCCGCGATTGTTGGATGACCCCTGGCTACTCATACCATTCCCCTTAAAGAACTGTGACCGAACACCCTCCAAAATAAACCTGATCACTCTCCAAACGGAGGGTATCATCCCACTTCGGAAGAATAATTATTTTACTAATACCAGGCTCAGCACTACTTCTTGATCCTGCATCGCCCCTGTCCGATTGAAACCCAACTTTGTATAGAAACCTTCCGGGCTTCCCTGCCCTTCTTCACAACTGACCAGTAATTCTTTTGCCCCTGGACGCGTGCTGACATATTCAACCAGCAATTGGACGGCTTTTTCTCCATATCCCAATCCTTGATAAGGCCCTGCGATCATCAGCCGCCATAGAAAATACCTGGGTTCGGCTGGATCGTCATATAGCATGATAAAACCGGCCGGAGTTTCATCGGCATAAATGGCGCGAAACCACGAATATTTATTGAAATGGGCTTGAGCGATCGATTGTGCATTTGAAGCCACCATTTTCTTCTGCAGCGCCGATAATGTATCGCTTAATTTGCAGATGGAGATAACGGTTTCTTCAGTTATTTCTCGAAGACTAATAATGGAATTGGCACCACTGTTTGCATTGACCAGCATTCTTACTTTCCGATTTTAGGTTAGTTCAGCCATTTTGCTGCAAAAAAGGGCACCCAGACGATCAATCGGAGCGCCGAAAGGCCATAGCCAAATATGCATCCCAATGCCATTACTGCATCAGGAGCTGTCCGATGATAAACCGTGAGAGGGGCTTGAAAAACATTGCTGAGCCAATGGATGATCATAGGTTGGAGAAGACTGCCGGACTTGATAAAAAGTGTTCCGTCGCGGACCCAACAGCTGGCTCATGTCACAGCGCAGTATGCCGGGGTAGCGGCGACTAGGCGGGCGTGGTCTCTGCCAGGATTTCTTCCCACCACAGGTCCATCCTCAGGAGGGTGTCACGATGCTCGGGGTGTGCTGGAATGGCTTGGCACAGCCGGCGGCTGCGGGCCGCTTGTGCCCGGGCTGGCGCCTGCGAGTAATTCAGGCCGGTCGTTTTTTTTCCTTGGCCCTCTTTTTTTTGGTTGGCGATGGCGATTTTCTTTTTGTGCTTATTAATTCTGCCCCAGCCGCCTTTGGATCGTAACCCTTGGGCCATTTTGTGCCTTTATTATATTTTGCCCCGCTCAGCTTTGCACCGCTAAAGTCTGCCCCGATCAGGTTTGCATCGTCCAGTTTTGCCCCGCTCAGGGCCGCCCCGCTAAAGTCAGCCCCTTTCAGGTTTGCTCCGCTCAGGATGGTCGCGCTCAGGTCAGTCCTGCCCAGGTCAGCCCCGCTTAGATCGGCCTCGCCAAAGTCTGCCCCCCTCAGGTTCGCCCCGCTCAGGTTTGCCCCGACCAGTTTTGCCCGGACCAGTTTTGCCCCCACCAGGAAAGCCCGGCTCAGGTCAGCCTGGCTCAGGTTGGCCCTCGTCAGGTTGGCCCTGCCCATGATGGCCCCTCGCAGGTTAGCGTCCTTCAGGTTAGCCTTGGCCAGGTTGGCCTTTTGCAGATCAGTTCCTGGTTTTATTTCAAAGCCCATCAGTACACAATAGAATCGAGTTAGAAAGTTCATTTTGCACCTCCATCGCGCTTGTTTTGGTCGCATGCGCCGCCTTGGTGATTGCCGATCGCGGTGATCTCCTTTCATCCACCAATTTGTATCTTCGATCGCCTCAGCCACATTTGGATCAAGACCAACCGGCCGTTCTGTATCTTGATCATATTATATTCCGTTTAGATCAGCCCTCTTCAGGTTAGCTGACATTATATTTTCCCTTCCTGGGTCAGTCCCATTCAGGTCGGGCATGCCCAGGTTGGATTGGAACAGGTCGGCGGTGCAAAGTTCGGCCCCTTCCGGGCTGGCCTTCCGCAGGTCAGCCTCGATCAGGTTAACCCCAACCAAGTTCGCCCTCCGCAAGTCGCCGTTTTCGGGCTGAAGCGGGGTGGGTCGGTTCAGGCGTGCATGGTGTCTATCTACCGTAAATTGCAAACCTTTTTCCTCAAAAGCCAGCCTAAAGGTGCCCCTGGTGGAATTTAATATTCACGGCCAAGCCAACCCATGCATCCACCGGCACTCAAGCTTGAGTATATAGAGTTCTTCCTGGTTGGTCAAGTTGAAATGAGCCGCCGCGCAGGTCTTCCCCCCGTCCGACAGTGGCCTGACTCCGCCGCAACCATGCCCGGGCCCATGGAGCCACGCCAGTATTGCAGGAACCCATTGTTCATGGGAGAGCGATGATCATCGGGCTGAAGTAAGGGATCAACCAGATGAACCAAACCAAAAGGCTGAACTTGTGGAAGTTGTGGATGGCGGTTTCATCCCTTTTGAACAACACCAGGGTGGCCCAAATTGCATGGATCAACATCAGCACGATTGCGATCCCCCCGCTTACGCCATGGATATCAAATGTCAGCCCACCGGCCATTTCCATCATTAAGCCCGTGCCCCAGGTGTCGAAGACCAGCCCAAACCAGAAGAAAACCAGGTGCCAACCCTTGAGCTTACCTTGAAAACGCTCACTCCATACCCCAATGGAATAAAAAATCAGAGCATAACTAATCACGATCATGGGGATCCTGGCTGCATCCATCCACACACTCTCCGGTCAAATATTTTTTCAGGGTACTGCTCAAATAATTCTCACCGACATCCATCGCCCATCGTTACCCTTCCGCGGACTTTCGCTCCCGTGCATCCTCTTGCGGACCTATTTGGAGTGGAGATAAGTGCGATCGACCCCCGCGATAAACGATAAGAACAGGTCAATGTCAACCGGCTTTGTCAGGACGGCTTTGATGCCTTTCGCCATACCCTTCTGGATGAGTTCGTCCGCCGCATAGGCCGTCATCAAAAATCCGATCAGGCGCGGCCGGCCGCGCGAATGGCCGTGACCGCCGGCGGCTGGTCGCGCAGCGCCTTGAATGGATCAAGCGCATTTTCATCCAGGGTTAAGTGAACATGAGCGTTGATCAGGCCTGATATTACCGTGCTCCCGCAGATGTCAAGCATTACCGGGTTGGGAGTGTCCGCCAACCGGTCATCCGGGGCGATTTCCTCCACCCGCTCGCCCAGGATCAACGTGGCATTATCGATCAGTCCGGCTCCGATGCCATCGATCAAACGTACGCCAATCATCTTCATGTGATTTCTCCTGACTTGCTGTTAACTGGTGTTAAGACGAATACGATATGGGATAACCGGTGGGAGAAGATGTGGATGTAGGCACATGCCCACCCGCCTCCACTGTTCATTTTGTACGGCGGCAACTCATAACCGTCAATATTTCTTGATTTTCAGGCTGCCCTCTCTAATAGAAAGCCCGATGGATCTTTTAAATATGGCAACCAGGCGGTTTTATTTAAGGCAAGGATGGTATGGATGGCATTGTCACCGGGACCGAGCCTACAGATGGCAAGGTCACTTGAAGCCCCAGGCTCGCTAATTCAGACCTGGCTGCCTCGATCAGCGGAGCTTCCTGCATCAGTGCATTCGTAAATGCGTTCGGATCATTGAATTTACCCGTCAACATCATTTCTTGCGCGGAGGTGCGAAAGTCCATGCTCGAGAGAACCAATTCCCGCGCATGTTCAGTGCAGACGTCGATCGCCACGTTGAAAACTTTCTCTCTGATACTTCTTAAAGTCTTCAACTGCTCGCTGACGATCACCCCGTTTGCGAAGTTGACTGTTTGAAATTGAAATTCGGTCATGTAGGTGGAAATGTCTGCCCATCCAAGTTCTGTGCATGGTCTGCCGGTGGGGGTCGGGCTACTCTCGGCGCTTGGGGTGACAGCGGCGGTTGGGATGCTGGTGGGCATCCCCGCTTGTGTTTCTACGGGTGCCAACTGGGTGGCAGCTTGCGACAACGCACAGGCCATTAGAAGCAGGACGATGCCGGTCAGAAATACATATTTATTCATTGTATGCTCCCTTTCATGTTTGGAGCGGTCTCCCGCCCGATCGAACTTGCCATGATACAAATTAGAAATCGGTCTTTCTGGCTCCAAGCATACATGGACTCATCTTGATTTCGCTGATCTTGCCTTCAATTTTATGCTAGAATAAAACACCGACTACGAAAAGGAGGTACATCACCATGGACAACCACGAGCTTCGTAAACTTCTTAATCAACTTCACGATGAGATCAAAAACACCCGGGTGGTTGACGAAAAAGGGAGTGAGCTGCTGCGCGACCTTGACGGGGATATCCGCGCATTGCTCGAACGTTCGGAGGCAGATCCCCTGCAGCTGCATCCCTCCATCGTTCACCGTCTGCAAGGCGCTCTCAACAATTTCGAGACCACCCACCCCGACCTGACCATGATGATTTCCCGGCTGCTGGAATCTCTGAGCAATGCTGGGATTTGATCTGGTCGGGAGCCTGGTTAGCCCACACAGAAGGATCTTCCAGGCTGTCCTGCCGCCTTTGACAACCGCAGGTGGTTGGGTAGTAGTTCATACCCACAGGTGACATCGTCCTTGCAAGAGACACCATACCAGCAAGGTATATTCCTCCTGGGACGGGTCAGTCCCCCGTGCCCATCTACAATGCCTCCCATGCTTTGCTCACCAGACGGATCAACTGTTCCATCCCTTTTTCCAGGGGTGCCACGTTAATAAATTCATCCACGCTGTGCGCCCGGCCTCCAGTTGTCAAACCGATGGTCACAGCAGCCAGACCGCGGCTGAGCGGCAGGTTGGCGTCGGTCGAAGCGGTATTCAGATGCGGTTCCACACCTGCCGCCCGCAGGCAGTCCTGGGCGAGTCTCACCAGAGCATGTTCCGCCGGGATCCTGCCGGATGGCCGCCTGCCGATCATTTCCGACTCCACCGTCACACCTGGTTTCGCTGCCGCCCGGACAATTTGCTCCACCCGCCCGGCCAGTTCTTCCAGCGCCTCATCACTCTCAGAGCGCAGGTCCAGTTCCAGCATGGCTTCAGCGGCGATCGTGTTGACCGACGACCCGCCTGAGATGATGCCGATATTGAGGGTAGTGCGCGGCGTGGTAGTCCCGGTTCCTGGACGGGGCGTGGTAGTCCCGGTTCCTGGAAGGGACAACGCAGTGATGTGGGTGGAGAGCGCAGTCAGTTCGTGGATGGCTGAAGGCTGACCGTGATCATTCCACGCATGCCCGCCCGAGGTCCGCACGGTGATACGCGCCCGCCGCACCCCCAGTCCATTATGGGTGATATGTCCCAGAGCCATGCCTTCCAGGAGGATGTATGCAAGAGGGTCAGACCCGAAATGGTCCACCACTACCCGCATGCCGCGCAGATCCCCCAGCCCCTCCTCGCACACATTCGCGACCAACCAAAGGTCACCCGGCAGAGCCAGGCTGCGTTCGCGTAATGCCCATACCAAGCCAAACAGACCGGCCACGCCCAGTGAATTATCGCCGATCCCGGGTCCCAGGATGCGCTCTTGCTGGCGCTCGAAATGCAGATCAACACTTGTTGGAAAAACAGTATCCAAGTGGGCACTGACCACCAACGCCTTTGCTGACCCCTTGCCTGGCAACCGCGCGTAAACATTGCCCGCCCCATCCAATTTAATGTCCGCCAGATTTTCCTCGACGAAGCGGGCGCGCACGAATTCAGCCCGCGCCGCCTCCTGAAATGTGGGCGCTGGGATCTGCTGGATGGCGATCGACAGGTCGAGCATGCGGGTAGTTAAGTCAATCATAAAGGCTCCATCCAAAATTATACACGCCGTCTGGTACTATTGTTAAAGTTCGTTATCACCGCCTACGGAAAACTGCTCAATGATTACCCTCCCCGTTGACACCACACATTTTTCCACTGCACTACACTGTTGCCCTATCCGTGTACCTCGGATGGGGGAGGCTGGGAGGGGGTCAATTTCCTTCGCCATCACCTTTCATCGCTGCCACAGGCGACGCAATTCATATCTCAGAGTGTATGCGATCACGAATAGTGCGCGGCGCCATTCGTTTACGTGCAGCGGTTTTGCTGGAGGCTGATGCACGTAATTCCTGCGCAAGTAGGCCAGTTTGAAACCGGTGCGCAGCATGTTGTGATAAGAAGAATTGGGGTCTTCGGTGTAGCGTGTCAGATCTAGTGAGAGAATTGAGGGGTAAAAACTAAGGTGTACTTTCCCGGCCAGGATGATATAGAATTCAAGAAAAGGAGTAAGCCATGGCCGAGGAAAAGAAAAGTGTGGAAGCAACCGTACGGAATATTCGTCGCGTGACCCGCAAGAAATACACTGCGGAAGAGAAAGTACGGATCGTGTTGGAAGGATTGCGAGGGGAGAGCTCGATCGCCGACCGTGCCTCGGATTCAGGATAGGATCTTCTTTTTGATCTCAGGCGACATCCATTCCTTGCTCATCGTTCCTCCGCTGTCGAACAGGCTCACGAACCCATCGCAAATAACTTGTGAAGAGCAGGCGCCGATAATCCCGACTTCTCGACCAGCGCCATCAATTCGACACCAAGCTGGTGCATCTCGTCGGGGGCCTGCATGCAGTGCCAGGCGCCGCCCACCTCCATGTAGCGGGTGGGAAGCAGGAGACGCATGGCCAGCACGAGGATGAATTTGGGGGTGCGCCGGACAATGCCTGTCATTCTGTCCTGGGCCATCCTGACTCCAACCACGTCAAGCACATCCAAGGTCTCGCGTAGCGCGTCGACAAGCAAGGCCAGGTCGGCAGTGGCGCGTGCCATGGCGCGATTATCGCAGTGGTACAAGATCAGCATGTGAGCCAGAGGGGCGACAAACGCTGCATGCCTGGCCAGGTAATCCGTCATATCTGTGGAAGTTCTGGCGCTGAGGCCGGCGCGGTTGAAAATGGCCACCAGATGGGTGAGACGGGGAGTGATGCTGCCGTCAAGCTCACCGAAGGGAGTAGCATTCCTGGGATTGGCGGTCGGGCTGAAGCCGTGGATGATGTTGCCTTCCCGTTTCCCTGCTCCGAACACGAACCCGAGCATGACCCGCTCCCGGCCGAGCGCATCGGTCAGGAGCTGCGGGCCAGAGGGGTTGTTGACCATGAAAACGATATTGGGGGATTTATTGTTCGCCAGGACCGGCAGAAGGTCCGGCACCTGGTTCTTGCGGATGATGACGAGCACATAATCGTAGACATCATCAGGCGCAAGCAGGTTGATGACCGGGACCTATGTCACGCTGCGAGTCTTCTTGAAGGGATCCTCGATGACGATCCCCTGCTCCACCAATTCTTCGTGCCGTTTCCCCCGCGCCAGGACGGTCACATCGATGCCGGCCTGATAGAGTCCCACGGCACAGATCGAGCCGTTCACACCCGCCCCGATGACAAGGATCCTTGCATTATCTTTATCCATCCCGACCTCCTTATTTTGACCGACTGTCCTTCATTGCAGGCATGGAAGTATTAGTAAAAAGCAATTATAATAGTTAGTATATGCTAATATAGCACATTCCTTCTTTGTGAGTCAAGGTGAATTATGGCGCAAGCGAAAAAAGTCCAAACCGAGAATCGTCCCACCCCTACCATCGAAGATTATCTGGCGATCCTCTATGTGATGGAACGCGATGGTGATGCGATTGTTGCCGCCCGGCTGGCAGAATCCGTGGAAGTTACCCCGCCGACCGTGACCGTTACCCTGAAGCGCATGGAACGCGATGGCTGGATCGCGGTCGATCCGGAGAAGGGGATTTACCTGACGAAGACCGGATGCGAGGCGGCCAGCTCTGTCATCCGCCGGCACATGCTGACCGAGTGGATGCTGGCGCGTATGCTCAAAGTCCCCTGGTCGCGTGTCCATACCGAAGCAGACCAGCTCGAGCACTCGATCTCATCCGAGATCGAGGACCAGATGCGTACCAACCTGAACGATCCGCAGACCTGCCCACATGGTAATCCCCTGCCCGGCTACGAACATGTCGCCGCAGATTGGCTGCCTCTCACGGATATCCCTGCAGGCGAAAAAGTGATCATCCGCCGCATCCATGAAACGGCGGAAGATAATCATGAACTCATGCAGTTCCTGGAAGCCAACGGCATGGTCCCGGGCGCTGCAGCGGAAGTGACCGATGTGTTGGCTTTCAATCAGACGATCGGTTTGAAAGTTGGGAAAGGGAATGTGACCATTGGTTTCCCGGCTGCTATATATATTTTTGTGGAGAGCTCAAATTAATGGTAGACACAACGACAATGCAGTTGATGGAGCTCGAGCCTGGTAGGAAAGCCTTCATCCGCAAGCTCGAAGGAGGCCGCACTGTCCTATCCCGTTTCGCCGCGCTGGGCTTTACGCCAGGCACAGCGGTGACCATGATCCGCAACGGCGACCACGGACCTCTGCTGGTTTCCCTGCGCGGTTCGCGGGTCGCCTTGGGGCACGAAGAGGCCCTCCACATCCTGGTCTCTCCTGTGAAGAAGGAAAGGCCAGCAAACAAAGAGATGGTCCCCCTGGCCAGCATTTCCATCGCCCTGACCGGCCAGCCCAATGTGGGCAAATCCTCCGTCTTCAATTCACTGACCGGCATGAATCAGCACGTCGGCAACTGGACCGGGAAAACGGTTGAGTGCAAGGTCGGGGCTTTCCGATATAAGGATACGGCGTTTTCCATTGTCGATTTGCCCGGCACCTACAGTCTGACGGCCAGCTCCGAGGAGGAACGCCTGGCGCGCGACTATATCATCCAGGAGCATCCAGATCTTATCGTGGCTGTGGTCAACGCGGCCACCCTGGAGCGCAGCCTTTATCTCGTGGCGGAACTACTGCTTCTGCCCGTGCCTGTCATCGTGGCGCTCAACATGATGGATGTGGCTGAGCAGGAGGGAGTACAAATCGAGCCAAAAGTGCTGGAGGCGGCGATGGGTATCCCTGTCGTGCCGATGGTCGCTTCAAAGGGCGTGGGCATGGCAGACCTCGAAGAAATCGTCCTGCGCATGTCACACGCTGAAATTCCCTATCAGCCCAAGACGCCTTTGATCCTTCCAGCTCACAGGGTGATCCTGGATCAGCTCAAGAGTCTCATCAGTTCGTATGTCCCGCCCTCCTATCCAGAGGAATGGGTGGCGCTCAAATTGTTGGAGGGGGATGATGAACTGACCAAGACGATGCAAATTGCCATGCCGGCCGAAGCCTGGGAGCCCGTTCATGCCCTGTTATACAAACACGAAGATGCCATCCTGGACATTGCCGGCGCCCGTTACGAGTGGGTGGCGCGCGTCATCCGTGCGGCGGTTGTCGAGCCTATGGTGACTCGCGTCGGCCTGACATCTCGTCTGGACAAAGTTTTGACACATCCTTTTTGGGGCACCCTTACACTGGTTGCCCTGCTGGGTCTGGTCTTTTTCCTGACCTATAAAGTGGGCAGTCCGCTGCAGGCCTGGTTGAGTCAGTTGGTCGGTGTTGCAGCCAACTTGATCCGTAGCAGTTGGGTCAACGGTCCCGTCTGGCTGGTCGAGTTCTTCGCCGGCGGGGTGCTGGGCGGGATCGGTATGGTGCTGACCTTCCTGCCGATCCTGGGTATCTTTTTCCTGATCCTGGGATTTCTGGAAGATACCGGCTACATGGCTCGGGCAGCTTACCTCTCGGACCGCTGGATGCACATGATGGGTCTGCACGGCAAAAGTTTCATGCCCATCCTGCTGGGCTTCGGCTGCAATGTTCCAGCCATTCTTGGGACGCGCATCATCGAATCGAAAAGGGCGCGCCTCTTGACCACCCTTCTGATCCCGCTGGTGCCATGTACCGCCCGCATGGCGGTGATCACGATCCTGGCGGCGGTCTTCTTCGGCGCCAATGCGTTCTGGATCGCCTGGGGGCTGGTGGGGTTCAGCCTGCTCATCCTTGCAGGCTTGGGAGTAATCCTGCACCACTTCTTCTTTGAGAACGAACATGTCCCTTTCATCATGGAACTGCCGCTCTATCACCTGCCTAACCTCAAAACGATTGGCATTTACGTCTGGGACAATGTTCTGGGCTTCCTCAAAAAGGCCGGCACGACGATCCTGGTGGCCACCCTGATCGTCTGGGTCCTGTCGTACTTCCCAACCGGCAACGTGATGACGAGCTACCTGGGCATGGCGGGCAAATTTCTGGAACCGATGGGAAGTTGGATGGGCCTGCCCTGGCCGATGCTAGTGGCGCTCCTGACCAGTTTCGTCGCCAAGGAAAACACGGTGGCAACTCTGTCCGTCCTGTATGGCAGCCTGGATATGCTCAAAACCGTCATGACGCCCACAGCCATGCTGGCCTTCCTCGTGTTTCAAATTCTTTTCATCCCGTGCGTCGGGACGGTAGCTGCCATCCAGCAGGAGACCAAATCCTGGAAATGGACGCTGACCAATGTGGGGATGCAACTGGGTTTGAGCCTCGGATTGGCAGTTGCTGTTTACCAGATCGGGAGGCTTTTCTGAGATGCTTCACGATTTCCTGAAAACGATCCGGGATGGCGAAGTGCAGAGCCTGCCGGAGATCTCCCGCACCCTGCGAATCTCCCCGGCGATGGCGCTCCAAATGGCAGACGATCTATCCCGCAAAGGTTACCTGCAAGAAATGGGTGTTGACTGCGGCACGCCGCAGTCGGGTTGTTCGGATTGCCCGGCGGGAAGCGGCTGCCAGGTGCTGACCCAGCACTGGTTCCTGACGGAAAAAGGGAAGGCGGCTGTTTCCGGGCATTTTTCCGATCCCATGACTGGCAGGGAGACCCAATGAATAATCCAAAGAAGCTTCTCACCCCTGGCATTATTCTCCAGGTGCTGTTCTTTATTGTCCTCATCCCCTTTCTGCCGCTTTTCGTCTCCCGGTATTGGAACTGGTGGGCGGCCTGGGTTTATGGCATCCTGTCCATCCTGAGCTTTGTCCTCAGCCGGCTGCTGGTCGCCCGGCGTCACTCTGACCTAATCGCCGAACGCGCCCGCACCATGCAGCATGAAGATGCCCAGCCCTGGGACAAGCGCCTGGCCCCGTTGATGGGGCTGACCGGGATCCTGGTGCTGCTGATCGCCGGCCTGGATCAACTGATGGGCTGGTCTCCCTCTTTCAGCATGTCGGTGAAGATCGTGGCGCTTGTGCTGACGCTGGCCGGATATGCCCTTTCCTCGTATGCCCTGATCGGGAACCGGTTCTTCTCAGGCATGGTCCGTTTGCAGACGGACCGGGGTCAGACAGTAGTGTCCAGCGGACCATACCGCTAGATGCGGCACCCTGGAAGCCACTGTGTGGTTTTGTTTATATTGTCTATCGGGGATCTGCTACAAGGTGCCTGTTCCGGTTCAATAAATATTAACAGCCCCCACTACTTATTACTACTGGTTGTGACCTTATTATATCGCAACGTCCAAACCATACTAGCCAAGATCAGTAATCCTCCGAACCACTGCCTCATGGACAGGCGCTCTCCTAACAACAAGACGGCCCACAACACACCTAAGAGTATTTCTAGAGGGCCAAAGAATGACACTTGTGCGCTCCCAAGCCTTCGAATGGCCGCAAACAATGTCAATCGGGTAAGTACGGTAGATAGCAAGGCAGTACCCCCAATTGATATCCAGCCTACCGCAGAGATAGGCGAGAAATCTCTTGGGCCAAATAGCCACACCAGAGTAGTAATAATTGCCATGGTGGTAATGATATAAATTGCGGAGGTTTGAGCGGGATAATCACTCAAATACCACTGAACGATATTCAAATGAAGTGCATATGCAAAAGTCGTTCCCAGAATAAATAAAATTCCGACCAAATTTAGGTCGCCCCCCATCTTCAAAAAAAGATATATCCCAAAAAGAGACATGCTTAGGAACAGCAAGGTTTTGAGACGTAATCGCTCGCCTCTCAATGCCAGCATAAGAACTGTAAAGAGAGGATAGAAGGAAAAGAGCATGGTCGCAACCGAGGCATCAAGATGCTGAATCGCCAAGTAAAACAGTATCAGCCCCGCACTATTGGCAGCACCGGCTGCCGAAGTGAATACCAATGCCCGACTATCGATTCGCAGGATTTCTGGCTGGGCAATGGAGAAAAAAACCCAAAAAATTGCCGAAGCGATCCATAATCTAAGCATCAATAGTGTTATGGGATCATTGTTTGCATCCACCCCCACCTTTACCAGGGTCGGAGCAACGCTGGCTGTGAGTACAGCAAAGAGGGCTAGCACCAAACCATAGACTTGATTACGTTTATCTAGCATGACGAATCGCTCCAATTCATGATGACATGGGCGGAAGCATCAGGCTTCTCTGAAAAATGTTTTTTCATCCCTTTCCTTTCGCGAAGAGAGGCGGTATGGATGTCATCTGACCGCCTCCCCTCACGAATTCATAAGAGTCCTATCGATAACAGATTCACCCCATTTCTCGCATTCGCTTAGCTGCTTTCTCAATAACCCTTTTCATCTCCTGGATCACGTCACCTGGCAATGATTGTGGATGATGATTTAAAAGGATGTCCTGAACCTTTTCAGTCATTCTATCGTTCATTGTTTTTGCACCTGACATCATCCAATCGTCATAGTTTTGGCGATTAATTAATGGGGAATAATGATGCTCACGGAAATGCCGTAATGTATGGGGCTTGTCCAGGAAATGACCTCCTGGTCCGACTTCAGCAATTAGATCGTATGCCAGCGTTTCTTCGCTGATTTCCAATCCCCCCAAAATGCGTCTTACCATTCTAATAATTTCATCGCTCATCACAAATGCCTCCAAGGAAACGGTCATGCCTGAATCGATGAGACCGATGTCATGGATCATATTTGATCCTGCAAAAGCGCTAGTGAGAAGCGTATTCGTAGCTTCGATGGCAGCTTGGGGATCCAAGATTTTTGAATTCGAGCAGCCTGCAGTTCCATACGACGGCACTTCATAAAAACGACACATTTCGGTAATACCGGCCATCATCAAGGACAGTTCTGGCGCTCCATATGTGGTAACCATTGTTCGCATGTCCATTGTCGTTAACACACCACCAGTTACGACTGGAACGCCTGGATTGATCAGCTGGGCCAAGACAATTCCCGCCAATCCCTCGGCCAAAGCAATCGCAATGGTAGAAGCCAGAGTCGTTGGTGTTGTCGCACTCGCCATCGGCATAGGGTTGAACAACATCGGGATTCCTGCCTTTGCCATGATAATGAGTTTTCCGATTACCTCATGATCGTAACGAAGTGGAGATCCAGGATTGATCCCCGTGGTGAAGAAAGGTTTTGCACGAAGGTTATCTAATCCTCCAGCTACAATGGCTGCCATCTCAACGACATCTGCCATTCCCTCTGCTGTATAAGTGGATGAGTATAAAGTCTTTGTATTGTTGGTAACTGCTTGAAAGAATTGATATCGATCTGCAATTGGAGCCTCTACATCACTTGGAACACCCATTGGCATGGACCATTCAACATTGGGAAGAGCATCGCACACACGGGCTGTTAAGGCAATCGTTTCTAGCGTGGAAAGCTCTCGAACACCGGTTTTAGGGTTATACCAATAGGGGGCGGTACCATATGTGCCAAAATGCGTCTCATATGGGGCAAGATTCATTGCAGCTGACCCATCTCGATTGTGAAAAGTGAAGCTGCTTGGTGCCATCTTGAGGGTTTCCATCAGCAATTCTGGAGGAATGTGAGCACGTTTTCCGTCTACCTTGGCTCCCGCTTTGCGAAATATGCTCTGAGCACTCTCATGTGGAAACTCCACCCCAATATCCGAAAGTATACGCGTAACAGTCTTGTGAACCGCTTGCACGCCATCATCGGAAAGAACTCGGAAATAAGGCGCATGAGGGCTTCTAGTGGTTATTGTCATTCTCGAAATCTCCTCTCTCTAAACTGCTCGGTACTTATTCTGGAGCTCGGCACATTACTGATGAGAGTTGACAAATGTACGCTCTGCTGCGGTAAGCCCGGCACCAACTTCAAATTTATAACCACCTTCATAAAGTGCAATCTCCAATGCCGATATGGCATGGATGATTTCGCCCGGTAAGGTAGGCCCCATATGACCAATGCGAAAATATAGACTCTTGATTTCGGGGAGCAATCCTCCCGCAAAAATAATCCCCTCGGAATTTATCCTTGCCAGCAATGTTGGACCATCGATTTCATCAGGGAAATAAATAGCCGATAATGTGGTTGCCGTTAATTCACGTCTGACAGGTACTTGTTTCAAACCTAAGGCTTCCAGCGCATCTTGAACCCCATTTCTAATTAATCGATGGCGGTTAAACCGAGCCTCCATTCCTTCTTCAAGAATATGTCTAAGGCTTTCATCCAGTGCCCAAACAAGGTTGATTGCAGGCGTAGCGAAATAGCTGGGTTTTCGAGCTTCATAAGCTTCCATGATGGGCAGCCAGTTTGTAAAATCGGCAAAATAATTTTGCACCGGTGCTTTCCGAGATCGCCATGCCTTCATTACACGTGGACCAGCAATTAGCAGGGCCAAGCCTGGAGGCACGCTTATTGCCTTCTGCGATGCCGTTAAAGCCAAGTCGATGCCCCATTCTTCTTGGCGCAACTCTTCTCCCGCCACAGAACAGACCCCATCCAATACAACCATTGTCCCTTGCTCATGGGCGAGCTTTCCCAGGTGTTTTACATCGACAGCAACACCCGTGGATGTATCCACTTGTGTTACGGTTAGCAATTTATAGTGATTGGATTTGAGCTTTCGATCTACATCTTCCATTTCCACAGAATGTCCCACAGCTACTTTAATGCGATCTACTTTAGCGCCGTATCGCTCCAGGATTTCGGCAAAGCGATCTCCAAAATAGCCTGTAATAAGAACCAACGCTCGATCGCCGGGCTCAATAAGATTCGCCGCCGCAATGTCCATAGCCAAGGTTCCCGAACCCGAAAATATGAACGGTTGTCCGGATTCCGATAGGAAAACTTTCCTCATCATCTCCAATGAGCTTCCAAAAACCTCGATGAAATCGGCGTCAACATGGCTTGTTGTCTGACTCCCCAGCGCTCGTAAAACGCTTGGTTCGAATTCGATTGGGCCAGGTATCATTAGCAATTTTCGGCTTTTCATAACACATTCTCCAAGTAAATGTTTCGGCAATAAATTATCTTTTCATTTATATCTGAATTAGGTAACTGCTCGATAAAGGGGAAATTGTGTGTTTTTGGCAGGCTTCGCCCACCAAAAACACACAACACCCCGGATTATTGAGAAGATACTGAATTAGCGTGTAATTGGTGTGAATATGCACTTTACTCTAAGTTTACAGAGTTTCGCGCAGCGACAATATTTTCAACAGGGGTATTTATGGGAATAACGCACCCAGGACCGATCATTAATCGACGTCCAGAAGTCTGCCGGATCGCTTCCTTAATTTCAGCCTGGACATCTTCTGGAGTACCTGTTAATAATGTTTTCCACTCATTGATACCACCCACAAGCATTCCACCAAATCGCTTCGCAGCCTCCGCAAGACTTGGAGATGTAAGACGATCATGCCAATTTATCGCATCCACTGGATACCTGGCAAACAAATCGAACATGATGTCGGATCCGTGCGCATGCAGCATAATTATTTGACTTTCGTTTCGAACTGCATCCAGTACCACCCTGTCGTATGTCACTCCAAATCGTTGATATTGAGTCTCATCCATCAGCCGATAACTGCCTCCCTGACAGGCGAAAACTATCCCATGTGCACCACGCCGTACTGATTCAAGAGCGAAGCTCTTTGTCACATCGGCGATTATTGCGAGCCCTTCTTCAAGAAGGGATGGATTCTGACGCATGTCGGAATAGACACGATCGCCTACAAGTTTATTGGCAATTGTCAGTGGACTAAATACAGTCATTAAGATCGGAGCTTCATTGTCATGGAATTCTGCATGGATCATGTCTAGAGCTTGAAGCTGCCTTCCATAACAGCCTTCATTTACATTTAATTTATTGAGCCTTGGATATTCTTCTGGCTTTTGGACGGCATGCTTGATGACTGTCCGGACACCATTAGGATTTGGGTTATAGAATGTCTTCGCGCCCCAATCTTCAATTGCATAAGTCCCCATGGGGGTAATTTTGATAAGGTCATAATCATATTCCCGTTGCCAGCGTATCGTGCTGGTTGCCAGTGCCAATGCCGATTCCTCATGAGTAGGCCAATGTCGCCAAAGACTAAGTGGAATCTGGTCAGTTTCTTCACCTTTTATCGCGGAGCGGATCCTCTCCCAGTGGTTCATCGATGGTGTCATATTAGTTACTCCTATCATGAAATCGGATATGGTCCTTATGTATGAAAATATTCTTCGAGAAGATGGGCATCGAAAGTGCTCGGTATATATTCGCCTGTTGCAGTGTCCAATTGATAATCATCTTTGTAATCACCAATCAAGATTTTTTGGAGCATTTCGATCAAGGCATCAATATCCGCACGCGTATTGTAAATGCCAAAACTTACTCTAACTAATCCAGGAAGTTGAGAGCGATTTCCTTTCAAAACATTCGAAACATGCATCTCGACATCATTTGGAGAGACTTCCAGTAGCCGCAGTATATACGGGTGCGCACAGAAGCAGCCATTTCGAACGCCAATGCCACCCTCAAAAGAAAGGATCGCTGCAACTTTTGCATGGGGTACACCAGCTACAGAAAAGGCAATTACCCCAAGTCTGTCCTTTAGAGAATCAAATTTGGCGGGACCGAAAATCCGAACTTCTGCTAATCGACCTAATTCCTCCAGAGCATAAGCAGTCAGGTCTCCCTCATGGTTTGCCACAGACTCCATTCCCAATGAACTTAGCGTTTGAAGACTTGCTGCTAGTGCTATCACACCTATCACATTTGGGCTGCCAGCCTCATCGCGTTGTGGTGGGGCAGCCCAATAGACGCTATCATGTGTTACGACCTCAATGGTTCCTCCGCCCGAATAATCTGGAGCGCCCTTTGAAAATGTTCGTTTTGAACCGATAAGAGCGCCAGTTCCAAAAGGTGCGTAGATCTTGTGTCCTGACAAGGCGATAAAATCGAGATGACGTGAAGATGTAGTGGGCCCCATCACTATTTTCCGATGGGGAGCGAGTTGGGCACAGTCGACGAGGATTTGTGCACCCGCTGTGTGAGCCATTTCAGCAATATCATAGATTGGAGGCATAACCCCAGTTACATTTGATGCACCAGTTACAGTCACCAATCGCAGTCTATCCTTATAGAGATTGATTTTCTGCTCAAGATCAACCAGGTCAAGTGTTCCGTCTTCCAGAATTTCAACATGGATTGTTGTCGCCTTTGAGCGCCAAGGCAGGTCGTTCGAATGGTGTTCCATTAAAGTAGTCAACACCACATCTTCTTTTGTCAAATCCAGGCGATTTGCAAGCTTATTAATAGCTTCAGTTGTATTCTTAACAAAGATGACGCAATCTTCTTCCATATCAGCGTCGACGAATTCCATGAGTTGGTATCGTCCAGCCTCCATTGCATGGGTACTTAATAGAGACTTGAAACCAGTCCCTCGATGAACACTGGAGTACCATGAGAGAAACTCGCTTACCTTTTCTTCCACATAGCTAAATGCTGGAGTGCTGGCCGCGTTATCAAGATTGATATAACTAACCAATTTACCGTTGTGTAACGGAACGAGCGATTCTTGGCCACAAACATCTACCCTGGGTTTCATGATGTTTTCGTTGATTTTCATAGTGGAATAACTGCTCATACAACCGATTTCAGAGCCCCTTTTTCATGAATTAATAATAATATTTATCTTGACTATTTTCGCCTCGGGAGAATATGGGACCGCAACATTCCTCGAACAAGTGTTTTCTTCCACGTTCGACCATTTCTGTTCAAAGCCTCCATGATTCTGTTCTTCGAAGTTTCAATCTGCTGCCTAACCAATTTTACAGCTTGATCAGAATTTCTTTCGAGTAAGACATCCGCTAACTCGATGTGCTCAATGCGCATTTCATTCGCACTGTCCCGCAAATCAAGACCCAGATGAAATACACGTGTCATCTCAACTAATAGTTTGGATAGCAGATCAACAAGACGATCATTTCCGGTAACCCCAGCGATGGCTAAGTGAAAATCAGCATTTCGTTCAAGAAATTCCAAATAGGTATCGCGCTCTTTGAATTTGTACTGGAAATCCGCCATCTCACGTATCGATTCAAGGTCCTCATTTGCCCCCCTTTCAGCAGCTAAACTCGTGCCAGCTTCCTCCAAAATTTGGCGCACCTCGAAGATCTCAGCAATATAGTCAACATCTATTGCGGTAACGATGTAGCCGTGTCGGGGAATGACTTCAACGAAACCCTCTAATCCAAGCCGCTGCAATGCGTCGCGAACTGGTGTCAAACCAATTCCCATTTTTTGAGACAAGTATGACTGAGCAAGACGATCGCCAGGAGATAATTGGCAAGTGATAATCTCTTCTCTGATTATTCGGTACGCCTTTTCAGACAAAGCTTCAACAGGTTGCATATTTACACATATCTGAATAATTTATCAACAAATTCACTGGATAATCTGATTTAAAGAACCTGGAATAAGAACATGGCAACGAGACTTTATCGGGTCCATCCAACAGTCGCCACTCCCAAGCCTAATCCAAAACGAATATAGATTATCGCTATTGTAAATACTAACAATATAATGAGCATTATCTTATCTGTGTGTTTCAATTGAAAGTCTTGGTAGTAGTTGTTCCATTTTTGAGCTCCGTATCCTTTGGCTTCACAGGCAGATCCCATAACCCGTGTTCGACGGAGAGAGGTAATAAAGAGAGGCAGGATTAATAGTTTTGTGCGCTCGAATCGCGAGTAAGGGACACCGCGTATGGTCATGGCGTCCAGAATGTTTAGCATCTGCTCTGTGACAATAGGTATAAAACGCAGACCTGCCAGAACCATAAATACAACAAACGTAGGCACCTTAAGTTTGCGTAATCCTTTGCCCAAGGAAGTTGGGTCCGTGGTTGCAATTATAAATAAGCCGATCGTCAACGGCACAAGCATTCGACCTGCGATGTATAAACCCCGAAAAAAAGTATGGCTTGTGACAACAATCGGTCCAGCTCTTACGAACCAGGTGATATTGGCGGCCTCTGGGGCTGGATTTGTTAGTTCAGAGGGTGTTCGCAGAGCAGTAAACACAAACAAAATTACCATGAAGAAGCCAACACCAATAAAGGGTCCCATCATGGGTCGGAAGTCAAGATTTGCTGTAAGCCATAGAGGTAGAATGAGTAAAAAGAATAGGAATATAAAGCGATAGTCTGTAAATAATAGCGGAAACACAGAAAAGAAAACAAGTATCGCCACCTTGGTGCGTGGATCAAGTCGATGCACCCACGATTTATGGTCAATATTAGCCAGAAAATTCGCAACACCGCCACCTGCCATAACTACCTCCATGGGGGGATATGAAAGAATAATTCGACTTTCATATCCCCCTCTACGGTTACTTGAGCTTAGCCATCTTTTATTAGATCGGCAAACGCTCTAATGTATCAATCCTTTGAGGCGATCGCCCAACCCGTAACCAAGGATTCCCCCGACAACGCCACCAACAAAACACGCAACACTTACAGCGGCGAGTACACCAGCGGAGAATTCCATCTGGAAAAGAACCGGGAAAACGTATCCCCAATTTGTGGCCGTCCACAAAAATGCGAATAGCGCACCAGCGATGGCCATAGGACGAAAACTAGCGAATGGATCTTTTCCGCCTTTTAGCTGCATATAGACATAGGCATCGGCCAGAACGCCCAGGAACAAATAGATGATCGTGGCCACCAGCGCTTCGCCCTGGAAGAAGAAGTTGATCAATGCTGCTGCGATGCTGTACAGGGTAAAAACGCCCACTTTTCGGACAATTACCGCAGCGGTCACAGCTGCAAGCGTCGCGAATAATGTTGCGAGGACGATATTGAAAGGGAACAGAAATCCGAAGATCTGCCAGATATACCATGCTGCCCTGTAGAGCGCAGCAAAGACGCCTATTGTAACCAGATCGACGGCGTTAAAGCCTTTAAATAATTTAGTTTTTGTTTCTGCGGACATTTGAAACCTTCCTTTCCTATGATTTTGAATATATATGGGTTGACGAATATCTTGGTTTAATTTTCTTATATTTGCGGGTCATTTTCTTTTATGTTTTTTCTCACCTCCTTTATGAAACGAATTAATGGATCCACGGTCAAGAAGCGAGGCATTCCTTTGTGTTCAAGTTTCCTGCAATAATCAATAACTGTCGGCGGCTTTAGATTCAGTATTTTTAGGTGATCATAATGATCGTAGAAGACCTCCTCTGCTGACCCGTCCATCACGATTCGCCCTTGATCCATGACCAGGATGCGCGTGGCATAGGCTGCCACGATGTCCATATCGTGGGTAACCATGATCGTGGTATTGCCATGTTTGTTCAGATCCTCGAGTAGATCAAGTAATCCCTCAAGACTAACGCGATCTTGTCCTGTAGTAGGCTCATCAAGAAGAACAATGGGAGGTTGATGTAAGAGGGCAGTCGCAACTGCAAGTTTCTGCCGCTGTCCTCGGCTCAATGAGAAGGGATGGCGATCGAGAAAATTATCCAACCCGACAATCTTTAAAACATCAAGCGCTTGCTTCTCAGTTTGTTCATTCAGTTGATGGCGCATCTTATGCCCAAAAAGAATCTCTTCCTTTACGCTATTGGCAAAAAGCTGCTGGTCGGGATCCTGGAAAACATACCCGATTTCCAAAACCAGATCAGATATCTTAATTTGGCTTGTATCATGATCGTTTATAATGACTTGCCCCGAGCTTGGGCGCAGTAGACCGATAAGATTTTTAACAAGGGTGCTCTTTCCAGAGCCGTTCGCACCGATTATCGCCACAAATTCGCCCTGTCTTATCTGAAAACTTAAATCCCTGAGCACAGGTTTTCCGGGAATAAAAGAAAAGTTCAATTTCTCCACAGTTAGGACGGGTTTTCCAAGTTTCGGTGGTTCGGGTACGGAATCGGCCACCGCGTGATTGCCCTCCATAAAACTATCCAACAGCTCAAAAACTTCCTGCTTTCGGACAGGTAAAACCGCATTTTCCTCATCACTAAGAATGGCGTGACCGATCTCGACGTGCTGGGGTATGTTCATCCCGAGTTCGAGCAATTGATCAAAATGCTCCGATAAGACCTCAGCAGGCGAGGCATCAAACAAGATTGATCCTTCATTCATGAATACAATTCTATTAGCCAATTCGATCAAATCGTTTAGATCGTGTTCGATGACGATAATGGTTTTTCCAATGTCCTTATGAATTTCCGCCAGGGTTGATATTACTTCTCCGGTGCATATTGGATCAAGATCGGTCGTAGGGTCATCTAGAACAAGAACGTCCTGCAGCATTGCCAGATTACTTGCGATTGACACCTTCTGCTTCTGCCCACCTGATAATGCAAATGTCAGGCGCTCTTTTAGATCTTCAATGCCCAGCAATTTCATAGCTCGATTGACCCGATCGACAATTTCATCATGAGCCAGGCCAAAGTTCTCGGCTCCCCAAGCAACCTCATCCACAACCTTGAGCGAGAGGATTTGATCGTCCGGGTTTTGAAAAACCATTCCAATATCCTGAGCAAACTCATGGATCTCGTGGCTGGAAGTGTCCTTACCTTTTATCCTTACTGTACCTTCCATCTTTCCGGGATCAAGATGAGGAATTAATCCGTTAAAACTCCTGGTTAAGGTTGTTTTTCCGCATCCAGAAGGTCCTAATAGCAGCACAAAATCACCTCTGTATATTTCCAGGTTTATGCTGGACAGAACCTTCTCCTTCATTCCAAGGGGCAGGTAGGATAAATCAGTAATCGAAATAAGGCATTCTTTAGGTTTCATAGACCACTCGATTCATAGCTGATAATTATTTACCAGGAGACCTGCACGACACGGAAGAACAACTAGACCGCATTACCCTGTCGATCTTAATATTGACTTCGCCAAATTTACGGCCTTGATCGCATCGGGCGCGTATCCATCCGCTCCGATTTTCTCGGCGTATCCCTGGGTGACGGGTGCGCCGCCGATAATGACCTTCACTTGGTCTCTAAGACCAAGATCATCGATTGCTTCAATTGCATTTTTCATTTGTACCATGGTCGTGGTCAACAATGCAGACATTCCTACGATATCGGGGGAGTATTCTCGGACAGCGGATGCAAACTTCTCGGGGGCCACATCGGTCCCCAAATCAATTACTTCAAAACCACCGCCTTCCAGCATCATGGTTACCAGGTTCTTGCCAATATCGTGCAAATCGCCTTTAATTGTCCCAATGATCACGCGCCCCACAGATGCCACTCCGGCCTCGACCAGGTACGGCCTCAATATTGCCAATCCTGTCTTCATGGCTTTAGCAGATATTAGCATCTCGGGAACAAAAAAATCACCGCGCTCGAATCGATTTCCGACTTCATCCATCGCTCTAATAAGGCCCTGGTTTAGAATATCCCCAGACTTTGCCCCCCCATTGAGCGCATCCCTGACTAATTTATCTACCCCTTCAACATCGCCTTCAATAACTGCCTTGAAGATCATCTCATATTCGTCTTTCATTGGGGCTCTCCAATAATCGGTGTTTTCAAATTAATCGCAACCCTGAAGGATAACTGCGCTAATCTATTCCGTCCAGTTGCGCTCTGGCTTCTTTCAATATTGTTTCAATACCTGCAATGACATGCTCAGTCAAAGGTACCGGTGTATGTGTGGAAATTATCTTTCTTGCTTTTTGAAGAGCTTTATCGCCTAGCGAACTGGCTCCAGCTCCTTCCCAATTAGCCCTATTTGAGTGACAGAAAACATCAGGGCGCCAGTTCTCTCGGAAGTGATCCAGAGTGTGTCTTTCGGTCAGAAAATGCCCTCCAGGGCCAACAGACGCAATTGTATTCAAGGCCAGGGTGTCATCGCTCACTAAGACCCCCTCCATAAAGCGCTTTACCAACCCAATTGTCTCATCCATTGCTACAATCATTTCATAGGATGTCGTGAGGCCTGACTCGAGGTAACCGACATCATGGATAAGATTACCTCCCGCCAATGCTGATAAAAGGACCCATAATGCCCCCTCGATTCCAGCTTGTTGATCGAAGATATGTGCGTCGCTTACACCAGCAAATCCGAAAACAGGCAGGCCGTAATAAGCCCCCATTTCTCGTAGCGAGCACCAATCCAGCATGAACTCAGGTGCCCCGTAGCTTGCGATCATGGAGTGCATATCCATTGTCATCATCCCACCGCCACCGGCGATGACTGGTGTGCCGGGATGAATTAGCTGTGTAATCAATAATCCACTGAGAATTTCGGCATTGGCAACCACAATAGCACCAGCATATGAGACTGGAGATGATGCGCCTGTGATTAAACCTGGAGTGTAAACTACCGGGAGGCCCAGGCGGCAAATAACCTCAAGTTTTTCGCAACCCAATTGACTGTGGATCAGGGGCGCTATCGGTTCAGAATATAGGGCAATAAATGGATTTCGTATTAGGTTTTCTAGACTCCCAGCTACGGCTTCAGCCATTCTGACTATCGCTTCCAGGTTGGACGAATTCCAGGCGGTGAAGACAATGGGTTTGTTCGTATTTGAAACCATGGCCTGGAAATGATAAAGATCAGAAATCTGAGCTGGTACGTCAGAAGCAATACCCATGCACATTAAGAAATCCAGATTGTGAAGAGCATCTGTTAAACGTGATACATTCTCAATATCTTCAATCACTGCACTTCGATGCAACCCGGAATCGATATCTATAACAAAGGGTGTATCCGATCCTGTTCCAAAATAGCAGTTCCTGCCTTCAAGTGCCATGGCAGGATTTCCATCCCGGTCACACAGAACTACGTGCTTCGGGCATTGGCTTAGTGACCACTCAATAAGGCGCTCAGGAATCTTTATGCGGTCAGCATCAATTTGGCAACCTGCATCCGCCAATCGTTTTCTTGTGACTTCTGATTGGACGCTTATTCCCGTTCTCTGCAAAACATCCAACGAGGCAGAATGCAGTGCATTTTTCTGATCCTCGCTAAGAACCCTTAACTTAGGTTGACTATATTCCAATAATTGTTTGAATAACATCCCTGGTCATCTCCTTCTAACTAAAGCAATCCACTTCGGAATAACAATTCAGCATTTAGAATCGTATTTCCATAAGTGCCTCGGTATCGGTTATGACCAACTACGATGAAAGTGATGCCGTTCTTTACGGTTTTATTTATGCGTACCCGCCCAATTGTAATTCTACGCCCCAGTCCATTCATTCGATCCAAGCGCGGTTGAGGTCGATCTTCATCTTGCATAACTTCAATGACCGGGTTTGATGAACCCGGAAAGCTCATAGATTGGGGAGGGCCGGAAAAGCACCTCCATGCATCAATTGCCTCATCTAAACTTATAGTTGCATTGCACTCTAAAGCCACTACTGCTGTATGTCCATCAAGTACTGGAACCCGGCAACATGTTGCAGACCATGATATTTCGGCCGGAATTAATTTGTCGCCGTCGATTTTCCCAAGGATCTTGGGTATCTCCAATTCAAGTTTAAATTCCTCTTGTGGAATAAATGGAATAATATTATCAATAATTGCCATCCCAGCAATCGCATCCGGTCCTGCCCCGGAAATAGCCTGCATGGTCGTTATCACTGCACCGTTGATGCCAACTTTATCGAGTATCGGCTTTAGCGCCAGGGCCAAAATCGTGAAGGTACAACCAGGATTGGCAATTATGAAACCTGTATCCCATCCTCGTCCACGTTGTTGAGCACGAATTAATTCAAGATGATCAGCATTGATCTCCGGAACAATAAGTGGGATATCTGGTTCTCCACGAAGCCCTGGGCTTTCACTTATCACCGGAATACCACCAGCCGCCAATTGAGGGTCGAGTACCTGTGACAATTGTGGGGGCAGTGCTGAAATCACCAATCCAATATTGGAATTGGCACGCAATACTTCCACGTCGGGAGGTAACAGGCGCAGATCAGATAATTCGGATGATAAGGGACGATCCTCATACCACTTATCCAGCCCTTCGCCTAATTTCATGCCTTCGAGGGAAGAGCGCTCTGCAATTACAGCGGTTACCTGAAAATAAGGATGATTCTCCAGTTCTATTAGAATGGATTGTGCAATCCATGCAAATCCACCACGCCCGCATACTCCTAAAACTGCGACATTGATTTTTGACATTTTTGGACATCGTAATAGAAAGCCAGGTGTGAGATTGATCCCAGCATGAATGCGAAAACATGCCTTCTCGCTCGGCCATTGTATATACTTGCAGGAATAAAATCCTTATCCAATTAGTGGTGGGTGCGGAAGTTGTCCGCACCCACTTTGCTACCTAATATAAGTGGAAGACACGAATGAGGGTTAAAACTACAACCAACACGACTGCTGCAACAATTCCCCAAGTCTTTTGACCCTGTTTCGGCTCTTTAGATTCCATAATAGACCTCCATGTGAAATAATTGATTGAAATGAGTGATGCTATATATCAGTAATATATCAGTAAAGAATATATATGTCAATATCGAACCCTAAAGATCTTTGGTTCATCACCGGTTAGCGAATTTGGGAATTAAGTTGAAACTCCTTGCTATCCCCTCACTATCTGGCTTGGAATGCAATCCACGAGCCTGCCAGGAGTAAAGCAGCCTGTATTCTTTGGTGCGCCAGGTAATCATTAAAGCTGCAATTGATGCCCTTTCACTTTCCGTCTGTCACGCATGACATCGCAATTGAAAATTCTTAAGGGCGGTTCAGGATCATCCGCATGTCCTAACTCTCATCCCAGTCCCGCTCCAACCATTTGCTCTGTTCCTTCGGAAAGCCACCTGCCGGTTTGGCGGGATTATTGAGATCAAAATTCTTCGACAAGTTTACCGTCTCTTTCAGAACAGGCAGGAGGCGTGTTTTCCATCCTCCCAGCATTTCTTACATTTCCATCTTGCTGAGAGTATCTTTTCGAACTCATTCAGCTAGACCTCCACTTGTCCCGCACTGAACCGCCGGTCTAACCGGGTGATTATTCTGTCCTTTATTGAACAATACTCAATCAAGCAAAATGGTCCCCTTTTCAAGTATCTTCCAAATTAATTCGTGTCCTCAGGTCATATTGGCAAAAAGAGCTGGATGGCGATTGCCTGGTCAAAGATGCAGGCGGATAAGGCATCCAGAAAGACTAAATTTGTCTTACTATCCTGGTCAAAGCATCGAGCCTCGCCTGGGCCAGCCTGGGCAGCGCCTCCAGCGCATGGAACACCCCGCTGCCTTCGATCGTCAGCGAAGCAGACACGCTCCCATACAGAGCCCCGCGTACGGGATCATAGGTCTTCTGATAACCGGCCAGGAAGCCGCCGCAAAAGGAATCGCCCGCGCCGAGCACATCCATCACCCGTGCCGGGTAAGCCGGGATTTCCCATCGTTTTTTCGAAACAGAATCGTACAGCATCTGGCCCCGAGCCCCGCGTTTGACCACGATGAACTCGCAGCCAAATTCACCCAGGGCTTCAGCCATCTGCCACAGGTCGTCGGTCTGGCCCCAAAAAAGCGCCCGCAGTTCTTCTTCCGAGGGCAGGAAGGCCGTGAGCCCTTGCAGCAGGATTCGTACATCCTCCAGCATCTTGCCGGTCATAATAGCCGCCGACGGGTCCACGGTCAAGGTGGAAACAGACGCCTGCCGGAAAGTGGAACTCAAGCGGCTGGTGGTCAGGTAGTCGAGCGGGCAAATGTGTACCGCGCGAGCTTTCAGATAATCTGGCGGGATGTCATTCGGACGCGGCGACGCAGGGTGGGCGGTCTTAAGGTTGTCGGGTTCGGCGGGCGGCTGGTAGCCGAGCAGTGACTTGGGGAAGGGCAAGCCAAGCCGCGCAAAGTGTATCACCGGATTGCTGCGAGATAGTCCCGATTCCCGGAAATCATCCCGAATCTCACGGTACCGGTGTTCCTGGATGGGGCGAGGCGGATGCGGTCCCGGTTCGAGATGGGTAGTCCCGGTTTCCGAACGAGGCGAAGCCGAAGCGGTTCCGGATGTCGAATGGGGCATGGGGGGCGGTGCGAGGGGGAGAATGGCCTGGAAATAGCGCAGGTCAAGGGCTTCGGCCAGGACGTGGATGCCACGCGTGTCCCAGCCACGTTCTCTAAAGGAAACCAGCCAGTCATAGGGATAGTCCTCACCCACCCGAGCCAGCAAGCCAACGCTGCTTTCCGTGGTGATCCCGGGTCCAGCGGGGTAGTCCGGGTTCCAGTGGAAAAGTTCCGGTTCTTGGACATCATCCGGAATCTCGTAAGGGGCGGGGGGCTGGGCATGGGACCACACCCCCAGCCCGGCAGCGGCATGGATCAAGTTGCCTCCCGGTATGTCTATCAAGGGACTACCATTCGCTGGCAGCAGGTAATCACGCCGCAAGCGCCCGGCGATGACGAATTGTGGATCCATGGGAGCTTATTCCTCTATATATTTCATATCTTATCAGGGTTCCTGCTCGAAGCATATTCTCCCCGCTGGAGGATATCATATCCCCAAAGGGGGCAGACGGTGCAAATTCGGCCCGGTTCTTGTGAATCATCCCAAAAATACCACGGGACCAGGCGAAGTCCCGACTGTCCCCGGTCAATCCTGTCCAGGTTCCACCAAGGGGCACGTGGCAAGTAAAGTATTTCTGGATTTATGTTGTCTTTTTCGGTATAATAGGCACTCATGTCTTCAGGCGCCCATCCCCGGTCAGTCCGGTCATGGTTCTGGCAGTTCATCCCGACTTTCGAATTTCATTCCAAATCTCTTACGGAAAGGGGCGAGGCAAGACTTTTCCCGATTCGATCTGGAATTCGATTATAGCAAAAATTTTAAAAAATTTGCATCTGAACCAAGGAGAAACTATGAGCAAGAAGAAAGTCCGCGTGGCGATCATTGGCGTAGGAAACTGCGCTTCTTCGCTTGTTCAAGGTATTGAGTTTTATAAGAACACGCCCGACAACGCAACCGTTCCGGGCTTGATGCACGTCAATCTGGGCGGGTATCAAATCCGCGACATTGTGTTCACGTTGGGAATTGACATCAACGTGACCAAAGTGGGTAAAGACCTTTCCGAAGCGATCTTCGCCGAACCGAACAACACATATAAGTTTTGTAATGTGCCCATGCTGAACGTGCCAGTGGTGCGAGGCATGACCCACGACGGCCTGGGTAAATATCTCTCACAAGTCATTACCAAGGCGCCTGGCCCAACCGCCGACATCGTCAAATTGCTCAAAGATACGAAAACCGACGTTGTCATCTCGTACCTGCCGGTCGGTTCTGAGATGGCCACCAAGTGGTACGCCGAGCAGATCATCGAAGCTGGCTGCGCCTTCGTCAACTGCATCCCGGTCTTCATTTCTTCCTCCGAGTACTGGGGTAAACGCTTCAAGGATGCCGGCCTGCCCCTTTTGGGTGACGACATCAAGTCCCAGGTCGGCGCCACGATCCTGCACCGCGTTCTAACCAGCCTGTTCGTCGATCGCGGCGTGCGCATTGACCGCACCTACCAGCTCAATTTCGGCGGCAACACCGACTTCCTCAATATGCTCGAGCGCGAGCGCCTTGAATCCAAGAAGATCTCCAAGACCGGCGCAGTCACCAGCATGATCCCATACAAGCTGGACCCAGATAACATCCACGTTGGCCCCTCCGACCATGTGCCCTGGCTGACCGACCGCAAGTGGTGCTATATCCGCATGGAAGGCACAACCTTCGGCGATGTACCGCTCAATGTGGAAGTGAAACTGGAAGTGTGGGACAGCCCAAACTCGGCCGGCGTGGTCATAGATGCCGTTCGCTGCGCCAAGCTGGCCCTCGACCGCGGTCTTTCCGGCCCGATCATTGGACCCTCGTCGTATTTCTTCAAAACTCCCCCCAAACAGTTCAGGGATGATGTCTGCCGCGAAAAGACCGAGGCCTTCATCAAAGGTGAGAGGGAAGTAGTCCCGGTTCCAGAACGGAGCAACGAGTAATCCGTAACCATGCGAAGGTATTGAACCTTCTCCTGCTCGGCGGGGGTCCTCGCAAGGGGCTCCCGCCGATTTTTTTCTCCTTTTCAAGTAAAATTCAATTCATGCATTCAACCTATAAATTCCCCTCGTTTCTTTTCTCCACCTCGTGCCTGCTGACCTTTGCCCTGGCAGCCTGCTCTGCACTGTCACCGGTCCCCACTGCCACCGCCACTTCCACCCTGACCCCTGAGCCGACCTCCATGCCAACCTCGACCCCCACTCTGACGCCCACATCCTCGCCAATCCGCACCCCTCCAGCATTGGTTGGTCCTTACCAAGCCTCGCTCTTGAACCCGCTCGATACGCCCCATACCTACATTCAGGAACCCTGCCAATACCTGCACGATAAATGGTCATCCACGAACAGCGCACCCGGAACAGTGGCGATGGTCATCATGATCCATTCCATCCTGGCGGGCTATATCACTCCCGGGCCTGATCAAATCAACGAAAAACAGTTAACTGAGATGCTCGGCAGTCTCCAGAACCGTGGCTTCGAAGCCATTACGACCGCTCAATTGGCTGACTTCCTGGAACACAACTCCAGGATCCCTGAACATTCCGTTTTGCTGGTGGTGGATGATCGCCATCATACCCAATATTTCGACCAGTATTTTCGTCCCTATTGGGAAGCGGACCAATGGCCGGTGGTCAATGCCTACATCAGCGCCGAGCGGGATGGATATGATGCTTCTGTCTTCAAGGAGCAGGAGCTTCTGAATGCCGAAGGCTGGGTCGACTACCAGGCGCATGGTGTTGTCCATAATTACCCTATGTGGCCAGGTGCCTCGGATGTATATATCACCAACGAACTGCAAGGCTCGATTGACGCATTTCAGTCGCACTTCAACAAAACGCCGATCGCTATCATCTGGCCGGGCGGCGGGTTCTCCTCTCGTTCCGTCGAAATCGCCCGCCAGTTGGGCTACCGGCTGGGGTTCACTACCACGCCGCGCGGCCCGCTGATGTTCAACTGGGTCCCGCTTTCAGATGTCGCTGACCCGCAGCGTCCATCCTGGGTGCCGGAAGGTTCCGTCCATGACCCGCTGCTGGTCCTGCCGCGTTACTGGGACACGGATGCCAGTCTTCACCTTGACAATGTCGTGCAGATGGGCCAGGAAGCCGCCGCTTTCGCCCAACAGAACAAAGCGACCGAATTGGAATATTACGATATCCTCTGCTCCCCGCAATACGGGCCGATTCCTTAGGGGCGCCCCGCCTCGTCTCCGAAGAGAACATCCTCCCTACCGAAGGTCCCCGCAACAACTTGCGACCAAGCGATTATGAGTCGATTGGTAAATCAATATGGTTTTGAATAAGGAACATTGGCATTCCTTGACGATTCCCCAAGTTCCAAGTAGATTCTTGAATAGGTAATCTTCTTGTATCGTATTTTCCCCTGATTTCAGGGAACAGTGTGGTTCGGAACTGAGTCACTTGGGCGCACCAGATAGGACCCATCTCGAACTACACCAATTCGGTGACGAGCGACTCTTAAAGATGCTGTGATTTGAGCAGCGAGGAACACCAGAGGAATTGCCCGCCACCATCAGGTGAGTTCGAACTGATTTCTTTATTAGGCTATACCAGGGACAAGAGGCGCGAACTCACATCCTGATAAAAGAAGCTTCTAAACTAGCAAGGTATTGCCGGTATTATCTGAGGCGATTAATGCGCAGAGAATACTTGCTAAATAAAGCATGGAATGCCTGGTTATTTGAAATTGTTTCTTTTGATGCTTATTTGACCTTGCTCAAAAGATTGCTCGACAGAAGGTGCGGGCATCGAACCAAGGGAACGAAAATCAATGAGATCTTGCTGGTTTGGATTTGAGATTCGGTTTGTCTACCTAGTCCATATATTTGAACCGCCGCCCCCCATGCTCAATACATCGCGAATCTCACCTGAAAGAAACGGCACATCCAGCCCCGGATAGAGTTCCCAGGTTTCAGTCAGGTTTACTGCTCCACCAGCTTCAAGCCTGACCAGCGTTCCCAAACTTTCCAACTCAACAAACCGATCATTGCAATATGATTCGGCATTGCAGCCACCGTCTGGATATGCTGCCCCAGGGGATATGTCAAATGTCTTGCGAAACAGAATACCATCAAGCCAATATGCCATCCAGCCGTGGGGATTGTAATAACCTATCTTGAAGGGAGATGGGCTCGGAGATGCGTGGATAAGGATGAAATCATCCCGGAGAACGAGCCGCGGATCATTGATTTGAGAATAAGGCCAGAGCGCCAGGATTCGATTATTCAACAGACCTTTTTGATCAGCAATACCAACCGGTTGCGGTAGAATGACTGTTCCGCCCAGCCGGAACATAGTCAGTGCCCATGGAGCGAGATCCACCTGCCACAGGCTGTCATTCCGCAAGATATGCTTCAACGTTACGGCGGCCATATCTGGCAAAAGATGAATCTCGATGACTTTGGTAATCCCAGTCCCGATTTCGGTTGAACCATTCAGACGTACGCCATCAGTCAGATCTTCAATGGTAACGCCGTCATTATCGGGGATATAAGAGCGTGGCAATGCCTCGGGGGCATGCCAAAGACGATGCCCACCACGAAAGAAAAATTCACCGTAAGGCGTACTCACCTTGGTTGGAATATCCGCGAAAAGATTATCTTTTCCGAAAGCCGAGAGCCGGACAACGCGTGGTCCCGCCTCGGCAAGAACTTCCAAACTTAAAAGGCCATTATTTAGAATACGTGTGGGAAGACCTTGAAAATCACTCATATTTCATCCCCAGACATACACAGTGGTAATCTCACGGGCATGCCATTTCCTTTGGCCGACTTTTGGATGGCTTGAATTATTTCTTGATCTAATCTTGCCTGTTCAGCGCCATAAGAGGGGGCTGTATCATTCCGGACCGCATTCACCAGACTCATCAGGCAGCCAGCAACGCCAATCTCGTCGTCGTGCCATTGGATGCCGTGCCCCTTTATTGCTGGTTTGAATGGATTCTCCCATCGAATAACAGGATGTTCCGGATTCCCTGTGTGAGCGATCAGTGCCACCAATGCTCCCCCATCGACCCTTTCGAATTGTCTTTCGATCGTAATAAACTGCGGGGCCTCTCCATCTGGTGAAAGCAATGTCCATTGTTCGTCTGTATCTATCCCAACTCCAACTGAAAT
>Ga0315273_10000860_pt1 | contig 33115 bp, 23 predicted proteins | sample YL17G02_0_MG_FD_205753 | JGI IMG/M metagenome (GOLD analysis project Ga0315273, IMG submission 205753) | Sediment microbial communities from Yellowstone Lake, YNP, Wyoming, USA - YL17G02_0 | ecosystem: Environmental > Aquatic > Freshwater > Lake > Sediment | place: USA: Wyoming | collected...
TATACTTTCTTGGTCAGGTTAGCGAGGGAGATCTACAAGAGCTTTATAAAAATGCCGTAGCCTATCTTTATACCTCCCCTGAGGAAGATTTCGGGCTTGGTCCTCTTGAGGCGGGCGGGTGGGCGGTTCCGACAGTCGCTTGGAATCACGCTGGCCCTACGGTAACCGTGGAGAACGGTGTTACCGGGTTTTTGGCCAAGCCATATAAGACAAAGGATTATGCTGAAAAAATCCTCAAACTTCTAAAGAACCCTAGTTTAAGAATTAAAATGGGTAAGGCCGCATGGGAACGAACCAAAAACCAATTTTCTTGGAAAAATCATGTTAATACAATTGAGAGAACGATTCGGAAATTAATTTAGTTTCCTTTAAATTAGTCCACCGACCTTAAATCAGATATTTGATATAGTGCAAGATAGGCTGGGAAATGTTTTGGATAAAGTTCTTCACGATTACGAGGAGTTGATAGATGAAAAGTTCAAAAATAGAACCTGAGAAAAGAGGTAACCATAAGAAAAATATCCCTATTCTTTTTCCCACCAACCCCTAATGTTAATAAATTTTCTAAGAAAGTTCAGATAATAAATCACTTTCAGATTATTAGTAATAAGCCTGCCGTTTAAAAGAATTTTATCGGCGACTAGAATCAAGCCGAATAAAGAAACCAGATAATAAAACCATGTAGCGAGTGAGCCTGTGTAGTGAAAAGTAACATTAGCCTCCTCAGTACTATTTGGAAGTTTGACATACATAAAACCCGGATAATTGGGACCACTGGGATATATTTTAAGCGCTCTGCCGTCTTTTGTTTTTGCATGCCATCCGCCGTCAATATTTTCTTTGAATATAATCCCTTTGGCAGAACTAACATTTATTTCTCTTTTCTCTGGAGAAACCCAGTTGGTTTCAAAAAAAGCGTTCTTATTGTGGGTTGTTCCAATAATCTCGGATATAATGTTTCTAAAAAGTTTTGCTTCTTCGTCATTGTTATGGTAATCCATATGGAAAGGCAAATTCATACCGCTCCAAATAACCCTGCCTTTTTCCAGATTACCTTCGGCTAAAATTAGATCCCCATGATTTTCTAATATGGGGAATGCCCAATCTTTTAAATATTTATTCTTTGAAGATGAAAATTTCCAAGAGTTATCTTCCCATATCGGTGGAGAAAATAGTTTAATGTTAATGTCATTTATCAGCTTATTGTCTGAGGTTTTGATTTCCCACTTTTTTTCATAAGTAGTTTCTTTAGTGATACTTATAGGAGAAATGTAAGCCAGAAAAGAGCTTGACGAGCCGTGGGTTTTTGATTCTCCTGTTTCAATATAGACAGACTTGCCCGACTTTATCGCACCTTCCAGCAATTTCCGACTTTTATTTCTGGATATCGGATTGGATATAAATCTAGTTCCGAAATCATATAGGATAAAACTGTCACAAACATCAATAAAATCTTTTTTTAGATCTTCGATATATCTGGGCCCTTTAATTGGTATCAAATATGCGGAATTTAAATTTAAACGAGCAATCCCCCTCATAAGGTAGTTATAACCACTATTTGAACCCAGGATACAAAGAGTGGGTGAGTTGGTGGGGGCAATAATGGGTGAGTATAACGAGTCTTGTAATTCGACAAAATTTACAGCCGATACGCTTTGGTTTTGTTTAATCAACATCGAATTTATATAGCTCGAAAGCGTAAATTTGTTTGTCAGAGCGATATACCTAATCGAGAACCAATCGATATAGAAGCGGGCAATGTTTTCAGCCCTTTCCTTCGAGGTTCCTAATTTTTCAATCAGAATATTATCGAGTAAAGAGATATCGATTTGGTTTAAGTAAAACTGGGATTCACTTGAAAGGTCGCCCGGGTAATAACCTCTTACTTGCGGTATATCAAAAATTGCATTCCACCACATATTGACCCGATCGTCGATTGAATATAACCTGCTATTGGTAGCCGAAGCGTCTACCCCCTTGGGAATTATAGTTTGTTTTAACTCGGTCAATTCTTGCTGGCTGAAATTTTTGGAAAGAAATCCGGGATATACATATCCTGTACCCGCTATTTTTTTAATTCTGCTTAGCGAAGTTGGATATAGGAAGAGAAAAGGGATGATAACTGCTAGATAGATTAGATATTTTAGGTATTTACCGATTAATAATTTATTTTGGGAAAGTAAATAGAGCGTTATTGCCGGCAAAAGGATTGGAAAAGCAATGAAAGATCTCGGCCAGTTTAAATTTACAGCCAGGGGGTTAAGACCCAGGAATAAAAGTAGATTATAAATAAATAAGTAAATTATTGCTGCCCAGTAAGGGGTTTTAATACTTTTTTTTGTAAATAAAATACAAAATATTGTTAAAGCGAAGCTAAAAATAATTAGGGGATTTATGCCCAAGAACTTGTCAAGCAGCCAACGACTGTCCAACTGCATAAATAATCCGGAGTTACCAGATCTCGGACTCATCGATAAGATTTTAGGAAGAAAATTTATAGTGAAGGTAAAAATGTAGTGGATACAGGCACCGGCCCCTACGGCAAGAGAGAGAATAAGATATATCAACAACTTTTTTAGACGGCCATCTTTTTCCAGTAGAATTATTAAAGATGAGATGGGGATTATTAATAGTAAACCAAGACTTACGTGGCCATAAATAGATATACCGGTTGATAATGATGCCAGATATAAATATTTATCCGATTTTGTATGACGAAATTTTTCGATGAAATATAGAGTTAAGGGCAGGAACAGTTGGCTGGCAAAAAAGGTGACACTTCCAATTATTATTAACGAAGATAAGATATTTAATGACCACGCAGATAAAGATGCGAAGACAGCAGAAAGAATTTGATTCTTAGAGATTTCCCAAAAGAATAAATAACTAAATACTGCAAAAATACATAAACTTGCTAATGCGTAATAGTTTTGAGCAAGAATAATTCCATATCTTTGGGCCAACGGAAGTAATAGATAGATGTGCAAATTTGGATAATCATTTGCTAGGGGTCTTCCCAAAAACCAATGATATTGCCACTTTAATGGTGATATTTTAAGATCTTCCAGAAACTTTGCAAGATAAGTTCCGGTATTAAAGAAGTCGCTTCCAGGGACATAATTTAAAGATAAATACCATTTTAATATTGGTAAAAGAGATAAGAGCAGTAAAGTAATAAATATCAGATGAAGCAAAAAAGACAATACTTTTTGAAGCCTAATATTCCTAATCTTAAAAAAAAATGTCATGAAAAATAAGCAGAGTACTTGAACTAAACACGGTAACTCTTAATCGTTTTGACCAATTAATTATAAATGTCTATCGATAAAATACAAATAAATAATAATATGAAAAATTTGATATAGTTTATGTATGTTGGGAAACGTTTTAGATAAAGTTCTTCACGAGGACGAGGAGTTGATATACGAAGAATCAAAAAATAGAGAGGCAGTGCAAAAAGAAAAGAGCGGCATAGATACAAAGGTCATTGTTTTTTCCATCGTTATCTTTTTAATTGCCTTAGCCCCAAGACTTTATCTGCTCTTTGCCAATGATATACAAAGCCCGGGCTGGTACGATGATACTTTTCACCACTGGCAAATAGCCTATCTAACAAAAACAGTAGGTTTAGGGCAGGGTTTTCTAAGGCTTTGGGATTTTAAGGGTATGGAATTTTTTTGGGGACTTCTACATCCCTTAGTTTTAATCATCCTTTTCGCAATATCCGGCTCCGTCAATATCATTTTAACTAGGTTATTGAGTATATTTTGCGGGTCTTTAGCAATTGCTTTCCTATTCATTTTGGTGCGTCGTTATTTTAATTTTACAGCTGCTCTGGGAGCCGCTATTTTTGCTACTTTCATGCCCGTAGTTCTTTATTCGGATACAGTCGGAATGCAGGAACCCCTTGCCTTGATTCTTATACTGGGAGCCCTATTGTTATATCCGAAAAAGCCTATTTTTGTGGGAGTTTTATTAGCCTTAGCCGGAATGGTTAGGGCTGACTATTGGATATTTGAAGCTGGTCTTTTTTTTGTGATACTTCTTACTAAACAGAAATTTGAACGTAAGGCTCTTTTTGCAATCGGCTGGATAGTGCCCACGTTGCTTTATGCTAAGTACCTATTGAATTATACGGGAAACGCGATATATCCGATTTATTGGAATTATTTGGCAAGCGTTAAGGGAGAATGGTTTGCCGATGTGCCGTTGCCCCCGGGCGCATTACAGACACAATTTATTTCAAGAATTATCTTTGTTGTGGGTTTGTTAGGGGCTATCTTAATGTTAGTCAAACGGCCCCGTTATTATCTGTTGTTTCTTTTTGGGTTGGGCAACCTTTTCGTATTAGGATTTATGCTGGGATTTGGTGCTTATATCAGAGGCTATGTGCCTCGTTTTTGGATTGATAGACTTTTTAGTTGGCCCTACACATTTACCGGGGTCGTCATCTCTTCGGTATTTTTATACTACTTGCCAATTAAGGCTCACGTTCGTTATATTGTATCGCTTGTCGGTTGGATGGTTTTGATAGCGGTTTTACTTTTATCACAACTAAGTTGGATTCCAATTAACAAATATGCCCGCGAAGCACGCAGCCGCTATCTTAGTGAAAGAAATTTGGCAGCCAGCGTAGCCTCTTATTATAAAGAAGGTACGATTTTAATTCCGGAAGACAGGCCGCCATTTGTTTATTTCTTGGTTAAAGATCATGGAATAGTTGGAGCCAAACTTTTGGGACAGATGTTTGACCCGTTCTTTTATTTCAAAGAAGACCCTTTTTCTGATTGGCAAAAATATCGCGAAACGCTTATCTCGTGGCTAAAAAATTACAATGTACGCCTACTGGTAGTTTATAAGGATAGGGGTAGGTATCAGAATTTTATTAAAAACGAACCCGAGATGTTTAGAGTTTTAAATAATCCTGCCGAAAGTATTCAAATTTATGAAGTTAGACCAGAGTAGATTTTTTAATAACCACCCCGTTATTTATCCCTGGCCCGCGATATTGAAAGAGATGGGTTTTTCTAAGCTTTTTAAGCCGAGGGAAGTTAAGTTTAAAGGGTATTTTGATTTATTAAGTCTAAAGCGGGAGGACAAGGTTTTGGACGTCGGTTGCGGGGATGGAATTTTACTTGAAAGGTTAAGGAGAACCTACCTTATTAAAGCAGCCGGGGTTGATATTTCCCCCTTATCTGTAAAAAGAGCTAAAGAAGGCAATCCCGAAATTAGATTTTTAGTTGCTGACGCTACAAAGCTACCCTTTGGCCGGAATAGTTTTGACGTAGTTTTAAGCTTTGACACGCTGGAGCATATTGGGGAATCAGGAATTGTACAAGGGTTAGCAGATGAGCAAAGAAGAGCGGTTCTGGAAATGATAAGAGTGCTAAAACCCGGAGGCAAATTGCTTATCTACACCATAAATAAGAATCAAAAATTTACCCTAAATTGGTTACTTAATAAACTAGGAATAGATGTTTATAAAGGATGGGCGCACGACCCCAAGCTTTTCCTTGACCCAAGGCAGCTTAAAGGAGAGCTTGAAAATGGGGGAGTCGTCGTTGAGAGAATTGAACTTTTTAATGCTCCCTTTACACTTATGGCTGATGATGTGGTTATGATAGCGTCAGGTATTTTTTTGAAGTTAGGGCTATTTGGGAAGAAGACAAAAGCAAGTTTATTTATGGGCAAGGTTTTTATTAATCTTGCCAATTTATTCTCGACGAATCTTTTACCTGTTTTGAGCTTTCTGGACACCCCTTGGATTAAAAAGGGCTATTCAAATTCCTTTTTTATTATGGCAACAAAAAAATGAAAAGAATTTGGGGAACGACAGATGCGTCATTAAGTCCGACATCGCTTTCTTCTCTAAAGCTTAAATATGTTCTGGCGGATTTAAAAAATGTCAAAGGAAAGATCTTGGAGGTGGGGTGCGGTGCCGGCATGTTTTCTCTTGCGATAAAAGAGTTTTATCCGAATCTTAGCGTTTATGGGTGTGATATTGATAAACAGGAAATCGAAATAGCAAAAAGGAGAAAAAGAGAAGTTAAATTTCTTGAAGCGAGTATTTATAAACTCCCATTCAAAAATGAGAGCTTGGACGCAGTTGTTTCGTTTGATGTTCTGGAGCACCTTGAATATCCAAAGAGGGGAGTTTTGGAAATTGGAAGAGTATTAAAAAAGGGGGCCCTAATGCATATTTACGTTCCTTGCGAAGGTGATATCTATACAATTTACGGCGTGTTTAAGCAATTTGGGGTAATTCCAAAGAGAAAATATGCCGGGCACATTCAACAATATGAACTTGGAAAGCTTAAGGAATTGATAAAAAGTTGTGGTTTTGAAATAAGGTCCCAAAGATTTAGTTCGCACCTCTTCATGCAAATTGTCGATTTTAGTTATTTTATCCTCTTGGCTGTTTTAGGCAGAAATGTTAGTTATACCATTGAAGGCTTTATCGATAATAAAGATAGGAAATATCCTCATATATTAAAGTCGATTTTAATTCTTTTGAAAAACACAATATCCATAATAGGTTATCTGGAATCAAGTATATTTTATTGGGTACCGTCACATGGAGTACACATTTCCTGCTATAAAGTCTAATGAAAATACTAATTATCCAACCTTGGATTTCCTATAGAGGAGCAGAGACCGTCAGCGTCCTGGAAGCCTATTATTTAAATAAATTGGGTCACGAAGCAAAGATTGTTTGTCTTTATGTTGACAGGGACAGGTTTCCTCCACGTGGCGATGAGGTAGGCTATATCCTTCCACCAAAATTTATAGCCTCTCTATTTAGAAAATCTAAGTTGTTCTTTTACCTATTTAATATTCCGTATCTTTTTTGGTTGGTATACAGAAATTCCAAAAAGTTTGATATTCTCAATCCCCACAATTTGCCCTCTCCGTGGATAGCAGCTTTAGTTAAACAATTTAAAAATATAAAAGTAATGTTGACAGTGCACGGGGTTCCTCCTGAGGCCGGATTTAGTAAAAGCAAGATAAATATTTTTCTTTGGAATTTAGGGTTGCAATATCTGGATATTTGGGCAGTAAGGAAAGCAGATTACATATTGGCAGTTTCCAAAAAGATTTCTAAAGATATATTTAATAGATATAAAGTCAAATCATTGGTTATTTATCCTCCTATTGAATATCAGATTTACTCAAATGGTAAGGGGAACGTTGCGAGAAAAAGATTGGGAATTACTAAGGAATCTTTTGTTTTGCTACATGTTTCGGAATTAAACCCGTTAAAGAACCCAAACTTGTCTCTGGAGGTTTTGGCGGAGGTTAATAACGAAATTAAAAATGCGGTTTTACTATTTGTCGGTTCTGATAAAAACAAAGCCTGGATATCAAATCTTGCCAATACTCTAGGAGTCGGCGATAGGGTATTCTTTTCGGGATATGTTAGTCCATACAATCTCAAAGATTATTTTGCAGCAAGCGACCTTGTTCTTATGCCTTATTGGAAGACCGAGGGTTATCCGGTGGTGCCTTTACAGGCACTAATGGCCCGCAAGATGTCTATTGTCGCTAGGGGGTCGGGTGTTGATGAAATAATCGGGAATGAGAACTTTGGTATAGTTGCCAGGCCCAACGTCAACGATTTTACCAAAGGAGTTATGCTTTATTATAAGAATCGCCAAAAGTTAGATAGGCGTGTTGTTGCTGGGGAGGGGTATGTGGAAAAGAATTTTTCTAGCCAGCGTTATGTTGAGAACATAATTTCAATTTTGAAATCAGGATGAGAAACAAGCTGAATATTGCGATTTTTCATTTTGCCTTTGTTTACTCCGGTGGAGGAGAAAAATTGGTTTTGGAAGAGGCTATGGGTTTTGAGAAATTAGGGCATAGGGTAACCGTCTTTGCCCCGGTCGTGGATACGAAAAGATGTTTTCCTGACCTTATAAAAAAGGTCAACATCAGGACTTTTTTGCCTCATCTGCCTTCGTTTATCCCCGAATGGGAGTCGTTTCAAATTTTTCTTACTTGTGTCTTGGCACCCTTTTTTTCTTTCCGATTTAGAAAATTTGATATTATTATGGCTGCAAATCAACCTAGTCCGTGGATTGCTTTTTGGGTAAAATTTATTTTTGGAATCCCTTATGTTTCTTACCTTGCTCAGCCGACGCGATTTTTATATCCCAGAAAGATTGATCGGGAAGATGGCCTTATCTTCGTTGTAAAAAGACCCCTCTCAATTACAAGTTTTCTTCTTATGCTTGTGAGACCATTAGCCTATTTATTGGATAAAGTGAGCATAAGATATTCAAATCAAATATTGGCTAACGGTGAATATATGAGGAATGTGTTAGAAAAGGTATATTCGGTAAGGGTGGGTTCCTGTCCGGCCGGCGCTTACCCGGAAAAAAGAATATCGAGTTATGAATTAAGAATGAAGGGCAAGTTACTGATTGAAAAGAAGTATATCAGGAAGCCTTACATTCTAATTACAAACCGACATTTTCCCCAGAAGCGCTTTGAATACGCCATAACCTCACTTCCCTCGGCCTTGCAGGTTAATCCCGACATTTCACTTATTGTCACGGGTAGCGAAACAAGCTATACAAGTAAACTAAAAAAATTGATAAAAGAACTTTCTTTGGAAGATAGAGTTCATTTTTTAGGTCTGGTAAAAGGGCACGATTTACGAAGATTATACTTAAACGCAGCAATTTATGTTTATACAGCCCCTGAAGAGGATTTTGGAATGGGAATTATTGAGGCTATGGCGGCAGCCACACCGGTAGTTGCTTGGAATAACGCTGGACCCAAAGGAATTATTATTAATAATCAAACCGGACTTTTGGCCGAACCGTTAGACCTTATTGATTTTTCCAAAAAGATATATGAATTGGTTTCCAATAAAAAGCTTGCTGAAAAGATAGGCGTAGAAGGGTGGAGAGGTATAATTGAAAAATATTCTTATCAGAAACATTTTGACGAATTAGAGGCAACTTTAATGAAATATTCTATAAATAATCGTTAATAATATGAATGCGAAAACTTTGAGTATACCTTCTAAGTATTACGATAGGGATTATTATTTTACAAAAAATGAAGGTTTCATGAATTTCGTAAAAGGAGAGATATCATCTAGATTCGATTTACCGCTATTTTTTGCCAATGTTAAGTCGGGAGAGAAAATATTGGATATTGGTTGCGGAAGAGGAGAGGTCAGCATGGAGTGTTCTAAAAAAGGATGTCAGGTTTGGGGAATTGATTATAGTCAAGATGCAATTTCTATAGCCAAGGACAATCAGAAGATACGTCTGGGGGGTACAACAAAAAACGTTTCTTTTAAAAGAATGAACGCGATGGAATTGAAATTTCCAAATGAGTTTTTCGATTGTGTATTACTTTTCCATATAGTTGAGCATTTGTACCCATTAGAACTGGAAAAAGTACTAGCTGAGGCAAAAAGGGTGACCAAAATCGGAGGCAGAATTATAATTGCTACTCCAAATTCATGGTATAACAAAATTCTTTTTTTTGTCTTTGGACCATTTGGATTTAAAGAAGGTTACGATCATATTAATCTATTAAACAGTTTTCAGCTCAGAAACTACATTTGTAAACTAGGCTGCAGAGGGAAAATATTTTTTTGCAAGCAAAGGAATTTCTATTATAACCTGATAAAAAGACGTAATGTTCCAAAGATTTTCAAAATACTATGTAATATATGCGATATTGTTTTTAATACGAAAATAATCAAACTGGTAATTTTAAGCTTACCATTGAGATATTTTTTATTACCAGAAATGGATGCAGTTATTATTAAATCCACTAATGAATAAGAAATTTGATTATGAAGAGAAAATATATGGAGATGAGGAGGGGGCTAGAATTAAACTATTTAACCCGTGGGCTTATGATTATCTTCCCAGTGAACTTAAAGGGAATTCCGGAAGGTTGCTGGATATAGGATGTGGTGCTGGGACATATATAAATTCTGTAAAAAAAGAGAATCCGTTATTGGAATTGTACGGGGTGGATGTTTCAAGAAGAGCCATAAAAATGGCGAGAGTATATTATCCAGAAATAGATTTTAAGGTGGCGAATATTAACCATCTTCCTTACCCCACCAACTATTTTGACGCAGTAGTATTAAGACATGTTCTTGAACATTTGGGTGATCCGAAACAAGATCTTTCTGAGGTAAGAAGGGTTTTAAGACCTAAGGGATTATTATATTCATCAACGCCCATAGAGGGAGACCCCTTAATCTTATCTGCCCCCTTAAAATATGCAGAGAAATATCATGGCCATAAGCGAAGATTTTCAAGAGAATCGCTTAAATCTTTGATGAGAGACAGCGGGTTTAATATAAAGAGATTTTATTATAGTGGATTTTTAATCTATCAAATATTGGAGGTTATATATTATCCAATATTAAACTTTTTAAAATTGCCAGCCAGTTTTTCAGTAAATTCCTATGCCAGTACATATAAAGGGACCTTTATTGGATTTACCTCCTTTGTATTAAGGAAATTAGTGATATTTCTGTTCAATTTGGAAACAATAATTATCCCTAATAAAATACCAGGTTTATTTATGCACATAATTGCTTTTAAATCTAAAGTTAAAAATAGAATGGTGGTTGATAAATGAGAATAAAGATAACCAGATTATTATCCGGAATAATGCCGGATTCTCTACGGTTTCTATTAAGGAAGTTGGGCTTAAATAAAGTTATCAATAAGTTAATAAATAAATCGGAGGGCGAGATAATTTTTCAGTCAAACTGGGCTAACAAGTTTAAAGTAAATAGAGATAAGGTCTTGGAGTATTGGCAAAAGTACCTTTATTTACGTGAGATTAAGAAGATTTGTCAACTTAGGTCGCATACAAAAGTTTTAGACATAGGCTGTGGCATAAGTTCGATTCTCCATTTTATAAAAGGCAAAAGGTTTGGTATTGACCCCCTGGCGGATGAATATCTGAAAATGTACAAATATCCGCCGGGGATATCGATTACAAGAGGGGTTGGGGAGAAATTGCCCTTTCCCAATCGTTTTTTTGATGTTATTTTTTGTACAAATGTTTTGGATCATACCGATAACCCGAGAGAAGTAGTGAAAGAAATTAGTCGAGTTTTGAAAAAAAGAGGTTATTTTATTCTTGCGGTTCATATTTTTAATAAAAGCTTTAAAAGAGATCCCGCCCATCCTCATACCTTTACCGGAAAAGGTGTTTACTCCTTAATTAGTGGCCGTTTCAAGCCAGTTTTTCAAAAGATTTCTCCGGCAATCGGTTTTTACGATTACGTATCAAAAGGAGTAAGAAAGAGCAAAAATAAAGAACTAGTCCTCATTTTGAAAATGTTATGATTAATTTATGAAATATTTTCGTTGGATGATTAAAGGCATCGTCGGTTTTTCAAGAATCTTTTATGCCCTTTTAGCAGTGGGGATTATCTTTCTGGCCGCTTATATTCTGGGAGGACGCGAGTTCTTACAGGGGAGCTGGGGAACGGATATGACAAGTGCGCTTTCAATGGCAGCTTGGGTCGATAAATATTTTCCCCATGTTCCTTTTTGGTATCCACTGGCCGGCGGAGGAGTTTCGATTACTCATTCTTACCCAATGTTTTCTTTTATTCTGGCAGCGTTTATTAAAAGAATATTCGATCTTAATATAGTCCAGTCTTTTACAATTCTTGCGGCAATGTCGGTTCCGCTGATGGCTGTGGGTATTTACGCATTTGTTTCCCTTCGCTTAAAAAGTCAGACGGCAGCGCTTATTGCTTCTATCTTTTATCTTGTTTCCCCGGTTGCTTGGGTCTGGCTTACAGACTGGGGTTTTTATGCCGAAACGGTTTCCCATATATTTATTATGCCAACGATTCTTTTTTGGGACCTATTCTTCACCGGTTTTTTAGTTGATCCCACCCGAACTAAAAATAGAATTTATCTAGTCCTGACAGTTATTTTTCTGGCTTTGGCTTTTCTGACTCATTTCGGGACCGGCTTTAGTTTAATGGCTTTCTTCGGCTTCTATATCCTTGGCTATGTCGTTAAAGAAAAGGAGCGTAAAAGGATATTCGTTCGGGGGATAGTTGCAATATTTTTAGTTGGGATTCTGGCTTTGGCCTTGACGGCTTTTACGGCATTTCCTTTCTACCGCTATAGCAAAATTGCATCGCAAAGTGGATTAGGAAAGGGCCTTAATTATGAACAGATGAAGGAGGGGGATTTACCACTTCGCTATATTCTCAGCATAAAGCCGGCAGTTACCAAGGGGGGTTTCCCGATGGCGTTTCGACACATTTCCTTTCCTGCGATAGTGTCTTTATTGGCTGTATTGGGGATTATACTTTCGTTTCAGAAGGCTAGGACATTAACTTTAGCACTTTTTACTGTTTACGCTTTAACTTTTTCAATTTCTATTCCTGTCCTCTACTGGGTTATGAAGTATGTTCCGTGGCCGCTTGGAACTTCCGTCGGCTGGCGATTTACATTTATGGAATTAAGGGGTGTGTTGCCGATTATGGCGGCCTTGGGAGTAATTGGGATTTTTCGAATTCCCTTATTTTGGCTAAAAGGTAAGTTTAGCTTTGTTAAAGAGGCATTTGCCTCCTTGGCCGGGCTGGTTTTTGCAATGTTTCTTTTATATCAATTTGGTTATTTACCAAAGCCCGAGGGTTATCCCTTAAATTACGGAGCGCGGGGAATTGATATAAGAAATATTTGGAATTCATCCAATCTACTACGTTTGCCTGATTCAACCAAGCCCAAAGGATATATAGATATTGATATAGTAGGCAACAATTGTGCGGCCGAGTATTCCTGTCGCTATACCTCAAATTCAGAATGTATAAAAAAACTGGAGGAAAGTGGTGATATAAAATGGTGCCATTCTTCCTTGGAACATTATTTTGTGCCCCTGGCAGTTAAGGGATGGTGCGAGTGGCTCGCGGGTACTGGCAATGATAATAAGCTATGCTACCCGGATAAGCTGTCGGTTGAACAGGTTAAATCATACTGGGAATATTGTAGGAATATTAAAAACTTTGAAAATCCTTGTGGAGTAATCTTTGACCCTTTTTGGGAACAAATAATGCCCTCTCACTGGCCTCGACCTAAAATAGTTAGCGATATAAATATATCTGATTGGCTTAAGGAAAATATGGAGAAGATAGTAGCCGAAAACCCTCGAGCCAGGTTGGATTTTTCTCCTTATTCATCCGGATTGGCCATGCAGGCTCCACTCTCTAATCTCAACCGAGATCTATCCCAGCTTTATATTTATACAGTTTCCAGTGCTTCGCTCAATTCCCTTTATTATGGTCAACAGTTGGCCGCCTTTTATATTAAAGACCCTTTTTATGGTAGCGAGCCTGACTATATTAACAATTTGACCCGCTGGTTCGGGCTTAACTACATTTTTTTGGAAGCTAGTTCGGATATTGATTTATTTCAAAAGGCAGGTTGGGAGTATTGGAATGTTAATCGGAACGAGGAGGGAAAAGTGGCCAGTGGGATTCTCAAATTTCCAGAGGAAAATTCCTTAGTTGAACTTTCGGATAAACCGTCCGTCTTGGTAATTGGCCAAGATAAAGTTGGCGCTTATGCTCAAGTATATCAGTTAGTCCATTACGGCACTTTACCCTACAAGGACTATTTTATTGTCAGGGGAGAGGGGGTAGTTGATAATTATGACCTTAAAGAACTTAAAAAATTTGATGTCATTTTACTTTACGGCTACACGTACAAAAATCAGCGTCGTACCGACGAGCTTTTAAAAAACTACGTTACCGGAGGCGGTAAGCTATTTATAGATACAGGTTGGCAATATACTGCAAAGGATTGGGAAACACAGGATAAAGAAAAATCTCTGGAAGTGATCCCTCTTGAAAAGTTATCTTGGAAAGATTTAGGTAAGACTGGCGACTTTGTTTTAGAAGACAGCGAAATAGGTAAAGAAGTCGAGGTTTCAAAATTTAGCCCTCTTGTTTATGGTGATCAAGCTTGGGGTGTTTCTACTGCGGAAAAATCTGATCTTAAGGATTGGGCGAAGACGGTTTTGAGTGTTAAGGGTTATCCCTTAGTGGTTATTGGCAATCTGGGTGAGGGAAAGGTTGTTTGGTCAGGAATTAATTTCTTTAGCCATGCTAAGCAGGGAGCAAGCATCTATTACGACGAGATTAAGCTAATGAATAATCTTTTCTCATGGCTTACGGAGGGGGTATCCAGGGAAAGTACTTCTGTTTCCTATCAAAGAATAAACCCGGATAAATTGGAATTTAAGATAGAAAAAGCATTTACTGGAGGCTTCCTTCTCTGGAAGGAGGCATATCATCCCGACTTTCATGCTCAGTTAGTAATGAATAAACAGCAGGTTGCCCCTCTGAAGACTTATCGAGCAGGTCCTAGTTTAACTCTAATCGCTGTTCCCGAGTTAAAAGGAGGGGAAACAATTGTTTTTCAATACAAAACACCATTATCAGAGAAGATTACGACACTCCTTTCTCTTTTAACCATTTTCTTTCTACCTTTAATGGTGCTTGAAGGAAGTGCTCTAAAAGAGAGAAGTCTATTTTCTCGGCTGGTCAAATTTTTAGAAGAAAAACTTGACTTTCTCCTTTTTAAACTTTGGAGAAAACCCTTTAGCTGGTGGAGAAAAGATGAAGGCGAATATTAAAAAAAAGCCGGTTATGGCTGTTATTCGGGGAGTGAGACCTTCTGAAGCTCTTTTTTACGATAAATTCAAAAATATCAAGATAAAGTTTATCTATTTTTCACAAGAGAAATGTGCTTATCCAGTAAAAACTAAAAATCTTGATTTTGTTAATCTTACTTTAAAGCCGAAGTATTTTATTGAACCTTTTTCCCTTCTCAATGGTGGAAGATATACGAACAGATCTCTGGTAGAAATAAATGGCTTAGAAGAAGAGATAAAAGGTGTGGATGTAGTGAATATTTGCGACACTTTTTACCCTTGGGCGAAGCAAGCTGTTGATAATGCAAAAAAATATAACAAGAAAATTGTAACTATAATTTGGGAAACGATACATAACCATCCTACCTGCCGCATTCCACCCTTTTCTTCATGCGTAAAATCGGTTATAGAAAAGACGGATTTATTTATTTTAAGAAGCAATGCAGCCCTTCGGTTTATGGAAACCTTTGATATTCCTCGTAAAAAAATAAAAGTGATTTATAAGGGCGTTGATACTAATAGGTTTCGGCCCTCAAAAACCAAACTGAAATCCCGAAGCGCGGTTAGAATTCTTTACGTAGGTCAGTTAACCAAATCAAAAGGAATTGACGATCTTTTACAAGCTTTTGTATTACTTACCAAAAAAATTCCTAAAGTGGAGCTGGCGTTGGCTGGAAAGGGAATATTAACAGGAAGAATCGATAAGCTTTCCAAAAAATATCCAATCAAAAATCTTGGCTTTGTTGATTATGAATCCCTTCCTAACATCTACCGTCAAGCAGATATCTACTGCTCGCCGAGTAAAGATTTAAAATATTTCAAGATTAAAGTTTGGGAAGAATTGTTTAGTTATACCTTGATGGAGGCTCAGGCTTCAGGTTTGCCAATAGTAGCTTCTAGATGTGGAGGTATTCCTGAAGAGATTGGAAAGGCAAATTTTCTTGTTGATCAGGGTGATGTTGAAGGGTTATATAGGGCATTAGTCAGACTGGTTGAGAATAAAGATTTATGCAAACGGACTGGTTTATTAAATAGGGAACGGGCGCTAAAATATTTTAGTCTTGGTAAACAAGCTAAAAAGACGGAAGAAGCGATACTTTCAGTCTTAAACTAATTTATATAAACAAGAATGAAAAAACTACCAGTATCTTTGATAACCCTCAATTATAACCGTCAAGATATGGTTCAGGAGACTCTCAAGTCTTTGGAAAACCAAACTTATTTCAATAAAGAGATTATTATGGTTGATGTTTGCTCGGTTGATAATAGTGTTGAGCTTGTTAGAAAAAAGTTTCCTAAGGTAAGGATAGTGGAGCTTAAAAAGAATTTAGGAGTAGCGGGCTATAACGAAGCGATGAAATTGGCTAAAGGAGACTATTTCATCTTAGTAGACTCTGATGCAGTGATAGAAAAAGGGGCGACTAGCCGGATTGTGGAGATTTTTAAGAAATGCGACGTAGATATGATTTCCTTTAAGATTCTGGATTCTAAAACCGGAAAAATGATTGATAACCCCGGTCATGATTCTAAAGGTACAAAAGGATGTGGTTACGAGACGGGTTTTTTGAATAGTGCCGCTTTAGCTTTAAGACGCGAAGTATTTCAAAAAACAGGAGGATTTGATTTTGAATATTTTGTTTACATAATAGAGATGGAACTTTGTATACGAGCGATTCAGAAAGGCTTTAAGGTTAGACATTTTCCGGACCTTCCATGTCGGCATAAATTTGGGCCGTCAAAAATAAGGAGTAATGCGAAATATTACGTTTCTCGAAATTGGGTATATTTTATTGTTCAATATTTGCCTTTATGGATAATACCCGTATTTCTTGCTTGGTCGGTTTTTAAGGTTTTTTATGATACTAGCCATGGTTATGGCCTTGCAGGATCCTACTTTCAAGGATTTTTGAGTGGTTTGAAAGAAGTACCTTATTATTGGAAAAAAAGGAAAGTCCTGACCGGAAGTCAACTCTGGCTTTTTATGAGAACCCAATTTATTGTTGGCGGTTTTACTAATAAGTGGTAAAAGAACGATTGAAGGTTATAAGTCCTTTTCCTTCCAAAGCCGGTCGATTCCATTGAAAATTGAAGTTTTGGGTCTCCAGTTTGAACTTTTACTAATTTTTCTTATATCCGTAACATAAACCTTAAGGTCAGCTTGTCTTTCAGGTTCAAACGTAACAGATAGTGGTTTACCACCTTTTTTATCTAAATATTCAATAAGTTCCAAAATACTAATTGAGTTTTTAAATCCTCCTCCGAGGTTGTATATTTGCCCATTGTGTTTATTGATATTTTTTAGCTGTATAAGAAAAAGTTGAGCTAGATCGTCTCCCCAGAGAGCATCTCTTGCCTGCTTCCCGTTTCCAAATACCGTAATTTTAAGGTTGTATTTTTTTGCTTTGATAAACCAGTAAATAAAACCTGATTCGGAGGAACCTCTCTGATATTTACCAAAGACAGCTGACATTCTGTTTATTACAACTGGAAGGTGGTAAGTTGAATGGTATTCTTGGCAATATATATCCCCCGTGTATTTCGAGCAGCCATATGGAGCCCTCAAGTATTTTCCATAAGCCTCAACCGGTCCGTTTTCAGCTACACCAGCTTTATTAATAAAAGAATATCGCATTTTTTCCTCTTTTATAGGCCAGGTATTAAGTTCAGTTGTATAAACCTTGCATGTTGATGCATAAATGACGGGGATTTTTCCATTTTTTCTAGCGAACTCAAGTACGTTAACTGTGCCTAGAGCATTGTCAAGAAAGTCTTTACTTGGATTTTTTAGGCTTATCGCCGTTGAGCAACTCGAGGCAAGATGTAAAATTGCATCAAATTTACCCAGAGAGGTTGGAAGTGGATTACGAATATCAATTTTTTTGAACCCTATTCGCCTATCTTTTTTAAGAATTTCTAGATTTTTTTCGACCCCTTTTCGTGACAAGTTATCCAAAGCAAGAACTTTGAGGCCTGTTTTTACGGCAAGGAGAGAAAAGTTAGTCCCAATAAAGCCTGCACCACCTGTAACTAATATTCTCATACACATTTAGAGCAGGCTTTGCAAGCTTCGCTTATAAAGCCCTTAGCTTTGCAAGCTTCGCTTATAAAGCCCTTAGCTTTGCAAGCTTCGCTTATAAACCCAGCCCCACCCGTGACTAAAACTCGCATGAAGCAATTTTATAGATTAAGTAACTTTAAAGCAAGAAAACCGAATTGAGCCCTTTTATTTTTACGAATAATTGATAAATTCTATTCTTTTTCCTCAGGTTTATTCTTTGGTGACATAAGCATATAAAGAACAAAAGAATTTTATTCTTCTCAACTTGATGCGTTTTGGTTTGAACCCGGCCTTTACCAGCATGGGCCACAAAGTTTTCTCCTCGTAGTAAGCCTTGTGGTCATTTATAGATTTAAATACCTGATCTTGAATTTTAATCCCAAAAGCAACAAATTCTAAAAAGGGTTTTCCAAACCAAGTGGGAACAATTATCTGTAGTCTCCCGCGACTTTTTAAAATTCGAAAACATTCGCTTAATATTTCTTGGGGATACCAAAGATGCTCCAAACCGTTAATAAAAGTTATGTTATCAAATGCTTCGCTCTTGTAAGGCAATTTTCTTTCAATATGGTATTCTCTTAAATGAAAATTTTTTGACGCGCTCTTATTTAGACTTTGATCGATTGAATAAAATAATGTAATCTTTTTATTTTCTACCTGGTATTTTTGTAATATATTCTGATTGCCCGGCATAATATCTAACCAGTTACCTTCTTTAAGGTTTGGTACTACTGCTCTCCAAGATAACCAGTTTGACAATTTTAAAACTGGATTGAGAGACGAATAATCAAGAGTGCTTTTCATTTAACTATGATATTCTGGGCACCATTAAAAACCTAAGAAAAAGCTGTTAAAAAATATTTGGTTTTCTAATTGTATAAAAATACGGAAGGTATTAATAGTTTCAGTCCTTTTGAATGGTCCAGGGGGCCAAAACCCGCTTGAAACAATTTTATAAATAAAATACCCTTAAGAGAAGAAGCCAGCGGGTGAGTCGTTAAAGCAGACAAACAAGGTCATCAACGAGCGTTTTTGCCCTTTTTACTTTTTTCTTTCTTGTAACTTGAGCGGCCTTTTCCAATTATAGATATACCTGAAGACTCAAGAGTTGGAAGATAATATTTTTTATACCAAGCGATGGTGCTTTTCAGGCCTTCGTCTAAAGGGGTAAAATCCTGTTTCCGGAAAGCTAAGGGTTCTAGGGTAGACGGATCTCCTAGGGTGATGCTCCTTTTAGGTTCTCCCGGCCTCATTAATTTATACAATAATTTACTTTTACTTTTTGCGATTCTTATTATCGAGGTTGCAAGTTCATTTGCGGTTATAGGGTCTCCGGTTCCTGCCTCGAATATTGTCTGATAAATGTCGTGGTTTAAAAGTAATGCTCTGACTAAAATTTCTGCGCAGTCTTTTACATAGATTACGTCTAGCAGTTGTTCACCGTCCCCATAGATTTCAAGCGGTTCATTTTTAAGTGCTGAGACAATGAAGTTTGGGACAACCTTTTTAACGGGAGCGTGTTTTTGCCTTTCCCCATATACATTTAGACCTCTGACTACGGTAATCTTTGTTCCGAATTCTTTATTGTACATCAGTGCAAATCTTTCGGTTGTATATTTAGTAATTGCGTAGGTATTATTCCAAGTGTAGTTGCCGACGGTAATGGCAACCGCGGGTTTGTTGGATTTCCTTAAAGCCTCGTAAACATTTAATGAGCCACGGATATTAACATCAACTGCCTCGAATGGGGTATTTACTGCCTCAGAGGTTCCTAATAATCCAGCTAAGTGAATCACGGCGTCATGATGCAATACAGCATCCATAACAGCTTCACCGTCCTTAATGTCACCTTTATATTGGAAAACTCCTTTCCATTCCACTAGAGATTCTCCAAAACGATCAAAAACTGTAACCTGATGCCCCTTTTCTAGTAGGTTGTCAATGACGTGGGATCCGATAAATCCGTTCCCACCCGTTACCAGTATTTTCATGTCGTTTCAGTTTTTAACACAACTTCCGGTTAAATTAAAGAGGGAAAAAGAGATAGTGGAAACGATTAAATCATGATATACAATAAAACGGATATTATCGTTTTTTCGTTTTATTAAATTGAGATATGTGGAGAAGACTAACAGAAGTCAGCAAAGGAATATTTGGAGGAGTTAAGGTTACAATATCTCTGGTTATATTTTTGCTTTCAATTCCACTTATTTTTTATTTTACTTATCTTCTTGGCCATAGAATTTTGGAGGGCGGAATGCTTGGAGGAGACACTTTTTATCACATTGGCTTAATGACCGCCTTAAATCGTTTTTATCCAAATATTCCTTTATGGTTTCCTTTTGCCGGAGCGGGCTCTTCGCTGGTTTTGGGATATTGGGTTTTTTCCTATTATTTAGCTATTTGGGCAAGCCATCTAACCGCTTTAACCATGGCTCAATGGGTAAGAATATTGGAATTTGTAACGGTACCCATCGTCTGCTTGGAGATTTATGTCTATATCTGGATTCGATTTAAAAATCAGATTATGGCGCTTTTTGGAGCTATACTTTATCCGCTTTCCAGTATGGCTTGGGGGTGGATAGCCCACGCCGGTTTTTATGCAATGCAGATCTCTTCAATATTTTATGTCCCGGCCTTTTTATTTTTTGACCTATATTTGGAAGAAGAGCTGACCGGTTCTAAAAAACCTACCAATAAGCGATTTTATCTATTGGGTTATTTCGTTGTCATGGCTTTTGCGATATTAAACCACGGCAGTTTTTGGCCGAATTTTTACATAGGTTTGCCGTTGTTTTCCTTAGTCCGTTCACAATTAAACCCCCGGTTGAAGGAAAAACGATTGATTTCATTTTTGCGAGCCGTTAAGGTTACTATTTTTATGGTCATTGTTGGTCTTCTTGCCGGAGCCTTTATTTTGATTCCCCAACAAAAATATTTTTCTTTGCAGCCTTTTACACCTACATACGGAGCAACAGATACCCCGGATCTGCCCTGGAAAGGCTTTTTGGGTTTCGAGAGGTTAAGCGGTCGGGTAGGTTCTTTATATACCCCCTTGTTTATGGCCCAAATTGTATCGATATTCTCGCTTGTTGGTATGGTATTGGCGCTTCTTAAGAAGAAAGCGATTGGGGCCTTGAGCGTTGTCGTCGTCTTTAGTGTTTTTTGGCTCTCGGCTGCCAAATATCTTGCCATCAACCTTCCGTATCTTCAGCTTTTCTTACTACCGACAGCCACGCGACTTGCCAGTGCTACTGCTATTTATATGACAATTCTCGCAGCATATGGGATATGGACATTGGCGGATATGCCTTCCTCATTATTAAGGTATCTAGTTTCGAAGCTAAATAAGAAAAGGCTAATTGCCAGGCTGGGTGGTTTTTCTTTGTCCGCGGTTTCCGTATTTATGGCAATAATCCTGTCGTTGGTTCTGTTTGCGGCTGCCTTTTATAAAACGAGGGAAAATCAAAAATTTCCTCCCGATATTGGCGAGTGGGGAGTGGTGGAAGGATATTCCGGCTACGGATCGCTCGGTTTCCGCATTCCGTTTTGTCTAGTGCCAGGTTGGGAAAAGCAATTGGATAAAGATGTATATGGGCAAGAGATAAGCTGTCAGGGGTATATGCCCAAAAACGTCGTTGATGATTTCAATGCAGATTTATGGCCCGGTCCTTTTACGGAAAAGTTTTTAAATTTGGCAGTGGATGAAAATACCAGAGTCGCTATTACACCGTATTTTGGTTGGATGACCTTTTCTTTTACAAAGCACAGCCAGGCCTCAATGGTTTCAGGTCCAGCGGGTTCGTCTATGCTCAATTTGGGGTGGCTTGGAATTCACGATAACAAAATGTTTCTGGAAGGAGAAGCCACCCAAAAAGAGGTTGAAGAAATTGCGAAGTGGTTTGGTACAAAATATGTCTTTATGAGAATAGATGAACCCGTATCCGTAGCAAAGAGATATTCTGAAAATAATTGGAAGGATGTTTTGGTCGAAGGTGGGGCAGTCGGTAAAGAATTATTAAATTCAAAAGGTATTTCGACTCTCTCCGATAAATCCGCCATTTTGGTTTTAGGCTCAAAAAAATTAGGAGCCTTTAATAATTTTTTTCAGGTAGCATTAAAGTCCGGAATATCTTTTGATGACACATTGATAGTTGAGGGAGGACAAAAGATTGACGAGTATGACTTAAAAGAACTAGAAGGATTTAAAGCGCTAGTTCTTTATGGATATTCGTATAAAAATTCGACAAAAACTTGGAAATTGCTTAAAGCCTATTTGGAAAATGGAGGCAATATATTTATTGATACGGGTTGGCAGTATGTAAGTAAAGATTGGGGAATAGGCCCGGACAAAGAAGGAAAATATATTGAAATAGTTCTTCCGAATCCTTTCCCCGTTAGTAAGAGCAATTGGGAGAGTGTGGGTAAGAATTGGGGCGATGCACAGCTTACTTCGGAAATAGGCAAGGACCTGAAATTGAAAAAATTTGGTCCGCCGACCTGGGGAGATATAGGTTGGGGAATGGCTTTGGCAAAACTTTCCGATTTACAACCTTGGGCCGAACCAGTTCTGGCATCCGGCGATCGTGTCATTATTGCTAAGGGCAATTATGGAAAAGGGAAGATTGTTTGGTCGGGGATGAATCTTTTTGCGCACGCTTTGGATAAAACAAATCAGGAAGAGTATGGTCTCATCAAGAACATCTTTGATTTTCTCCTTGTGCCGGCAAGTACAGAAGAAGGAAAGTTTACGGGTAAGTGGGACAATCCCGATCGGGTGGTATTTACCCTCACAGAAATTCCTAAAGGGCAAGCCTATTTTTACTTTGCGGAAACGTATACGCCTTACTGGAAGGCCTACTGGGTAGAAAACGGCAAGCGCAAACCCCTCAAAGTTTATACTGCCGGTCCCGGTTTTATGGCCGTAAAGATTCCCCAATCGGCGGTTCGCGGGCGTTTAATCATGGAGTACAATATCAAAAATCTGTTAATCGTGTCTTTCACTGTCACGATGAGCGTATGGATATTAATAATAATATCACTCATCGATGCCTGGCTTTTTAAAGGATGGCTGGAAAAGACGATTAAAATGAAAATTCCGAAGCTTTCATTATTTTTAAAAATTAATCATCATCGTAAGGCTTTAACATTCAAAGACGAGCATGAGAATTATTAGGAGCCTAGATGCGCAATAGAAAGATTGTTGTTACGGGAGGTGCTGGTTTTGTAGGCAGCCATGTAGTTAAGGCTCTTTGCGATAAGGGCTACGAAGTAACCGTTATAGACGATTTATCTTTTGGCTACAGAAGTTTTGTCGACCCGCGAGCGTGCTTTATCGAAGGGCGAATTCAGGATAAAAAGATTCTTAATAAAGTCCTACCCGGAGCAGAAGCAGTTATTCATTTGGCCGCTTTATCAATAATCAAGTTCTCCTATCAAAATCCGTTGGAATATTTTGAGAATAATGTGACCGGAGGAGTGCTACTTTTGGAGTCTATGAGAAAACATAAAGTTAAAAAGATGATTTTTTCCTCATCAGCTGCAGTTTATGGGGAACCCAAGAACGTCCCGATTCCGGAAGATGCAGCCAAAGAGCCGATAAACCCTTACGGTGCCAGCAAGCTTGCCTTCGAAAATATTCTTACAAGTTATTACCATAGTTTCGGTATCGAAAGCGTAAGCTTGCGCTTTTTTAATGCATACGGTCCCCGAGATGAACAGACTCCTGCAACCCGAGCAGTACCTGTATGGATAAAGGCAATAATTTACGGGAAACCCGTTCCTCTTTATTGGAACGGTAAGCAAAAAAGAGATTATGTATATGTTTCTGATGTGGCTGAGGCACATCTTGCCGCACTTAAACTGTCCGGACTTCATTTTATCAATATCGGTTATGGAAAGGGCGTTGTCATGAAGAATTTAGTTAACCTTTTGGAGAAATTAATAGGGAAAAGGGCGTTGATTGTTAAGAAAGGGGTAAGGTGGGGAGACCCCCCAGTTTTAGTGGCTGATATATCTAAGGCCAAAAAAGTTATGAACTGGCATCCTAAGGTTGATTTTGAGGAGGGTCTAAAAGAGACTGTCAGGTATTATCTTGAACAAGGTGAGAAACGGAAAGATGGATGAACAGGAGTATATGACAGATTTTTTTACCCAGATTTTCCACCCACCTAAAAAGTCAAACCTCCCGACTGTATTTTTGGATAGAGACGGAACAATAATTTATGATAGGCACCATTTAAGCTCCAAAAACCAGGTAAGAATTTATAAAAGCGCAATTGAAGGAATTAGACTATTAAACGAACGGAATTTCAATGTCGTAGTTGTAACTAACCAGTCGGCAGTTGCAAGAAATCTTTTGAATAAGAGAGACCTTTTTGAAATAAATAAATTTTTGTACGAACAATTGAAAGCAGCCGGTGTTTTAATCTCGGCGGTTTACTCCTGCCCGCACCATCCAGAAGGAGTACTTAAGAGCTATAAAATTATCTGCGATTGTCGAAAACCAAAAACCGCGATGTATGAAAAAGCGATTTCCGATTTTAATACCCCCCTCAATAAAGTATTTCTTATAGGAGATATGACCTCAGACATTGAAGCTGGCAGAAATTTACACACTCCGACAATTCTTTTACAAACAGGCTACGCAGGGCTTGACGGAACATATAAAGTAAAACCCAATTACATAGCCCGCAACCTCTTTTTCGCCGCAAGGCTTATTGTGTCAAGAGAAATAGTTTGATTTAGTAGATTGAGAAAGAATATTGTCTTATAATGTTGTTTATTAAATTCTATGTTTAAAAGACAGAGGGTTTCTGTTGTTATTCCTTGTCATAACGAGGAGAAAGGAATAAGACAGACTTACAGGATGATTCCCAAATTTGTAGATGAGGTTGTCGTGGTCGATAATATGTCAACAGACAAAACAGCAAAAATTGCAAGAAATTTGGGTGTAAGAGTAGTATCCGAGAAAAATAAAGGATACGGATTTGCCATAAAAAGGGGCATTGAGGAAGCAAGGGGGGAGATAGTTATTACTATTGACGGAGACGGCACCTATCCAATAGAAGATTCCCTGCGTCCGTTAAAATTTCTTTTGGAAGAAAATTTGGATTTTGTTTCCTGCAGCAGATTTCCGCTTAGAAATCATTCCAGCATGCATTGGCAGAATTTGTTGGGGAATAAGCTTATCTCATTTCTTATGAAGCTGCTCTTTTTTAGGGAGTTTAAAGACGGTTTGTCAGGCATGTGGGTTTTTAAAAGAAAGATATATCCGCAGCTCTTACCCCTTACCTCCAGCTGGAATTTTTCTGAAGAGATAAAGATAGAAGCATATCTTCATCCGAAGGTGAAATTTGACGAATACCGTGTCAATTATCATCCCCGATACGGTATAAGTAAGGTCTGGCCTCTCAGGGTCGGTATTGACAACATCCTTTACCTTTTCTACTTGAGGTTTTTAAAGAGAAAAAATACAAATTTATGATAGTCTCACGTACCCCGCTGAGGATAAGTTTTGTGGGTGGAGGAAGCGACTTTCCCAGTTTCTATAAACAAAGTACCAAAGGTTACGGAGCCGTTATATCTACGACAATTAATAAATATATCTATATTACAGTTAATAAGAAATTTGACGAGAAAATAAGGGCAAGTTATTCAATTACGGAAACGGTAGATAGGGTATCAGACCTGAAACAAGAACTTATTCGGGAAAGCCTAAAGACGGTGGGAATAAATAGAGCCATAGAAATTACTTCTATAGCTGACGTCCCATCAGGGGGTACCGGTTTGGGCTCCTCGAGTGCATATACGGTAGGGGTATTAAACGCGCTATACGCTTTTAAAGGTAAATTTTGTTCTGCTGAAAAGCTGGCTCAAGAAGCTTATATTGCTGAGGCAGAGAAAGCCGGTAAACCTGCCGGGAAACAGGATCACTACATAAGTGCTTATGGAGGCCTTAATTATATCCAGTTTAATTCGGACGGTACGGTATTCGTGGAGCCCATTATTATGAAGGAAAAAACCAAAAGGAACATTGAGAGGAGCCTTCTTTTACTTTATACGGGAACAACCAGGAATTCTTCGAAGATTTTAAAAGAACAGAATAATGGTTTTGAGGACAGTAAAAAGAAGAGAGAAATAATGTATCGAATGGTTGAGATTACACTTCAGATGAAAAAGGTTTTGAACAATAGCCAGACCGATAGGTTTGGGGATTTATTACACGAAAATTGGATGCTTAAGGCTAAACTGGTAAAAGGGATAACAGATTTTCGTATTGACAATTGGTATAGGATTGCCAGGAAAAACGGAGCACTTGGAGGCAAAATTTGTGGAGCCGGAGGCGGAGGTTTCTTGCTGCTTTACGCACCCCGAAGTAAACATCGTAAGATAGTTTCTGCTCTCCCCAGGCTTAAGCCGTTTGATTTTTCTTTCGAACCACAAGGCAGTAGAATTATCTTTGCAGGAACCTAAAAGAAATGGATTAATTGGATATGCGACAATTTATTAGAAATTACATAACCGAACTTAAGCGCACCGTTAACACGTTGGATGTGGAAAAAATTGAACTTGCCACCGGGATGTTAACGGAAGCATATCGGAAGGGAAGAAAGGTTTTTATTATTGGTAACGGCGGGTCGGCCTCTCTTTCTTCGCACATGGCTTGTGATTTGGGAAAGGGAACATTGGCAAGAGTTTATGATAAGAAGGAAAAAAGATTGTGGGTAATGTCTTTGACCGACAACGCTTCGCTAATAACCGCGTTCGCTAACGACCTTTCTTTCGGTGACATTTTTATTCAACAACTAAGGAATCTAATTGAAAAAGAAGATCTGGTGATAGTTCTTTCAGGTAGTGGTAATAGTTTAAATGTCATAAAGGCAGTTAAATATGCCAAAGGCCAAGGGGCTAGGACTATCGGTTTTCTGGGTTTTAAAACAGGAGGAAAATTAGCCAGACTCGTAGACTGCGCAATTGTTGCCCAGAGTAATCACTATGGACCAATAGAGGATACCCACCTCATACTAAATCACATTTTAACTTCTTGGCTGGCGAAGGTGAAAATAGACAGCGAGAGGCCCAATCGTTCACTAAATAAATCAGTTCCCTTCAAGGATGGCAGGTAGATGATCAAGCCAGGGCCCAAGAAACTAGTTTATAGTTTCAGGCAATCTTTATTATTTTAGCGAATCAACATTGAAAATAGCCCTTTCCAAAACAGGATTTGAGGTGTTGGAAAGCCGGCCTCATACACAGCCATTAAGTGTTGCATACCTCATCCATCAAATTGGCCGCTATAATAGAAAGCTTGCCCGAAAATTGTATTCCAAAGCTGGTTTAATAGGTTTAGACCGTATTTTAGTCCCGTATCGGGCTGGGCAGAGAATGCTTATTGCCAGAAAAAGATGAAGAGGTAACGGTGGCAGCAATTGCCTCCAAGAATGTATACTCAAATTTGTATGAGAAAGTTTCTTTATCTACTTTCCGCTATATTTTTTGTCCTCCTGTGGTTTTACTTAGTCGATTTTAAGGAGGTAAAGGAGGCGATGACACAGGTAAGGTGGCCCTTTGTGTTACTTGCGGCTGTATTGACCTTAATTTCTCCTTTTCTCGCAGCCTTAAGGCTGAAAATACTTTTTAGTCGAGTTTATAGCCTGCCGTTAAAATTTACCTGGGCAGTGGGTTATATTGCTGCCCTTGTCAGCCTGGCACTTCCTTTTTATGTCGGTGGATTTGGGTCTGCGTACATCCTCTCAAAAAAAGCCAGGGTTTCATATTCGAAATCTTTTGCAATTCTTTTTGTCGATTTTTTGTTCGGGGTCTTTCTTACCATTATTTTAGGTACCATCGGTATCTATTATTTTTACCAAAAGCGCTTGCTTACCCCCAGACTAGAGGATTGGAGGTGGATAGTTGTCTTTTGTTTTACCCTGATAGTCGCAATATTTGCTCTTTTGATTTTAAAATCTAAACATAAGAAGATAGAAAATTTATTTTTGAAGCTAAAAGATTTCTCCAGTATTGTTAGTTCGATAATTATTATTAAAGCCTTCTTGCTTACAGTTTTGGTTGCAGTCCTAGGGTTCGGCGCAAGCTATCTTTACTTTATAGCTTTTGGTCTTAAGCCCCCTATTACCGATTTTATCCTCGCAAGCAGCCTTTTTGGTCTCTTGGGGCTTATCCCGGGTGCGCCCGGGAAGATCGGTCAATATGAAACTTTTGGTGTAATAACCCTCCCTTTTCTTCTGGGACTTGACAAAAATAGGGTTTTTGTAACACTCCTTATTAATCACACCTTTTCAGTTACAGCTATAGTTATCTTTGGACTTATTTCCCTTCATTTACTAAATCTAAACTTTTCGAAAATTGAGACACTTCTTGGCCTAAAAAGAAACCGCCAAATCAGTAAATATTGATATCAATTATTGAATTGCCAGGTTGTCAGGGTGTGGGTGTGGGGGAAATTTCCGGGGTAGGGGAAACTACTGACGCGGGCGGTTGGGAGCCCGCAGGGAGTTCTACCGGAGGTTTAAGGATTGGTGTAGGTTGGACTTGGGGAGCGGTCAAATTTTCTCCGGAAACAGCATCTTTGGTTGGTTTGGCTTTTTCAAGATCCTCCAAGGCAGTTTTGGCCGTTTGGTAATCCTTTGAATTTTTGTCAACCAAAGAAAGAACGATAGTCATCTGATTTATTGCTTTATCGATTTTTCCATTGTCCCGGTAAGAAAAAGCGAGGTTGTAGTGAGAGTTGGCCAGGTCGGGTTTTACGGCAACGGCCAGTTCTAAGATTCTTTCGGCCGTATCGTAATCTTTAAGACTGTAATAGAGGCTGCCTAAAGCTATTCTTAAATTCGGATTTATCGGGTCTAGCGCTACGGCTTGACCATAGACCTGAAGAGCAAATGTATCGGCGTTTTTGGCCAAAGGGATAATTGCGCGGTAAGTTTGGCCAAGGATTTCCCAATTACCGGCCCGCTTTGGGTTTAAAGCTACCGTTGCCTTGGCTTGGGCGATAGCTTCCTGGATAAAAACGGAGATGGCCTTTTTATCTTCATCGCCCACGGTTTTCTTTTGGGCAACGTTATTAGCAAGTGATAAGTTTAATTGAACGAAGGCAGCGTGGTAGCGGTCCACATACGGATTAAGGGTGATTGCCTTTCTTATTTCCTGATAGGTTTTTTGGCCGTCGTTTTTCGCCGCATAATTCATAGCTTTTTTAAACCGGTATTCGGCAAGGACAACCCGGCTTCCATAAAAGGCGAACAAGATAACCGCTACCAAAATTGGCAGGCTGACCAGAAAAGCCGGCAGACGGGAGGTAATTTTATTAGTGTTTGTGAAATTTATATTTGGAGCTTGACTAACAAGCGGTAAGTTTGTCGTGCGGACATCGGTTATGAGGGCCAATAAGACAAACATAATCAACATATGGAGGTTAGTTGCGGGCAAAAAGACAAAGATGACCAAAAGAAGAAGCAGAGAAGCAAGGTTAGCCATTTGCGGCAGATTCCAACCCTCGCTCTTTCGTTGTTCAAGTTCCTTTTTGATGACTTTGTAGACAGAAAAAAAGATTAATAATATCGATGCCAAACCCAGAAGCCCGGTTTCCGTCAAAAGGGTCAAATAAAAGTTATTGGCGGTTGTGAATTTGGTTGCCCAGACCTTTGAAGAATTAAAAATTATCGGCCTAAAGCGGCTAAAAGCGGTTAAATAATTACTCGGGCCAACTCCGAGAATAGGACTTTCCTTAAGGGCATCGACGGCAACCGGCCAAGAAACATTATTACCTGGAAAAATCGGAGCGTAGGCTTTTCCGGGAAGAAGATTAAAGACAGCCAGACCAAAAGCAGAAATGATGAGAGCCATTGATATTGCCACGAATATTTTGGTATAAGAAGACCTTTTTTCAATGATTAAACCTATGCCCAAAGGAATTAGGATAGCCAAAAAGATGGCCGAGGGTAAATAACCGCCCTCCGGATTAAATGTTCGACTTCTGATTAAGGCGGGGAGAAAGGTCAATTGGCTTAAGATGCCCATTGAGGAGACAAGAGTAATAAAGGCAAAAAGTAAACCGGAACCTAAAAGGGCTAGCTTGATATTATATTTCTCTTTTTTATCGAGTTGGTTAATTAGAAAATATAAAATTCCGCTGGCGATAACGGCCGTAGCCGTACCGGGAAAAAGAAAAGCCTCCATTTTATTCGGCGTACGAAAAAGGGCACTTAAGAGGTAGGCGGCTAAAATCAAAAAAACAGCAAAATCGAAATTACCGATGGATAATTTCAGATTTCCGCTTAATAAGATTCTTATAACTTTTATTAAAAGAATCAATGAGATGCCAAAAGCCATGACGACCAATTTGGGAATAATAAAAGGATTTGGTGCAAGGGAAAAAACGAAAATAGGAACCAAAAAGACGATAAGTAAGATTAGACAAGTTTCGATTTTGGCTAGTATTTTATCCATAAGTAATGGTCTTATTTACAACGATAATAATAGTATTGTCAAGTCCCTTTCAGAACAAAATAATATACTATATATAATAATATATAGATTGATATATTACTGCTATAAAATAATGCCATATTTATTGACTGCTAGCCTGTTTACTCGAGACTATCCACCAGTTGAAATCAACATTTGATTCAAGCGCATTTGCAAAACCGACAATAAATTGCGGGGTACATAAGCCTGAAACATCGCCTTTGCAGGACGTTTGGCTTTTGATATATAAAACACGGTCGTTGGTATTCGATAGGGGCGTAACGTAGATAAGGCTACTCTCATCGGTTTTTGTATTTCTGATAATAACTTCTTGCTTTCCGGCCGGTATGATGCCCTTGCCGGCCGTCGAGTTATTTTCGATGATAAAATTGCCGGCCAAATCATAATATGATTTTGAACCCTCCGAATTTATCGAGAGATTATTAGTGGCTACGCTGGCAAATTCGGCCGATCCGGAAGCTGAAATGGCGGCCGCTTCTTGGCCTTGAAAGTTAACAAGACTGAGGAGCTTTCCGGAAGACGCGCCATCATTGGCCTGGCCTGATTCCTTAAGGGTAAGTTCAGCCGATTCAACTCTGCCTTTGACTAGAAGGTCGCCACCGATAACGACGTCGCCGTTTGTCTCTATCCGAAATTGGCCCGCCATTATCTCAAGAGGAGCCAGAGCCAAGGCTTGAATCTTAAGAGGGTTTGAAATGGTATCAATAGAATTAACAACCGCTCCGTCAATGAGAGAGGATTGGATAATAAAGTCGTTTGCTAAAGTCAAAGTTGAGGACACGGAAAGAGAATTAACGGCCGCTTGGTTTGTGATATAGAGATTGGTGGAAGTAATCTCCTTTAAGGTTGCCGTTCCTTCCGATAGGTTAATTGGCCAGTTCGCAGCTTGGTCGAGAAGGACCTGATCTTGTTTAACGCCGGCAAGGAGTTTTTCGATTTCTTCGCGAGTAACTCCGCTTTGGTTGGCTGTCCGCAGATCGGCGAAACTGGCAGTTTTCGAGATAATTTCATCGGCATAGATTTTATTAGCACGCAGCTCACCGGAGACAGTAGCATCGCCCTTGATGCGAGTGTTGCCCTCTGCATCGATCGAAGCGACTTCGGTTCCATCTACACCTTTGATACTTAGTTTTGCATAAGAAGTGGTTGAGCCGGGTTGAGTATTGTCCAGGTTAATCACCAGGTTACTTTGGGCGACAGGCGAGATTATTTCGGTTCTGATAAAAGGTGATTCTAGTCCTAATCTGACAAAGAGATTGTCCACATTAAGAACGAGGGCGCTAAGGGCTTGCGTTGCGACCTCTTTGCTTTCAAGGATACCGGCCTTAATATTTCCTACGACGATATTTGTAAAAACCGAAGAGACATCTATTATTTGTCCACTTTTATCTACTATTTTGTATTTGTCGTTTTCCGATCCGGGGTTTTGATCTTTAGCTATTTGCAGACTACCCAATTGGTCAAGTGCAAACTGGGGTTCGGACCAGGAGGTAGCGACAAATATTGTTATTAAGCCAATGGAATTTGGGTCGGAGGTATCGTAATTTTCAAGCGCCTTTCCCACTATTGACCCCGGAGCCGTCGCTTTCATTGCAACTCCTGGAATTGATGATGAAGTGAGTGGGTCACCAACCCTTATTTCGCCATTTTCTGTTGAAACTTTGACGGGGACCCTGCCATTTAAGGCTATTGGCCTCGGATTTTCCTCGGGCCCAAAGACATCAGCTATAACCTCGTTGGGATTAGTTGAGACAATTCCTATTAGCGAAGCCTGGTAGCGCATATTTGATTTAAGTACCCAGGCCTTGGAAATTTGAGCTCCGTCCTTAAAGGTTTTGATCGAAGGCCTTTCAGGATCGACTACGACGAGATCTCCCGCACTTAGAGAGGAGTCTTGGGTCCCGTAATACTCTGCATAGTCGCCGGGGCTTGAATTACAATCAGAAATTGCCACTACACCTGTCGCGGCATCTGCACCACTATGGCAAAGTCTCTCCGTTCTTGTTGTTGTGTCATCTAAATTAATCGAGAAAGCCGTTTTGCTGGCAGAAAGTAGGGTTGTGGTATCGCCGTCGGCAATAAGAACCGTCCCGTCGGTATTGTTATCGATTGTTTCGGCATTTTGCAGGCGGATGTCGGTAGTGACACCGGTTGATGCAATGTTAAGAGCCGTTGTAATTGTCTCGGTTGAACTTCCGATGCTGATTGCATTTGTCAGAGATGAGGTCCCCGACTTGGTGATTAAAAGTGCCGAGTCGACAGTCGTATTTCCGAAAACAGTTGTATCTGCTTGGTCGAGGACAAGTAAGGCTTCAGTGGTTAAATCATTAGAGGCATTGGAAGAAACACCGTTTGAAATTACAAATAGTCTATCAGTCCCGTCGGCACCTCCGTTATTGATGAGAGACAAGGAGAGGGATGATTCGTTTCCAGTGTTTGTTCTGGAAATTGTCGTAGCGGAATCCAAAGTCATTGCGTCGACCAAATCATCCCAATTGATACAATCTGTACAGTTGAGGGTGGTAGTTGAGGTCATGCCTAAAGTGGACGCTGTTGTAAAGGTGGAGAGACCCGATGCATTAAGTGTTGTATCCGAGGCTGCAAGAACTATGGTGTTTGAGGCTGAATCAAGGGTAAGGTTTCCTGTAGTCGTAGATATGGTTGCGGCTGTATCACTTGCCAGGGAAAGGGTGAGTGCACCTGAATTCGCGGCTAGGGTAACTGTTCCGTCAGTATTATTTGAAAGGCTTTCTCCATTCTGAAGAGAAATGTCGGTAACCACGTCTGTATCGTTGATGTTAATTCCCGTGGTTATGGCTCCACCGCCGGTTGATTGGATGAGTATTGCATCGGAGATTGTCAGGGCAGTATTGAGGT
>Ga0315273_10000861_pt1 | contig 33110 bp, 51 predicted proteins | sample YL17G02_0_MG_FD_205753 | JGI IMG/M metagenome (GOLD analysis project Ga0315273, IMG submission 205753) | Sediment microbial communities from Yellowstone Lake, YNP, Wyoming, USA - YL17G02_0 | ecosystem: Environmental > Aquatic > Freshwater > Lake > Sediment | place: USA: Wyoming | collected...
CCGCCTGACGATGTGCTGATGATCGGGGAAGGGGTTGGGTTGCCTGGCAAACTGACGGTGACGCTTAAGATCGCTATCTTGGCCAAGTCTGGGGCTGGGAAAACGTCTTCGGCTATTGTGGTGGCAGAGGAGATGTGCCGAAACGGTCTGCCTTTTTGTGTCATCGATCCGATGGGTGTTTGGTGGGGTTTGAGGTCCGGGGCAGGAGATGGGGACGAAGGTTTTCCGGTGTTGGTTCTGGGAGGCGATCATGGCGACGTGATCTTGGACAAGGCCCATGGATCTTTGACGGCGAAGATGGTTGTGGGGCGTTACCCTAAGCCCACAATCCTTGATCTATCGCTCATGACGCCGGACGAACAACATTCTTTTGTGGCGGCCTTTGGGGCTGAGCTTTATGCGAGAAACCGCAGACCTTTGCATCTTTTTGTGGACGAGGCCGACGAGTTCTCGCCACAGAGGCCCGAGGGGCCGGTTCAAAAGGCTGTTTTAGGCATCATGGATCGTCTGGTTAGGCGCGGCAGATTAAGAGGGATAGGCATTACTCTTATCACTCAACGAAGTGCCGTCCTGCACAAGAACGTGCTCTCCCAGGTGGATATGCTGGTGGCGATGTGTTCGGTTTCTCCATCGGATCTCAAGGCGATTCGTGAGTGGGTTGATGGTAAAGTTGATCAATCGGCTGTTTCTGAATGTTTACGATCTCTTCCATCCCTTCCCGTGGGGGCTGGTTACATTCTCGCATCTGGCAGGCTCAACGTTTTCAAAAAGTTACTTTTTAGAAAAAAGAAAACTTACGATGCTTCGGCTACGCCCGGTTTTGATGATGACATAGCAGAAGATCCTATTTTAGCCTCTGTGGATGATCTTGAAAGTGTGTTGGAATTTATGAACGCGGCGAAGCGGCGGACGTTGGGCGATGTTTCTGGCGATGGTGACGAAAACGAACATCATGATGGGGAGGGTTGATGAGTGAGAAGAAGAACCCGGTCATTATTCCTGAACTTGTTGAGCCTGTACGTCCTCACCCCGGGGGTGATTTATGGCGAGAAATAACGAAGGCCTGGGGCGAAAAAAATCGCGGCCCGTTACCCGTAAACGAGAGGGAGAGCGAGATCGAAAGGTCGGCTCGGCGGATAAGAGAGACAAGGGAAAGAATTCGGGGTCCAAGAAGCCGAAGAACCGATCCCGTGTCGGGGGAGATAAAAAACCAAGCAAGTCCTCTCTTGGGACAGGATCTAGAAAACCATTTTCGAAGGCTTTTAAACCTCGGGGCCGAGTTGGTGGAAGGAAAGATTCGAGAAGCCCTCGGGACAAAGAAAAAGAAGTAAAGAAGTCCGCGAAGCGCCCGACACCAAAGCCCGCGAAGCGTCCGACACCAAAGTCCGCGAAGCGCCCGACACCAAAGCCTGCGAAGCGCTCGACACCAAAGCCCGCGAAGCGCCCGGTATCGAAGCGCCCGACACCAAAGCCCTCGAAGCGTCCAAAGCCCGCGAAGCGCCCGACACCAAAGCCTGCGAAGCGCCCGACACCAAAGCCTGCGAAGCGCCCGACACTAAAGCCCGCGAAGCGTCCAAAGCCCGCGAAGCTCCCGGTATCAAAGCCCGCGAAGCGCCCGGCACCAAAGCCTGCGAAGCGCCCAACACCAAAGACCGCAAAGCGCCCGGCATCAAAGCCAGCAAAGCGACCGATACCAAAGCCAGCAAAGCGCCCGGTATCAAAGCCCTCAAAGCCTGCAAAGCTCCCAACACCAAAGCCTGTAAAGCCCCCAAAACGAGAGCCCCGAAAAAGGCGAGCGTCATTCACACCTGAAAGACCTGCGCCGAAACAGAAGAAGCAAAAGAAGCAGAAGGCGAAGCATCCGAGGCTTGAGCCTGGTTTCAAAGAGTTTCAGGCACGGGCTGTTTCCATCATGGAGAACTATCTCGATGATGTGGGAAAGAGGTTGATAGTCGTTGAGCCTTCTTTCTCGTACAACATCGGATCTTTTGCGAATCGGGACGGATCGGCGGACGCTGAGTTGGTGATCTCTGGCCTTACCGGCGACGACTGGAAAAAGTTGTTTATTTTCGATGGCACAATGGGAATAGGCCGGGTGTTGATGCAAGAGGTTTTGCCTGAATTATCGGATTTTTGGATTTCTACTTTCATGCTTTTTGAGCATGAGAGTTTTGATGATGTTTTGGAGATGCGAAAAACCTATGAAGGTTTTCGAGGGATGCTTGCACAGGGAACCTATCACTATGAGGTTGATTACAGTTCCATCGACAAGATGATCCGTGCGGTGCAGGCGATCCTTGGAGGAAACGCTGCTTTGTCGATCCCTGGATTTATCGATACTTATGGAGTTCCTCCATCGAAGATCATGATTCGTCTTTCATGGAATCCTCTCAACGCCAACCCATTAGTTTATAAATGAGGGTGCTATGCGATTAGAGCCGATTACGTCAACTAGAACCATGAGGCAGATAGCCGTTTTTGACTTGGAGTGGGTACCAGCCGAGCCCTTTTGTCCTCAGTATCAGCAAGACGATAAAAGGGTCAATCCTTGCAAGCTCGTTGAAGACCACACAGGTCCGTGTGAGTTTTCGGACAAGATACCTTCGTCGCCCCCTTTGAAACTTCGGGCGGCAGGTTTTTACGACGGGGTTTCTTACCAAGACTTTGCGACGATGGATGGTCTGCTTGACCATATGTTGCAAGGGAAATACTCGGGTTGGTGGATCTACGCTCACGCGGGAGGTCTGGCCGATGTTCACTTTGTTTTCGACAATCTTTTGGATCGCATTCGCAACAAGAAGCAGGAATATCAGATAAAGGCTTCTTTTTCGGGATCTTCGGCGATCATCATCACTTTGAAGCTGGGCAAGCGCAGGTGGTATTTTATCGATTCGTACTGGCTTCTCCGCGATAAACTTGCGTCCATTGGCAAGCACTTGGGGATGTTGAAGCTCGGGGAGGAAAAGCGCCAAACCGCCAAGGAGGCGAGGGATTTTTACGCTAATGCCCCTCTCTCCGAGCTTCTTCCCTATCTGCGCCAGGACTGCGAGATCCTTCAGACGGCGATTTCGAAGTTTGAGGAGTATGTCCTGAGCATCGGGGGCGAGCTTAAAATGACCATCGCCTCAACGGGCATGACGTTATTTCGCAGAGCCTTTCTCAATCGTTCGGTGGCGACAAGTCCTTGGATAAACGACATAGCCCGCAAGGCTTATTTTGCTTCCCGGGTGGAGGTGATCTCTCGCCACGCTACAGACTTTAAGACGTACGACATCAACTCGTCGTTCCCTTATGCGATGACTTTTCCGCAGCCCGCCGATTTCATTGGCATGTCAACTTGCATCCCTGACGATGAAAACAGCATTTTTATCGCAGACGTGACGATTCAGGTCCCTGATATGCACTTGCCTCCGGTGCCATATCGGCACGAGAATCGTGTTTTTTTCCCTGTGGGAACGTGGCGCACATATCTTTCTAGTGTTGATGTTTATCTTGCGATGAAACATGGTTGCAAGATTATTAAGGTGCATTCGGTTCAGCTTTTTGAGCCTTGCAATGATTTGAAAGAGTACGCTAACGTAATTTACAAAAAGCGTTCAGATTCAGAGTCATCCTACGAAAAACTTGTTCTTAAATATCTTCTTAATTCTTTGTATGGAAAGTTTGCTGAAGGTAGCGAGAAACAACAACTTCTCATAAACCCGGAAAGTGTTGATCGGGCCACGGCCCGGATGGTGCAGCCCGGTGTGTGGCTCGACACTCACACAGCCGACATTCAGCACGTTCATGTGCCCTTCTCGATGCACATTACGGCCATCGCGAGGCGCACGCTCTATGAGTATGCGGTCGAGTGTTATCGGCAGGGGAAGCCTAGCCATTATTTTGACACGGATTGTCTGGCGACCTCGGCGGACTTGCCGACGGACGAAAAGACGCTCGGTGCTCTGAAGCTCGAAAAGAGGTTTGATTGGGGCGAGTTTGTTTTGCCCAAGATCTATCGCGGGGAGGGTTTTGAGTTGAAGAAGGACGGGACTTGGGAGCCTACGAGGGTCGAACGAGCGAAGGGTTTTTCACTGGGCCGGAAGGACGAGTCGTGGGAGCGTCTTGACCGCATCATCAACGGGAAGCCCATAGGCATTCAGCGCATGATCAGGGTCAAGGAGTCGCTAAGGCGCATGGACAGCGCTGGCAACCCTGTGACGGATCCGGTTGAGGTGCGCCTTTTCAAGAAGTTGGCCTATGAGTCGTTGACCAAGCGTCATCATTACCCGGACGGGGAAACGCGCCCATGGAACATCAACGAAGTCGTTAGCGGGAACGTGTTTAAGCCTCGCTACGCGGACGATGAGCTTCGTGAACACTTGATTCGGATGAGCGGGGGCGTGACAGTTGGCAACGCTGCGTGAGCTTCTTCGTGGTCACGAAAGGCTTGTGATCATTCACACGCTTACGGCGAACGCTTTCAACATCAAGAAAACCTCCTCGGCCCTGGGCATCACGAGGCAGGCTCTTTATAGACGGGCCAAGAAGCTGAAGATGGACGTTCACGAACTTCGGATCATCACAAGGGAGAGCAAAAGTGGAACTAAGCAAAAATAGGCTTTGCGAATGTGGTCATAAGGTTTCGGCACATGACGAAGACTTGAAATGTGAATGGTGCTCTTGTGATGGCGGTTTTTTGAAGTCTTTGAAAGCCAAGTTTTCGATAAACAGAATTTACGGAAAGTTTGCGACAAAAGACGCTTTTCCTTTTCACCCATTCACCCCGATTTTAAGAACAGCGAAAAAATGAAACCTTTCCTGAAATGGGCAGGCGGCAAACGTCAACTCCTCGATACCCTTCGCCTTTTCGTTCCCCACGATTTCGCGGATTATTACGAGCCTTTCGTTGGGGGCGGTGCGATGTTTTTTGACCTTCAACTGAATTCACCGGGGCACAGATCGTATATCTCTGACAGCAACGGTCGCCTCATGAGCACGTATGGCGCCGTCAAAGATGAGCTTGAGGAGGTTGTGAAGAACCTGGAGCTTTACAAGAAGGCACACGACGTTCGGGGCAAGGATTTTTACTATGAGGCTCGGGAGAGTATTCCCCAAGAGATCCCGAAGCTGGCGGCCTGGATGATCTTTATGAACAAGACCTGTTTTAACGGTCTTTATCGGGTGAACAAGGGAGGAGCCTTCAACGTCCCTTACGGTAAGTATGCTGATCCGAAAATTCTCGATCTTGACAATTTATCAAGTTGCTCGAAGGCGTTGCAATCTTGCTATGTGATGCACGGCGATTTCAGACAGATTCTTGATGAGCCGGTTGAGGGAGATTTGGTTTATATAGATCCTCCCTACATACCTGTTTCTGAAACTTCCAACTTCACAGCCTACACGAAACAGAGTTTCGGTCCGAAGGATCAAGAAGACTTAGCCGCCTTGGCCAAGAAGCTAACAGAAGACGGTGTTTATGTTATTATCTCCGGCTCTGGCAGCGAGGAAACTCTATCTCTTTACAAAGACAGTTTTAATGTTTATGAAGTCGCCGCGAAGCGAAGTATAAATTCCAAAGCTGAAAACAGGGGCGAGATTAAGGAATATATATTTTCCAATAACCACAAGGCGAAACTAAAAAGAGGGAAGAAGTGAGCAAATCTTTAGAAAACACAACCCCCGAAGCTGTAAACAGCCCGTCTCATTACGAGTGGTGTGCGAAAGGCATGGAGGTCATTGATGTCATTGAGGGCTTTGGCCTTGGCTTTAACCTCGGCAACGTCGTGAAGTACGTCCTTCGGGCAGGCAAAAAAGGGCGACCGAACCGAGGATCTAAAAAAGGCAGCCTGGTATCTCAATAGGGAAATACAAAACTCAGAAAAAGAGTAAAATGCGCTTTCTCATGAATCCCGCTCGCAAAAAGAACCGCTTCGACATTGGGGGTTTCGTTCTCAGCACGGCTGTTTTTGCGGCTTTAGCCCATTACGGCTTGGGTTTCGGTGATAAGGCGACGTTCGTTGTTTCGGTTTCGTCGGCCTTTTTTCTGAATTTCAACGACGAGCCGGTTTAAGCGACCACAGTTTCTCGGTTTGCTGGCGCGTGTTCACATACGGAGCGTCCAGAGGGGCACGGCCTTTATTGTGAGGCGCAGCGTTCAGCATCCAGCTTAGGACGGTCGAGGGCAGGACCCCGTTTTTACGGTGTGAAAACATGGTTTCGATCCATTCGGGGGCCGAGTCGCCGTCGAAAATGACGAGGCCATCGTCAACGTAGGTTTCGGGTGTGAATTCTGCGTTTCCGTAGAAGGCTGCGGCTTCGACCATTTGAACGACGCGCCAGTACCTATCGCCCTGGTGATACCGCACGGCGATGGGATCGCCCTTTTTGCCGAACAAATCTGCCGGACAATCAAGCTGGCAGAAAGTATTTCGAGGGTCGGCAAATATGATCCTTTCTGCGGTCTCCTTGATGCTTTTCAAAAATTCCAAAAGCGTCTTCCATCTATTCCATTCATGATCAACTGCTGAAACCGTCCCCATTTTTAGCTGAATTTTTTCCGCTTTTGCTTTGTTTTTTAGGCAAAAAGCGTTCCAGGATTTGATCGATTCTTCTGTGAAAAAATCAGCTTCTCCGACTGGCAAAACGACGTAGTTCATTCAATTCCCCTTTTTGCGAACGATACCACACCAACCTTTTACCCCCACCCCCGCCGTGTTAGGCTATCCGAGTTTCCCATAGAAGGAGGATCACGAAATGTCCATTTACGCAGCACAAGGCACCTCAGCGGTTGCCGCCCGAACCGCCCTGAACTTGGTTTCAGCGGCTTCCATCCGACCCCGGTTGCTTGACTATGTTTTGTCAACCACGGGCGCCCCGAACTCTGATGCCTCTTACGAAATCCAGTTGAAGCGATTCACCGCCGCTGGAACCTCGACCGCTGTGGTCTTGGCCGCGACCGATTCATCCGACCCCCTGCCCCCGATCCTTGCGGCTGGTTCCAACAACACGGTTGAACCGACCTACACCGGCACTCCCATTGATGACCGGGGCGTGAACCCTCGTTCCACCTGGCGTTGGCAGGCCTACGATCAACGCGCCGAAATCATCATGCCCGCGACCGCCGCGTCGGGGCTTGGTTTCCTTGTCGCCTTGCTAGGCGGCGCCTCGACGATCATCGTCGATGCAAAGGTTCTGCAATAGCCATGAACCGGGCAAAGGGCGTCGTATCAGTCACCGGCCCAACAGGCACCATAGAGAACGAAACGTTCACCTGTGGGCATTGTTCGCAAATCGTGATGATCCCTCACCGGGCCGATAAAGACAAAATCGGCGCTCTTTGTAAGCCTTGTATGCAGATGGTTTGTACCCGCTGCGCCGCCCGGGGCGCATGTGAACCGTTTGAAAAGAAGCTCAAGGCAGTAGAAGACAGGGATCGTTTCTTGCGCTCCATAGGTCTTTGATTTTCAATGCCTGATTCAGTCAATGATTCGACAATCATCCTCAACCCGGGGGTTGGAGGGGACGCAACTGATGCCACGGTGGTCTATGATGAGGCCGATCAGGTTCCAAGCCCGACCCCGATCAAACGCGAACGAATTGTCATCTCGGGAGATCATTTACGCGAAGCCGTAGCGGATCTTGTGCTTTTGAACGGCGGCTGGAAACTTCCGATTCTTGATCAAGAGGCCAGAAACGAGCTAACGGAAATAAAGCTGCTTTTGGTAGACATTCGCGATCTTTTGAAATTTGGCACCACCACAGAAAGATAGGGTAAACAGATGTCAGGAAGACTTGGAATCGAAGGCCGTGTAGGACCAAACATCGCATCGGACGGATCTGAAGATGCTGTTCGTTTAGGTCGCGATCTAAGCGTCATCGTCTCGGACGGACACGGGTCCAACTACGAAGCCTGTTCGCGGGGGCGCATTTTCAGTGCCATGACATCGGCGGCGGGCACGACCATCGTTGCTGCAAACGTGACCCCTGTTGCAGCGGCGGCTGCCACGATTCTTTCGATCTACAACCCGGCAAGCTCCGGCGTGAACGTCGAGATATTGAAGACTTGGGTGAATTTTATCTCGGGCACGCCCGGGGCCGGGGCTTTCGTTTACAACGTGGCCTTCATGCAGAACATTTCGGCTTCGTCCAACAACCAGGGCGTAGCGGGCCTTTCGCCTGTTCCGAACCTTCCCAACGGTGGCGTTGGCTCTGCAAAGGCCTTTGTCCAGACGGCCTTAACGGGAGGCACGGGCGCTCAGATTTTGTTGCGCCCCATGGGGATTTCGCTTTTTGCGGCGGCCATAGCCGGGACCACGCCCGTTTTGGCCTTTTACGATCCGGTGGATGGTGAGATCGTGCTTCCGCCTGGCGCCCTTCTCAGTATTGCGGCGCCTGCTGTGGGGACCACAGTTCTTGTGGCGGCTGGCATTACATTTCAAGAAGTTCCCCTCTTGTCACCAGTCGGCTGATCACTAAGCACGGCTGAAACGTCTTGATCCTCGTACCAGACAGACCGACCGTGATTGGTTTTGTGGGCGCATCTTCAGCGTCCGACGGGGATCGTGATGGGGTTCGTGTCTCAAGGGATCTCTGTCTTGTTCAAAACGATGGGAGAGGATCGCGGGCCGAGGCTTCGTCGAGGTTAAACGTTTTTGCGGCTATGACGGCGCCTGCGGGCACAACCGTTGTGGCTGCAAACGTGACCCCCATTGCGGCTGCCGCTGCTTCAATTATCACCGTCTACAACCCACCAAATTCGGGGGTGAGGGTAGAGGTTTTATCTGCTTGGTTTTCTCTGATTTCTGGCACTCCCCCGGCGGGAGGTTTTGTCTATAACGTCGCCTACAACCAGAACATTTCAGCCGTTCCCAACAATGGGGGCACAGCGGGGATACGACCTCGTTGCTGTTTTTCCGGTGGTGCCACGTCTCAAGCCCTGGTCTATACCCAGACTGCCCTAACGGGAGGGATCGGCTCTCAGATTTTACTCAGGCCGGTTCCGATGATTTCCTTTGCTGCTGCTTTGGCAGCGGGCCGAAGAACATCTTTCAATGACAACGCCATGAGCGATGTGGTTTTGCCTCCCGGGGCCTTGATTTCGTTGGCGGCTCCTGCTCTCGGAACCACAGTTGTGATGGCGGCTGGGTTTATGTTTCAAGAAACGAGGACTTTAAGCCCCACAGGCTAAGGGGGCCTCGGGTTTGCCATGCCCCTTTTACCTCAAATAAACCTCGCCCTATCAAGGAGGGCGCTTCCGAGCCATGGCGAGGACAAGCCTCGCACTATACGACCATCGCGCGACGAAACGCCTTGGGTGCTTATTCCCTTGGTGGTGTTGTCGGTGGCCGTTCCGTCACAGGACGACGACCACAAACAACAAGCCAGGCCTACAGACGACACTTCATGGGAGCTTGCACCGCTGCCAGCGGCCCTTGCAAGCGAGGGATCGGAGCCCCGAAGGCTCGGCACCCCACGCCCCGATGAGCCTGCCTGGTCGCTCGGGCCGCTTGTTCTCGCGCTGTCAACATCGGGTGAAGATTCCCGCAGATCCATCGCCCCGCGCCCCGATGAGCCTGTCTGGTCGCTCAACCCGGTCGTCATCTCGCTGCCCACTGACAGCGATTCGGCACACCGACCCGATCCCAAGCGTTTTGATGACGACCCCTGGACGTTCACACAGATCCAGGAAATCTTGGCTCTGCCGTCGGACGGCGACCCTCAGTATAAATCACCCCCGAAACACCTTGATGAGCCTGCCTGGTCACTCAGGCCGGTCGTTGTCGCACTACCCACAGACGGTGATCCTGCACATCGCCAACCACAGCCCACAACCGATCTACAGCTTTGGTCGTATCCCCCGATCTCGCTGGCTCTACCCTCCGACGGCGATCCCCAGCATAAGCCCCAGGCCCCACGCCCTGATGAACCTACTTGGTCACTCAATCCGGTATCTCTCCCGCTTCCCACAGCCCAAGATCCACAACCCAAAACCATCAAGCCGCCCACGGATGACAACCCGTGGGTATTCGACCTTTTTGACCTTGAGCTTCCAAGTCCCCTTGATCAAGAGCCTTCACATCGTTCCCCGCCCCGTCTCATAGACGAACCCGCTTGGTCGTTAAACCCGGTCGTTCTTGCTCTACCCACCGACGGCGATCCCCAGCATAAGCCCCAGGCCCCGCGCCCCGATGAGCCCGTTTGGTCGTTAAGCCCGGTCGTTCTCGATCTTCCCACAGCCCAAGATCCACAACCCAAGACCCTAAAACCCCCCACCGACGACAACCCGTGGGTATTTGACCTTTTTGAACTTGAGCTTCCGAGCCCCCTTGATCAAGAGCCTCCCCATCGTTCCATAAAACCCCTCATAGACGAACCCGCTTGGTCGTTAAACCCGGTCGTTCTCGCCCTACCCTCCGACGGCGATCCCCAGCATAAGCCCTTCGCCCCGCGCCCCGACGAACCGGCCTGGTCGCTCAATCCTGTATCCCTCCCGCTTCCCACAGCCCAAGATCCACAACCTCGTTCCTCGAAGCCGCCCACGGATGACAACCCGTGGGTATTCGACCTTTTTGACCTTGAGCTTCCAAGTCCCCTTGATCAAGAGCCTCCACATCGTTCCCCGCCCCGTCTCATAGACGAACCCGCTTGGTCGTTAAACCCGGTAGTTCTTGCTCTACCCTCCGACGGCGATCCCCAGCATAAGCCCCAGGCCCCACGCCCTGATGAACCTACTTGGTCACTCAATCCGGTATCTCTCCCGCTTCCCACAGCCCAAGATCCACAACCTCGTTCCTCGAAGCCTCCCACGGATGACAACCCGTGGATATTTGATCTTTTTGAGCTTGAGCTTCCAAGCCCCCTCGATCAAGAACCCCCACACCGCTCCATAAAACCCCTCATAGACGAACCCCCCTTCGTCTTCCCGCCCCTATCTCTCACCCTACCCCCTCTCGACGCCCAGGCCCCACGCCCCGCCCTATACCCCCGCCCAGAGCCCGGGCCGTGGGTGTTTCCGCCTTTGGTGGTGGTGTCGGGGATGGTGTTCAATTTCGACGACCGCCCGGCACGGATTACCCGCCGCTGGGATGCCGACATTGTTGACCTCGATCCCCTTCCGGGGCCGATCCCTCCCGGGCCGCCCGGGCCGCAGCCCACAATTACGGTCACGTTTGGTGGGGGTGGCGCGCCGCTTCCGGGGGCTGATTGCTGCGATGAAAACGACATTCTTATCGACAATGAATGTGTCGATCCTGAAGCGGTTTTGCGTGGTGATTTGTCGGGAGAGCCGAAGAAAAAGGCTACGGGGCCTGTCTATAACTTTGCGCCAGAAATTTCCTACGATTCGAAGAAGCGTGTGGCGAGCTTCCTGTTTGAGGCTCGCAAAATGGGGATCTCCATCGTGCAGAGCGACGCTTTAGTTATTAACGGCAAGATGTCGATTTTCGTGAACTCAAAACGCTGGTCGATGCAGGGCGGAACTTTGGTGAAAGTTTTGCTCGATACTACGAAAATTGATCCAAGAGTTGAGCTTGCAAAACTCGGCAAGAAATTAGGAATGCAGCTTTTGGCCTACACTTCGGACAAAGTGTATTTCTTCGACAAAAAATCAGGCCGGTCGCGTGTGCATCCTGTTGTGAAGGTCGCGGGGAGTTTGGGGCTTTGGTATGCTATTGGAGGGAAAAAGAAGGGGCCGGTGTGAGCGTGCTGGTGCGGTGTTGCTTGCGTAGTGCCATCGTAGTGCTAGCCTGTTTTGCATGACAAGCGTGTTTACGGGTCAATTTGATGGGATGGCGTGCTTTCGGATGCACGCCAGTGACGTTGGCAGGGAGATCACGCAGTGGATCGCCAACTCGCGGGAGGCCGTACAGGTTGTTGGGTGTTCGATTCTGACGGGGAATGAGGATTCTCTGGTCACGGCGACTTTGTTTTATGTGAACCGATGAACGCTCAAGAAATTGCAAATCGTGAGGGGATATTCAAAGTGTTGGAGGCGCGGTGGTAGACATTTACTTAGAGCATCTTCAGGTTTTGCTCAGTGAATGGGTGAAGCGCGAGGACGAGAAAGCCGAAAGGCTGGCCCTTCGCCGAAAAGAGGTGAGAAAGTCTCTGGCTCGCCGGGGCGAGGTTTTTTCGAACAGTTGGCCTCACAAGAAGGTGGTTCGGTAAAATGTTCGGGCTTTGCAGTTATGACGGGTGGCGATGGCACGACGGGAGAATTGAGGGGAGCTTGGCCGAGGTGTGGACCTCGGGGCTTTATTCAAAGGGTTCTAAGTGGGTATGGATGGTGGGGCGTGCTGGTGCCGCTGGTGGGTGTGCGAGTTTGAAGGAGGCGAAGGCGGCGGCTGAAAGAATGGCGGAAGGAAAGGTTGAGCCATGAGTTATCTATCCGAAGGAACAGCTATCGAGGTGATGTCTCGCCTTTGTGGCGATCATTTGATTGGGTTGGTGATGAACGGGAAAATTGAGAAGAACTGCGACTTGGGATCCGTCGCGATGATCCTCGGCGAGATGCGCGATAGCGATGCTGTCAGGGGGGCCTTGGCGCTTCTTCTTGAGCACGAAAGTGTTGATATTCGCGTGGCTTCCCTTGGCGCTTTGCCGGGGCACCTTGACAGGAAACTTCGATTGAAGGCACGCATGATGGCCATGGACGACCCGAGCCCTTTGGTTCGCAAGGTTGCGACGGGGCTTTTGTTGGTTTCGAGTGTTGCTGATGTTTCTTGCGACCCTCCCGATTCGCGAGAAATGCCCTACGGACCGCCCGATCATCACGAGTCCTGCTGTTCGTTTCTCAAGGGAGACTTGTTTTGCGATTGCAAGGCCTCGGACGCTTCGGATACCGAGCATGGCCGAGGATCATAAGCCATGTGGTACTACACGTTCAAAGGCCATCTCATCGATCTGACCATGTCCCCCGGGACGTGGACGCTTGACGCCGACGATATTTCCAATGCTTTGTCGAAAATCTGTCGGTGGGGTGGTCAGTTGGGGGAGTTTTATAGCGTTGCTCAACACAGCGTTTTGATGTGTCGGGAGGCCGAGGGCCTAGATCTCAAACGTGCGTGCCTGCTGCACGACGCGACCGAGGCGTACTTGGGAGATGTGATAAGCCCTATCAAACAGGCGATGCTCGCATCCGGTGCTTCGTTTTACAAAGATCTTGAAGACCGCTTGCACAGGGCACTGGAGGATCGCTACGGGTTAAAGAACTCCGCACTGACTTGCTCGGAGGTGCAACACCTCGACAGGCGCATGTTGCACACCGAAGCCAGGGAGATCACCGGCTATCCGGGGCGTGACGCCAAGTGGCTATTATGGCTGCCCCCTCCCTTTGATATGCGTATCGTGTCGTGGGATCATGCGCGCGCTCGTCGAGAGTTTTGCGAGGCTTGGCAGGAGGTTGGTTTATGACACTCTCAAAGAAGCCCAAGAAAAAGTGGACACGCAAGAGCCCCGATTCGCCTCCTTCGCGGGTGTACAAATTCGATCTGGTCGGACAGCCCATGGAAGGTCGCGAGGAATTCGAGGCCTCGCTTTTTGATGCTCGCATGTTCGGAAACACTTTGATTGGCCATAGCCAAAAAACGCGCGAGGATTTCCGCAAGTTTCTGCAAATTAAAAGTCCTCATGTCGCATCTATTGATGATCAGATTGGTGTTTTAGAGTCACAGATCGAAAAACAGCGCGATTCGATAAACGAAAAGAAAAAAGTCGCTTATCTGACAGATGCTCTATTGGGAGACATCGAACCGGAAAAAAAGGCGATCAAAGATCTCGAAGGTGAGATCAAAAAACTTCGTGCTTTGCGCAAGCCGCTTTACGATGTGTTGAAAGTGTCACACGCGGAGGAAATAGAAGCCCTCAACGAAGCCGGGCACGCGGAATACCTAAAGCGAGCCAAGGAAACCGATGTTTACTGGGGAACCAAAGCTCTAGTTGTGGGCTCTTGGGTTCAGGCCCGTTCCACGCCTGCCGGGGCAAAATTTAGTCGCTGGGACGGGAGCGGGCGCGTCGGTGGGCAGGTTCGAGACATCAACAACAAGACTCTATTTGAACCGAACCTTCAGATCGTGATCACCAGATCTGACCCTGCAACATTCCGGCCCCCGGGGCGTTGTGCGAGGCCTATCACGCCCGAAGAGCAGGTTCGTCAGACCATCGCCATTGAGGCTCGCAAAGAGCGCTTGCGTGCAAAGGGCGAGGAGTACAAGCCCCGCAGCAAGCTGTTGGATACCGTGCGTCTGCGCATCGGCACCAATGACAAGCGCCAACCCGTCTGGGTCAAGTTTGCGTTTCGCATGCATCGAGATCTTCCCGCCGACGCGCAGGTCGTGTCCGCAGTCATCTCCCGAAAACCTAGAGGGCCTTACACAGCGTATGCTCTGTGTTTGACCGTTAATTCTCGCACACACGCGGCGATCCCGAAGCCTTTTCACCCGGGAGCCAGCCTCTTGGCCATTGACATCGGCCACCGAAAAATGGGCAACGAATTGCGGTTCGGCTACACGTTTGACGGGGCGTCTGGCCAAGAACTGGTGCTCGGAAATTCCTTCATGGAGCGATACAGACAGGCCGAAAAGCTGCGAGGCACGCGCGATATGCTTTTTAACAATGTCCGAAAAACGTTTTCGTTGTTTTTGACGACAACGGGCCTTCGCGTTCCCGCAGGCATCCGAAAAAAGCATAATGGGGAGGAGGATTACGTTCTGTCCCATATGCATACGTGGAAGACCCCCCAAAGGCTTTATCTGCTGGTGCAGGACTGGAAAAAGCAACGCTTTGGCGGTGACGATGTGATTTTCAACGTCCTTCTGGACTGGTCCAGGCGTGAGAATCACCTGTATCGATGGGAGACGGGGTTGCGTTTATCCGTCCTAGATGGGCGCCGAGAAGAGTACCGAATTGTCAGCAAGAAAATGGCAGAGCAAAACGCAGCAATCTTTTTGGAGAAAATAGATCTTAGTCGCTTGGCGAAGCGCAAGCCTCCCGAAAAATCCGAGAAGGACTTGCATCAGGCCGCCCGGCATCAAAGGTTCCAGGTGGCTTTGTCGGAGTTTCGTGGTGTTCTCGAACAGGCCTGCCAAAAGACAGGCACCCAGATCATTTATGTCGAGCCCGCGCTGACGACAATGAATTGTTGGAACTGTTCGAACACCGAATACTGGGATATGGGAAAAGAACTGGTTCATACCTGTTCGAGTTGTGCAAGCGCTTGGGATCAGGACAACAACGGCGCACGAAACATCTATGCTCTAGGGCGCAAAGCCTTGAACGATGATGCCATCGTGGTAGCACAGGGATCTGGAAAACTGGTGGCAACGCCAGTGCTCAAGAAGACGTCGCGTCGGGGGGTTGTTTTGGGCGGCTTGGGTGTTGGCGAATAGGCCGTAAATCTTCCGCGATTCTGACAATTTAATAGCTTTTTATGTTGGGAACGTGCGCGGACGTAGATCTTCCGCGACCTGGGGGTGCAGGAATGTGCGCGGACATAGGTCTTCCGCGACTGGATTGCCCCTGCTTATGACGTGTGGGAATGTGCGCGGACATAGATCTTCCGCGACGCCGTGGTCCGGCTTCCGCGAGTCAGGAGCGTGCGCGGACGCAGATCTTCCGCGAGATGAAAGGAGCGATCGGGGGTGATGCCTGCCTTCGCGTGTAGGAACGTGCGCGGGCGCAGATCTTCCGCGACCATAAGGGGAATTTATCCGAGTCTTCACAAGGGCAGGAGCGTGCGCGGACGCAGATCTTCCGCGATAACGATGGCAGGCGCGTGCGCGGACGCAGATCTTCCGCGAGAACGACGGAGGAATTGCACGGAGCGTGCGCGGACGCAGATCTTCCGCGACCCGAGCTAATCTTCATGGGGGCCACCCGCCAGATGATGTTGGCGTATAATCGCTCCCCATGAGCGACTACGAGAGCTTCCTCGCCGACATCCCCTATGAAAAAGCCCGAGCGGCCCACCAGGGAACCTCTCACGATCCCGAAACCCGGGCAAAAACCGAGCGCGAGAACTACGCCGGGACTTTGCTGAAGGATCTTGAGAAGCTGTCCAAGCTCGCCGACACCGAGGCGAAGCGCCGGAGCTTGGACGAGGGGTTTTCGCTGTATCGGGAGGGTTTCCGCAAGAGATACCTCGCCATGTTGGAGGCTAAAAGCCGCACCTTGTCGAGCATGGTCGCCGGATCCTCGAACTTTCCTTTGGCCCGCATGGCCAAGGCCGGAAACGTCGCAGATCGTCGGACGCATGAGGTCATCGAATACCGCAAGAGCGCAGTCTTGGGCTTGATGCGTGTGCTTACCCCCGAAAAAGGTCCTATACGGACAAGTGATGCCGACGCGGGGACGCGCATTGAGTCCAAGGCTCACCGCCTTGAGGTACAGCAAGAGTTAATGAAGGCGGCGAACAAAGCCATCCGGGCGAACGAAAAGCGAGGCCCCGAGGCTCAGGTGATGGCCCTGGTGACGCTAGGGCTGGAAAAGTCCGTGGCGCAGAAGTTGTTGCAGCCCGACTTTGCGGGTCGCATCGGTTTCCCGAGTTACATGATCACCAACAACGGCGCCGAGATTCGTCGGCTCAAGGCCCGCGAGGAAAGCGTCAAGGAGGCTGCCTCGCAACCGACGAGATCCGAGGAAGGGTCATCAGGCGTCCGGCTTGAGGATTCACCACCTGAGAACCGGGTGAGGCTTTTCTTCGGCGGCAAGCCATCGCCCGAGGTCATCGCCTCCCTGAAGCAAAACGGCTTTCGCTGGGCGCCGTCATTGGGTTGCTGGTCGGCGTACCGGAACCACCACAGCCTTTTGTTTGCCAAAACTTTTTTGGGCGGCTAGGGTTCGCGCGCCGCAGTCGTCTAAGTAGGATCCGGTCTGTTATGTCGGGAATGGGGGTGAAACTCCCTCCTGCGGCTTTTTACTCGATGACATAAGCATAGGAGCGTGCGCGGACGCAGATCTTCCGCGACTCTTGGGTGAAACGGGCTTGAGTTAGCGGTGCTTTTGAAGAAGAGCGAAGACCTTCTCCGGCGCTGGATATGATCCAAGCTCGTCGATCGCTTCACTGACAAGGCTCTTGTTCTCGGCGATGATCATGATCACGGCTTCTTTCATGGAAGTGCCGGTTGAGACAAGATCGAGTTTGAAAGCCTGGGCCTCACACCGGGCGGCACGTTCGGCCATGGCCAGCGGCGCGCCGAGGATCCCGTGGCCATTGCGGGACCAGTCGGTAGGGGAGGTGCCGGTGATGAGATCGCGGGCCATGGTTCAGGACTTTCCTCCGAGAGACAGAAAATACTCTGCTTCGGTCTGAGTGAGGGCATAGAAGGTCCCATCAGGGAACTCGGCCACATAGGGCTCTTTTATCTTCAGCTTTTCTTCGTAATCCCTTTGGGCTTGGCCCTCTAGGCGGTTGAAGATGGTTCGCGAGAACTGGTATTTCGGGTAACGATCAACCTTGAGGATCGCTCCCCCTTTGACCATCGCTTCGACCATTTGGCCTTTGGTCATGAGGTTGCCTCGGAAGGTAATCGACTTGGCGAGAAGGGCTTTGACCTTTCCTTCCTGCATTCTACTCGTGCTCATCGCAGATTTCGGCGGAACTGTATTTCGTCACTTCGCCATTGCAGCCGCCCGTTGTGATGCGAACGCTGCCACCGTCCAGATCTTCTTTGAGGGCTTCTTCGTTCTCATCGTCGATGGACAAAAATTCCCGCGCGAATCCTGTAGCGAAGTCTTTCGCTTCTTTCGGATCCTTGGCCTCGACATAAAGAAGAACTTCTTGCGTGCGAACGAATTTGAAAAGTATCGACTTCATTTATTTTTCTCGAAAGGGTTTTTCGTTCTTGAAGGACTTTGCGAAGACGAGGCTTAGCAGATACAGGAGGATCAAGGGCGTGAAAAACCCCAAGCCATAGGAGGCAAGGTCAAAGCCTTTCACTTTGGATCCTCGCCCCTGGGGTTAATACGAGGCACCAGGTGAGCAGCCTCGATCATGATCTTTGCAATGAGCCTGTCTCTTTCGGCCTTTTGCTTTTTTTCGCGGGCTTCGTCGAGAGATAGAATTTTTAGTTCGTCTGTTGCATCGAACTTCATCTAGCGCCCCACCAAAACCTGATCCACACACCCACGACACAGAACCCTATAGCCGTCGCTCCAAGCATCCTGAAGAAGCACAAGGGGGTCTTTTCCTTCCGAATGCCCCCACGGCCCTTCGGCATCAAAGCGGGTGAATCTGTATTGTCCCGGAATCGAGGGATCTTCGGTGAGAGCGCCCGCCCAATTCCCTTTTTTGGTTTTCACTTCGAGGGACTTGGAGCCTGCGGCCCACGCCAGCATCATAGAGGCCACTGTGCGGCGGTTCGCGGGGCGAAGCTGCAATTTCTCGCAGGCCTCGGCTCCGAACGGCTTTTTTGAGAAGATCACGGTCCATTCTTTCGTCGGGACGATGAATTGATCTCTCGGCTTTTGGGCGACGACGCCCTTTTTTCGGGTGATGTAGATGAAAGCCGTTCTCCCTGATTGATCCCAAGGGGGGTAATCCACATCGGCCAGCAAATCGGTGGCCTCCTCGGGAGGGCCGTCTTCGATGATCTTCTCAAGCTCCATGGCTCAGGCTCCGATCTGCGTCTTTGTTCCGAAGAGGTTTTTTCACATCTCCCCCATACCCGCTCCGCCTGAAGGCCTTGCGAACTCCATCCATCAGATTCTTTCCGCTCGCCAGAAATTCTACGGTGTGGTTGTGGCGAAAGACCACGGCCACAGTCATCCCGTGTTTCTTTCGATCCTGCAAAGCCCATGTGGCCATCTGTGTAATTCTTATCATTTTCGTCTCCCTAGACAACGAAGCAACGAACTTCTTTGCATTCGCCCTTTTCCTGAAGTTTTTCAAAAACCTCAAGAGAAAAGTCGCTAACCTTAACGAAAGTTATCGCATCAATGTGCGAGCTAAGAAAATCATGATGAGCCGGATACTCTGATTTACACGATTTTCGATTAATGAAAAACAGCGCAAACATATCCGCGAAGTCTTCCTCGATGCCATTTTCAGAAAGCGACCATCCCTTGGCAAGAAGAGATTTTCGTATGTTCTTTTCACGAAACCAGTGGGCGATTTCATGAAGAATCGCGTACCTCTTCGTGTCGTCGTCGAGGCCAAAATAGATCTCAGTTGAAAAAAAGATTCGGTCGCTCTTGGGATCGTACCTCCCCACAGCGCCCCGGGCCGGGGCGATATGGGGGGTGAGGTAGACGGCGGGGAGTTTCATGGTGTTGCGCTTCCCTAGGGGCTTATGAACCTGTAAACAGCGCCCCCGAGCCACCCGCCGAGCACGGTCATGACCCCCGTGGGTTGCCAGTCGTGGGACAAGGACCATCCGATGACCCCGAAGGTGATGGCCCCGAAGAGGGCCAAAAAGGCCACGATGATGGCGTCGGTGGCTGAGCCCCGGGTTGGCATGACGCCCGAAGGATAGAATAAAGGGCCGCCCCGTGCCCGTGGCGGCCCTTTATAGGGAGTCCATGAGACGCGGGATTCAGGACCGCGAAGCAAGGACGCAAATCTTAAAATGGGCGTTGGGCACTTGTCCATTCATTTTTTCGGGGGGCTGTCCATCTGCAAAACAGCCACAGCATCCAGCTTGGGATCAAAACAATCAGCGCCCGGGCCTTCGATTTTGAATCTGAGGTATTCACCTGCCTCCAGCCGGAGAGGCTCATCGCAAAACAGATTTTCGTTGTGGATGGACACGTTTGATTTTTTGTCTCCCTGAAGCTGGTGTCCATAGGGCGAAAACTGGGTCGCGACCGTGAGGACCGCCTTTTTCTCGCACATGGCTTCAAACAAGGCTTGGGTGGTGACGACTCTAACCACACGGCCTGGCATACAAGTCGGGCCTGCTGGCAAGATGGCTGATGGGCCTGGGAGCGCCTCATTGCATATGGAGACTTCGACAAGGTAGTTAGGCTCTGCGGCGGGCGGTTGCTTTAACGAGCCGATGACGAGGGTGAAGTCTGTTCCCACGGGGGCGGGGTCAAAATCGATGGGAGGGAGCCGGTTGAGAATCGAGGCCCGAAAGGTGCCTGAGCTAAGTACCTGGCTATTCATCCCGACCCTGATGTCAGCAACGATGTAGTTAGGAGGAAATTCGGGGATGATAGTTATTTTTCTGAAACTTTTCTTTTCTCCGAGAATGTTTCGAAGCGGAAATTGGCGCCCGATGAAAAGACTGGGCGACATAACTCCTGAAATTTTTGACATTTTGTAACCTTTTTATTCAAACGGCTTTTTGAGCCCAAGACTAAAGCATTCGCTGCATAAGACAGACTCATGCGGCTCATGAGCCCATACCCAGGACTGACAGACCGGACACTCGGATCCGTGCCATGAGCCAAGGGGCACGTAGCAGCGCTGGGGGTCGCCAAGGCGCCAAGCATCGGCCTCGGCATCGGTGGGAGTTCGCGCGCTCAGAGCGTCCCGAATTTCTTCTTGGATGGCTTGGGAAAGTGAATTCACAAAACGAAATTTGACTGGCCGAAGACTTATCGACTTGTTTTCGATCGAAAAAAAGACGTATTCACCTTTTCGGATGATGTCCATTTTGATTTTCGGCAAATCAACTACATTCGAGAAAATGACGGCTGCGAATCCGTCACTTTCATCTTCGTCATGTTCTCTGGTTATCGTCTTTGGGTTTATTTGTTGTCTTTTACCTATCTCAACGTTTCTGACATATAAGTCGTTAAGATCGTGGCCGCTGATCCAAAGATAATTCGGCTGGGTGTCTTGGGAGGACTGAATGCCCAAGGAGTTCATCCCGGGAGCAATATCGTATTGCATGGATAGCTCGTTCCTTGAGGATCGCATTGTTGTCATCGTTTCACCTGAAACCGAGGCACATCCTTCCATTCCGCCCATTTCTCTTGTGCAAGGCCGTCTTCTCTGGTCATTAGCCCGTGGCCTTTAGGACACAGAGCGGGCTCGCTGCTTGTCTCATGAACGCCACGGCTTCCAGCTTCGAGATACAGACTTCGTCGGGCTTTATGGCAGCACTTCGGACACACTAGGGTTACGCGGGTCATTTGTTTCTCCTGAATCGTTTCCGCTTTTTCGTCTCCAAGACAGGACCTCAGAAAAGCCATGTTTGCATGGCCCGCAAAAGGGCCTGTCCTCCCCCTGCCAAAAAAGCGTGGTGGTCGCCGGGTTGTCGCAGAGATAGCGAGTGCAGGGGAGCAATCACTTTCCCTTCGCTTTAGGCGTTTCCTTCGCCTTCGCAGCGGCCCGGATGAGGTTCCGAATCCAGCCCGATAGATCCCCATCGCCATCCTCCTGGGCCATGCGAACGGCTATTTTTTTCAAGGAAGGGGGGAGCTTGACTTGGATGGTTACGGACTTTTCGCCGGGGCTGAGTGAGGGAGGCATGGGGGCAAGGATAACGACAACGTATTGACTATGCAAGGACCATCCAGAGGGCCAGCCTTACAATAATAGCGATTCTAGCTCGCTCATGTCCCGGCTAAGGCCCAAATCAGCGCGCTTAATTTTCTCATCTTTTTTGTAATCTTTTAAGACGGTGGCGCCACGACACAAAGATATATGCACCAATTCTTTTGAATCTTTCGTGTTTTCCAAGATGCCGTATAGATCACTACCTCCTATTCCTTCCAAACGATCCCCGACCATTAAATCTCTTTTCGCCACTGCTGAAGTTTTAGCGAAGGTGCCGAGGGGCACACAGGGAACTTGATCATAAAGATAAATCTCGGCCACCGATCTTGAAACTTCGAATTGACAAAGGTGATAGGGGCGATGGACGGCCCGAAAGGGGCCTTTGCCCATTTTGAAGTAGTCCAGAAAGCGGCTTTCATAGGGATCTTTGTCTTTGACGACGGCAAAGACGCCCGCTCCGAAGTCTCCACCCAAGGTGTAATCGACGAAGCCGGGAGGGCTAAAACCCTTCAATAAAGCGGGAAGGATCTGGGACAGGTCATCACCACACCCGCGCACGCTCGTGTTGTGGAACCCGACCATGCCACTTCGAAGAGGGCCAAAGCCTGTGGCGTTGGCCACTGTGTTCATCTCAAGGGCCATTTTGGTGCCATCTGTGAAGGACGTGATCATTCCAAGGCTTGAGCCGCAGGCGTTGTCCTGGAACCTTCGCATGTCCTCGGGGACGGCATATCGGTTCAAAAAGCCTTTGCAGTTCATGAGCCCCACAACCTCAAGACCCATGGCCTTACACTCGTCGTGAACCCTCATTAGGGATCCTGGCTGATCCCCGTCGGCGAACCCATAGGAGGTTCTCTTTGTGGCCAGCGTAGGGCCTGTCAGGGCGTCACATTCGGCTGAGAATGAAAGGGTTCTTACCCCCCGCTTGAGCGCGAGGCTTGCCATGTGAAAGCCTCTGGCGACATTTCCCGTGGCATCGATAAACACATCAACTTTTTCAGGACACAGAAAACTTATATCCTTTTCGGTGTAGCGAATGATCTCAGGCGCCGAGGCGTCCTGATAGTAGGGAACCTCCTGTCCGAAATACCGATCTATTCGGTTCACAACCTCTTGGGCTCTGTCCGGGGATTGTGTAATGAGGGCCACAACCTCCATGTTTGGAGTTCTGGAAATTCTGCGGCAGATAGCTTCCCCCATGACGCCGGTTCCGGCGATGGCGATGCGTATTGTGCGTCTCGGCCCCAATAATTTAGCGAGTTCCATCGTGAATCTCCTTGCCCAAACTCATCGCATCACACTCAACCCCCACAAACCCTGAAGCGCGCCGGATGTTTTCGAAGCCCAACCTTGAGACGTCTCCGATGTGTTCGACAAGACTTGGGTAGTGCCTCAGATACGTCTTAAACGGGCTTTTCATGAACGCCTCGCCCATGGAGATGTCGATGTTCGGCAGGGGCTTCCCTTGATCGACAAGCCCTTGTATTTCCCCAAATATGTGGCTGTCAACGAACCACCGCACAGATCGACGAGGCAGCAAAAGAGCCTGGGTGTGCCAAAAGCCGTTGGCTTTTCGCCCGTTACACAAAAACCGATGAAAGCCGGGCTTAAAGCAAAGATCTCCCTCATGAGGCGCGACCACAAAATCGTTGCAGTCGAAGAACGAAGCAAAAGCGTCGTCCTCGGGAATCACGGTCGAGGCCATTTTTTCTATGAGGTTCCGGCACGCAAGAATGTCATCTTCGAAAAAAAGCAAAGTTTCGGCGCTCGTGCCGTTTAGAAAAAAGTTAAAGGCCCTCAAGGTTCCAAGGAGTGATCCCGAGGGACCGTGTGTGTGCTGGACACGTTTCCAGCCTTCGAAGTGTGACCATCTGCATGAGGCAATTTCGCCGTCGGAGTAGATGATCCTGTCAAATTCGCGAGCCCCCGCAGCCTCAAGTGATGCGATGGTTTCGTCAAGGTAATCAACACCGTCGCTTCGGGGTGAAGTGAGTACCATGATGCAATGATCGTAAGATTTTCTCATTCACCAAGTCCTTGGGCAGAGCACACAGCCCTTTTCGCAGCATCCTGGTAGGCCTTCGCAGCATCAGACATTCCCAGCGAAAGCGGAGCAAGGCACGAATCTTCCCAATTTGACAAGACGTGGCGCGTGTCGTCGAGTTCAGGATCGCGTTCCATGGCCATCACGTACTCACGTCCGTATTTGATCAAATATCGTTCCGTGCATTCCCACCCGTACTGATAGCGATCTGCAACCGTCCATCCACCATACGAGACGAGCGTTGCATAAACATCGGCCAAGTCGGGTTCGTCCACCATGTCACTCTCCAAGTCCGTATTCACTCACAGACGTAAGCCGGTGCCCTTCGTGCTTCGCACACCAACCCGATTCAAGCTGCGCCACCTCTCCGTAAAGCCCAAAGTTGTCTCGGACATTTATTGTAAGGCTCGGCATTATTTTTCCCATTGCTGCGATGGCAGGAATGGCTTTTATCAACTCATGGATGAGCTTATCGCCGTGATTAACCCAAAGGCCCACCTTTTCATTACAGTCAAGACACAAAAGATCATAGTGGTTGCTCACGACGATTACTCCTTTTTATCTTGAGTCTCGAACACATGAAATTTGAAAAGTTTCTTCGGATCTTCCGACACAAGCATATCCTTTAGACACGTCCTGCAAAGAAGAATCCTATACGGACCTGTCCTTACGTCTTCCCTGTAGAAACTCGTCAAAAACGAAAGAACTTCTTTTTTCACATCACAGTAGTGACAAAAGGCGCTTTTCTCGACGCCCGAAAAGCCGTTCTTCACATCCATCACATCATGCCCTTGCGGGGCAAGCTGCTTATGGCCTCGGCAAGGTCGGTCTTGGCCTCTCCCATCCATTCCACGAACGCTTCGCGCTCGACGGGATGCATAGTGACTTGCTCGCTGATACGAAGGGCCTCGGAGATCGCGGCCTTGGCGCTGTCAATCTTGCCAAGCAGGTGTGCCGTGGTGAGCTTTTGCTCGATGACGGGTTTGAGGGCGGGCTTCGGGGCTGTCTGAGGCATGTCTTCTTTCACGTTTTCTCTCCATAAAATTGGGTCCATTCCGTGTGGTGTTTTCATGATGCTCTCCAGTTAGGGCGAACTCGATGAAAACATCGAGCATTCGGGGCATAAAAACGCAGCATTCGGAGCGATTCCTCGGACGGACCAGTTGTCAGGTTTGGAAGTGGGGCCAGGTATCGACTCTTCGAGCCCGCACACATCACAGACGATCTTGTATCTTATTGTCACACCTTGCTCGCCCGTCTTCTTCAAATTCTTTTCAAGCTCTTGCTGAATGTGTAGAGCGACCTTCGTCACCAATTCCATCTCCCGTTCATTCAAATCTTGTGCCCAGGATTTGTGTCTGATGGACCTGCCCAAGAAGCCTCGCAAAGTTTCCCAGACGAGTTCTTTTGCTTCTTTCTTCGTCATGATGATCACCCCTCAATAAAAAAGAGGCCAGCGCCCCAAGGCCCTGGCCCCTTTTTCTTCAGCCCATCAAACAGTCTCAGCCCGTGATCACCTGGCCGCCCGGATACATGTTCTGAGGCTGCCCCGGCAGGCTTCCGTCAGAGTTCGTGATGTTGCGCGCGCCGCCTGCGGTCGCAAGCGCGGCATCGGTCAGAAGGCCTCGCTCTTGCACCATGCGCGAAAGTGAATCTGGGATCCCGGTGCCCGAAAGCTGGACCGAGGGGGCCGAGGTCACGGGCATGTAGGGAGGGGGCGGGATTGGCTGCGACGTGGCATGGCCCACGGCTGGCATCGACGTGCCCTGCTGGCCGGGAGGGGCGCCAGCGGGGGATTGACCCTGCACGGTGGGATTTGAAGGGGTGCCCGTGGGCACAAGGGTGAAGCCCGGCGGCGGGCTATAGCCTTGGGGAGCGATGCCCTGCCATCCCGATGAAACGGGGGCGTATCCCGGGGAATAGCTCGGGTTCAACTGGTACCCCGGAGGATGATTCACGGGGGCGGGGCCTCCCTGGTTTGCGCGGTACTCATCGAGGCTCGGAAAGCTCGGAATGGGCTCACCTGGCTGCAAGGTAAACGGTCGCATGTTCAGGTAAGCCGGAGGGACAACCTTGGTTCCCCGGGCCGTCATGAACACCTGGGTTGATTGTGTGGCGGGGATTTCCATCGTCTCGAACTCTTCGACGGTGGGCGGGCGGTCCTGGTGCTGAAATACGTTTCCGTATCCTGCGGGGTTTGAGCCCATGTGACCGCCGCCTGCGTGCTGCTGGTATGGGCTTCCGACGTTCGGCTGGCCCCCGCGCCCGGCGCTCAGAGTGACGTTTTCGTCCGAGATGACAAGCTCGATGAGATCGTAAAGGGCGCTCACCTGGCGCTGCAAAGAGAAGATTGAATTGTTGTTGGTGGCGTGTTCGGCCCGGACTTCTTTGATCTTGGACAAGAGGCGCGTGGCAAGAGGCTTATTTTGCATGGCGGAAACCTTTCTACAGTTTTGTGACGTTTTTAATGAAAATCTTTATTGTGTTTTGTTTGTCTTCTTCGCAGGCTTTTTCCTGATCATTCCCTTTTCTTCGTCCGCTTCTTTTTTGAAGTGAGACATAACAAAAGATTTTTGCTCAGGTGTCATGCGGCTCTCTAAAGCAATAAGCTGCTCAGGCGTGAGCGTCTTTATAAAGTCAAGGACCTCGCCATCGGTCAGGGGCTTTGATGTTGGGGGCTGCGGGGCCTCTGCCGGAGCCGCCGGAGGCTGTACCCGTACCGTCATGCCGCCCGGGGACGCTCCCTGGGGCACAGGCCCGAGCTTCTTGGCCATCGCAATGACCTTGTCCTTCATGCTGTCTTCCAGCTTCTTGGAGGCGGTTTCCTCTCCATGGCGGGCTTTTTCGGTCGAATGAACCACCTCGATCATCGCCTGCAACTGCTCAGGGGATAGGGTCTGCCGGAAAACTTCGGTTTGTTGCGGCGTGAGCGAATCGAAAAACGAAGCTGCCATAAGTGCCGCTGGCGAGGCCTTTTCAGGGAAGGCGTTCGTCTTGGTAAGCCGGTTCATGACAATGGGAAACAGGGTTTCGAGCTTTTCGACGCCCTTTTTGCGCATCTCGATGCCTGCCTTGACCTCCTCCATGCGCACTTCGCGCTCGTGCTTGGTGGACATGATCTCTTCGAGCAAAAGCAAGAGATCAAACTGTCGTTTGTCCTTGGTGTCGTTGGCTTCCATCAACCGTTCGAGTTGTTTTTGCTGGGTCGCGAACAAAAACCCCATGGCGACCATGGAATTTTTCTGGTTAATTTCGTTGTGCCTCATGAGTTGAGACACAAGCCCCACTGCTGAGGGGGCCTCCGTAAGGCCGCTGTCCTCGTTATCCAAAGGCCCGGATCCGGCAACCATCAGGACCTTACGAAAGGCTGGCTGGTGGGGCGCCTTTTCGAAGTACGCATAGATGGCGTACCTTTGAACCCCAGAGCCAAAACCGTCGGCGTCGCGCTGAAGGGCCTCGCCGAGTTCGCCCGCGATCATGTCGGGGGCGCCGGGGGCGGAAAAGTCATCCCCGTCGAGACGCATCGCGTGAACATCCGCGATGTCTTTTCCCTGTGCCGAGAGTTGTCGGGCAACCAGCCTGCGACAACGACCAAGGGTATCGTCCTCCGTGTGCTTGTAAAGCACCTTGGGGAGCCACGCTTTCAATTCCTCGGTAACGAAGGCAAAGTCAGATCTGGACATAGGGTGGAGTCTGCAAAGACTCACCTGTGCCCCTTACAAAGTCAATCGCCTAACAGAGGTTCGAAAGAAAATTTGTATTTCACGAACAAAGAACGGATTCAGAGAACGGCTAAACCCCTTCGGGCACGAAAAGGGGGTTGAACCTCAGACTTTATCGCTTAAAGCTGGCGTAGTACGCCGTTCGCTCTCGGCGCTTGCGGTCAAAGTCTTTGCTCCATTCCGTGCGGGAGAGCTTGTGCTGCTTTCCGTAATCAGCCGTGGGGCGTCCGAGCTTGAAAAGCGCGACGCCGACCTCTTTGTACTGCTTTTGAACGGCATGGTACTGCTTCCGAATCGGCGATCCCTTGGGGGCGCCGAAGGCGCCATTGCCAAGCGCGCGGTACTCGTCGCCGAGGCGTGCGTAGCTTTTGCAAAGGTTGTTGTACGAAGCGTTCGTCTTGGCGGGCAGGGGCTTTGTGGGCTTGCAAACCTCGTGACGAGGCTCCTTGGTCGCCATGTAGCCGCGCGTGCGGCCATAAAGAGCCTTCGAGACAACGGCGCCCTTGATGGCGAAGCCGCGACGAACTTTCGCTTTTTTGGCCTTGGCGGCGGCCATGGCCTTAACGAAAGCTGCTCCCTTGAGAGTCTTTTTCTTCTTTGGCATTTTCAATGATCCTTTTCGTAGTGGCAAGATTTACATGCTTCCTGGCATTTAGGACTTGCGCGTGAAGCTAAAGATTACTCTTAGTCGCGCCCGAACACCAGCGACCGGACATGATCCATAGGGAAGGCAGGGCCGGGATCTTGCTTGCGCCCCGGACACACGTCCGAGTGTCCGAGAACCCCTATAAGCCCCAGGCCCCTTACGAGAGCCATCGAAAGGTCGGCGGCTATCTCAAGCTGTTCCTCGGAGAAACAATGCCAAAAACGCCTGTGAAACGCCCCTGGCATATCGGGGTCAACTTCGACAATTTCATCAGGAGGAACCGATTTTCCAAACCAGGTGACACACCCTTTATTGGGAATAAACGTCAGCGGCCCGTAGTTGTCGAATTCAATTCCTATGCTGAAAAAGTTTATGTGCGAATCAGCAAAGATCTGTCCCTTGGGCTGCCAGCTTGAATCCGCCCCCGCGTGCCAGGCCGGGGCATCAAGCGGCACCATCTGGGTTATGCCCCCGTGGCGCCCCACAAGAAAGTGAGCGCTGACCTTAGACAACGGGTCAAGGAACCTCTGCATGCTCGACTCATACGAGTGCCCCGCCGTGTAGTGGTGGACGAGGTACTTCAGTTCCTTGAAACGCAGGCCCCGGCCCCATGAGGCTGCGGGTTGCTGATCTGCTTCATTGACGAGGCGAAGGTCGGGGGAGAGGGTGAACATGGGCTAAAAACCAAAGGGCTTCAGTTTGATGGGGGCTAATAAAACCGCCCCACACTTGCACTTTTTCGCAAAGGGGCCGCGATCCACAAACTTGTGGACGTGCGGCTTGGGTGTGAATACCAGTTTCAGTTTTGCGGCGCCTTTGTTTTGAGCCATGTCTGTCGGCCTTTCGCCTCACGGCTCCAAAGCAAACACCACATGAGCCCCACCCCCGCCTTTGACCGCCCCCTGGTACTGACAGGGAACGTCCGGCTTATACTGCGTGCCAGCTTTACACCCCGCCCCTCCGCTTGGAATTCCACAGGGAGGGCTCTGGCGAGCCACGCACACGTCGCAGCCATAAGGGAAAAGACCGAAGACCTTTTCGTTCCCGTCTTTTCCGTTCGGAGGCCCAAGCGTAATCGGAGCACCCCCGTCGCCGATAGGTGTTGCCGTAATGGCTATTTTGTTCGAGTAGCCATCAACCAGGCTCACGTCATAGGTGTCGAACCACACAGGGTTGTTCAGGTCGAACTCGGCCTTCGTGGCTCCACACCCTTCGCTTCCAAATGAAAAGGTCGCGTTTAGATGCAGCCCCAGGGTTGGCAGAACCAGGCTGGCGTTTGCGGGCAAGGTGAAATGGCAATTCAGCGGCGAGGTCGCGGTGCAGAATTTCCAGTCCGCAGACTTGATGGCCGAGACAGCCCCGAAAGAAACCTTCACGACGGTGGGGGCTTTCGTGTGATTCGCTGCTGTTAAAAGGCCGTCCTTGAAAACGGGCACGGGAGGTCGAGCGTCTCTTAGATCTTGGCGCCTCATCAGAACGAGAGGGATGGCAAGGCCTGCGAGGCCTGCAAGTGTCAGGAGGATTCGTCTCGTGGTCATTTTGGGGCCTTTCGTTTCGCGCCATCAGCCTCTTTGATCATAGGTGTCCTGGTTTTCGAGCGGCCCCTTTGACCGGCACGAATTCGCCCTTGGTTGTTTCAACCCAGGCCGTATAGCCTTGGCGTTTGAAAAAGCCTCTAGTTTTTTCAGCCTCTTCCTTTGAGGCAATGTTGTCGAGGCCGATGTCGGGGATAGCGCGGACGAGATACATGACTCGGAACTTCTCCGGCTCTTTGCCTTTCATTTACCAATCCTTCCCCGGGCCTCGAAAACCCGGCGCTTCCCAGGCTTTTTTCGCTTCTCTCCATAAATGGCTAAAAAACGCTTCGCTCTGCATATCAACGTGAGGGTACTTCGAGGCGAGCGAATCGATCTTCTTGCGAAGGGCGTTGTCGGCTTTTTGTTCGACCTTGACGTTATTGGACACAGCGGCCCCGTGTTTCAGCCGGGCCAATGCCACAAGGGTGTTTTTCTCAGTAGTTGTTGGATTTTTCATTCCGCCACCTGGTTGACCTTTATGACAGGATCGATCACGTCCTAATACCCCCACCAATAAGACGTGGTGATGCTTCTTTTCAAAACCTTTTCTTCGATCAGCGCCTTTCACAAGCCTTTCGGAAGTTCGACATAAAATCCTTCGCATCTACAACCTCGGTCCTTATGCTTTTCAAAAGGATCGTGTTTTTGATGTATTCATTCCAAGCCGCATGGGCGTCCATTCCTCGCCTTCTATAACGATCCATGAGATCGCTTAGGGTGATGTAGGGAAGGCTGTCGGCGCGAGGTGTAGGCTTGGAAGCCTCGGGGGTCGGCACGTACTTGTAAGATGCTCTGGGTTCTAGCAGTTGAGCCAGAGCAAGGCGTTGAGCCTCTTGTAGAGGCATCGGATCTTCGGTCGGATACCTACGGTCGCCAGCCACAGTGGTTTCCACCCCGAAGCCCTCATCATGATGTCCCATGGGAACTATCTTCACCGACACGCCGTTTTCAGTGTTGCTAGCAACTCCTCGGCGTTTCAGATCTCGCAGTGCTTTTTCCGGGTCGAAGCTCACCCCGCCACCGCCCTCAAAAAGTCATCCCCGCCCAACACGAACACCCCAGCCAGCCCCGTTCGAGGCCGCCACAATCTTAAGTAGCTAGGATCAACCCCCGGAATCGTCACAAGCTCCTTGCCGTCTTTCATACGCATAGCTGCCACCTGGGCCGCCGTCTTCGTATATCCAGCCTCTTTACGCTTCAAAAGGGCCTCTTGCGCTTGCGGAGAATCCCACTGCACGGCGCCCTTCGTGAGGTCGCGAATCTTTCCTGATTCAACCGCCTCGGCAACCTTCAAATCAGTTTCGGTTGGGGGCTGCCCTGAAGCACAGTAACGCCCCTGCTGAGATCCGAACTTGCCATCGGGGGCGACCAAACGAAAGACGTTGGCCCCCCTTGTTTTTGCGGCGTTTTTCACAGCCCACGCAATAGCCGCTTTTGCATCCGTCGAACCTCGGCCCGCCTCGGAGGCCAGGACCGTGGCAAGGGTGTACGTGGTCAAAGGGATGAAGCCCGCACGACCGAGCTTCACAGAGGCCTTAATGGCAAGCTCGGCGGGCGACTCGACGACCTCTTTACGGAACAGCATCTTTCCGTCTTTTGATTTCCAGGGCACGACCCGGATCGTGTGGGAAACAAGCGCTTTTTTGCCTCCCACAATCTGAACGAGCTTTCGGGCTCCCATGTATCCCAGGGCCGCGAAGCCCGCGATGATGCCGCCTCCCAAGAGGAGCCCGACGCCTTTTTCTTTTTCTGTGAAGGAGGTGTTCATGATTTGATCTCTCGCCAGTAGCTTTTGCCTACAAAGCTCTGAATAATTTTTTCAACTTCCAAGGCGCCAGCGTCCCAGGAAACAGCCGTGCCAGAACCAGGTTTGTAACCGTCAGCCGTGATCTCGATGTGGACGCTTGTCATTGAGAGCACAGGGCTCGCGTGTGAGCATCCTAAAACGGCCACTACGTCTGTGTTCCCATAGGGGGTGGCAAACAACCACTTTCGTGTGGATGAATACTCCCAGGAGCTTCCTGGGGCATTTCGCTTCACTTTCGACCACCCAGGGATTGAGATAGTTTCCTTTTTCACAGCGCCTCAACATTGGAGCGGCCCAATCGCGGAAGATCTACGTCCGCGCACGTTCCTACACTCATTGAAAATCTCCCTAACTCGGCTTTTCACTCGAAGAACAATACAAAATCTCGCCGTTTTCATCATAAAGAACCACCGGAATTCCCTTGGCAGCCTTTTTCATCAACTCAATCAAAAGGCCCTTTTGAGTTTCGTCCTCCCAGAAACGCTCTTGTTCATGTTTGCAAACACAAAAAGCGAGCCTCCCCAAAAACGAAACAGAGGGCCACGACCTCACCTATACGAATTCCTTCAATTCTTTTGAAGAGTACATGGACGACTTCATGAACTCTTTGACGTCTGCAAACCCAAGATCCTCGGCCAGCACCCAGCCCACGAAGCGCTTCTGATCGCCGTGCCAAATAGCCATCGTATGGGCCGAACCCCTCAAAGGCAGTGCATAAAAGTGCCTGGCACTCCGTCTGATTCTCTCGTCAGGAACGAAGATCTGCTTTCCGTTGGGGGCATAGGCCCAAGTGCCTTCCACGTTCAGCCTCCACACCCGGGGCGAATACCCTTCGTTCTCAAGGATTTTCGCAGCGTAATGCCGAGCCTTTTCCTCGGTAGGAAAGACCTTGTCCGCTCCCTGGTTGCAGGACACGGCCCAATTTGAATCTCTTGCGCTCATGCGCAGCACCCGGCTTCCCAGCCCTGCATGCCATCAGACTGGGGCTCCAAGGCGTTGTCAACGGCTGCATCCGAAGGCACAACGTTTATGGGGGCGCCGCCGCCTCCCTCGCCGCCGGTAGCCCGGTCCACAGCTTTTTTAGCCGCAGCCAGGGCCGCCGCCGTTGCCGCCGCGATGGCCATATTGACCAGGGCCGGATAGGAAGCGGCCAGGGCCGCTTGCAAGGCGACAACTTCTTCGCCCGCACCAATCGAAGACTCATCCCCCATGATACGGACCTTGGGGCTCGTCCCTGGGCCGTATTGCTTGAGAACGAAGACGCTGGCTTTCAAAACCGGGTTTCGGCTCTTGGCAAGTTTCCCATACAGCCAGGCACGTCCCTGCAACTTGGTGACGGTCTGGCCGTGTTTCTTGAACTCCGACACATAGCGATCGATGACCTTGTTGCAGATCAAACGAACCGGCGCGAAGACAGCCCATGCCGAGGCGTTCAGCATAAGCCTTCCCGGAGCCGTGGCCAGCATGGCGCCCTTTTGGCCGTACTTGACCCCGTATTTTGCCGACACCTGGGCGCCTTTCTTGATGCCCCGGCCCGTAGCCTGGACGCCCTTCTTGAGGCCGCGACCCGCCGAGCGAAGTGCCGACCGGGGCGACCACCCCTGCACCTCGGCTCTATCTTGCGCAGCAAACGGATCTACGAACCTGTTTCCCATGGCAAATACCCTTTGTTCGAACCAGTCCGAGGCGGAAGATCCGCCTTGTTCGTCGTTTTCCATCCGGGCTTCTTCTTCAGATCGGTGCATGGGGTCTATCCTCTCACGATTTCGGCCACGCCGACGACATAGGCCTTGTTGTGGGGCGGCATGCCGTCGTCATCGGTTTCAAAGTCGTACCTCTCGGCGTAGGCGCCAAGTGCCAGGGCGCCCGCCGACTCGTGGTCATGTGCCTCGG